>Ga0196971_1000327_pt1 | contig 41367 bp, 43 predicted proteins | sample S1v_1013CmetaG_FD_148660 | JGI IMG/M metagenome (GOLD analysis project Ga0196971, IMG submission 148660) | Soil microbial communities from Anza Borrego desert, Southern California, United States - S1+v_10-13C | ecosystem: Environmental > Terrestrial > Soil > Desert | place: USA: California... | reverse complement strand
CGGCTACTCGCGTCGCCAGGTCTTCAGGAGCACCGCACCGCGATCCCCGAAGGCGGCCGGGGCTTTGGCGAGAGCCGCGGCCCCGCCTGCGCAGAGATACCCCACACCCATGTCACCATTCCCTAGCGGAATTCTGTCGTCTCCGTGCCTCAGGGTCACGGCTATCTGCATCATCTCCATCTCTTCCAAACTGGCGCGTTCACTTCTTTTAGCCTATCTCACCAATGCCGTAAGAAGGAGGTCTGATCTTTAGTGGACTATTGAGGGCGCGCTGGTCGTTCCGAGTTACGCAGGGAATGGGCGGGTGAAGCATCGGGATGTGCGGATGACTTCCTCCCGTTGCCATTATTGGTCAGCTTTTGAATCATATCGTCCCACGAACTGTATTGTTTGAAATCGGGATGGCCGGCTGCGATCTTGATATTGACCTCACTCTTCGCCATTTCGATGACTTCTTCCGGTGTTTTTCCGTCCACGGTGTCAACAAAGGCATTCTGTCCTTCTTCCGATTTGATTTTGTCTAAAATTCCCAAGGCGGTATCGAACAAAACACGTTCGTCCGTATTGAGATGGCGTTTTACTTTGATCGCCGATTTATAAACTGCCTCCCGCGAGCTGCCATTGATTTCGTCGGACCGGGACATAAACGCGGGTAGAAAATAAATGACGGCAAGCAATGCTAAAAAAAGACCGGCTAGTATTTTCATTGTTTATCCTCTGAAGGTGTTAGGGCGAACATTATATAATCGCGCTGCAAAATTAATGTCAAAAGCTCCCGCAGTGCCACGCCAAAGTCAAAATCCTGCCACGCACCTTTTATCATTCATTCGTTTGGGGTACTTCTATGGATCGAGATCGGATTTTCAGAACGATAAATTGGATTATTTGCAGTTTGGCGCTTGGAGCGTGTGCCCATGATATGAGGCTGATGAAAATGGAGGAGGCGCTGAACAGCTATGGTTCAGCTATCCGATGGGGGGGGTTTCAAAAAGCTTGGGATTTTCAGGCCGACAAACAGAAACCGGCTCCCGATTTCAAGGCGCTCAAAAACATAAAAGTTACTGGCTATGATTCAGTGTTCCGGACGGTACGGGATGAGGGAAAAACCGTGCTGCAAACTGTCGAAATCCGTTATATCGAGAATCAGGATATCGTGGAAAGAAGTCTGACCGACGAGCAAAAATGGCGTTTTGATGTTGAGAAAAAGCGCTGGCTATTGGAAAGTTCTTTTCCGAAATTCAAATAGCTTGATTTAAATGCTCAAAATCTAAAGCCATATCCCATCGCGTGACGAGCCAACAAGCGCTTTGCCGACGGCAGGCAATCCAAGGCAATCAGGGCGGTATTCCTTGCCAAGGCGAGCGGCGGAAAATCGGAGCAGAAAGCTCGTATCAAGCCATCGGTGAAATGAATCGTATTTGCCAAATCTCTCTGCCGGGCTCGGGCATAACGATCGAGGAACGCTTTCTCCCCGATATCTTCATTGAACGCCAACCGAGTGAACAAGCGTTCAGCTAGGAATGCCGCATCACGGAGCCCCAGGTTGAAGCCTTGACCCGCAACTGGATGAATTTGATGCATCGCATTGCCGATTAAGAGGACACGGTCGTCCGCCATTCTCTCCGCCTGGATCAGCTTGAGCGGAAAACCTTGCGTTTTCGAGGCCAGTTGAATTTTTCCCAGCCAATAGCCGAAGGTCGATTGTAGCCTAGCGGTAAAACCGGGTTCGGATTCGCTCAAGAGTTCGTCCGCGTCTTGGTTTTTCATCGTCCAGACGACCGAGCATTTCCTCCGCTCCAAGGGCAGGAATGCCAACGGGCCCGAGGCCGTGAAGCGCTCGTAGGCCGTGAAGTTCACATCGGCCTCGGTTTGCACCTCGGTCACGATTGCCGTCTGCCCGTAGTCTCGGACATTTTGTTCTATTCCAAGGAGCTTTCTCACGGTGGAATTTCCGCCGTCGGCAGCAACCACGAGCGCGGCTGTGATATTAAGGCATTCTTCGCCTTTCTTGAGGGTGACGCATACGCCGTCCCCGCCCGCTTTGAGGCCGATAATCCGGGCTGGGCATAGAAGCTCCGCATCGAGTCCGCGCAACTCCTGCGCAATACGATCCTCCAGCGCTCGGGCGACGATGACATGGCCCAGCGCATCGACTCCTTTTTCAGAGGCGTGCAGCCGGGTTTTTCCGAAGCGACCCCGGTCGGATACGTGTATGTGACGAATGGGCATGGCTTTGGCCGCGACGTCTTGCCATATTCCGAGGCGGTCTAGGATTTGGACCGTACCACGGGCCAAGGCCAAGGCGCGATCGCCGGACGTCAAGGCCTGTCTTTGAGTTTCCGTCAGGGCTTCGACGATTCCCACACGAAGCGGTGCATCCCGCAAGGCCAAAGCAAGACTACCCCCGACCAGCCCGCCGCCGACAATCAACACATCGAAATCGTAGTTCATTCGGAGCCTGCCATGAATGCTTCGATTTCCGCTACCGTTTTGGGCAGCCCGGCCGTGAGGATTTCACGACCCTCTTTGGTCACTAAAACATCATCTTCGATCCGGATACCGATGCCGCGCCATTTGGCATCCACGTCCGGGCAATCCGGCGCGACATAAAGGCCGGGTTCCACCGTCAACACCATGCCGGGTTCCAGCGTACGCCATTCGCCGTCGATCCGGTATTCCCCGACATCGTGTACGTCCATGCCCAGCCAGTGACCGGTCCGATGCATGTAGAATTTCTTGTAGGCTTCGTCCTTGATCAGCTTCGGCACTCGCCCGTCCAACAAACCGAGCTTGACCAGCCCTTTGGTCAGCGTGTGGACGGCGGCATCGTGCGGATCATTCCAGCGCTTGCCTGGCCGCACCTGCTCGATAGCTTCGAGCTGGGCCTCGAGAACCAGCTCATAAAGGAGGCGCTGGCTCTCGCTGAACGTTCCGTTGACGGGAAAGGTGCGGGTGATGTCGGCGGCATAATTTTCGTACTCCGCCCCGGCGTCGATTAGCAGCAGGTCGCCGTCCCGGAGTGCATCTTTATTTTCGGTGTAATGGAGCACGCAGGCGTTCGGTCCTCCCGCGACTATACAGGGGTAGGCCGGCGCTCTCATGCCGTGCCGGGTGAATTCGTAAAGCAATTCGGCTTCAATTTCATATTCGTACTTTCCCGGTTTAGAGGCGCGCATCGCGCGTTTATGGGCGAGCACGGAAACCTCGGCGGCTTTCTGCATCAAATGGATTTCATGTGGCATTTTGATCAGCCGCTGTTCATGCAGCAGATGCTCCAGAGACACGAACTCGAATGGCGCGCGGACGCCCGTGCGGACTCTCGCTCGCACATCGTTCACTGCGGCGAACACCCGACCGTCGAGCTTCGGATCGTGCCCGATGGGGAAGTAAACCCGCTCGCGATTTTCCAGAAGGCCGGGCAGAATCTTGTCTAGTTCGTCGATGGGGAATGCTTCGTCCGCTCCGAACGCATTCCGCGCACCCTCGAGTCCGGCATGCTTTCCGGTCCAAATCGCTTTTTCGGGATCGAACGCGCGGCAAAACAGAATGTATTCCCCTTGGTTTCGCCCAGGGGCGAAAACCGCTACCGCTTCAGGTTCGTCGAATCCGGTCAGATAATGAAAATCGCTGTCTTGGCGGTACGGATATTCCACATCCCGGTTGCGCACGCTCGCGGGCGCGCTCGCTATCAATGCCACGCTTTTCGTTTTGATGCGGCGCGCGAGCTGGTTGCGGCGCTGTTTGAATTCGCTCGGCTGAAGCATGAGGCTTGTCAATGGAGTCGCGAGGGCGGTTGCTGCTGCAGTTCGCTACGAATCAGCTGTACGCCGACGCGGACATATTCCGTGATCTCGGCGTAAGCTACTTCGTCCGATTCTCCGGCAGAATCGGGGCTCAGGCGGGAGATTTCGAGAATGTCCTGCAGGACCTCGGTGCTTTCTCCCGGCCAGTCGGCGCCATCCGACCGATAACCAAGACCATATAAGAAGCCTTGGCACCATTCTCCCAAGGCATTAGCGCGGTCGCTCAAGGGAAGCGTGTCGTCCGGCAGCAGCAGCTCGAACGAGAAGTCGAAATCGTCCAATTGATGCCGAGTCGTTTCGCATAGCGCCGAAAGCAAGGCATGTTCTGCAGGGTTAAGATGAGTTCTGTTTTCGCCAAAAACCGCTTCCAGCCATTGGTCGCAATCGGTCTGGCTGTTCAGGCACAGCAATCCGGATAGCACTCCATGCGCTTCGGCTGCGCTGGCTGCGGAGTCGTTGTTCAGGACAATGTCCTGGACATTCTGATAGGATAAATCGTCGTTCATTCCAGCCTTGTAGACCCTGCTTTTATTCTTTATGCTAACACTTCGAATAGCCGGATCGAAAGCCAGCGCCGAAGTTTAACTCTTATCTCAAGGCTCCAAATTCATGATAGCGGATATGTTTGATTTGGATGCCGAATTAAGACAGTTAGAAAGCAAAATCGATTCACTTGCCGCCATGTGTGAGCGGCTACGTGATGAAAATCAGGCGCTGAAGTCCACGTTAGACGAATGGATGCGAGAGCGGGTGCAACTATTCGATAAAACCGAGATGGCGAAAAGCCGCGTCGAAGCGATGATTTCCCGCCTGAAATCCATAGGACACGAATGATGAGCGAAATGAATCCGCCAATTAAAGTTCAGATCCTCGGCAAGGAATATCCTATTTCTTGCCCTGAAGACCAACAGCACGATCTTTTGGTTGCTGCGCGTTATTTGGATGAAAAAATGCGTCAGATACGTGGTACCGGCCGAGTAATCGGTACCGAACGCATAGCCGTAATGGCGGCCCTGAATATTGCGCACGAGCTGTTGCAGGCTCAGCAGCAGAATAAAGTGTTATCACAGGATTTGCGGGAGCGCTTTTCATCATTGCACGAAAGGCTGGATGCAGCTTTGGATACGGAATAAATCTGTTACAGTGCTGATACGTATTGCATCAAATTGTCGACTTAGTACAATTTAATCCACGTATTCCCTGCGGCGTGCGAAGGCAGCTGGGTTACTTCTTGAGCCTAATCTAAAACCCCGGGAGCCATCGAGCGAGCGATGTGCGCAAGTCCGCCCCGAGCGGAAAGCCTAATTCGCCGTTCTTACGTTCCCACCTGAACCTTCCGGTTCAAGGGCGAAAGCGGTTTACGGCGCAGGCGGGGAATACTTCACTCTTCCTCTCTCAATTATTTCTCTTGGTGGACGCGCAAACACGCGCTAGCCAGCTTTAAGCCGATCTTTCTGAATGAATCTTCCGGCTGATATCCGGCACCAAGGCCGAAATCTTCGTCAAAATTTGCCGTCAGCGCTTGCTCGGGAGCAAAGCCTCCGTATCGCGGAATGTCTCATGACTTTGCCGATTGTCGAACGCGGCCAGTACATTGCAGCTTATCTCAGCAACGACGGCGAGGTCGAAACCCAAGCCATTATCGAAAGCTTATGGGCATGCGGCAAAGCGTGTTATCTGCCTATTCTTCGTTCATCGCCCCAGCGTTCCCTCTGGTTCGGGCGTTACGCGCCGGAAACGACATTGACGCCGAATAAATTCGGTATTCCCGAGCCCTCTATCGGGGAAGATACGATCAGCGAGCCATGGATATTGGATGTGGCGCTCGTCCCTTTGGTGGCCTTTGATCTTTTCGGTAATCGTATCGGCATGGGCGGGGGCTATTACGACCGCACGTTCGCTTATCTTAAGGACGCTAGTCGACCGTGTTCGCTGGTCCTCATCGGTTTGGCCTTCGAATGCCAAAAATGGGACCGAATACCGGCAGAACCTTGGGATGTGCCGCTGGACGGCATGGTCACCGAAAAAGCTTTTTACACTTTCACTCAAACTGCAGAATCTTTATGAATTACTGGTTGATGAAGTCCGAGCCTTCCGAGTTCAGTATCGATGACCTGGAGAAGCGGCCTTATCAGACCGAGCATTGGGATGGGGTGCGCAATTATCAGGCGCGAAATATGCTGCGCGACCAGATGAAGATGGGGGACCTGGCGTTTTTTTACCATTCCAATTGCGATACGCCCGGCATCGTCGGTATTGCAAAAATTTCGCGAGAAGCCTATCCGGATTTCACAGCTTTTGATGCCGACAACAATCACTACGATCCCAGCAGTAAGCCGGACAATCCGCGTTGGTTCATGGTGGATGTGCAGTTTGTCCGCAAACTTAAACGGACGATTACGTTGAGCGAACTGAAAGATCGCCCAGAACTCGAAGGCCTGGCGCTCATTCGGCGCGGCAATCGGCTGTCCATCATGCCGGTTGCCGAAGCGCAATGGGCTTTTATTCTCTCACTGGAGTGATCAGGTCTTCGCGTTGCCACCGGCGAAAAGTTTATAAGCAGGGTTGCTTGTCTCTTCCCGATAAGCGAAGCCGATAACATCCAAAAACTCGTGAAAGGCGCGTCGCTCGGCCTTCGGCACCTGGATTCCCATCAGTACCCGCCCGAATGCGGCCCCGTGATTTCGGTAATGGAATAGGCTGATATTCCATCGCCCACCCATGAAGGACAAAAATTTCAAAAGTGCGCCGGGCCGTTCGGGGAATTCGAAACTGTATACGGTTTCGTCTAATAGGCGCGGTGCATGGCCACCCACCATATAGCGGATATGCTCCACCGCCAATTCGTTGCCGGTCATATTGGTGACTGCGAAGCCGTTTTCGCGCAATTGTGCGATCAGTTCCTCGCTGTCCCGGCTGCCGTCGGCGATAGCGATGCCCACAAAAATATGTGCGGCATTGTCGTCGAAATAGCGGTAGTTGAATTCGGTAATGTTGCGCCGCCCCAGAACGCGGCAAAAGTCGAGAAAACTGCCGGGTTTTTCCGGAATCGTCACGGCCAAGAGCATTTCCTGGTGTTCCCCGACCTGAGCACGCTCCGCCACGTGGCGCAGCCGGTCGAAATTGATGTTAGCCCCGCTTTCGATAGCGATTAGGCACTGGTCCCGCACACCGGTCATTGACGCGTATTTCTTCAAACCCGCCACGGCGAGTGCTCCCGCGGGTTCGGCGACCGAGCGGGTGTCGTCGAAGATGTCTTTGATAGCCGCACAGATCTCATCCGTATCGACGGTAACTACGTCATCCACGTATTGATGTGCGACGTGGAACGGTTCCTTGCCGATTTGCCGGACGGCAACGCCGTCGGCGAACAGTCCGACTTGCTTCAGGATGACCCGGCGCTTCGCCTTTAGCGCCCGATTCAGACAGTCCGCATCGTCCGGTTCAACGCCAATGATTTTGATGTCCGGGCGAACGAACTTCACATAAGCCGCCACGCCCGCGATCAATCCTCCACCGCCCACCGGGATGAAGATGGCATGAATGCCGCCCGTGTGCTGCCTCAGAATCTCCATGCCAATGGTGCCTTGGCCAGCAATGACCTCGGGGTCGTCATAGGGGTGAACGAAGCTCAGTTTTTGCTCTTCGGCAAGGCTCAGAGCGTGCTCGTAAGCCTCGTCGTACGAATCGCCAAACAGCACGGTTTCCGCCCCGAAATTCTGCACCGCCCGCACTTTGATGGCCGGCGTGGTACAGGGCATCACGATGACTGCTCGGATCCCCAGTCGCTGCGCCGAGAGCGCAACACCTTGGGCGTGATTGCCGGCCGAGGCCGCAATCACGCCGGCCCGTTTTGCTGCATTGTCCAGTGAAACGATCTTGTTGTAAGCGCCTCGAAGTTTAAAGGAAAAGACCGGCTGGAGGTCTTCCCGCTTGATGTAGATTGCGTTGTCGAAGCGGCGCGTCAGTCCCGGGGCGAAGTCCAGGGGAGTTTCCGAAGCAACATCGTAAACTCGGGCGCGCAAAATGCGCTCGATATACTTATGAATCATTTTTTATCTAAAAGATGCGAGTGGGAAATGCTGCCGGCATCGCTGCAAAGCATGACAGCGCCGGCATGATCACGCTATTATCCCGCAAATTTTGAGTAACCACATGATGGAGCGATGAAAATGACGCAAGACGAGCTTAAGAAGAAAGTGGCGGAAGCCGCTCTCGATTATGTCAAGGGCGTTTCGGTGCTAGGTATCGGCACCGGATCAACGGTCAATCATTTCATTAATTTGCTGGCCGATCTTAAACAGGATATTGAGGGCGCGGTATCGAGTTCCGAGACGAGCACCGCTCTGCTCAAGAAAATCGGGATACCGGTTCTGGATTTGAATGCTGTGGGATCATTGGACGTTTATGTGGATGGAGCCGACGAGGTCAATCCTCACAAACAGATGCTCAAAGGCGGCGGCGGGGCATTGACGCGGGAAAAAATCATCGCGGCAGCCAGCCGTAAATTCGTCTGCATCGTAGACGAGACCAAATACGTGAATGTTCTGGGTAAGTTTCCGCTGCCCGTGGAAGTCATCCCCATGGCGCGGAGTTACGTGGCCCGTCAGCTCGTAAAGCTGGGCGGTCAGCCGCAATGGCGCGAGAACTATATCACCGACAACGGCAACCAGATTCTCGATGTGCACAATCTGAACATCCTGAACCCGGCAGAGATGGAGCGCGAAATCAACAATATCCCCGGCGTTGTGACCGTCGGCCTTTTCGCACTGCGTGGCGCGGACATCGTTCTTCTCGGTAGCGAGAGCGGCGTCAGAAAGCTCGACTAGCATTTCTGTTCGGCGGGTTACGGCTGGCGCCTAACCCGCCCTAGGGCATCTACGAGATCTTCAAGACGATTTTCCCCATGGTGTGCCCGGTCTCGATCAGGGCGTGAGCGGCGGCGGCTTTTTCCAGCGGCAAAACTTGGCTTACATGAATGTCCAAGACGCCTTGATCGATCCATTTGCCGCATTGCTGCAGAATTTCCACGTGGTGATCTCGGGCTTCGTGTAGATCGCGCAGCATCGGGGTCAGCATCAGTTCGAAGCCGATGCGGAGATTGCGCATCCGCGCCTCTTGCAAAGAGATTTCGCCCGGATCCAGCAGTGTGACGAGGTCGCCGAAATGGGCAGTACAGTCGATGCTGTGCTTGAATATATCGGGTCCGACCGTGTCGATCACCAAATCCGCGCCTTTTCCATCGGTCAGCTCGTTTACGCGCTGCGCGAAGTCTTCCTGCCGGTAATCGATTGTTGCACTCGCGCCCCATTTTCTGGCGAGCTCGGCTTTCTCCGACGAACCGACAGTGGCGAGCACCCGCGCGTCACGGAGCCTAGCCAATTGGACCGCCACATGACCGACTCCGCCCGCTGCGGCATGAATCAGAACGGTTTGTCCGGCTTGCAGCCGTCCGCGGTCGTACAACGCGCCCCAAGCGGTAATCAAAACCAAGGGAGCTGCGGCGGCATGTTCGAAATCGAGCGATTGCGGCATGAGAGCGGCCCAGCGCTCGTCCAATACGGTGTATTCGGCGTAATTGCCCTGGTCGCCGCCCAGGCCGCCGTTACAAAACCACACCGAATCGCCGATGTTGAATCGGCTCACGGCTCCGCCGATTTCGACCACTTCTCCGGCGCCGTCGCAGCCGAGCACGGCCGGTAGCGGGTTTTTATAAAAAAGGCCGTTTCGCCGTATTTTGGTGTCGACCGGATTGATGCCGGCCGCCCTGAGCCGAACCTTAATTTGACTGGGCTCGGTGATGGCCGGTTCTTCGATGTCTCGCAATTCGAGCAGATCCGGCAGTCCCGGTTGCGTCATCAATATGGCTTTCATGGCTTTCCTACCTTGTAATGATGAAGTTCATGAGCTTTGGCGTTAGCGGCGACTGACGAAGTTGTCCGGGAGGCTCGGTCTTCGCACTCCCAAAAAGCGCTCCAGCCAATAGCGGCGCTCAAGGCTGGAGACGATTACTCTTCCTTTGACGCTGCTGGAATGTACGAAGGTATCGTTACCGATATAAATCCCGACATGAGAGAACGGCTGTCCGGTCGTATTGAAGAAGACCAAGTCGCCGGGGCGACGGTTCCGGCTGTCGACACGCGGGATCGCGGTAGCCATTTGATGGGCGGTTCGCGGCAGGCGAACGCCGTATCGTTCGTAGACGTATTTGACGAAGCCGCTGCAATCGAATCCTTCCCGCGGCGATTCCGCACCGTAGCGATAGGGCGACCCCTGCAAACTAAGAGCATAATGCACCACCGCACTCGAATCGGGAGAACGAGCCGTCGGCTTGATTTCCCGCGTTCCGGCGCAGCCGGCGAGCAAGACCGAAACGGCGGCAAGTGCAAGCAGTTGCGAAATGATGGGTCTGCGGAGAAGTTGATTGTTAGCCGCCTCCATGTATTGGCTCCGGGTATTTGATTCGGGCTGTCGATGCTGTCTTAAATTTAGTCGTGGCTACGGTCGGCGGCAAGCTCGGGCCCGGAGGCCATCCATTGCTTTCGGTAGTCGTCATAGCCGAAATGCTTCATCGTCTTGATCCGGCCGTGACGATCGGATGCGAAAAACGCGGGCAAATCGTAACCGTTGAAGCGGTTCGCCTTGATCAGGCTGTAAGCGCCGACATCCGGAAATACCAGGCGGTCGCCGATGTTCAACGGCTTGCAAAATCGATAGTCGCCAAAGACATCCCCGGCCAGGCAGGTGCTGCCGACGAGCAGGCATTCGAATGTCCCGTCCGGTCGGTGTTCCGCAAGCATCGGAACTTTCTGGTATTCGAAAACCTCCGGAAGGTGGTTTACGCTCGTATCCAGGACGGCAATGGTTTTGCCGTCCCGCTCGAACCGGTCGATGACGCTCGCGACGAGATAGCCGGCGCGTCCGACGATGGCTTTCCCTGGTTCGAAATAAACGGCTATGTCGCGCCGCCGTTTCAAAGTGGCGACCAACTCGGACAATTCGTCCAGATCATCGCCATTTTCGAAGAGATAGCCTCCACCCAGATTGATCCATTCGAGTCTATCCATCAACCCGCCGAGCATGCTTTCGATCCGGGCGAGGGTCGCCTTCAGCGGGGCGAAGGAGCGCGATTCGAACGACGTATGAAAATGGAGCCCGGTGATACGGTTCTTTAGAGAGGAATTTCGGTGCAGGGCACGGGCTAATTCCTCGGCGGGAACGCCCAGTTTCGAATGCGGCCGGCAAGGATCGTAGCGGTTATCGGCTAGGAACGAAAGCCGAGGATTGATGCGAAGCCCGATCCTCGCCCGCTCGACCACCCTCGGCCCGAGTCGCTCGAACTGCTCCAGAGAATTGAAGCTGACGAAATCGCAACGCTCGGCGATCTCCTCGATTTCGTTCGCTCTGAGGCCCGGCGTCGTGATGTGCAGCGAACCATTCCGGTGCAAAGGATGGCTGCTCGTTTCGACAATTTCGGAGGCGAGGCGGGTCTCGAACAGCGAGCTGACCGAAAAACCGTCGACTCGGGGCAGAATCAGGCGCAAGGCACCGGCGAAAGGGAATGCCTTGACCGAGTACAAGATCCGTAAGCCGCAGGTTTCGCGTACTCGGTCCAGGAGGTCGAGCGTATGGATGATCCGCCCTTCGTCGTACACGAAGGCCGGAGTCTCCGGCAGGGGATTCTTGAGGCGCTCGATATCCAAGGTGCTGTGGGAAGAAGGTTACGGCTCAATAATCTTCCAGTACCGTAGACGCTTGCAGATCGGCGTGATAGGACGAGCGCACCATCGGCGCGCTGGCGACCGCGGAGAAGCCGAGACTCCGGCCGGTTGCCGCCAGGTGTTCGAACTCCTCGGGCGTCGCGTAGCGGGCTACCGGCAAATGGTCGCGGCTCGGTTGCAGATATTGGCCGATGGTCAACATGTCGCAGCCGTGTGCGCGCAAGTCCGCCATGACGTCTTTCACTTCATCGAGCGTTTCGCCTAGGCCCAGCATCAATCCCGATTTGGTGGGTACTTCGGGATGAAGCTGCTTGAAGCGGGCCAGCAAATCGAGAGACATATGGTAATCCGCACCGGGCCGTGCTTGCCGGTAGAGGCGCGGCACGGTTTCGAGATTGTGGTTGAAGACGTCGGGGAGCGCTTGCGCCAGCCGATCAAGTGCGGCATCGAGGCGGCCGCGAAAGTCCGGCACCAGGATTTCGATTTTGATGTCCTTATTCCGATGGCGGACGGCCTGGATGCAGGCGGCGAAATGACCGGCGCCACCGTCGCGAAGGTCGTCGCGGTCTACCGAGGTAATGACGACATAGCGGAGTTTTAGCTGCCGAACGACATGGGCGAGGTGTTCGGGCTCATTGGGGTCCGGCTCCGAAGGGCGGCCGTGAGCGACATCGCAGAAAGGACAGCGGCGGGTGCAGATATCGCCCAGGATCATGAACGTGGCCGTGCCGTGGCCGAAGCACTCGGACAGATTCGGGCAAGCGGCTTCTTCGCAGACCGTATGGAGATTCTGTTCGCGCAGGATCTGCTTGATCCGATTCACGCTCTCGCCGTTCGCCGCCTTGACACGTATCCAGGCGGGCTTGCGCAAAGGGGATTCGGTTGGGACCACTTTGATCGGGATACGCTTCAGCTTGTCGGCTTTGCGTTGATGAGTGCCGGGGCTCAGTCTGGAGGGCGCCTGATAGGAGTCGTTGTCAGCCATGGGCAGGGATCACTCGCTCATAGTTTAAAGTTTGCATGATTTCTACGGTCAAAGGCGCCGCTATCTCGTGGGGCCGAATGGCCACGTCGAGCGCGGTCAGGCTGGTGACTTCGAGATCCGCGTAGCCGCACGGGTTGATGGCCGAGAACGGCGACAAATCCGAGCTCACGTTGAGACTTAGACCATGATAGCTACAGCCTTTGCGCACGCGCAGACCGAGCGAGGCAATTTTGCGCCCATCCACGTAAACGCCCGGTGCATCTCGCCGCGCCTTCGCCGTGATGCCGTACTGCTTGAGCAAGCCGATCACCGCATTTTCCAGGGCGCTGACCAAGCGTCTTACGCCCAGGCTTTTCCGCTGAAGATCGACCAGCACATAAGCGATCAGTTGCCCAGGGCCATGGTAGGTAATCTGTCCGCCGCGGTCGGTTTTGACCACGGGAATGTCCGTGGTTCGAATCACGTGCCGGATATCGCCGTTCAGTCCCAGGGTGTAGACCGGATGATGTTCCAACAACCAAAGCTCATCCAGCGTGTCCTCATCCCGCTGTTCGGTGAACTCTTGCATGGCGTGCCAGGTAGGCTCGTAGTCGGTGAGACCCAGATTACGCAGGCGCAGGACTTCGGTTGTATCGCTCATGAGCAGGTGTTACAGAAGAACCAGTGTCGCGAGGCCCAGAAAGATGAAAAACCCCATGCCGTCCGTCATGGCGGTCAACAGTACGCTGGTGCCGACTGCGGGATCGAGTCCCAACCTGTTGCGCACCAGGGGCACGGCGATCCCCATGATCGCCGCGACTAACAGATTTAGCAAGGTGGCACCCATCATAACCAGGCCGAGCTCGACATCCCGGTAAAGCAAGTAAGCGATCAGACCGAGTACCGAGCCCCATACGGTTCCGTTAAGAAAGCCAATGGCCAGTTCCTTCAAAACTAGCCGTTTTACATTCGAGGGATTGATCACGCCGAGGGCGATGGAGCGGACGATCATCATGCTGGTCTGATTGCCGGTGTTGCCGCCGATGCCGGCGACGATGGGCATGAGCGAGGCCAAGGCGACGACCTTGACAATGGTATCTTCGAAGATACCGATAACCCGGGTGCTGATGAAAGCTGTCACGAGATTGATCGCCAGCCAAAACCAACGGTTTTGCGCGCTTTTCCAGACGCCGGAGAAGATGTCCTCTTCTTCCAACAGGCCGGCCTGGGACAGTATCTCTTCGTCGGACTTTCGGCGAATATAATCGACGATGGCGTCTACGCCGATACGTCCTTGCAACTTGCCCTCGCGATCCACCACCGGTGCGGACAGCAGATCGTAGCGCTCAAACGCTCGAGCCGCCTCTTCGGCATCATCGTCGAGATGGAAGGAAACCACATCCTTACTCATGATGTCCGAAACCGGCTTTTCGGGGGGGGTGGTAAGCAGGCGTTTTAAGGGCAGTACACCCTTCAGCACGTTGTGCTCGTCGACCACAAACAGTTTGTCGGTGTGTTCAGGCAGATCGCCGCGACGTCTGAGATAGCGCAACACCACGCCCAAGCTGATATCTTCCCGTATCGTGACCATGCCGAAATCCATCAAGGCTGCCACGGTATCCTCTTCGTGCGACAGCACCGATTGCAGACGTTTTCGGTTCTGATCGTTCAGTTTCTCGAGAAGTTCCTGCAAGACTTCTTCGGGTAAGTCTGGCGCAAGATCGGCGATTTCATCCGTTTCGAGTTGTCCCGTGGCGGTTAACAGCTCTTCCGTATCCATATCGGAAATGAGCGTTTCGCGCACCGCGTCGGACACGTCGAGCAAGATCTGTCCGTCGAGTTCGGATTTGACTAAGTTCCAGACCAAAAGCCGCTGCTCTAAAGGCAGCGCCTCCAGGATATAGGCGATGTCCGCCGCATGGAGTTGATCGAGTTTTTGTTTCAGGGCCGCCTGATGGCGCTTGTGCAGCAAGGTTTCCACCAGGTCATGACGCGGCATCGCGCGCTGTTGGAGAATGGTCTCCTCGAGCTTCTGTTTATTAAGGAGCGTGATGACCTCTTCCAGATGATGCTTGAGTGTTTCTTCGGGAGGAGTGGTATTCGGTTCGGCCATGAAACGCTCGGTCGGTACTGCTCAGCGGGGTTCGGAAGGATGATGCGAGATGGGCGAAGTCGACCGGATCGGTTATTGCATACGGCAAGATTCCTCTTAAATGTTAAGTCGCGGCGGGTTGTTGCTCAGATTGTGTTTTAAAAGCGTCGCGCAACTCCGCCTTCGGGCTGCATAGTAGCTTTACATGCTCTCACAGCGCCATGATGACCTCGGTGCAACGGGTAAGATCTTGATAAATGGCATCCAGTTGCGCCTTGCTTTCCGCTCGGATAGTCACGGTGACTGCCGTGAACTTTCCCCCTTGGCTGGGGCGGGAGGTCACAGAACCTTCGGTTAAGTTTGGAGCATGGCGCCGCACAATTTCGGCAATTAATCCGTCAAAGTCCGATCGGCTGTGCCCGAACGCCTTGATCGGAAAGTCGCAGGGAAACTGGAGCAGCGTCTCAGGCGTTTCGGTATTCATGCCGTGCGCAACCTCTGTTTGTAGGCTTGATAAATGGCTTGCATTCGCGACCAAAGCAGGCCGGGTTTGCCATCGCCGACCGGTTTGCCATCGAGTTCGATGACCGGGAGAATCTCCCGAGTCGAACTGGTCAGCCAAATTTCAGAAGCATGTTTCAAATCATCCAAGCGGATGCGGCGTTCGACGGCAGGCACGTCGCTTTCCTGAGCCAGCTCCAACACCAGATCGCGGGTGATTCCCGGCAAAAGATCATTGCCTTTGGGCGGGGTTGTCAAGATCCCGTCGATGACGGCAAAAACATTGCTCGCAGCGCCTTCGGTGACCCAGCCGTCACGGACCAAAACGGCTTCCGCAGCGCCCCGGTCTACGGCCTCTTGCCGCAACAGTACGTTGGCGAGCAGCGTGATAGCTTTGATGTGGCACCACTGCCAGCGGATATCATCCAAAGTGACGGCGCATACCCCGCTTGTGGGAATAGGCGCGATGGCCGAGCACATGACGAATATGGTTGGGTTGATGTCCGCGGGAATGGCATGGTCCCGTTTTGGCGCGACGCCGCGCGTGACCTGTAGATAGAGATATTGATCATGCGCGCCAGCGATAAGCCGGTCGAAGATGTCCGCCCATCGGTCGTCCGAAAGGGGGTTTATCATCCGGATACCGCGCAGGCTGTAATCTAGCCGGCGCAAATGTTCATCCAGCCGGAATGGACGTCCGCCATAGACGGGGATAACTTCGTAAACGCCATCGCCGAACAAAAAGCCGCGGTCCAGAACCGAAATCTTGGCCTTGTCCAGTGGTAAATAGTCCCCATTCAAATAGACGAGGCAGTCGTTTTGTGCCATTTAAGCCGTTTCCTACGATTATTTGAAGAACAGTTGGGCCTGATCGATCGTGCGGCGGAAGAAACCGCCTTCATTCACGGCTTTCATCGCTACCAAGTCCTGTTGTCCGACCATCTCGTCATTAAATGTAACTTTTACCGTACCAAGCTTATCGCCTAACTTTACCGGAGCGGTCACCATAGTGTTGATTTCTATGCCAGCCTTGAGATTTTGGTACTGGCCGCGCGGGAAAGTGACATAGAAATCACGGTTGAGGCCTAAAGCCAACTGAGTATCTTCGCCTTTCCAAACACGGGTCTCGGATAGCTTTTCGTTGGCTTTGTAAATCGGTCGGGTTTCGAAGAAACGGTAACCGTAATTGAGCAGTGCCTGGTTGGCATTGGCGCGATCATTATCGCTCTTGGTACCCAAGACTACGGAGATCAGTCTCATGCCATCCCGTATCGAGGAAGCCACCAAACAGAATCCTGCGCCCTCGGTATGTCCGGTTTTCACGCCGTCCACAGTCGGGTCGCGCCACAACAAGCGGTTGCGGTTGTGCTGCTTGATGCCATTGAATTCGAATTCCTTTATTGCGTGCCATTTGTAGAACTCGGGGAATTCGTCGATCATGGCTCGCGTCAGGGTGACAAGATCGCGCGCAGTCGTGTAATGCTCGGGGTCCGGCAAACCCATGCTGTTCTTATAATGGGTGTTTTTCATGCCCAGCCGTTCGGCGTTCTGGTTCATCATTTGGGCGAACACCGCTTCGTCGCCAGCAATATGCTCGGCCAAGGCGACACTGGCGTCATTTCCGGACTGAACGATCATGCCCTTCAGCAGCATTTCAACCGGGATTTGGGCACCGACCTGGGCAAACATGCGAGAGCCCTCGGTACGCCAGGCTTTTTCGCTCACCATCACCATGTCGTCCAATTTCAGATGGCCTGCGGCCAATTCCCGGAATACCACGTAGGCGGTCATGATTTTGGTCAGGCTGGCAGGCTCGAGACGTTGATCCGCATTGCTCTCGGCAAGCACGCGCCCGCTGTTGAAATCCTCCACGATATAGGCCTTTGCTCCGACTTCGGGCGGCGCTGGTATCAATACCTGATCGGCGAGGCTGAGACGGTAGAATCCGAGCAAGGCGAAAAGAAAAAGCAAGCTAGGTAATCTTGTTTTCACGGCTTTCTGCTTTCGGTCGGGTTAAAAATCGGCGCCGCATTGTAACACGTGTAACACGTGTATACGGCGTGCCGCGGCTTCGTTGGATGTGGCGGCGGAATATAAGCTCAGGAGGAGTTGTTGCCGTTACGGCGAAAAACCAGTTCGCGGCTCAGTTCATACGCTGCCATCGCGTACAGCGGACTATGGTTATAGCGCGTGATGACGTAAAAATTATGAAGCCCCAGCCAATATGCAGGCCCCGTCTCTTCATCGAGGCTCACCAAGGCAGCTTTGGCATTGTCGGGGATGGAAGCGCTCGAGTTTACGCCTAGCGAAAGCCATTCCCGTACAGTACGAGTTGGTTTGAGATTGCTGCTTGCCAAGTGCTCGTGATCGGCGTCCTTTATGGTGGCGGGAAATGCTACCGGCTCGCCCGCCTGCCATCCGTTGGCAGCGAAATAACGCGCAACACTGGCAATAGCATCGGCCGGATTGTTCCAAATATCGCGTCGGCGATCACCGTCTCCATCAGCCGCATATTTTCGATAGCTGCTCGGCATGAACTGCGGCATACCCATTGCGCCGGCATAGGATCCCATGGGGCTGATAGGGTTCATGTGTTCCTCTCGGCACAGCACCAGGAACTCCTCCAATTCACGCCGGAAAAAATCGGCCCGCTTCGGATAGGCGAAGGCCAGGGTGGAGAGCGCATCGATCACCCGGTATTTGCCCGGCGATTGTCCGTAGCCGGTTTCGATTCCGATAATGGCCACGATGACCTCGGCGGGAACGCCATATTTCTGGCCGGCCGAGACTAGTGCGGTGGTGTTCCGGCTCCAGAAATCAACTCCGTTCTGAATTCGTGTTTCGGTGAGAAACAGCTTGCGGTAAGCATGCCAAGGCTTGGCTTCGTATGGTTTGGCCATGGCTTCGAGAATTTTTTCTTGGATCGTAACACCCTGGAAGATGTTGTTGAGTTCACCGGCGTCGAAGCGATGCTTTCGGCTCATGTCCCGAATGAACGTCCGCACGTCGGAGCGTTCCGCCAGGTTTTCCGCTGCCTTTCCAGGTAAAGAAAAGCCATAAAAAGAAACGATAAACAGGATGAGACTTAGGGATCTCATGATCATCCGCTCGGCAGGAGTTTACGATGGGTCTGGACCGACATAAGCATACCGAAGCCGGCCAGCAGGGTCACCATGGACGTACCGCCATAGCTGATCAAGGGCAGGGGCACCCCGACTACGGGAAGAATGCCGATGACCATGCCGATATTGACGAATACGTACACAAAGAAGGTCAGCGCCAGTGCCCCTGCCAGGAGCCGGCTGTAATTGTCCTGTGCCTGAACCACGATATAAAAACAGCGTCCGAGAACGAAGAGATAAAGTCCCAATAGGCCCAGGCAGCCGACCAGTCCGAACTCCTCGGCGAACACCGCAAAAATGAAATCGGTGGAGCGTTCCGGCAAAAATTCCAGGTGCGCCTGAGTGCCGTGCAGCCATCCTTTCCCGTAGATGCCGCCGGAACCGATGGCGATCTTGGATTGAATAATATGATAACCACGTCCCAATGGATCCCCTTCCGGGTTTAGGAACGTTAAAACCCGATCCCGCTGATAACCATGCATGAAATGCCAGACTACAGGCAACAGGCTTCCGCCCAGCGCTGCAAGGGCGAGCATATAGCGCCACGGGATTCCAGCCAGAAACACCACGGCCGAGCCCGCGCTGGCTACCAGCACGGCAGTGCCGAGGTCCGGTTGCTTAGCGATCAACAGCGTCGGAATCAGAACCAATGGGCCGGCAATGAGTAAGTGCTTCAAGCGGGGGGGCGTGTGCCCAGACAAATACCAGGCAATCATCATGGGAGTGGACAGCTTAGTCAGTTCTGAAGGCTGGAACCGTATAACGCCGAGGTCCAGCCAGCGCTGGGCGCCCATGCTTATTTTGCCCATGACCAGAACGGCTATCAGAAGCAGTGCTCCGAGCAGGTATAAGGCTGGACTATAAAACTTGAGGTGGCGCGGGTGAATTTGAGCGATGGCGATCATCACGGCCATCGCTAGTCCGAGGCGCGCTGCTTGGCGTAAGACCACATTCACATCTTGACCGCCGGAGCTATAAAGGATGATGAAGGCGAGAGTGCATAAGCCCCCCAGTCCGGCCAGCAGCGGCAGGTCGATATGGAGCTTTTGCAGCGGTGAGACGTGCTGAGGTGGCGTGATCCTAAGTTGGGCGAGTACGGGATCTATATTCATGGGTTTTCGAGTAGGTACTGGTCCATTACTGCGCGAGCGATAGGTGCGGCGACGGAGCCGCCATGCCCACCGTTTTCGGCAAGTACGGCAACAGCAATGCGCGGATTCTCCGCCGGTGCGAAGGCTATGAACCAAGCATGGTCGCGCATCGTTTTGCTGATCTTCAAGTTTTTGTATTCCTGATCCTGCCGCACGGTGAATACCTGGGCGGTCCCGGTTTTGCCGGCAACCGTATAGGAAAGACCGGAGGCTATTCCTTTGGCTGTACCCCGTTGGCTATGGACTACATCGATCATGGCTTCGATCACCGTGCGCCAGTGCTCGGGCTTGAGATCGACCACTATGTCGTCGCCGCTTTTAGGGTAAGGCATCTGTGCTTCATACGGCGCTTTCATGGTGTCCACGACACGAGGCTCTACATTTCGTCCATGATTGGCGAGAATCGCAGTGGCTCTCGCCAGCTGCATAGGCGTAACCTGAACATAGCCCTGCCCAATGCCTGCAATCAGCGTTTCGCCGGGATACCATACTTGTTTACGCTTCTTTTTCTTCCATTCCCGCGATGGAAACAGGCCTGATTTTTCACCTTCCAGATCGATTCCAGAGCGCTTGCCGAAACCGAACTGCTGCATGAACTCTTGTAGTTGATCGATGCCGATATGGTGGGCGAGGTCGTAGAAAAAGACGTCGCAGGATTGGGTAATGGCCGATTTGAGATCTACCGAGCCATGTCCTTGCTTACGCCAGTCCCGGTATTTATGCTCCGCGTTGGGAAGACGGTAGTAGCCAGGACAAAAGACTCGCCTAGCCGGGCTAAGGTCCAGGACTTTCAAACCCGCCAAGCTGATGAAAGGCTTGACCGTGGAGCCGGGTGGGTATGCGCCCCGTAACGCGCGGTCGTACAACGGTCGCTCCGGCATGCTTTGAAGAATGTCGTAGTCTTCTTTGCCGATGCCATGGATAAATGGGTTGGGATCAAAGCCCGGTTTGCTGACTAACACCAATACCTTGCCCGTGGAGGGATCCAGAGCTACCACCGATCCATTGAACTCTCCTAGGGCGTCAAAGGCAGTTTTTTGCAATCGGATATCCAGCGAAAGGTAAAGATCGGCTCCCGCTAAGGGATCGGTGGTGTTCAGTACCTGAATGGCGCGTCCCTGGACATTGGTTTCGTATTCCTCGTAGCCGGTTTTGCCGTGCAGTGCGGGTTCGTAGGCTTTTTCGACGCCGCTCTTCCCAATATGATAGGTCCCGCGATATTGAGCGGGATCCAGCGATCGGAGCTCGGCTTCGTTAATGCGAGCGACGTAGCCTACGACATGGGACGTCAAATGGCCGTAAGGATAACTCCGCATGAATCGGGTCCGGATTTCGACGCCAGGAAAATAAGGCATCTTTACCGCGAAGCGTGCAATTTCTTCTTCTGTCAACTCCAGCCGTAACGGCACGCTCTCGAAGCTTTTTCGTTGACTTTTCTGGGTCTTGAAACGGCTGAGGTCTTCATCGCTCAGATTCAGCAGGTCTTTGAGCTCGGTTAAGGTGGCGTTCAGATCCGAAACCTGCTCCGGAATGACTTCCAAGCTGTAGGTGGCGGTATTGTCCGCCAGAACCTCGCCGTTGCGGTCGAAGATCAAGCCGCGGGAGGGCGCCAAAGGGGATATCTTGACCTGATTGTCGCGCGATAACGTCGTGTAATGCTCGTGCCCCATCACCTGGAGATAAATCAGGCGGATTATGAGTCCCGCGGTGGCGACCAGCATGAACAGTACGCTGGCGGCGATGCGGTTGAGAAACAATCGGTTCTCGTAAAATTTGTTTTTGAACTCGAAGGGGCGGCTCATAGCGATCCCTTACCGCATAGCCGAAGATTAGAAGATACTGAAGTGGCGTCTGATTCGCCGTAGCGCCATCAATACTATCGGCCAAGCAAGCGCACCGGTAAAGGAGGGTAGCCAATACGCCCAATTTAAAACATTCATGTTTTTGATGTTCTGCGTCCAGAGGATCAGAGATTGGCTAATCAGCAGGAATAGGAGTATCCAGATCGATTGCTGAGGGATCGGGTAAAGACGCAGGCGACGATACAATCGGAGGCTGACATAAGCGATGACGGAATACGCTAAGGCATGCTGGCCTAGCATGCGACCGGTTAACGCGTCTACGAAAAGCCCAGTGAGCCAGGCCGTACCTACCCCTACACGATCCGGTATTGCCATGGTCCAGTAAATCAGGAACAAAGCAGTCCAATCAGGGTTGAAAACGAACAGCTCATGAGGCAAGGGAAGGATTCGCAAAATCATGGCACATACCAGGCTTAGTGGTACCACCATCAGTCCGGTGGAGGACGATTTAATGGTCGCCATGAGGGGACAAAGTATTTGAGTGCTGTTCTTGATCGGCAGGAATGCGCGGGATAGAGCGAGAGTCGCTCCATACCAACAGCAGCTCTCGGTTTCGGTCGAGCTGGGCTACCGGTGCAGCGGAGACTTTGGCAAACGACGTTTTTTGCGGCGCGACGTCTGTCACGGTGGCTACTGGATAACCGTGGGGAAAAACGCCGCCAAGTCCTGAAGTTACGAGAAGATCGCCTACCTGAATATCAGCATTGCTGGAGAGATAAGGTAAAGCCAAGCGGTCGGTCTGTCCGGTACCTAGCGCTATGGTGCGAAGACCGTTCCGGTTTACCTGTACCGGGATGGCATGATTCGGATCGGTGATCAGCATCACTTCGGCACTATAGGGCGAGGCTCGTAGCACCTGTCCCACAACTCCATTTGCATCGAACACCGGTTGGCCGGCATGAACACCGAATCGAACGCCCTTATTGACCACGACGATATGTTCGTAGGGAACTAAGTTGACGGATAGCAGTTCGGCGATCGATACTTGCTCGCCGACTTTAAAAGAGGTATCTAGAAGCCCGCGCAGCCGAATATTCTCTTGCTCCAAGGCAGCAAATTTCAGCAGCTTCGTTTTAAGGAGAAGTTGCTCCTCCCTTAGCTTTTGGTTTTCTGCAACCAAGCCGGCATAGGTGGATATGGATTCCACGATATGCCGCCCAAACCGTACGGGCGAGCTAACGAGTTGCTGCAAGGGATAAGTCGCTGCAGCGAAAGGTGTTCGAGCAGCTTGGAACACGCCATGCTGCTCGGCAGCAAGCAAGACTAAGGCAGCCGCCAAACACAGCAGTAGACGGATATTGAGTGAATAGCCTCGCGAGAACAGCCGTTTGATATCCCAATCCTCTTAAAACGACGCGAGCCAGCCAGCAGCCGGCTTCATTCCAGCGAGAATGCCGCCGCGCCAATTTCGTCCAGCAGTTCCAGTACTCGTCCGCCTCCGCGAGCAACGCAAGTCATCGGGTCTTCGGCGATAAAAACGGGAAGTCCGGTTTCCTCGGCGATTAAGCGGTCCATGTCTTTAAGCAGCGCACCCCCGCCGGTCAAAACGATGCCCCGATCAGCAACATCAGCGCCAAGCTCGGGTGGCGTCTGTTCCAGTGCCACCTTTACGGCGCCGATAATCCCCTGTAAAGGCTCCTGAAGTGCTTCGAGGATTTCGTTACTGTTCAGGACAAAGCTGCGCGGCACGCCTTCCGCCAGATTGCGTCCCTTGACTTCGATTTCTTTGATTTCGCTTCCCGGATAGGCGGTGCCGATTTCGTACTTGATCCGTTCGGCGGTAGCCTCTCCGATCAGTGTCCCATAGTTGCGGCGCACATAGTTCATAATGGCCTCGTCCATGCGGTCGCCGCCGATACGCACCGATGCGGAGTAGACGATGCCGTTCAGCGAGATGACCGCTACTTCGGACGTTCCGCCGCCAATGTCCAGGACCATTGAACCGCGTGCCTCATGCACGGGCAGGCCAGCACCGATGGCTGCCGCCATCGGCTCTTCGATCAGATACACTTCCCGAGCCCCGGCACCTGCTGCCGACTCCTTGATGGCACGACGCTCTACTTGTGTGGAACCGCACGGTACGCAGATCAAAACTCTGGGGCTCGGCCGGAAAAGCTTGTTCTTATGTACTTTATGGATGAAGTACTGAAGCATTTTCTCGGTGACGGTAAAGTCGGCGATCACCCCATCTTTGAGGGGCCGGATGGCAGTGATATTGCCGGGTGTTCGCCCCAGCATTGATTTTGCGGCCGAACCGACTGCCGCGATGGATTTCTGCCCGCGGGTACGGTCCTCGCGGATAGCCACCACCGATGGCTCGTTCACCACAATGCCTTGGCCACGGATGTAGATCAAGGTGTTTGCAGTGCCAAGGTCGATGGACAAGTCGTTCGAGAAGAATCCTCGGAGGTGTCTGAAGAACATAGGCATGTAGTCCTTGTAAATGCCGTAATTTTACAACGGGTAGGCCAGAGCGACAAAAGCGATATATCGGGTATTATATGACTGAAAGAAACACCGGATGCAAATATGTCCTTAAATATTGACCAGGTTCACAAGATCGCTTGGCTCGCTCGGCTTGCCATCGATGCGGAAAAAGCGGCCGCTTATGCGCGAGATCTTACAGGCATATTGGATTTTGTCGAAGAAATGAACAGCGTGGATACCTCGGGGGTCACTCCGATGGCTCACCCGCTGGACCAGGTCCAGCGTTTGCGGCCGGATATGGTGAGCGAGACTAACCAGCGCGAGTTGTTCCAAGCCCATGCGCCTTTGGTGGAGGCCGGGCTTTATCTGGTGCCCAAGGTTATTGAATGATCGGTAAAGACTGGCGAGGCCGGAGGCTATTGCCTGTTTCACGCGTATTCTGGATTTCGGAACTATCTCATGCACGACAAAACCATCGCCGAACTAGCCGGCGGACTCAAGAAGAAAGAATTCAGCAGCATTGAATTGACGCAAGCTTTTCTAGCGCGCATTCGGCAATACGACTCACAGCTCAATTGCTTTGTCACTGTCACTGAGGAGCAAGCGCTAAAGCAGGCCAAAGCGGCCGATGTATTGATTGCCCAAGGTTCAGCTGGTGTCTTGACTGGTGTTCCCATCGCTCAGAAAGACATTTTCTGCACCCAAGGCATAAAGACGAGCTGCGGTTCGAAGATGCTCGACAACTTTATCTCGCCGTATGATGCCACGGTCGTCGAGCAATTCAATCTGGCGGGAACCGTCATGCTGGGCAAGCTCAACATGGACGAGTTCGCCATGGGCTCCTCCAATGAAACGAGTTATTTCGGGCCGGTAAAGAATCCTTGGAATACCGATACTGTTCCGGGAGGCTCGTCTGGCGGTTCGGCGGCGTCAGTGGCGGCGCGGTTGACCCCCGGAGCGACCGGAACCGATACCGGCGGATCGATTCGCCAGCCTGCGTCTTTTTGCGGTATCACCGGTTTGAAGCCTACCTATGGTTTGGTTTCCCGCTGGGGGATGATCGCTTTCGCCTCTAGCCTCGACCAGGGCGGTCCTATGGCCAAAACGGCGGAAGATTGCGCGCTTATGCTCCAAGCCATGGCCGGCTTTGATGAAAAGGATTCCACCAGTGTGGATAGGCCGGTGCCGAATTATTCCGCCTCTCTTAACGGCAGCTTGGATGGACTTAGAATCGGCTTGCCCAAAGAGTTCTTCGACGAGGGTCTGGATTCAGATATCGCGCGCCTGATTGCCGATGCTGTCGACGAATATCGGAAGCTCGGCGCCAGTGTGAAAGAGATTTCGTTGCCCAACATGAAGCTGTCGGTGCCGGCTTATTACGTCGTGGCACCCGCCGAGTGTTCGTCCAACCTGGCCCGCTATGACGGCGTCCGTTTTGGGTATCGCTGCAAGGATCCAAAGGACTTGCATGATCTGTACATGCGCTCTCGTGGCGAAGGTTTCGGCGCGGAAGTGAAGCGGCGTATCCTCATCGGCACTTATGCGCTATCCGCGGGCTACTACGATGCCTATTACCTCAAGGCTCAAAAGATTCGGCGCTTGATCAGCGACGATTTCAAGCGGGCTTTCGAGGAGGTCGACGTGATCATGGGACCCACCTCGCCGTCCGTCGCGTTCCGCTTCGGGGAGAAGACCGCCGACCCCATCGCGATGTACCTGTCGGATATTTATACGATTGCCGTAAATTTGGCCGGTCTCCCCGGCATGTCGATCCCCGTGGGGTTCTCCAGAAATCTGCCGGTCGGTATGCAAATCATCGGCAACTATTTTTCCGAAGAGCGCTTGCTTAACGTCGCGCATCGGTATCAGCGAGCGACCGATTGGCACCGGCAGGCTCCGAAAGATTTCGTTTAAGAGGTTTGTATGGAATGGGAAACGGTTATCGGGCTAGAAATTCACGCTCAGCTCGCTACTAAATCCAAGATTTTTTCGGGTGCGGCTACGGCCTATGGTGCTGAGCCCAATACCCAAGCCTGTGCGGTGGATTTGGGCTTGCCCGGCGTATTGCCCGTGCTGAACGGCGAAGCGGTGCGCATGGCGGTCAAATTCGGTCTCGCCATCGGCGCTCGTGTGGCTCCGTTTTCGATATTCGCGCGCAAAAACTATTTCTATCCAGACCTGCCGAAAGGTTATCAGATCAGCCAATACGATCTTCCGGTCGTGAGTGCGGGACATCTGAGCATTTTGGTGGACGGCGTCGAGAAAACCATCGGGATCACCCGCGCTCATCTCGAAGAAGATGCCGGCAAGTCCTTGCATGAGGATTTTCACGGGTTTACCGGAATCGATTTGAACCGGGCCGGCACGCCGCTTCTGGAGATCGTGTCCGAGCCGGATCTTCGCTCGGCCAAGGAGGCGGTGGCTTACATGAAAAAGCTGCACGCCCTGGTTCGATATTTGGAAATTTGCGACGGCAACATGCAGGAAGGATCGTTCCGTTGCGATGCAAACGTATCGGTTCGCCCTAAAGGTCAGGAGAAGTTCGGCACCCGTGCCGAAATCAAGAACCTGAACTCGTTCCGTTTCGTGGAGCGCGCGATCAACTACGAGATCGAACGGCAGATCGAAGTTCTCGAAAGCGGCGGGCAAGTCGTACAGGAAACCCGTCTGTACGATGCCAACAAGGATGAGACCCGCTCTATGCGCAGCAAGGAAGAGGCGAACGACTACCGCTATTTCCCCGATCCCGACCTGCTGCCGCTGGAAATTTCGAGTGGCTTTATCGAGGACGTGCGCCAGGGGTTACCGGAACTGCCGGACGAAAAACGCGACCGCTTCAAGTCCCAGTACGGTTTGAACGACTACGACGCGACCGTGCTGACGGCTACGCGGGAGCTTGCCGATTACTATGAGGCCGTAGTCAGGGAGTCGGCGGGCAGCGATCCCAAATTGTGCGCCAACTGGGTCATGGGCGATTTGTCCGGCGCGCTCAATAAGGCAGGTTTGGAAATCGAAAAGAGCCCGGTCGAAGCGCCCCGCCTCGCGGGGCTCATCAGGCGTATCGCCGATGAAACCATCTCCGGAAAACTAGCTAAGCAGGTCTTCGAAGCGCTTTGGGAATCCAGCGAGACCGCTGACACGATCATCGAGAAGCAGGGACTAAAACAAATCACCGATGCCGGAGCGATCGAGAAAATCATCGACGAAATCATTGCCGCTAATCCAGAACAGCTGGCGCAATACCGGGCGGGCAAGGATAAGTTGTTCGGATTTTTCGTCGGCCAGGCTATGAAGGCAACCCAGGGTAAGGCCAATCCGCAGCAGTTGAACGATTTGCTTAAGAAGAAATTGCAATAAAAACGCGTCAGACAACGGCAACACGCCAGCCGTTACGGTCTCGTCGATTACTTATTGGATCTAGGATATCTCCAAGGAAGGTTTTCCCGGCAGGGATGAGGCCGGTCTAGCGTTGCAGATTCAGGCTTAGTCGCTTTCCATCGCAAGGATCCTGCCAGCCCTTTTCTCCAGCGTTTTAAAACTCAATTCCACCCATGGAGACTTATCCGATTCCAGGTTTTGCCGATCCCGTAAGTTCTCTCATGCATTTATTGGCCGCAGGCGCCTTCGCCGTTCTGGGGTATTTTTTGATTCGCCGGGCCAGGGGCAATCTCTGCCACATGGTGGCAGTCGGGGTATTCGTCTTTACCTGTGTTTTTCTCCTCTCCATGAGCGGAGTGTTCCATCTGCTATCCGTCGGCGGGGCTGGACGTGCGGTATTGCAGCGGCTGGATCATGCCGCGATCTTTTTGCTGATCGCGGGAAGCTTCACGCCCGTGCATTGCATCCTTTTCTCGGGCATCTGGCGTTGGGGCGTTTTGCTTTTGGTTTGGGCATTGGCCATTACGGGGCTTACGCTCAAGGTCATTTTCTTTCAGGACATCCCGGAATCGCTCGGCTTGACACTGTATCTGGGGCTCGGCTGGCTGGGACTGGCGTCCGGGATCGCTGTTTGGCGCCGATTCGGTTTTTCGTTCTTCAGGCCGATGCTTTTTAGTGCATTGGCTTATACCTCGGGGGCGGTTCTCGACTTCCTTCGTTGGCCGGTCATCGTTGGCGGGGTGCTGGGCCCCCACGAATTGTTTCACGTTGCCGTGTTGGCCGGCATCGGTTTCCATTGGCGATTCGTGTGGAACTGTCTGGGGCCGATCGAGCTGATAAAGCCGGATCTGGCGAAGGCACTGGAGCAGCAACCGGCCTGGCATTCCAGGACGATCGAACAAACGTATGAGGCCATTCAATCCGGTCCGATCGGATTGACCGAAGAGGAGGCCGATCACCGCCTCGCCAAGCATGGATTCAACGAGATCGAGCAAGGCAGAGGGGCTTCGGCCTTCGGGCTTTTTCTATCGCAGTTCAAGAGCGTTCTGGTCATTATTCTGCTGGTGGCCATCGGCTTCTCGGCTTATCTAGGGCATACCGTCGAATCCATCGTCATTGCGGTGATCGTTTTGTTTGCCGTATTGCTGGGGTTTTTTCAGGAATACCGTGCCGAGCGTGCGATGGAAGCCTTGCAGAAGATGGCGGCGCCGATGGCGAGCGTGATGCGCGACGGTAAATTTGTCGAGATACCTGCACGCTATCTGGTTCCCGGCGATATCGTCCGCTTGCAGACCGGTAACCGGATTCCCGCCGATCTACGCCTGATCGAATCGGTGAATCTTCAAGTCGATGAGGCACCCTTGACGGGCGAGTCGGCGCCGGTCGAAAAACGCACCGCGCTGCTGGATGATCCCCAGTTAGCCATCGGTGATCGCCAGAACATGGGATTTGCCGGCACGGCCGTAACTTATGGGCGAGGCCAGGGCGTCGTCGTCGCCACCGGGATGGAAACCGAGTTCGGGCGTATCGTAGGTCTCTTGCGCGGGGCAGAACAGCGCGAGACTCCGCTGCAGAAAAGCCTCGATAAAGTCGGGAACGTGCTGGCCGTCACCGCCGTTCTCATCGTTGCGATCATCGTTTCCCTCGGCATTGTGCGCGGTGAACCCTTCGAGCATATGCTGATCTTCGGCATCGCCTTGGCCGTCGCCGTCGTGCCGGAGGCTCTACCAGCCGTGGTGACGATTTCTCTGGCCATCGGTGCCCGCCGGATGATCAGGCGTCACGCGCTCATACGTCGTTTGCCCGCTGTGGAGACCTTGGGCAGCACGTCCGTCATTTGCTCGGACAAGACCGGGACCTTGACCAAGGACGAGATGACTGCCCGCAAGATTTGGGCCGCCGGGGAACTGTTCAGCGTTACGGGGGCCGGTTACGAACCGGTCGGCCGGTTCCTCCATAAAGCTCGCGAAGTCGCTCCCACCCCTCCCGTGATGACGCTGCTTCAAGCGGCGGCATTGGCGAACGATGCGATCTTGGTTCGCGCCGAAGAGGGACGATGGCATATTCAAGGCGATCCTACGGAAGGCGCACTGGTGGTCGCCGCCGCCAAGGCCGGGTTGAAGCCGTCCGAACTGAACGGCCGGTTTCCGCGAGTGGGCGAGATTCCCTTTACCTCCGAATCCAAGCGGATGACGACGCTCCATGAGAATGCCGAGGGTGGGCGGATCGCCTACGCCAAAGGTGCTTTGGAGGTTATCCTTAATGCGTGCGATCGCTGGTTGAGTGCAGAGGGCGAAGCTCCTTTGGACGATGCGGCGCGTGGTGTGATACAGGCCGAGGCCGAGCGATTGGCGGGCGAGGCGCTTCGCGTCCTGGCGGTGGCGCAAAAGGAAGGTGCGGCTCTGGAGACGGCTGAGAGAGATATGTGTTTCCTGGGGCTAGTCGGGATGATCGATCCGCCACGCCCCGAATCCAAGTCCGCCATTGCGACCTGCGAAAAGGCCGGCATCAAGGTGATCATGATTACCGGCGATCATCCGGCTACTGCCCGCGCGGTAGCCCGCGAGCTAGGTATTTTGAAACACGGACGGGTGATTACCGGTGTCGAACTGGACGCAATGAGCGACGAAGAATTTACGCAGGCGGTCAGGCAAATCGAGGTCTTCGCTCGAGTGGCTCCCGAGCACAAAATTCGCATCGTCCAGGCTTTACAAGAACAAGGCCGCATTGTGGCCATGACAGGAGATGGCGTGAACGACGCACCGGCTCTCAAACAAGCCGATATTGGCGTGGCTATGGGCATTACCGGCACCGATGTGTCCAAGGAGGCCGCGGCGATGATGCTTACCGACGACAATTTTGCCTCTATCGTTGCCGCCGTAGAGGAAGGACGGGGAATTTTCAGCAACATCAAGAAATATTTGATGTATCTTTTGTCCGCAAACATCGGGGAAATCGGTCTGATGGCGGGCGCTACGCTGGCAGGGTTGCCGCTGCCTTTGAGTGCGGTGCAAATCCTTTACGTGAATCTGGCCACCGATGGTCTTCCTGCGTTGGCGCTGGCGGTCGATCCTATGGACGAGGCGTTGATGCAGCAGAAGCCGCGTGATCCGAAACGGGGGATTTTTAGTTTTCCGGTCGTTTCGTTGATGCTGGTCGGAGGCATTTGGTCGACTCTGGTTAATCTGAGTGTCTTCATCTGGGCGTTGCAAAACGGCAGCGAGCTTTCCAAGGCGATGACGGTGACTTTTGCGACGCTGGTCTCGATCGAGTTCTTCAAGGCCTACAATTTTCGTTCCGATCGTTTTTCTGTGTTTCGTCGGCCTTTTGCGAACAAATGGCTGAATCTCGCAATCCTTTGGGAGGCGATGTTGCTCCTTGTCATCATCTATGTGCCGTTTTTCCAGGAGGCATTCGGCATGTTCAGTCTGTCACGAATCGAATGGGCGGTGGTGCTGGGTGCGTCGGCCACGATACTCCCGGTTCTGGAACTGGCGAAATGGACGATTCGGCGGGGATGGTTCGATAGTCGAACCGAGGCTGCTTTGAGTCAGTGAAAGGACTGCCGCTTCGGGCATGAGCGGTGTCGGTGATCATTGTTGCGGGAAACGTTGTCTAAAACAGGGGAAATTAGACATTCAGGGAGCAAGCTCATGGCGCCGAGTAATTTCGCAGAGGCCAAGCATCTCATCAAGGTTGCCTTGAACAATTTCTTGATCGGGACTCTGGCGGTGCTGCCGATCATCGTGGTGGCGCAGATCGTCATTTTCCTCGTCCATTTGATTCTGAGTACGGTATTCGGAGTGCAAGAGGCGGTTGGCAATTACGGCATAACGTTTCTCGCATTCGCCGGTGTTTTTGGGCTGCTGACTTATATCGGCCACACCATTAACAAACGGCGCTATTCCCTGATTCTTTCGCTAGTCGATCTCGCTATAGAGCGAGTTCCGTTTTTGAATACGGTTTATCGGGTCACCAAAAAGATCGTCGATATGTTTCGCAGCAGGCCAGACGAACAAAAACGGGAAATCGTTTATGTGGAGTATCCTAGGGAAGGAATGTGGCTGCCGGCTTACGTCACGAACCGCGAGGGCGACCGTTATGTTCTATACGTGCCCACTTCGCCGAACCCGACCAATGGTTTCACCGTCATCGTGCACGAGTCGAAGGTGGTCAAATCCGCCCTCGATATCTCGGAGGTGACGGGTTTCGTCATGAGCGTGGGGGCTGATTTCCCGAAATCGCAAGAGATTTTGGATCTGCCTCGTTAGGTGATTCCATCTTCGGTGTTAGAGGAGCAATGCGATTTCTTCGATCTGATGTGCTCGATTGATCCGGAACCCTCGCATTTCGAGAACCCCCTTCGTACTTAGAGAAATGATGATATATAGCGCATCGGGGTAGGCTGCTTGTTCGAGATCGGCGGTTGACGGCTCGGCAGGGGCGGCCGGATGCGAATGAAAGATGGCAAACAATTCTTCTCCTCGTTCCCGCATCTGGCGCATGGCTTCGATTTGTTCCTGGGGTTCCATCTGGAACCGGCAGTCGGGTGTGATGGCCGCATTCTTGATCGGATAGCTGTTGCTCGGAATGCCGTTTTTCGCTCCGATAAGACCGCAGATTTCGAGATCCGGCGATGTTTGGGCGTAGTGCAGTAGCTGGTTGACCAAAGGCCGTGGAATACGGATTTCTTTGCTGTGCATGGCTCTATTCCGAGAAGGATGGGCTAATCGTTTTCCCACCGTGCGGTGCTGACGCGGAAGTGACCTTGAAGATCCTGGTGATGGCTGATGTCTATATAGCGGAGCTCTGTTAGGAGATCGGCTAATGAATTCGCCTGATCGAAGCCGTGTTCCAGCATCAGTTGCCCATGTGGTTTTAGGTAATTGCGCGCCTCCCGAGCAATAATTCGGAAGGCATCCAAGCCGTATAAGCCACCTTTTAGAGCCAGACTCGGTTCGAAGCGGACATCACCTCGAGTCAAATGCGGATCGTCGTCGGCGACATAAGGCGGATTGCTGACGATCAAATCGAACCGTTCACTGCGTGCTACCGCATCGAACCAATCACCCAATCGAAAGCAAATATTGGGGATGCCATGTAGGGCTGCATTTTCCTGCGCAATATCCAAAGCGTCGGGACTAAGGTCCGTTGCGGTGACGCGGGCCAATGGGCGTTCTGCGGCGACAGTCACGGCGATGGCGCCGCTGCCGGTCCCCAAATCCAGAATATCGGCTATCTGGGACGCCGGAACGGCTGCCAACGCCAGTTCGACCAGCAATTCGGTTTCGGGACGTGGGATGAGCACGCCCGGGCGAACCTTAAACGATCGAGACCAGAACTCTCTTTCTCCGAAAAGGTAAGCGACTGGAGTTCCGGACTGCCGTCGCTCGATCAGATCTTCAAAACGGTCTTGTTCATCGGGTGAAAGTTTTCGTTCAGGCCATGCGCGAAGGTGCGATCGAGCCTGGTTTAACGCGCAGGCCAGCAAAATTTCCGCATCGAGCCGCGCCGTGTCGCTCATCTTTCCCAGTCGATCTGCAGCAGACCGAAGCGCCAGCGCGATGGTAACGCCATCGGACCTTGATGATACGGGGTGCGGTGCATTCATCGCACTACTCTTGTGCCAGTTGCGCCAGCAATTCGGCTTGATGCTCGTTGATCAGGGGGGCGATCACCGGGTCGAGATCGCCCTCCATGATGGCTTCGAGCCTATAGAGGGTCAGGTTGATGCGATGATCGGTAAGTCGTCCTTGGGGGAAGTTGTAGGTGCGAATGCGTTCCGAACGGTCGCCGCTGCCCACCTGCAGCTTGCGCGACGCCGCTATCTCGGCGCTTTGTTTTTCCTGTTCGGCGGAGAGGATACGTGATTTTAGCAAGGACATGGCGCGGGCACGGTTCTTGTGCTGCGAGCGTTCGTCCTGGCACTCCACGACAATCCCGGTCGGAATATGGGTGATGCGCACCGCCGAATCGGTCCGGTTGACGTGCTGGCCACCGGCGCCCGAGGCGCGGTAGGTATCGACCCGCAGATCGGCCGGGTTGATATCGATGTCGATTTCGTCGGCCTCAGCCAGTACCGCAACCGTGCAAGCCGAGGTATGGATGCGTCCCTGAGCCTCCGTTTCCGGCACCCGCTGTACACGATGGGTGCCGGCCTCGAACTTGAGGCGTGAGTAGACATCCTGGCCGCTGATGCGGACGATAATTTCTTTATAGCCGCCGTGTTCGCCCTCGCTTTCGCTGACCACCTCCGCTTTCCAGCCTTTCTGCTCGGAATAGCGGCTATACATGCGGTATAAATCGCCCGCGAACAGCGCGGCTTCGGCACCGCCGGTGCCGGCGCGGATTTCCAGAAAGATATTGCGTTCGTCGTTAGGGTCTTTCGGCAGCAAAAGAATTTGCAGCTCCTGTTCCAAGGCCTCTTTTCTGTCCTCGGCATCGGCCAGTTCTTCCTTTGCGAGACTGCGCACCTGTGGGTCTCTATCGTCGAGCAGGCTCTGTGCGTAAGAAAGATCTTCGATCGTACCAAGATACTTGTTGAAACAGCCGACCAGCGGGTTGAGTTGAGCATACTCGCGGCTCAGGGCACGGAAGCGGTCTTGATCGTTCTGAGTCGATGGCTCGGCAAGGAGAGCGGTAACCTCTTCGAATCGTTGGGCGAGATGATCGAGTTTCTGGCGAATGGATGGTTTCACGTATTAAGATCTAGCTGTCTTTGAGTTGAAAAAGTTCTCGAGCGGCAGCAATCAGATCGTGCCGCTCATGGATACCCGCTTGTTTGATCTGGACGCTGGGTATGTGAATCAATTTATTGGTAAGCAGATTCGCCAAAAGGTCTAGCGCCTCTTCCGGCGATTTGCCGCACCGTAATGCCTGTTTGGCGCGATTCAAGGCTTCGCTGCGGATCTCTTGGGCGTGGTTGCGGAAGTCGCGTATGGTGGACGTTGCACCTTGAGCACGAAGCCAACCCAAAAAGTGCTCCACTTCAGTGTCGATGATCTCTTCGGCCTTCTTGGCCGCTTCCTGGCGAGATTTCAGGTTTTCTTCGATCGTGTTCCTCAGATCGTCGACCGTATAGAGATAAACATCTCTTAGCTGGGCGACTTCCGGTTCGATATCGCGAGGCACGGCCAAATCCACCATGAACATCGGCTTATGCTTGCGCGCTTTGAGAGCGCTCTCAACGCTGCCTTTACCCAAAATAGGCAATTGGCTGGCGGTGGACGAGACGACGATATCGGCTTCGGCCAAGTGCTTCGGCAACTCGGCTAGCGAGATGGCAAATCCGCTGAACTGCGTAGCTAAAGCGTGTGCTTTGTCGTAGGTGCGGTTGGCGATAATCAAATGGCCGATTTTACTTTCTGCTAGGTGGCGAGCGGTGAGTTCGATCGTTTCTCCGGCACCGATCAAAATGGCAGTCTGCTGCGAGAGATTGTCGAAGATGCGTTGCGCCAGACGCACGGCCGCGAAGGCAACGGAAACGGGGCTGGAACCTATCGCCGTATCGGTTCGTACCTTTTTGGCGGCGGTGAAGGTGTGCTGAAACAATTTGCTTAGGGTTTTGCCGAGAGTGCCGGCTTCGGCCGCGGCTTGATAGGCCGATTTCATCTGCCCGAGAATTTGCGGTTCCCCGAGTATCATCGAGTCCAGCCCGCAGGCGACACGAAACATGTGGCGGATCGTCTCGGCATCGGTGTGAAAATAGAGATACGGCTGAAAATCTTCCCGGCGAAGGCGCTGCTCTTGAGCGATCCAGTCGATCAGAATGTTTTGATCATCGGTTTCGATGCCACAGTACAATTCCGTTCGGTTGCACGTGGAAAGTATCGCCGCTTCGGCAATCTGGGGCAATTTAATGAGATCCAGCAAGGCGAATTTTAGGCGCTCGGCTGGGAAGACCAGGCGTTCTCTGATCAAAATCGGCGCAGTGTTGTGATTCAACCCTAAGGTTAAAATGCCCATGAACTCAAATTTCTGAGACTTTCCAAATATAATTTTAAGAAAAACCTCGAACGCGGCCAAATACCGGATGTTCGGGTCTGTTGTTGCATGTTACGGACAGCGTACAATCTCGCCGGCTTATAAAGTTCAGTTTACTCCGCTTTATCGAAAGCTCAGGACATCTCTGCGATGCCGCTCCGAAATGGAGGGAGAAAAGCGTTGTCGATACTATCCAAGGTTCTTTTATTAACTTCGGCTTAGGAATTTCGCCAGTGTTGAAACGATTGGTCTGTTTGGCGTGTGTCGGGGCTATCTGGCTGTCGGGATGCGCGGGGTTTAATCCGTCGCGGTCTCATCCTGACGAATCCTTAGAAGGGATCCGTCAAGCAGAAGTCCAAGGGCTCAATCAGCATTCGGAAGTCGTCTATTTGCTATTGGCTGCCGAATTGGCTGGCCAGCGTGGACAGTACGAAATTGCTCTGAACAATTACTTGGAAGCCGCGAAGCTCACTCAAGATGCTCAGATCGCAGAGCGGGCAACCCAAATTGGACTCTATCTTAAGAATACAGAAAAAGCTCTAACAGCGGCTACATTATGGAGCGAGCGCGATCCAGGAAACGTTTCGGCACGCCGGATATCGGCTCTGCTGCTCCTTAAAGGAGGGCAAACGGATAAGGCTATTGACCAATTGAGGGCGCTTTTGACCCTGCCTGACGTGGACTTGGAAAATACCTTGATTGAATTGGTCAAATGGCTGGATTCGGAGGTTCCGAAGGAGGAAGGAAATAAGGTGATGCAACGCCTGATCGCCGAGTTTCCGAGCATGGCCGAACTTCACTTCGCGAATGCGCTTTTGGCTAGCAACAGAGGCGAGTATCAGTTAGCCCTGCAGGAAGCGGAGAAGGCACTGGCTCTTCACCCTGATTGGAATAGAGCCCGCCTGTTGCAAGCGCAAGTTATGTCTCAAATGGGTGATTCCGAAGCAGCGAGAGCCACGGTTCAGAAGGCGCTGCGGAGTGATCCTAATAACGTTCGTTTACGTCTGATCTATGCTCAATTTTTAGTGAAAGGCGGGGATTTTCAGGGGGCAGAGAAGGAACTGACTCGTATTTTGGAGAAAGATCCGGATAATCACGATGCCCGTTTTGGCCTCGCGACACTGCTGATGGAAATGGGGCGAGATGATAGGGCTAAGAAAGAGTTTTCCGATTTGACAACCGTGGCCAAGTGGCGGGCGCAGGCCTATTTTTATTTGGGGTTGATCGAAGCGCGGCAGAATCGCTTGCAAAATGCGCTACAGTGGTTTGATAAAGTGGAGTCAGGGCCGTTGGAATTCGATGCTAAGGTCAATGCGATTACTGCTCTGATTAATCTCGGCCGTATCACGGACGCCCGGCAGCGTTTGGTGGGGGTGCGCAAGCAGTTTCCGAATGAGGCGTTGCGGCTCTATTTGCTGGAGGCAGAGCTCTTATCGAAAACTAGGGACTATGAGGCGGCGTTTGATTTGTTGACAGAGGCTCTGGAAGAAATGCCGGGTCAGATGGAATTGCTTTATTCCCGCGCTTTAGTTGCTGAACAGTTGGATCGCATCGACATACTGGAGGCGGATCTGCGTGCCGTATTGGAGAAGAACCCGGACGATGCCAACGCACTTAATGCCTTAGGTTACACCTTGGCTGATCGCGGCGACCGTTTGGAAGAAGCCAAGCGGTATCTCGATCGAGCGATCGAGTTAAAGCCCGACGATCCGGCCATTTTGGATAGTTATGGTTGGCTGCAGTACCGCTTGGGAAACTCGGGTGAGGCACTGGATTATTTGCGGCGCGCCTATGAGTCGGTCAGTGATCCCGAGATAGCGGCACATTTGGGGGAGGTGTTGTGGGAGTCCGGGCGGCGCCAAGAAGCCAAGAAGATATGGAAAGAAGCTCTCAAGAAAGATCCAGAGCATGAGGACATGAAAAAAATTAAGTTTAAGTATCGAGAAGCTTTCGAGTAGCTAGTGTAGGAAGACTGCATTTTGTTTAGAGTTCTTGTTTTTGCATTGATCGCATTGCTAGCCGGTTGTGCGGTTTTCGAGAAAGGAGCGGGTCGTCCTACGGTCGGTCCGAAAGTTGAAGAAAAAAACTATAGCTTAAAGGCTTGGTTGCTGGAGGGGAGGATTGGCGTGCAAACAGCGAACGATGCTTGGCAGGCTAATCTATTTTGGGAGCATGATGCGGATCAGGATCGGTTGCGGGTGTCGGGGCCTTTTAGTCAAGGCATGGTGTCTATTATTCTGCAAAAGGACCTGATTTACGTTAACGAAGGGGGCGGGGTTACGGAGCTGTCCCATGATCCCGATGCCATGTTGAGGGACCGGTTGGGGTTTGTCGTGCCATTATCGAGCTTGCGGTACTGGATTGTGGGGTTGCCTGATCCGAATCAGGACCATGTCCCGGTTTATGGGGGGTCCGGTTCGTTGCAGGGATTTCAGCAATCGGGTTGGACGCTTCAATTCCAGCGGTATATGACTGTGGGTGATCAGGTTATGCCACAGAAAATGGCTATTCAAGGTCCAGATGTGAAACTCAAATTAATAGCAGATAGCTGGCGCGTTAGGAGGTAATGCAGATGGATACAGAAGTGCTTCGCCTGCCTGCCCCGGCCAAGCTCAATCTGATGCTGAGGATAGTAGGCCGCCGCGCCGACGGCTACCATTTGCTCCAAACGGTATTTCAATTCATCGATCGTTGCGACTGGATCACGCTGCGTCGCCGTTCCGATGGCTTAATTCGGCTGTTGACCCCGCTTCCTGGGGTGCCGGAGGAGCAGGATCTGACGGTAAAAGCTGCGCAGCTGTTGCAACGGTCTGCCGGCACTCGATATGGCGTCGATATTGAAATTGAAAAGAATCTGCCTATGGGGGGTGGTCTGGGTGGCGGGAGCTCCGATGCCGCAACGGCGTTGCTGGGCTTGAATGTCTTGTGGCAGGCAGGTTTGTCTTTGCAGGACCTGATGGCGTTGGGACTGCGGTTGGGTGCTGATGTGCCGGTTTTCGTCCATGGTTGTTCCGCTTGGGCTGAGGGGGTCGGAGAGATGTTGACTCCGTTGGATCTGCCGGAATCTTGGTATGTCGTTGTGGTGCCTGACTGTCATGTGGCGACCGCGCAGATTTTTTCGACGCCTAGTTTGACACGGAATAATAAACCGATCAAAATAACCGACTTTCTCGCAGGGCAGCAGGAAAATCATTGCTTGCCTGTGGTTTTGGAGTTGTACCCGGAGGTTAAGGCTGCGCTGTGCAGCTTGGGGCGTTTCGCGCCTGCCAGGCTTACAGGTACCGGAGCCTGTGTGTTCGCAACGTTTTCTGATGAGAATGATGCGCGGGCGGCGGTCATCGCATTAGAGGGTGAGTGGTCGGTGTTTGTCGCGCGAGGCCGGAATCGATCGGCTCTTCATCAGGTATTGAAGCTGGCCTGAGTAAGGTCGTCAACAACATTCATTGGGGCGTAGCCAAGCGGTAAGGCACCGGGTTTTGATCCCGGCATTCCCAGGTTCGAATCCTGGCGCCCCAGCCATAATAATTCCGACTCGACGTCTCGACTTTGGAGTGTCTTGAATGACAGACGCCTCGTTCATGGTGTTTTCCGGGAATGCTAATCCTGCCTTGGCCGAAGGTATTGTGCGCAAGCTGAATATGCGGTTGGGGATGGCGACCATCGGAAGGTTCATCGATGGCGAGATAGCGGTCGAAATTGAGGAAAACGTCCGTGGGCGGGAGGTTTTTCTGATTCAGCCTACCTGCGCGCCGATCAACGAAAATATTATGGAACTGCTCGTCATGATCGACGCCTTTCGTCGGTCGTCGGCATCCGTGATAACGGCCGTGATCCCTTACTATGGATATGCGCGTCAAGACCGTCGGATTAGGTCGGCCAGGGTGCCTATCACGGCAAAGTTGGTTGCCAAGATGATTTGTGCGGCGGGGGCGGATCGGGTATTGACCGTGGATTTGCATGCCGATCAGATTCAAGGGTTTTTTGATGTTCCTGTGGATAATGTTTACGCGTCGCCAATTTTATTGGGTGATGTATGGCGGCAGAAATATCAAAACCTGATTGTTGTTTCCCCGGATGTTGGGGGGGTGGTGAGGGCGCGAGCGTTGGCCAAGCGTCTCGATGACGCAGATTTGGCTATTATCGACAAACGTCGTCCGAGGCCGAATGAGGCCAAGGTGATGAACATCATTGGCGATGTCGAGGGGCGTACTTGTATCATGGTCGATGACCTAGTGGACACGGCTGGAACTTTATGTCGGGCAGCCAGCGCATTAAAGGAGCATGGTGCTCGCCGAGTGGTTGCGTATTGTACTCACCCGGTATTGTCCGGGCGGGCGATAGAAAACATCGAGAATTCGGTGCTGGATGAATTGGTCGTGACGGATACGATTCCGCTGCGTCGGGATGCCCAGCAATGTGAAAAAATTCGGCAACTGAGCGTTGCTGAGATGTTGGCGGAAACGATACGCCGTATCGCGGTCGGCGAATCGGTTAGTTCGCTTTATGTAGATTAATGCAATTTTTATTAACTCGCTGCTAAGAGTATTTTTGGAGAGAAAGATGGTAGGCAGTTTTATATTTGAGGCGGAATTAAGGGTAGGCACCGGTAAGGGTGATTCGCGGCGGTTGCGTCGGGCCAACAAGATTCCCGCTGTTCTGTATGGCGGTAGCACTGAGCCGGTTGGATTGGTGTTGGATCACAATAAGGTTGTGAAGAGTCTGGAAAACGAAGCTGTTTATTCCCATGTTTTGACTGTTAAGGTCGATGGTCGCGAGGAAAAGGCAATCTTAAAAGGTCTTCAGAGGCATCCGAGCAAGCCGATCATTATGCATATGGACTTTCAACGCGTGAGCGGGGGCGAAAAAATCCGCGTTCATGTGCCTTTGCATTTCGTCAACCAGGATACCTCGGTTGGTGTGAAGAAGGGTGGGGTTGTAACCCATAATCTGGTTGATGTGGAAGTGGCTTGTACGCCGGATCGACTGCCCGAATACCTCGAGGTCGATCTAGGGCATGTTGATGTCGGTCAGTCGATTCATCTCTCGGATTTAAAAGTACCTGAGGGGGTCGAGATTCTCGCGCTTGCTCATGGACCGGAGCATGATCTGCCCGTTGCGGCGATACAGTCCGGCAAGGTCGCGGAGTCGCCCGAGGGTACGGCTGAATAGGGCTGTCCGTTGCTGATGAAATGGCCGGGAGGGGCTGTTGTCCATTCGATTTAAATTGGTTGTCGGTTTAGGAAATCCGACGGCTAAATACGAAAAAACCCGGCACAATGCCGGGTTTTGGTTTGTGGATGAGCTTGCGTCTTCCTGTGGTGTCGCGTTTAGAGAGGATTCGCGTTTCCAGGGGCTGGTCGCAACGTTGGAACTGGATAAGAATAGTGTCCTGCTCCTAAAGCCGGCGACATTCATGAATCGGAGTGGGCAATCGGTCGCGGCGCTGGCTCGGTATTACAAAATCGGTGCCGAGGAAATATTGGTGGCTCACGATGAGTTAGATTTTGCGCCAGGTGTTGTGCGGCTGAAGTGCCGTGGTAGTCACGGGGGGCACAACGGTTTAAGGGATTTGATCGATAGGCTGGGAGCGGCTGGATTTTGCCGAATACGCATCGGCATAGGTCATCCTGGTAATCGCGACGATGTCGTGCCCTATGTGCTTGGTAGTCCAGGTGTTGCTGAGCGCGAATCGATTGGTCGTGCGATCTCTAGGGTGATTGAGTTGTTTCCTGTCATTTTGCAGGGAGATATAGGTGCCGCGACAACGATTCTCCATGCCGATTCGAGAAATGATTTTCGTTGAATGTTGACACCGGCAGGTGAATGCCGAATAATTCACACTTTAACCCTTGGAGGGGTTCCCGAGCGGTCAAAGGGATCAGACTGTAAATCTGACGGCTCTGCCTTCGAAGGTTCGAATCCTTCCCCCTCCACCATATAGATTTAGGATTTTGCGCGCGGGTGTAGTTCAATGGTAGAACCTCAGCCTTCCAAGCTGATGGCGTGGGTTCGATTCCCATCACCCGCTCCAGCAAAATGAGTGGCGGATTTCTTGCCCATATAGCTCAGTCGGTAGAGCACTTCCTTGGTAAGGAAGAGGTCACCGGTTCAAGTCCGGTTATGGGCTCCAGTTTAGGTGTATCGGCAATCAGATTAAGGGGTATTGGCGGATGTCCAAAGAAAAGTTTACGCGCACAAAGCCGCATGTGAACGTCGGGACGATTGGTCATGTGGATCATGGCAAGACGACCCTGACGGCGGCTCTGACCAAGGTGGGGGCAGAGCGCTTTGGCGGCGAATTCAAGGCATACGATCAAATCGATGCGGCGCCGGAAGAGCGGGCGCGCGGCATTACGATCGCGA
>Ga0196971_1000326_pt1 | contig 41537 bp, 41 predicted proteins | sample S1v_1013CmetaG_FD_148660 | JGI IMG/M metagenome (GOLD analysis project Ga0196971, IMG submission 148660) | Soil microbial communities from Anza Borrego desert, Southern California, United States - S1+v_10-13C | ecosystem: Environmental > Terrestrial > Soil > Desert | place: USA: California... | reverse complement strand
CACTTACTTCACCGCTTGTTCCATGGAATACCTGCGGTGCAACAATGCAGACTTATCTCGGTGTTCCGACAATCGAATATCTACCATACTGCTTCCTGAATCTTGTTAACCCTATAGTATCAATCGTGTTCGGTTTCACAGGGATCACAATGATGAAGCTGGAAAATGACCCATCAGCTCCTGAATATAAAGGACCAAAAGCAAAGAATAAAGGCGTTTCAGCTTAGTAAACCAAAAGCCTGTTGCAAAGCAACAGGCTTTTTTATTCGCTTTATATCTCTATCAATTCCTTAGTATACTTATTCAGCACTTCTACTCCGGTTTCAGTCACCATTACAAGATCTTCTATCCTGACTCCGAACTTCCCGGGAAGATAAATTCCCGGTTCTATGCTGAACACCATGCCTGGCTCCAGTACAGCTTTGCTGATATCCGATATGTACGGCTCTTCGTGCACTTCCATACCGATTCCGTGTCCGGTCCTATGTATAAAATACTCTCCATAGCCTTTTTCCGTTATATGATTTCTTGCAGCAGCATCTATTTCAGAAGCTTTCATACCTGGCTTTACTGCTTCTGCAGCCCTTCTCTGAGCCTCTCTTACAGTCTCATAGACCTCTCTGTACTCCGGAGTGGCCTTACCCAGCATTACAGTTCGTGTCATATCTGAGCAATAGCCCTGATACATTCCTCCGAAATCGATCACTATACTGTCCCCGTCTTTCAACACCTTATCACCGGCAGTATAATGAGGCAGGGCGCTATTGGACCCTGAGCCTATGATAGTTTCGAAGGATGGACTCATCAGGCCCTGCTTCTTCATTTCTGTCTCCAGTAAGTCCCGTACCTCAATTTCCTTCATCCCGGCCTTGATCAGCGGGATGACCCTTCCCAGAGCTTGTTCGGCAAGCTCGGAGGATTTTCTCATTTTATCAGCTTCATCAGCTGTTTTATATTTTCTCAGTTCTCCAATCACACCCGAAGCTTTTATAAATTTTGCCTGCTTAAAAGAGCTGTATATCTTTTCAAAAGCGCTAAACCACATAGTGTCTTCAATGGCTGCGGTGACGCCGGTATACCCTTTCTCAATGCATAATGACTTCAGGATATCCCCCGGATCCTGAGAATCATCCCAGGATATGATGCGGTCAAATATTGCTTTTTCCTTTACTTCCTGCTCATACATCCTTGGAGCAATAAATACAATCTCGCCGCTATCATCAAGGATAGCTGCCAGCAGCCTTTCCCCCGGAAAAGTATTGAAACCGGTAGTATAAAGCAGGTTCATTGACGGGCTCAGTACTAATGCTTTAACTCCTTTTTCCTTCATCAGCTCTGTTATCCTGACTTTTCTTGAAGTAAGATTTCCCATTTTATCTGCATTGCTCATTATGAATTCTCCCCCTCCTGATTTTATATACAAACCATAATTATTATACCACAAATTGGAGTATGCTTCACAATGTAGGTGCTTCCCTGTCACATTCTCTCCGGTTATACATATTATGAAATATAATGTTTTCAATACAACGCAATAACATTCGGGAGGTTAATCAAATATGAATCTTGGCATTGACGGAAGGGTTATTACCTGGCATATCGGCTCCGGTTTAGCAACATATACCAATAACCTGCTGGAAAATCTGAATAAGCTGCAGCAGCTTAAAAACATATTTCTGTTCTATCCATGCAAGGATAGGACTGATTATTTTGATATCAACAGTATACCCCAAAATCTTCTGATCGGTGAGAGGCGTCTTGATTTCTGGCGCAATGTATATGATCTGAAATGGGACATCAGCTATCCCATAGATGTATTCCACAATACCGTCAATGGCATAGGACTTCCCCAAAGCTTAAAAGGCGTAAAAATAATAACCCTTCATGATCTTATTCCTTATATTATGCCGGAAACAGTCGACAGACCTCATCTTAATTATACCTTGAAAAATACCCCCTATATTCTGGAAGAGGCATCACATGTAATTACCGTGTCTCATTACTCCAAATCCGATATTCAGAAGTACTTCGGAATTGATGACGAAAAAATAACCGTGACTCATCTTGCAGCAGACCCCATTTTCAAACCCCTGGACAGAGATAATGCCAAAAGGGTGATTTTCAACAAATATGGCATTGATAAAAAGTATGTACTATATCTTGGAGGTTTCAGCCAGAGGAAGAATATTGCCAGATTGATTAAAGCCTTTAAAAAGGTTATACTGGAAAAAGAAGAACTGATTAACCTTCTGATCCTTGGGGAGTATTCAAGATCCTATAAAGCGCTTTGGAAACTGACTGATGAGCTGGGACTCTGTGATTACGTTAAGTTCCTTAATTTTGTCCCTACTGCTGATTTGCCGTACTTTTATAATGGAGCAGAGGTATTTGTCTACCCTTCATTGTATGAAGGCTTCGGGCTGCCGCCTTTGGAAGCAATGCAGTGCGGTACCCCCGTGGTAACCTCCAATGTATCATCCATACCTGAGATAGTGGGCGATGCTTGTCTGCTTGTAAATCCCTATTCCATAGACAATATATCCGATTCAATACTCACAGTGCTTTCCGATGTGGATGAATGGCATAAATACAGCCTTATGGGCATTGAAAGAGCTAAAGAATACTCATGGCTGAAAACTGCGGCTGAAACCCTTCATGTGTATGAAAAGTGTACTGGAATAATATAAAAGGTAAATATAAAAATCAATCCCCCGCTTTACTGTACGGGGGATTGATTTTTTATTAATAATTGAATGCCGCTATTTCAAAATATGCTCTCGGATGCTTGCAGGTCGGGCAAATTTCCGGAGCCTCAGCTCCTGTATGAATATATCCGCAGTTCCTGCACCTCCAGGTAGTCTGCTCCTCACGCTTGAATACCTTGCTTTCTTCTACATTTTTCAAAAGTGCAAGATACCTCTCCTCATGTTCCTTTTCTACTGTCGCTACCTTATTGAAGAATTCTGCGATAGCTGAAAAGCCCTCTTCTCTGGCGATCTTCTCAAATTCCTTGTACATGGAGCTCCATTCATAATTCTCGCCTTCCGCCGCATGCTTAAGGTTTTCTGCCGTATCTCCTATACCACCAAGGAATTTGAATATTAACTTTGCATGCTCTTTTTCATTGTCTGCAGTTTCTTGAAATATTCCGGATATTTGCTCATAGCCTTCTTTCTTCGCAGTACTTGCGAAATATGTATACTTGTTCCTAGCCTGAGACTCGCCGGCAAATGCTGCCCACAGATTTTGCTCAGTCTTACTTCCCTTTAATTCCATTAATATATAACCCCCTTAAATTTATATTATTCTTTATTAATAATTATTATATATTGCTATACCAATATTTGTCAAGCTATTTTCTTGCTGATCAATAGTTTTCCCATACCGCCGTATTGTTCTCTCAGGCTGTTGATATAATACTCCAGGTCATTGCTTTCATAATAACCCTTTAGAATATTATCCAGGCCATTAAGAGCGTCTTTCACATCGTTTTCCTTAAGTTCCTTCCTGCTGATAGCCTCGTTGAACTCGTCAATATCCACTACATAATACCTGCCGTCACCTTTTATTATAAAATCTATGTACAGATCCTTAGCTTTCCACAGCTTCCGCTCCTTTGACACGCTAACCATGTCTACATAATACTTATAAATTTCCGAAGGCTCATATTGGAGCTTGTTGGATTGATGCAATTTATAAATGCCTATATTCTCGTTGGGGAATAAATTATATTCCACAGATTCATGATACTTATGATCAACATACCTTCTGTAATAATACAGGTAATTCTCATATACTTTCAGTTCTTGAATCCTATAATCATGCCGCCTTCCATCTTTCCTCACACTCTCAATCATTTCCTCAAAATCCAGGATTGTATGCTTCAAAGAAATCCCTCCCTGTATATACAAAATCACCTTTTTTTTAGTATATACAAAAAAACTGCTACAGGTCAACTTAAATAAAAAACGAAATATTTTATTATATACATAAAACTATGTTTACCTACAAATAATATGCATATAAATTCAATGCATTCATACTTGGCACACAGTCCCTAGATAAAAATACAAGCAACGACATATAATTCTATAGACTATGTAAATGATTTATGTTAATATAATATTAAGTTAAGAGTATGTATATTGAACGCGCAAAAGTACTTACATTAGGGTAAAGCGCGAATTCAATAACAATCAAAGAAAACATTTCGCGAAATTTGAATATGCATTGCAAAATGTTTTTCGCGAAATATATACCTGGAATGTTCGATATGCCTATATTTGAACCTACAGAACCAATACGGGAATCCATGTACGTGTCCTAATATCATGCCTCAATTAAAGTCTATTTGCAGCAGAGGAAGATAGGAAGCCATGTCAGGATACCCACCTAGCGAGAGCTAGGTGTCAAATTACAGCAGAACGGCATTTTGGGGCAGCTATACAAGAAACGCTCTGGAGTATATCTCCAGAGCGTTTCTTATTTTGAGGCTTTTGTTTCATAATAAACATCTGTATTAATAGAAGAGCTGGGGATACTGCCTGTTGATCTTCTATCTCTGAGGCTGGCAGGTATGATGATGTGCCTTATGTGCCCGCCTGTTTCCTGCAGCTGACTGATAAGAGTCTCACTGGCATTGTATCCGAGATCATATACGAAAATCTCCATTGAGGATAGCGGTGGATCTACATAGCTGGCCAGGGGAGTATTATTAAAGCTTATCACGGATATATCACCTGGGATGGTAAGCCCCCTTTCCTTAATAGCCCTCATTACCCCGAACGCCATAAGGTCATCTGCTACGACAATAGCCGTAGGGGGATCCTTCTGATCCAATAGCTTCTTTACTGCACTGTAACCTCCCTCTTCTACAAATTCACCAAGGCTCAGAAACTCCTTTCTGAATTTTATATCATTGGAGTCCAATGCTTTCTTGTAGCCTCTAAATCTTTCACCCATAAATACGTATGTAAATTCGCCGCCTATGAAGCCGATCCTCTCATGACCAAGTTTTATGAGATATTCGGTAGCCTGGAAGCCTGCCTCCAGATTATCATTGTCTACCCAATTCACATCCTCCATATTTGAAGGCTTGCCCACAACAACAAAAGGGAAATGTTTTTTCCTCAGGCTCTCGATCGTTTTGTCCCCAATCCTTGAGGTCAGAAGTATAAGCCCGTCCACTCTCTTTTCATTGACCAGTCGGCTTGTGGCTTTATATTCCTCATCACTGCTGCTGCCGGTAGAAAAGAGGACATTATATCCCCTTTTAAAGGCGCTTACTCCTATTCCTCTCATGACTTCGGTAAAAAACGGATTTACAAAGACCTGCTCTGTAGAATGAGGCATTATAACTCCGATTGTTTTTGTACTCCTGTTGGCAAGGCTCCGTGCTATGGCATTTGGATGAAAATCCAGCTCCTCCATCACTTTAAGGACCTTTACCTTTGTCTTTGCACTTATCCTCGGATTATCCGCAATAACTCTCGATACTGTTGACGGATCAACACCTGCCAACCTCGCAACATCCTTTATTGTTACAGCCATAATGTCCCCTCCATATCAGCTCTGATACTGTGAATTCAGGCTTCTTATCCTATCTCTGAAAGAATAAAGCAACAATAGCACTACAAGCTCAATTATAACAAAAGAGACTTCAATTACATTTCCATAGTTGATTCCTGAGATCACCACATCTCCTGAATTGTTGAATATAAAAAGCACTGCACCCTTGAAATGTTCATAGTCCTGAAGCCTTACTATGTTGACCTGTATGAGGTCATATATGAAATGATAAGCAGCAGGAAGGTACAGTGAATCGGTCAGTATATAAAGATAACCTAGAATTACTCCGCCTAGAGCAACATCAATAAAATCCAGAAGCTTTCCATAGGTCAGGATATGAGCAGCCATAAAAATAAGTGAGCTGATAAGCAAAGCCCTTTTGTTACCTATCGCGAGCATCAGCCTTTTTTGTATGTAGCCCCTGAAAAGCGCTTCTTCTCCAAAGCCTACCAGCAAGAAGGCCAGTATACCGTACAACAGAGACATTTGAATTTCCGCTCCGCTGAATATGCCGTAACCGGTGCTCTGAAACCAGAGTGTCCCCATAAAGATGGAAAGCAGCATGATCATTGCAATTTCAATGGTTCCGCCAAGCAGGCCAAGACCAAAAAGCTTGAGGCTGTTCCGCCTCCACCTGAGGCCTATGATACTGGTATCACGCTTGTCTATGTATTTCCAGAACAAAAACGTCAGAAGCACTATAAATATATTATAACCGCTTATGATAAACAGGTACTGTGGGCTTCTCACCATCCGGTCAAGCATTTCACTGCCATCCGGCATTGTTCCCCTTGAGTAGTAGAAAATAGTGCCGAATACTATTACTGTAACAACAGACCAAACAATATTTATAAGAAAATCAACTATGAAAATTGCGGTAACCCTGAAAAGTGCCGGTACTATATCCCTATTACCTGATCCCATAGTCATCCGATTACCTCCTATTAGCTCATGTCTGCAATAGTCAATTTGCCCATGTAATTTTTTATTTATTCCTGCCATAAAGTATCGACAGTTTTGCAAGCTTTTCCTTTAGCTCTGATGTCAGGAGGTTTTCTTCGAACCTCCATGCCCAGTTCCTTCCGCCTATCGTACTGGGAGTATTCATCCTTGCTTCGCTCCCAAGGCACAGGATATCCTGCAAAGGAATAATTGCAGTATTGGCTCTGCTGCTGAAGGCATTTTCTATGAGGATCCAGCACATAGTCTCTCCACCAATCTCTTCAGTAATGCTAAAATATCTCTTCAGCTCATTAACCGCTTCCGGATCCGTCTCACTTATCTTCAGATACCAGCCTACGGTAGTATCATTATCATGGGTTCCGGTATATACTGCTGCATTTTCCTCGTAATTGTGTGGCAGAAACCTTTCCTCAGAGCCTCTTCCAAAGGTAAACTGGAGTATCTTCATACCTGGAAACTCAAACTCATTCTTCAGCTCCTCCACTTCCCTTGTGATAAAGCCCAGGTCCTCAGCAATGATCGGCATGTCGCCCTTGTAAGCCTTCAAGCTCTGAAACAGCTTTCTTCCGGGGGCTTTCACCCATCGCCCGTTCTGTGCCGTATTCTCTCCACCCGGGATCTCCCAATAGCTTTCAAAGCCCCTGAAATGATCTATTCTGATGATATCCACCATACTCAGCAGCAGATCGAGTCTGTCTCTCCACCAGGCGAAGTTGTCCTTTTTCATCTCATCCCATTTGTAATGAGGATTTCCCCAGAACTGTCCCGTTTCGCTGAAATAATCAGGAGGTACTCCCGCGACCTTTGTGGGATTTCCGGCTTCATCCAGTTCAAACAGGGAGCGTCTTGACCATGCATCGCTGCTGTCATAGGATATGAAAATGGGCAGATCACCGATTATTTTAATGCCCCGCATGTTTGCATAAGCCTTTAACTCTAGCCACTGGCTGAAGAACATGTATTGAAGGAATTTTTGATATTCAATTTCCCGGGAAAGTTTACCTCTATAGTACTCCATAGCCCCGGGATCCCGGAAAGCTATTTCCTTATCCCATAAATTCCATGCAATCCCACCAAAAATATCCTTTAAAGCCATAAAGAAAGAAAACTCATCCAGCCAGTAATTGTTTTCTTCTGAAAATTCATCGTACTTTTCATTGATACCTGCTGTTCTGAATCTCTCGAAGGCTTTCCTGTACAGATCATACTTAAAAGTCCTGACCCTTCCGAACTCTACAAGCCTTGTATCAAAATCCGGAGTTGCTGCGGTATCCTCAGGGTGCAATAGCTCCTGCCCAATGAGCTTTTCTATACTGATAAGCAGGGTATTACCTGCAAAAGCAGAAAAACACTGATATGGAGACTCTCCATATCCAACAGGCCCAAGAGGCAGTATCTGCCAGAGCTTCTGCCCGCTTTCAACAAGAAAATCTACGAACTCATATGCTTTTTTACCCAATTCACCTATACCATATTCTGATGGCAGTGAAGTAGGATGCAAAAGTATCCCGCTCTCTCTATTGAACTTCATATTATTACCCCCAAGTACGCTAGTGCAATCGTTTGCACTAATTGTCCGAAAAAAATCATATTGACTTTCCGATCATTCGCCGCAAAATCGTGTTCTATTGCTCTAATTTTATCTATAATAGTATAATATATGGATATGGATATCGATGTCAATATCAATCTGGTCTCTACGATTTCACATGCCGAACTTTCAATGAAAACAGCTGCAGCAAATTTTAGCTTGTGCAATCGATTGTACATTATTTGCTTTTAGTATATAATGGGAATAATTATAATCATATTGAATATCAGGGAGGTAAAGTAAATTATGCATAGTGATTTACCGGCAGTTGCATATTTTTGTATGGAATATGGCCTTGACACCAGCTTCAGAATGTATGCCGGAGGACTCGGAATACTTGCAGGAGATTATCTGAAAGGTGCAAAGGATATGGGCTTGCCCATAACAGGCATAGGTCTCAAATGGAAGCAGGGCTACGGAGATCAGATGATAGGAAAGGACAGCAAGCCTTTTGATTCATATCATAACTACAGCTATGATTTTCTTGAGGATACAGGAGTAAAGGTCACTGTGGATATCAGGCAGAGACCTGTTACCTGCAAAGTATGGAAGGTCAGCAAATTCGGTAATGCAGATATATATATGCTGGACACCGATCTGCCCGAAAATGAGGATGCCTGGATAACAGGGCAGCTTTACGGATGGTTTGGGGAAGAAAGAATAGCCCAGGAAATGGTTCTCGGCATCGGTGGAGTAAGAGCCTTGCGGAAGCTTGGAATTAATGTGGATATATATCACTTCAACGAAGGTCATGCAGTACTTGCAGCTCTCGAGCTCATCAGAGAAAAGCTGAATAGCGGCATAAGCTTTGAAGAAGCTCTGGATGCAGTAAGGAAACAGGTGGTCTTCACTACCCATACTCCAATAAAACAGGGAAATGAAGAGCATTACATGGACAGACTCCAATATATGGGGGCTTTTAACAGTCTTACTTCTGAGCAAATGGTACACATAGGAGGCAATCCTTTTAATATGACAGTTGCAGCCCTTAGAGTGAGCAAGAAATCTAACGCCGTGGCTGCCCTACATGCAGAAACGGCAAACAGTATGTGGGCGCAGGTGGATTATCCGAAGCCTATCATAGGTATAACCAATGCAATCCATGTGCCTACCTGGGTGGATCCGGAAATGCTGGCTGCTGCCCAGAGCGGTGGAAGCCTCTGGGACATCCATATGAAAAACAAGAAGAACCTGCTTGGATTTATAAGGGAGCGCACTGGAACACAGCTTGATCCGGATACACTTCTGATAGGCTTTTCCAGAAGGGCGGCTCCATATAAGAGAAGTAATTTTATATTCAGCGACGAAAATGTAATAGGGCCGCTGCTGGAGAAGGGAAAGCTGCATATAGTGTTCTCAGGCAAAGCTCATCCCCTTGATGACATGGGCAAGCGGATTATTGAAAACCTGGTCATTATGTCGAAAAAATATCCTGGCAGGGTCGTTTTCCTGGAAAATTACGATATGGAAATAGGTAAAATGCTGACCAGAGGCTCTGATATATGGCTGAACAACCCGCGAAGGCCTAATGAAGCCAGTGGTACTTCAGGCATGAAGGCAGCAATGAATGGTGTTCTGAATCTCAGCATTCTGGATGGCTGGTGGCCTGAAGCCTGTCAGCATGGAATAAACGGCTGGCAGATAGGTGATGCCTTCCAGAGCAGCAATATCGAGGAGCAGGATAAGCACGATCTGCAGTCCCTTTATAGGGTGCTGCTGGATGAGGTACTGCCTACCTACTACGACAGCAGGGAAAAATGGACAGAAATGATAAAAAACAGCATCAACTCCACAAGATACCAGTTCTCAATGGAGCGGATGCTTTCGGAATACTACGAAAAGCTGTATAAGGCATAAGTAGAATATTGCGCCCTATGGGCGCAGGCTGCGAGGTTTCGAGGCTGCGGGGCTGCGAGGAGTCAGGGTATTCCTTAACAGGGCAGAAACGGAAACCGTGGTATCCGTACCTAGACCCGTAAGGAATACACGGGCTTTCCTCGCAGCCTCGTCGCCCCGCAGCCTCGAAGCTTAATGTCGCATCCTTCTATATCTGCGTCCAATCTATATATTTGTTAAGCTTATCTACAAATAACTGAAGATATTTGGCATCCAGTTCATCGAACCTGTTCACTGACGGACTGTCTATATCCAATACCCCATATACCGTTCCATCCTTGATGATCGGAACCACTACCTCCGAGTTCGATGCACCATCGCAGGCAATATGCCCCGGGAACAAATGAACATCAGGTACAAGCTGGGTCTTCATCTCTGCTGCTGCCGTACCGCATACCCCTTTGCCCGGTTTTATTCTTGTACAGGCTGTCTTGCCCTGGAACGGTCCCAATACCAGTTCATTCTTCTTTATCAGATAAAAGCCCGACCAGTTGATGTCCTTAAGATTTGTATAGAGCAAAGCCGCAGCATTGGACAGGTTTGCAAGCCAGTCAGTCTCGCTGGAAAGCAGTCCCTCCAGCCGAACAAGCATTATCTTATAGAACTTATCCCTGTCTTCTACATCTATCCTGCTGTTATCCTGCATGTTTTTTCCTCCTTATATGTGGTTGCATATTTAGAACCATTATATAGCAATCGTGAGGAAACGGCAAGCAAATGCCAACCCTTGCCGCTATTTCACAAAAGCCATGGCGTCTACAATTTCCTGCATAGTTACCGTCCTGCCCGCCTCAAAAAGCCCGTCCCTCAAAGCAAATACGCCGCTGTCCACCAGTAGCCGGACGATTTCAGTTTCCTTGCATTCAGCCAGATCGACAATCGTTGAATTGACGTCTCCCCCTGAGAAGCCGCCGGCGGTGAAAACCGCCCGAGCCAGCTCTTCGCGTGTAACAGGAGCGTCAGGATTGAAGTATTCACCGTCACTACGTCTATCCCATGAAATATATCCATAAAATACTGCGGTTTCTATGTAGTCAAAATTCTTGTCGGTCCAGGAAACATCCTTGAACAGTCCGTACGTATGCCCCTCCCGCTCCTCCTGATAATATTTTGAGGAGGAGGGAATATATACGGGAAGATGCCGGCTCATGACCACGATATTGGCCAGATCCCGTCTGGATGCTTCCATATTTTTCATATAGCCTTCCACGGAGTCCATAACCTGGGGATACATATAGCGGGCTATCTCTTTTACCCCTTTGCTGTAGCGAAAGGTAGGGGATGAGATGAGCTTCTCGTTTAACAAGAACACCCTGTCCTCTTTGATTGCTTTTATAGTATCGAATCCGGGACGTGAAGCTATGCTCTTTTTATCTCCTCCCGCATTCATTGCGCCGCGCTGTGATATATATACATCAATTTCATCAGCCAGGCCCAAAATTCTCTCGTCTCCAAAGGAGGCAATGGAACTGCCTTCCTCCACCGGCACAGCACCGGCTGCCGCATTGATCCCTCCTGCCAGTTCAATTGCGATTGCAGGCATGGAATCAGGGGTAACAGTCCTCAGATTATTTTCAGTGGACTCAAAGAATACCGTTTGTTTATCCCCTATCCCTTTTGTCTGCGACCTAATGGTTTCAATTGCCCCATGAAAGACTGCAAGCTCCTGCCGTGCTTTTTCCTCGGCTCCGATAAGCATTGCCAGCTTATTTATGTAGTCATCAAACTCTTCAAAGCTTTCAGGGTAAAGACTGACCACCTGTATACCGGCCTTTTCCACAGCAGAGATGAAGTCCGGTGCCCTCCTGGTAATGAAAGGGCGTACCAGCACCAGATCAGGCTCAGCGGCAATGATTTTTTCAGGATCGCCGGAGTAGTCGTAAACATCCAAAAATGCCGCTTCAGCTGGAAATGTCGAGGTAGAATGCGCTCCTATCAACTTATCCCCTGCGCCCAGCGCATATAGATTCTCGGTATGGGCGGAGTAAAGCGAGATTATTCTCTTGAACGGAGCGTCGAGGCTGATTTCCCTGCCGTCATCATCTGTAAAGCTTACAGCAGCCGCAGATTCCTCCTGAGGCACCGCTCCGGCCGGTATTTGCTCCGCTTCCTTGCCGCAGGCGGTAAGCGTTACTGTAAACAGCAACAATACCGCTAAACACAGATATATGCTTCTCTTATTCAACTGCGTAACCTCCAATAATCATTCCGTTTCAACCTTTATAGCCGCACCGACATGCTCTACGAAGATATCTCTTATTGCCTGGTATTCTCCTATGCCTTTGATTATGCAATCCACTTCGTAGCCCTTGGACTTGAAGACATTTTTCCATGAATATTCCTCGTCTCCCGCCATATCGTTGGTTGCATGATCCCCTGCCACTATCATCAGCGGCAGAAGCCTTACTTTCTTTACGCCGGATTCCCAGACCTTTCTGAGGACGGTATCAAGGGACGGATAGGATTCTACGGTTCCCACGAATATGTTGCCGTAGCCCAGGTCCTTGAACATGTAGTCAAGGGCGGAATAAGCGGCATTTGCATAATGCTCGGTACCGTGGCCCATTAGCACCACCGCCTCGTTCTCCGGAAGCTTTCCGAGATCGGCGGCAAGGGCGGCAATAACCTTTTTATAGTCTTCAACACTATTCAGAAGAGGCGCGCCGTATTTAACGGAAACAAACTTATCTTCATAGGGCTTAACGGCTTCCTTCATCTCTTCATATTCGTAGCCGTTCATCACATGGGTAGGCTGAACTATGACTGTACTTATCCCATCCGCAGCGAGACGCTCCATTGCCTGAGCCAGGTTGTCTATTTTGATTCCATCCCGGCTTAAGAGCTTGTTGATAATGATCTGGCTGGTAAATGCCCGGCGCACTTCGTAATCCGGGTACTGTGCGGCAATCTGCTTCTCTATTGCGCCTATCGTGTTTTCCCGGGTGTCGTTATAGCTGGTGCCGAAGCTGACCACAAGAATTGCTTTCTTTGAAGGGTCGGCTTTGGCTGAAGCCTGTGACGCATTACATGTCAATACTGACATGAACAGGGTAAGCGTTAATATAAATATAAGTAATTTTCTCATTCTTTTTCCCTCTCTCTTTCATTTTTTATAATATTATCGTGAATGAAGAAACCTTTTTCCTTTATGATTTCTGCTCTCACATTAAACACATCCGCAAAGAATTCCTCTGTCATTACCTGGCCGGGGGCGCCTATAGCAGCAACCCTGCCGCCGCACAGAGCAACGACCCTGCTGCTGAACCTGTAAGCTGTACTTAGATCGTGGTTGATTGCCACAACGGTGATACCCTGGTTCTTTATCAGCTCCCTGAGTATTTTAGTCATGCTTATCCTTGCACAGATATCCAGCCCCGACATCGCCTCATCCAGGAACAATATCTTCGGCCTTTGCGCAATAGCCCTTGCCAGCATCACCCGCTGCAGCTCCCCGCCGCTTATCTCCGTTACCAGCTTGTCTGCGAAATGGAAGGTATCCGTCAGGCGCATCACCTGCTCTATCCTTGAGAGGGCTTCGTCCCGCACCGGTTCAAACCTGCCCCGGTGCGGATGCAGCCCCATGATTACCGTTTCCAGGCAGGTATACGGAAAACGGCTACCGTACTGCTGCTGGTAAATCACAGCAAAGTGCTTCGCCCGCTCACGGATGTCCATTGAGTTCACATTGTGCCCGCAATAATACGCACCTCCTTCTGGCGGCCTGAAATGGCCGCACATTATCTGAAGCAGCGTAGTCTTTCCGCTGCCGTTAGGTCCTATGACTGACAGATACTCTCCCCTGCCCACCGAAAAGCTGATGTCGGTAAGCACGGTCTTTGCATCATAAGCAAAGCTGATATTTTTAAGCTCCAGTATAGGAGATGCCGCAGTATTATTCATATTGTAAACCTTTCTGACGCTTTGCAAATATATAGATAAAAAACGGACCGCCTATCAGCGTGGTCAAAACTCCTACCGGGATTTCACCTGGTGTCAGAAGCCGTGTCCCATTGTCGGCAATGCAGAGGAGCATCCCTCCCGTCAGAGCGGAAAGGGGTATTAGCACACGGTTGTCCGGCGTAAACCAGAACCGCAGCATGTGAGGCACTACCAGTCCGATAAAGCCTATTATTCCGCATACCGACACACAGGCGGCCGTTATGCATGAACCGAGAATCAGATACAGCAGACGGAGCCGTTTCGTGTTTACTCCAAGAGCTTCGGCATTTTTATCCCCTGCAGTCATGATATTCAAGTCGTTTGAAAACAGAAACGCCGCTGATCCGGCAATACCCACCGCAGGCAAAACGAGCATAACGTCCCCCCAGGATCTTGAAGACAGGCTGCCCATCAGCCAGAAAACAATTGCGCTCACATTCTCGCCGGCAAGCATTTTCAGAAAGCTTATGCCTGAGGAAAGAACAGCGCTTACAATAATGCCCGCAATGATCAGACCGGAGGACAGCAGCCCTCCGCCCCTGTCCGCAATAATAATGACCAGAACAAGGGTAATAAAAGCAAAGGCAAAGGCCAGAAGTGGCACAGGCACAATTATGCCGTACATGATATTCATAAATATTGCCAGACTCGCGCCGAAGGCAGCTCCTGACGAAACCCCCAGGGTATATGGATCGGCCAGAGGATTTTGCAGCAGTGACTGGAATATAGTCCCGGCTATGGACAGCCCCATGCCGACGCATATGCCGCATATGATTCGCGGAAGCCTTATGTCCCATATAACCGAAATCACATTAGGTTTTATGCCGGCAAGCAGTCTTTCGTTGCCCGTAAGCTTTGCAAACAGAATGTGCCATACGGTATCCAGGCTTATATCCATAGCTCCTAAGCCCACCGTAAAAATGAGCATTGCACACAAGGCACACAAAAATATCATCCCTGCCAACCCATGCATTGTTTTTTCTCTTTTATACCGCCTTATGCTGTCGTTCATTGTTACCCTTCCTTCAATAGCTTTATCAGTTCTTCCATATCTTCTATTCCTTTTTCCTCCTGCTGCCTTAATATCACCAGGGGAGTTATGCCCAATCTCCTACAGGCCTTTATTTTCTCCGGAGTCCCCCCCTCTTTGCCGCTGTCCTTCATCACCACATAGTCTGCCTTATAATCCTTGAACATCTGATAATTCATATCCTCCAACATAGGCCCGAGAACTGCTATTATATCCTCCATCCTGACGCCCTGCAGCATGCACTCCCGGATACTGAAGACAGTGGGTAGCACCCTGTAGACAAACCGGTTTCCGCCTCTGACCCTTTGGAAATCCCTGATGTTTTTTATACCTGTCGTAAAGAATACACAGCCCTTTACACTTTCAAGATAAGCAGCGCACTTTTCCACCGATTCCATGAAAACGCAGCCTTCCATATACGAGCTTTTCCTTACGAACCTTATATATGAAACTCCGGTCTCCGCACAGGCCTCTTTTGCGTTCCGCGTCGCTTCCAGGGCGTAAGGGTGGGACATATCTACCACTGTGTCTACTGACTTCTCCTTTATGAACCGCGCCATTTCACCACAGTCCATTCTCCCCACTGCAACCGATCGGTCCTGGAGCGCTTCTGCACCGCTTTCGGTAGCTACCGTCACGATAAATTCCTTATAACCCCTGAGCCTGCTCATTAAATCCCTTGCCTCGATGGTTCCCCCTATTATCCATATCAAAGGGCATACCCCCTTGGCGTTATCATCCTTCCATTCTTCACATAGGTATTGCTGTTGCCTATGATCACCATGGTCATCATGTCTATGAAGTCATAATCCATAGTATCCAGAGTCACTATGCGCCTGTCGTTGCCTTCTCTTCCCGCATTCCTGACCAGTGCCGCCGGCGTCGAGGGATTCATATGCTCAAGAAGGATCTCTGCCGCTCTATTGATGTTGTCAGGCCTGCCCTTGCTTTTGGGATTATACAGTGCGATTACAAAATCACCTTCCGCCGCATTATGCAGCCTTTTTTCGATCACTTCCCAGGGGGTCAGCAGGTCGCTTAAGCTTATGGTGCAAAAGTCATGCATAATGGGAGCCCCTACCTCGGCAGCAGCACAAAAAGATGAAGTGACTCCCGGAATTATCTCAACCTCCATATCCTCCGCCAGCTCCAGTACTGGTCCGGCCATGCCGTAAAGCCCCGGGTCTCCAGTGCTTATAATGCAAGTATCCAGACCCTTCCTGGCTTCTTCTACAGCTATTCTGCACCTTTCTATCTCGCCTTTCATGCCTGTCTTTATTATTTTCTTTCCAGCTATAATGTCCTTGACCAGCTCCATATAAAATGAATATCCTACGATCACATCACATTTCCTTATGGTTTCCAATGCCTTCAGAGTCATGTGATCAATGCCTCCGGGACCAATACCTGCAACATAAACCTTAGCCATTTGATTCCTCCTTTGATACAGCAATTGTTATCCCGTTTATGCTTGTTTTAGGTACTATCACGCTTCCCCCCAGAAGGTAAGCACAGGGCTCACATACTGATGAGACCCCTGTTTTCGACTTTACAAAGTCACTGGACGCAAACAGCTTCTCTACTTTACCGATAGTCTCCCTGTCAAACACCCGCATACTGCATCCAAGCTCCCGGCAGGCCTCAATAATTCCCGGTTCATCACTCTTTATATCAACTGTCCCTACGGCTTTTATACTTCTTATGCTTATATCATATCTGTCCAGCACTTCTACAATGGCCTTCAGTATATCTTCTTTGGTCTTTCCCCGCCTGCAGCCGATTCCTATATTAATATTCCTCGGACGCAGTATGCAGCAGGGCAGTTCCGAGGACACCCGCTGCCTTGAGTTTACAATGACAACAGCTTCACAATCGGTATCCGATACATTGTCATAACCCAGTTGGAGCTTAACCTCCGACTCCAGCTTTATTTTCTTATTCTCTATCATAAGGGCTGTTACTTTCTTTACGGCTTCCAAGCTCTCTATATACAGGCCGTTGACTTTAGCAAACATATCGACGGCTTCAATAGATCTCCCGTCTGAAGAGGTTGTTATTACCGCCTGGCACTGCAGTATACCGGAAAGCTTCAACGCCAGCTCATTTGCTCCTCCCAGATGTCCCGATACAAGGCTTATAGAAAACCTGCCCAGATCATCTACTACAACAATTGCAGGGTCAACCGCCTTATTCACGAGGAAGGGGGCGGAAAGCCTGACGGCTATCCCCACAGAGGCTACGAACAATATATGGCTGTATTGCTTAAAAATACTGTCAAGCCGCTCCCTATAGCTGTGCTTGTCAAATATATCAACCTCAAAGGAACCACTTGCCTTAATGCACTCTGCTATTTTGAGACCCGATGCTGTAAAGGCTATACAGGCAAGCTTCATTTGCCACCCTCCCTGAAGGCATGGCTGAAACCGGGATGGTATAAAAGAGACCTCTTGTAGTCTCCCTCAATAAAGTTGCCAACCAGAACCTGAGAGAAATTATTGATACCCTCTTTTCTAACCTTGTCCGCTATATCCTGAAGTGTTCCAAATATTATTTTCTGCTCCGGCCAGGTAGCTTTATAAACAACCGCCACAGGCACATCATAGCTTTCATAGCCCTTGGCAAGCTTTTCAACCACCGTTTCCATATCCTGAACAGAAAGGAAAATCGCCATGGAGCATTTATGCGCCGCTAAGAGCTCCAGCTTCTCAGCTTCAGGAACAGGTGTCCTTCCTTCCATTCTTGTTATTATCACTGTCTGGCTGACGTCCGGCAAAGTAAACTCTCTTTTTATAGCCGCACAGGCAGCTGTAAATGAGCTTACTCCCGGAATGACTTCATATGAAGTATTATGCTTCAGCAGATAATCCATCTGCTCTCTTATAGCACCGTAAATAGTGGGATCCCCCGTATGAAGCCTTGCAACGGTTTTTCCTGCAGCCTCTGCCTTCAGCATAACCGCAATTACTTCTTCCAAAGTCATGGAAGCACTATTGTATGTCTCACATCCCTTCCTGCAGAACTTCAGATGTGCATCCCACACCAGAGATCCGGCATAAATGACGACATCAGCTGCCTCCAATATTCTTCTGCCCTTTACAGTTATCAGATCCACATCTCCCGGACCTGCTCCTATGAAATAAATCAACTTAAGACCTCCTTGCAAATACCAAAGACATGTAATCATTGTCCTCCATCATTTCCTGCCTGTCATAGATCACTTTCTGATCCTGCCGTGTACAGCGTTTTACATATGCATAATTGAAACCGTATTGTTCCAGCTTGCTTATTATATTCTCCTTATCCTTGCTAACCTTCAAAATACACACTGTATCAATCCTTTTAAGTATTTCCTCATCAATATTTCCATCAGCCAGATAAAAGCTTTCATCCCTCAGAGCAACCGGAAGTCCCAGTACCGAAGCTGCTGCATTGAAAGACGTAATCCCCGGTATTGTTTCAGTTGCTATATTCGCAGCAGCAAGCTCCTTCATAAGATAACAGTAAGTGCTGTATGTCATCGGATCCCCGAGAGTAAGAAATACTCCTGCCTCATCCTCCTTCAAGGCCTCATTTATTATTTGTGCTGTATGGCTGTAGCGCAGTTGATTGTCTTCCTTCATAGGGAAGCTCAGCTCTACTACCTTCTTATCCTTTATGTATTCATGAGCGATTGTGCCTGCAAGGCTTCCGCCCTTGCTCTCCGGAATAAAGACACAGTCACAGGTCCTGATTATTCTGTATGCTTTCAGAGTAAGAAGCTCCTTATCTCCAGGTCCGATGCCTATTCCATATATCATTTTCATGGCTTTTTCCCCCTTATAAGAAAAATAGGATTGTTTGCCTTCATAAGCCCCGTTCCTTCAATAATGGAAGACTGTATAAGCTTCGCTTCAATACCAGAATACTTCTTTTCCATTAATATTCTCCTCAGCTCCACCATATTGTCGGGGACTATGAAGCTAGCGGCAAGGATACCTCCGCTTGAAAGCTTCTTATCTGTTTCGTCAACAATCTGAATAAGCTTTCCTCCACTTCCGCCTATAAAGCACTTATTGAAGCTTTTAACCGAATCCAGAGCCTCCGGAGCAGTGCCTTGTATAATGCTTATTTCTGCGCCGAGCTTAATAGCATTTTTTCTTATCAGCTCAACCCCCTCTGGCTCTTTCTCCACCGCATACACTTCAGCTCCGAGAAGCGACGCCTGCACAGACAGCGAACCGGTTCCCGCACCTATATCCAGGAATATGTCTTCTGCACTGATATCCAGCAACGCCAAAGCAATAACCCGTATATCAAACTTTGACATGGGGACGGTTCCTCTGGCAAATTCCTCATCCCTAATCCATCTCATTTTCTATCACCACCAGTGCCAATGGGCTTATATCCCCAATTTCTTCGCCTATCCTTTTTTCTACTATGTGCTCGTCGTCATAGGATAAGTTAAACCCTGCATATATTTTCCCCTTCACCCCTTTATCCCTGAGACAGCCGGATATATAGCCGGGGGTGTATTTGCTGTCTGTTAGGATTACAGCTGTTTTATGCTCTTTGATGCTTTGAATCCCGGCTTCTCTTCCATGAAAACTTATAAGGGCGGCACTCTGCCAGCTTTTTTTCAGCTTGGCCATCATATATTGGATGGAAGAAAGCCCCGGCACTACTTCATCTATATAGACTCCCTGCTTTTGGAGAAAGTCCAGTATACCATAAAAGCACGGATCCCCGGAGGCCAGAATGGCAGTATCAGCTTCTCCGTCCAATGTCCCGGACACCTCATCCACCTTATCCACCACCTGTATATCCGTCCTTATCTCCTTTGCCGTTGCTGCAATTCTTCCAAAGGCTACGACCCTGTCCGCCGCTTTTATCCTGTCAATGGCTTCAACAGTTATATGTTTCATACTTCCCGGACCCACACCCACAAGCCTAATCATAGTTACCCTCCCTATTGTTTTATGAAATACCTTTTACTATATCCATTCAGATTCCGTGCAAACGTTTCCTTGTATGTAATTGAATCCGCACCATACCCGGTAAAATAGCCCGGGTGCGTTCAATATAATATCCCATAGTCCATGGAATACATTATCACTTTAATTTTCAGGCTGCTTTGCTTCAGATATCTTTTGATCCTGGCTTCGCAGCCTTCTGTCATAGCTTCGAATACTTTTTCATTACCTGTTTCCATTATCAGCTTTACCGCTTCCTCCGAGGTCTTGCAGCAGTTTATGATTTCCAAAAGCTCCAGGGGCGCTCCACTGAGAGCAAGGTAGTATACAAAAGCCTCAATTCGCACATCGCACGTTTTGCTGTGGGTATTGAAGGCGCCTACGGAAAGCTTGCACAGCTTGCCGATGTGTCCTACCAGTGTAACGCTTTCGAAGCCCTTTTCATTTATATACAGCAGCGTATCTCCGATGAAGTTGGATATCTTTATCCCTCTACACCCAAGCTTTAGATCCTTTACAACATTTTCACCATAATTACCGGGAAATAAGACAAGCTCACAAGCTCCATCCTCATAGGCCGTATCTATCTCAAGATAGATCGTTTTCTTCAGGGCCTCCTCCGACATTGGCACAACAATTCCCGAGGTGCCTATTATTGATATCCCCCCCTCAATTCCAATGTTCTCATTGAAGGTTCTTTTTGCCGTCTCAGCACCCTTTGGCACATATACCACAACATCAAAACCGCACTGTGAAATCTTAGCCAGCTCTTCCTCAATCATCCTTCTGGGAACAGGATTTATTGCCGCTTGTCCTGGCTCTCCCCAGAAGCCTCTGCGGGTGATCCTGCCTATACCTTCCCCACCGTCGATATTAATGGCTCCATCGGTCCGTTTGCTTACACGGGCATATATCTCCATCCTATCGGTAACATCCGGGTCATCCCCTGCATCCTTTACAATGCAGCAGCTTGCATATTCTTCTTCTATATGGGGCTTGCATACCTGAAGCTTCAGCTTTATACCGGCAGGAGTATCAATGTCTATATATTCAATTTCACTGCCGGCAACAAGCATCTCTGCAGCTGCCTTGGCAGCCGCAGCGGCACAGCTTCCGGTCGTATACCCGCACCTTAGCCTCTTTCCATTCTTAATCACAAAATGCTCATGCATCTCTGCCCACCGCCATATAGATCAATGCATTCATAATCGCAGCTGCTACATTGCTACCTCCTTTTGTACCCACCGTCGTAATGGATGGAACCTCAAAGCCCCTTATGTATTCTTTGGACTCTGCCGCCCCCACAAAGCCTACGGGTACTCCGACAATCAGCCCGGGGAAGACCTTTCCTTCGCTTATCAGCTCACCTATCCTGAAAAGTGCCGTTGGTGCATTTCCTATCACAAATATATCCACTCCTGCGCCCACAGCATGATCCATAGCTGCCATCGACCGGGTTATCTGCCTTTCTTCAGCAATTTTAAAAATTTCCTTTTCACTTATGTAACAAGCTATACTGCAGCCTGTTTGCTCCAAACTTCTCTTGTTTATCCCGGAGAAGGCCATTTTGGTATCCGTCACTATTCTGCAGCCGGATTTTATTGCAGCTATACCTGCCTGGATTGAGCCCTTTTTAATTGCCACTATGTTCTGATAGTCAAAATCTCCAGTAGTGTGTATGGTACGCTTTATCACCTTCAGCTCCTGCCCGTCAAAGTTATTGACATCCATTCCCCTGTCTATGATTTCCATGCTTTTTGCTTCAATAGCTTCAGGGTCTTTTAAATACATGGCAATTCACCTCCTATTCCTCTCAATACTGTTCAAAATATTCTCCAATACATGCCGGTTGCCGATGAAGCTGATGTGGGGATAGCCTCCATAGGCGTTCTTATGTATATGTCCACCTTCCCAGCTGTCATTTCCCATAGTCTTTGATATGCAAAATATTTTATTGTCCCGTACATCTGCCATAGACTTATGGAATTCATGGGCTGTTATTTTATCCCCCTTTTTTCCCAGCATGCAGTCGTTTTTGAGCTCAATATCTATATACCCAAAGTTCTGCAGGGTTTCTGTCAGCCTGCTTTCCCCGGAGAATACCCCTGCCATTGTTTCTCCATCAATGCAGTCTGTCAGGTACATGAAGCCTCCGCATTCCGCGTAAATATATCCGCCCTTCTGGCTGTACTCCTTTATTGAACCCAGCATAGCCTTGTTTTTTGCCAGTTCTTCCTTGAAAACCTCAGGATAACCCCCACCCAGGTACAGCAGGTCACATTGGGGCAAGCCGTCATCCTCCAGGGGTGAAAAATAGGTTACTTCGCAAGCCTCCTCCAAAAGGCTGAGATTCTCATTGTAGTAGAAGGAAAATGCCTTATCCTTTGCAATAGCCACTTTTACATCATGTTTACCTATTGCCGTCTTCCTGATGATTTTGACATCCTCCATTAATTCCATGATCCCGTTAAGATCGATGTTAACTCTTGCCAGTTTGGCGATTTCTTCAATTCTCGAGTCAATATCTTCAAGCTCAATACTCTGAACCAATCCAAGATGGCGGCTCTTAAGCTCCACCTCCTTCATTCCCGGTAAATACCCCAATACTTTCAGCTTCGTATATTTTTCCACAGCTTCTTTAAGCATTTGATAATACTTCCCGCTGATATTGTTGAATATTACGGCTTTAATGTTCGAGGCCTCAAATTCAGCCATTCCCTTTATTTTTGGTATAGCTGAGAACATCTCTCCCTTTGGTGTATATACCAGTATGGAGTTGATGCCCAGTTTCCTCGAAATATCATAGCTGGAATTGACATGAGTATTATATATCCCGTCAAAGTAGCCCATAGCTCCCTCTACCACACAATAATCCGCAGCCGCCATTGAAAAAGCCGACAAAAGGCCCTCCTTCCCCTGCAGGTGCATATCCAGGTTGCCTGCTCTGACTTTACAGGCTTTTTCCAGAAAGGCTCTGTCAATATAATCGGGACCTGTCTTAAATGCACAGATATCAAGCCCCACGTTTCTCATGGCTCTCAGGATTCCCATAGTGAGGGTCGTCTTGCCGCTGCCGCTTGCTGCTGCAGTTATCAATACCGATTTCATAGCACCTCACTCCTTCCTGCAAAAAAAATTTGGAACCTCGGAAAGAGGTCCCAAACTGTATGTTATAAAAGCAATTAAATACACTTCTATACGCATATATCTTTCCCTCCGAAAGAATCAGCAGATATCAGGCAGGTCTCCTGGCTCAGCTTCAATTTACTCCCTGTACCTTCCCGGTTTTACTCAGTGGCTGCAAGTATTAACTTGCTACAGGTTTCATCAGCTTCACAGTAACGGTGGGCTGCAGCGGATTCTAACCGCTTTCCCTTTTCATCCTTTACGGACACCTGATACATAATATAACGTAAATTCTATTACATTCTGTCTTCACAAACATCCCGGGGCCGAACCAGCCTTACAGGGTTGTTTGTTTGACACAATGCAAGAATTTTGATACGTTTTATCCTAATATTAACTTTTCTGGATTAATTGTAGCATGGAAATATTAATAAGTCAAAAGATTTAGATTAAACATCACTTAGATAATCGCACCTTTTTCTCCTGTGATAATTATTTTGACATTATTCGGGTCTTATGCTATTTTTGTAGCAGCATGAGTGCATTTGCGGAGGGATTATGGATAAGCTTGACAGAGATTTTTATTTGAGAGATACCCTGGTTGTAGCGGAGGCTTTGCTTGGTAAGCTGCTGGTGCACGAAACCGGAGGTCAAAGGATTGCCTGCAGAATAGTTGAAACAGAGGCGTACATCGGCCCTGAGGATAAGGGCAGTCATTCCTTTGGAGGCAGGAGGACCAAAAGAAACGAAGTCATGTATCATATCGGAGGAATTGCTTATGTTTATATAATTTACGGCATGTACTACTGCTTTAATGTTGTGACGGAGCAGGAAGGCAGACCATCGGCAGTGCTGGTGAGGGCTGTTGAGCCGGTTCTTGGCGCAGAGCAAATGGCAGAATCAAGATATGGTGTTGCCTATTCTTCTTTGTCTTCAAAGCAGAGGCTGAGCTTATGCAATGGCCCGGGAAAGCTGTGTATTGCAATGGATATAGGAAAGGCCGAAAATGGTCTTGATCTCTGCAGCAGCAAACTGTATATATGTGATGTCGAAAATGAACCCTTCAGTGTAAGGACCTCCCCGAGAATAAACATAGCCTATGCTGAAGAATACACTCTGAAGCCCTGGAGGTTCTATATTGAGGGGAATGCTTATGTGTCGAAAAGATAGAAGCCTTTTTTTCTACATTATCCTTTTGCAGCCCATATCCTGCATAAAGTGGTTTATGAGTGCCGAATGGTCTCCCTTTATCACCAGATGATGATTTGCTATAGGATTTCTGATGAAATAGCTGATATCTTCATCCAGATGCACCTTCAGTTGGGTTCTGCACATATTGTCATCTTCAAGATTCTCTATAAGCTGTCCGGAGGCCACAAAGTACTTGTCCAACCCAGTGCCGCCGCATTTAAATATGGTCACAGGACCTTCCCCGACTATTCCCTGCACAGAGACCCCCGTATGTGATTCAAAATGATTCCTGATGATATACCTGTCTGTCATACAGGTTGGAATTGTGCAGTGAGCTAATACCATTTCATTTCTATTAAAATCAATATAGGCAGGATTTGCCATAAAGGCTTTATTTCCAGTAAGAATATTCACAAGCAGCATTGAGAACACCCCCTGGCAGTCCCCTTCACAACCGGAAATCACATCCTCATTATTAAGCAAAGACATTGCAAGGCAGCCTGTGGTTCCACACTTTAAAATCAGATCAAAGCACCGTAATGTCATTGCATCAAATTCATATTCTTCCCTTAAAGCTTTCAGTGCCAGGTAGGCCTTAGCCCCTTCTATTATATCCTTCTCATTCGGTTCCTTTATTAAAGCCGCTCCTGCTGCAAAGCTGTCTGCTGTTCCTTTAGCCCTGTCGCTGCTGATCTCCTTCATCTGTTGATTGAGCTCTTGTATTTCTATGTTTTTAAACCTGACTCCCCACTTCCTTTGGGCATCAGTGTAGTTGACTTCACTTGAAATAAGCCAGTCGGACGGAAATCCCACTACTCCGATAGCAGCTTCACTCAGCTTTTTTTTTGTATTACAGGCTATATAGCTGTATTCTATCTGTGAAACAGTCTCCTCCAAGCTTCCGTGCAATATTGCCGAGTCATCCCCAAGGTTCCTGATCCATGTCAAAATCTCCATTGCCGCGGATAGGGAATTCTGCATACTGTCGGTCAATAGCAGCACCGGCTTGGGAAGCTTGTCATAAATGTTTTTGAAATAGTTCTCGACTCCTCCTGAACCGATAAACACAATAGGCAAATCTACACTAAAGGCTTCTTCAGGATCTATAAAATATACATCGAAACTCCTTTTAAGCCCTGAAATCAAATCGTAGTGTGAATTTTCAACGTTAGCAGCATCATGCAGTGTAGAAAGCAAAGTAATGATACCCAGCTTCAGCCTCATGATACTCCACCTGCCTTTATTATTATTGAACCTGCCTTTAATCAGGCGGATTTTGGCTTTCTTCTCTTGGCAAAAGCGAGTATTCCACCCATAGCTATGGAAAGAAAAGACGCCATAAGCACCCTGTATTCCGGCGCCAGCATGAAGGTAACTGTATGAGCCGGAATCCAGAATATAGGGATAGTCTTAATTACTACAAAACTGATAAAACCATGGAAATCAATTTTATCAACCACTTCACCAAGCGTAATCCTTGCTATCTTTGACATTCTGCCCTCTCCCAGATCTATAAAAGTGTCTGTTACCCTGTGAAAGAGCATAAAGGTAGGTGCAAAGACAAGATTCATGAATGAACTGGTAAAAAAGGCGAACAGCACCTGATTGACAGTCTTGTCAGTGCTTGTCGGAAGCAAGGCTTTGCTCATGGCACCTGCCACACCTCCGGCAAATATATCAAACACTATTACAAAAGCCATTCCCAGGAGTCCCCATACAAACACCCTATATGGAAGTCCAACCGGCTTTTTCCATTCACCCGCAACTATCCTGAGCGCCATAAGTTCTCCCATTGTAGCGAGTATTGCCACCTTTATAAAGCCCATAATATAGGGATGTGCTTTTGTTGCTGATACAAATATGGTATGTGTGGATGGATATGATAGAATGAAAGCTATTGCGAAAAGGGTTCCGAACCATGCGGTAAAACATAAATTATTGCGTAAATTACTATTCTTATTCAAACCGGACCTCCATATAAAATTTAGACGTAATTTTATTATACAAGATAACTTTGTCACTCGCAAACCTCAACATATAAAATGCCATCTATTTTCGATAAACAGTCCATAATATCCGTTCCTATATCCTCTTTTGCCTTGTTGATCCTGATTTTTATCATAACAGATGATTCATCAGCTATTTCCATTGATATATCACAAATCTGCAGATTGCATTTACCCAATTCAGTGCCTATCCTGCCTATCTGTCCTGGCCTGTCAGCAGTTCTGACCTTTAACATAGCACTTTTCCTGCTCCCATATACCCGGTTTTCAAACCTTGAGAAAACCACCAGTGTGATAAGTACAAGTATCGTTGCAAATATTGAGCCGGTATAAAAGCCAAGTCCTATGGCAAGACCGATACAAGCTACGGACCAAAGGCTGGCCGCAGTTGTCAGGCCTTTTACCGTTACACCCTCCTTCAATATTGTACCTGCACCCAGGAAGCCGATTCCGCTTATTACCTGCGCTCCCATACGAGCTGGATCTATATTGGAGAAATTTTTATATTCTTCAAAAATAAAAATATTACACAGCATAACCAGAGTTGCACCTACACACACAAGCGTATGGGTCCTGAAGCCCGCAGGATGCCTTAACCGTTCCCTTTCAATTCCTATGAGTCCCCCCAGCACGCAGGCGAGAATGAGTCTGATAAGCAGTTCCATATTGCCAGGCATAAATCTCCACCTCACTTTACATTAGTTATACATTATGCGAAAATCATTTTACATTCATAATACCGCAATATTCGACTTATTGTCTATTTATTCCTGTTCAGAATATAAACCCTTGAAATATTATATACTTAATGGTAAGTTTTTATTGTAAATACTTTAATAAATATATAGATAGGAGACAGATGGATGAGCAGTGAAATAATAGAGAGCTATCTTGTTATAAATGGCGGAATAGTGCCGGTGCATGAAGCTGAAACTCTCTCTTTGAATTCCTCACGGACGATTTATGAGGTGATAAGAGTGATGACGGGAATCCCTCTTTTTCTTGAAAATCATATGGAAAGGCTTGAGGCTTCAGCCAGGCTTATAGATAGTTCTGTAAGCTCTATAGCCGGAAAGATTGAGAACAGCATTCATGAGCTGATAAAGGCCAATGGCAGTCCTGAGAAGAATATCAAAATAATAGCCTATAACCTGGAGAAAAGCACCCCTGATTATATGGCCTATTTCATACAAAGCAGCTATCCTGCAGCAGAGGATTACAGAAATGGCGTTCACACCATACTTCTGCAGGAGGAAAGATCCAATCCCAATGCAAAGCTCGTGAATTCAAGCTTTAAAGAGAAGGTTGCCGCTGCTTTGTCTGAGACAAAGGCTTATGAAGCTATTCTTGTCAACAATAAGGACGAAATAACGGAAGGAAGCCGTTCCAATGTATTCTTTGTAAGAGGTGATACCGTCCTTACAGCGCCTAAAGGAAATGTACTGATAGGAATAACCCGTGTATGTGTCTTTGAACTGTGCAGGAAGCTGAAAATCGGAATAATTGAACATTCCATATCTATTTCAATGCTTGGTGAAATGGATGGTATCTTCATGACAGGAACCTCTCCAAAGCTTCTACCTATCAGCAAGGTTGATGATCTGCATTTCAATTCCGCCGGCAATCAGATAATCAAAGCCCTGATGAAGGGATATAATGATATGCTTGATGATTACATCATCAAGAGTCGCTAGTCACGAGTTACTAGTCGCTAGATTTAAGCTAGGCTTTCGAAGCCTTACTCCAGCACTAGAGACTAGCGCCTGGAGACTAGTGACTGACTGTTAACGGCTACGTCGTTAACAGTTTTTTGCCTCTGGTATAGAACTCCTGCATCATTACATCCGGTACGAACAGTCCTCCTGTGGCCCATGCTATATGGGTTGAGCTTCCCATTCTGTCATTAAGGCTATTGGTATATATATAGGCCTTCCCTTCAGTACTGCCCTCCAGCCGTACTGGCCCCAGAAGTCCGGGAGTTGCAGAAGGCTCAATCTTTATATTTTCCTCATCCTTCATCATTGCAAGCAACTTGTATAATTCATTGTCATCAACAGTAAATACACCGCTCAGCAGCTTCTCGACGATCCTGCCTACAAATCCTGAAGGCCTTCCTACTGCGAGCCCGTCGGCATCTGTTATATTATCCATACCGAAGTCCTGCACCGAAAGCCTTTCATTCTCACCTGTGGCCAGACCGAGAAGCATGCAGGGCGAATGAGTCGGCTCCACAAAGAATACATGTACATTATCACCAAATATCTGTTTCAAGCCAAAACATATGCCCCCCGGTGCTCCACCCACACCGCAGGGTACATACACAAGCAGCGGATGGGCTTTGTCGACTGCTTTTCCCAGCTCGCCCAACTGCTTCTTCAGACGGAATGCTGCCACACTATATCCGAGAAACAGGTTCTTTGAATGCTCATCATCAACAAAATAACTGTTCGGATCCTGCTGTGACTGCCTTCTTCCTTCCTCCACAGCCTTACTGTAATCGGAGGAGTATTCTATTACATTGACTTCCCTGCTCCTTAAAAGGTCCTTTTTCCATTCCTTTGCGTCTGCGGACATGTGCACAGTGACTTTAAAGCCCAGAGCAGAGCCCATTATTCCTATACTTAGTCCAAGATTGCCTGTCGAACCCACCGCCAGTGAGTATTTCCCAAAAAATTCTTTAAACTCAGATCCCGCCATTCTTGAGTAATTGTCCTTAGTACTTATCATACCATTCTTGATGGCCAGATCCTCTGCATGCTTCAGTACCTCATAGATACCTCCCCTTGCTTTAATAGATCCTGCGACAGTCAGATAATTGTCGCATTTCAGCATGAGCACGCCTTTAAAGCTCTGATCATATACAGCCTGTATGCTGCTTTTCATCCCTTTGATATGTACTAATTCCGATTCAATCAAACCTTTTTTATCCATTGTTTCGGGAAAGAGCCTTTCTATAAGCGGAGCAAACCTCAGGAGTCTTTTTTCCGCATCAGTCATATCCTCCAGGGTTAAAGGAAGTCCGGAAAGTACATTATGAGCGCTGTCCAGACCTTTGTTGACCCAGAAAACAGGTTCATACCCCATAAGCTTCTCAATTATAGGAAACTCCCTGACCCATTGACCAGTACTTTTATCCAGTACCATCTTTTCCATTGAACTTTCCTCCCTCTATTTTCTTATGAACAAGACTCTGAGGTCTTTTCCCGCTGATTGTCCATACCTCACGGAACGCATAAAATGCGTTCCCTACACTTCAAATCCCGTACGGGCGATTCATGAATCGCTCCTACCCCCGTAGCCCCACAGACTCAAATCCCGAACCTCGTATCTCGTATCTCGTATCTCGTATCTCGTATCTCGTATCTCGTATCTCGTATCTATATTAATTATAAATTTTGCCAATAACAGTGTCAAATATTCTACTGTTACATAAAATGGTAATATCACTGCATGTGAGGTGAATTATCATGCCGCTTTCTACCAGAGAATTGTTTGCCCGAATGATAAGGTGTGAAGCCGGTGGCGAAGGTGACAACGGAATGAAGGCCGTAGCTACCGTAATAATGAATAGAGTTCATGTTCCCAATGGTGAGTATCAGAGAATAGGTCAGGGAGATTTGCGAAAGGTACTATTCCAAAGAGGACAGTTTGACTGTGCATCAGATACTCTTGGGGGAGCATATAATCCACAGAATATATTTAATATACCGGCTGAACAAATACACTATAATATAGCTGACTGGGCTTTGTCGGGCAATAAACAGCTGACAGTGGGTTACTGTCTGTGGTACTTTAATCCTTTTGCTCCGTCATGCATTCAGACATTTCCCAGAAACGGCACCGGCACATTTGTAAACAGAATAGGAGAACACTGCTTCTATAACCCTACAAGACTATATTATTTTACATAGGAAAAGAGCGAATGGTTTTAACGAATAGAATATCTATGAAAGGAGATTTTTATGTATAGCAATAGTCCATGCAATTATAGTCAGACTCGACAGAACGGCACAGTTCAGTCTCAGTTCAATCAAGCTCCCGAAATTGGTACCACCTTTGGCTACCCAATGGCACCCACCGCTTATGGAACCATGCAGGTTATGCCGCAACCCATGCTAGGTGAACAGCCAATGATGGGAGGGCAAGCCGGAATGGGCCAGCAAATACCTCAGATGCCCCCACAGGCAATGCAGCCTCCTGTTACAGGAGCTGCTCCTGTAGATTTTGAAACTCTCCCGACGACACCTGTGCTTGATATTGAGTACACACAGGGCTACCTGAAGTCACAGATTGGTCAGAGGGTCAAGGTGGAGTTCCTTATCGGCACCAATATGCTGATAGACCGCGAGGGAACACTTGTTGACGTCGGCATAAGCTACGTCATTATAAGAGAAGTTGAGACTGACGACCTGCTGCTCTGCGATATTTACTCAATAAAGTTTGTGCGCTTTTATTACTAATATTAGAAAGACAAGACCTGAAATCATTCAGTGGTCTTGTCTTTCTATTTTAATCCTTATCTGGTGATGTAAGCGGCGCCACTAATTATATCGATGTCTGCCCCATAATCCCTTGATCCGGCCTTATACTTCTCCAGAATAACCTCAGCAGCCTGCCCTTGTGCAATAACCGGCCTGCAAGCCTCTATATCAACCGGAATAATCCTGGTCTCTTTCCATCCAACCCTATCAACAGCAATATCAATTATAACCGATTCTTCGGTTCCTTCCGGAAGCTGTCTGTCGAATACAAAATTGCCCAGGCTGTAGAATATGAGCTTCCCCTTATATTTTTCCATGCCCTGAAGCACATGGGGATGGTGCCCTATGACAATATCCGCACCGTTTTCTACCGCAGTGTAAGCCATTTTTCTCTGCCTGTCCCCCGGATAGCGGTCAAACTCCTTACCCCAATGGAAGGATATCACTAAGAAATCACATTGTTCCCGGGCTGCCTTTACTTCTTCGCCGAGAGACTTCATATCCGCCCGGGCAACATCAGCTTTATCCTCGTCATATATATAACCCTCAGGTGGGAAATCACAATAGCCCAGAAAACCTATCCTTGCCCATCCCTTTTTGATAAAAACCGGCCTGCGGGCTTCACTTCTGCTCTTACCGGCTCCCACAGTCAGGATACCGGAGCCGGTAAGCACTTTGATAGTATCAGTAAGCCCCTCCCTGCCCTGATCCATCGTGTGATTGTTCGCCAGGTTCATAAGGTCAAAACCTGCATCCTTCAGGGCAACCCCGTTCAGCTTGTTTCCCCTGAAAATAAGCTCAGGCCTTTTAAGAACAGGATTCACTTTATCAGTCAGTGGGCATTCCAGGTTGGCTACTGAGATATCGCCCTTTATGATTTCCTCTTTTATTCCGGTATAGGGATAATCATACCCTTTTTCCTCAAGATACATAGAAACGCCGCGGTCCAGCAAAATATCTCCTGCAGCAATGATATGGACAGGTTTTGTATGATAATAGTAAAATATAGCAGCTATAACAGCAAATAATACTACCGCAGCAGTGGTTAAACGTTTATGCATCATTCCCACACACTAGCAGCCCGAATTGTATGGCTCTGCCGGTACCGGCGCTTCAGTCTTGGGCTCGGTATCCGTAAAGCTCCTTATCCATTCCTGCTGCTCCGGCTGCTCTCCTTTTTTATGCAGCTGCTGCCACTCCTCGTCAGTCAGCCGCTTATCGGACATAAACTCATAATAGCTGAAGACCGCACCCCTGGTAAGGTAAAGCTTGCCTCCGATAGGAACGACTGCAAAAATCTCATAAGCAGGTCCGACTCCTACCTCCAGGACGCCTCCTGAAGCAACAGTATGAATATCTGCTACAACCGCCATATTCCTTTCTGTTTCTGAGGTTACCTGGAACCATTTGAAGCCGTCCTCCATCAGGGAGCTTGTAAGATATTCAAGCCAGCCTCCATAGGTCAGCAACTGGTAATACTCATCGTTGGAAAGCTCCTCGTTCCTTAGCTCCTTAAGTGAGCATTTGATAAGAAACTGCAGGAGTCCTTCAAAGTCTGTCATCCGGCTCTCCAGCTCTCCTCTCAGTATATCCTTTTCCTTAAGGTTTTCCCTGGAATACCTGGTGAGCCATAAGAGCTTCTCATAGACTTCAATATTAGGCTCTACATAACCCCTCACCTGTGGAGGCAAATCTCCACCTCCACATTCCGCAGCAACGCCCTTTCCGTACAGCACGGTATCATGCCTCAGCTCCGACCAGCTTCCCAGTGCGGTGCTGAGTGATTTATCCTGCCACGCGACTGTCTGCATAAAGAATGGATAACCCTCGCCAAACTGCTTCAAAAGCCCTTTAAGGCTCCATAGCCAGCCAAAATACATATTTGACTGCCATTTGTCCTTCTCCAGCCCGTCAAACTTCGTTTTCATCCTGTCGAATGTCCCGGTATAGCAATCCCATTTTTCATCTTCTCTGTAGATTTCGAACAGCAGGTCATAAGCCCTTTTTGAACCTAAAACTGCCATAACGTCCAGGCCCTTCGGCACCGGCCTCTTATATGGTTCCACCAGCTCCTGCAATATTTCGGAATCGGCTATATACCTCTGTCCCATAAGCCTGAACTGCTTTCCTGCAGGAGTGGAGACAGTTGTGTACTTGGGTACGATTGCCGGCTCCGGCAGCTCCTTGACAGTTTCATAAAACAGGTCTAATTTGTCCTTATCATTCAGATGATTGATATCCGGGCTGTCCCCATAAACCTCTGCCAGCAGCTTCCCGTAATCAAGTATGTTCAGGTCATCGGATTTTCCCACATAAAAAGAAGTGGGCTCATAAATGTTCTTCCAGCGCACAAGGTCGTTTTTGCCCTCTGAAAGCAGGGTGTATGTAATCAGAAGCGCCTGAAGAGTCTGCTCCTCGTTTCTCTCATTGGCACTGCGCAAGACCGGGAATGGTACCTGTCCATACCACATCATGGTCTTGAAGTACGCTTTCAGTTCATCGTTCCTGGTGTAATGCCCCCGGGGCTTGTATTGGCTGTAATCCAGCTGGAATGGGAAAATAACAGATTGCTCGTAGCCCCTCTGGCCCTCCATCAGCTCATACTCCTGCAAAGCCAGCTGCTTCGCCTTATCCGGCATATCCGAAGGCAGCTCCATACCCAAAGCAAGCTTTGCCACTCCGAGGTAAGCAATATTCTTCAGTTCCAACTCCTTTAAAGCTTCATTTTCCAGGCTTTCATAGAGTGCCACCGACTTCTGGAGCATACTGTTGGTGAGTGCCGTAAGCTCTTTTGCCAACGTCTCATTCTCCAGTCTTCTCAGAGAATAATCGTAGAAAACATGATAAACCTGAAGCACCGAATCAACAGTGATAAAGGAGGGTGCAAGCAGGTACTCGTTATTCTCATAAATGTAGAAAAGCTGCTCTTCCTTTGTAGGAGTAACGACAAATCCATTCTTTGCAAGCAGCTCCTTCTGCTTTTCAGAAAAGCTCCCGAATTGCTCCAGATTTGCAATATTGGAAAGATCCGCTTCAATACTGTATGCAGGCACGGCTGCGGTATATTGGACTTCCTCAAAGGGTACATCCACCTGGGACACGGGGACAGGTACAATGTCCCTATTTTCCTTTTCTTCAATCTGTTCTTCCTCTATATTTTGCTTACTGGCAACAGCGCTCTCCTCAGCAATACTCTCCTTGGTATCTTCCTCCGCTGCTGGCTTTTTTGTCGAGCAGCCTGAAAATGAAAGCACAATTGACAGTGTGAATATCAGTAACACCGCAAATGTCATAAGCCTTTTCCAGGAAAACATATCTGCCTCACCAGCCTTTTCTATAATTCTATTTCTTTATATGAATAATCTTGTTGAACTTCGTCTTCTCAATCAACCGCTCATTGATCTTCTCCAGCTCTATCCAGAACTGCTGCCCGCCTTCTTTGACCTGTACCAGCAGACTTTCTCTACCGTCATATTGTGTGTTAAGAGTCAGTATATCTTCATAAGGCGTGCTTTCAGCAATACTCTCAAAGCCGAAGCCCGCCCACTTGTAAGCGTTTATCAGGGCTTTACCATCCTGCAGCCTTTCAATGGCAACAATTTCATCCTTCCCATCAGAATCCAGGTCGCTGAAAATGTAATCATCAAAAGGTCTGGAAAGCCGCGACCCTCTCCACATCGGCACAATGTCCTCTCCATTCCAGTGATACAGGAAAGGCCTCTTAGCCATAACCGGATGGAAAGCTGCTTCCTTATATACGCCTAAGCTGATTTCTCTTCTATTATCTCCATCTACATCACAGGTCTGCACCTTCCATGGGTTCAGCTCCTGAAACTCTCTCTCATAAAGCCTCTTAAGACCATTGTCATAGGAAAGTATCAAAAGCCTATTCCCGTAAAATACCTTACCCTCCCCCTCAATTACAAGCAGGTCTTCATATGAATCCCCGTCAATATCTGATATGCAGCAGCTTATGATTTCTCCCTCACTATCCCCGGGCTTATATTGTGCTTTCAGCTCGCCGGAAGGGGCATATAACTTGATACTGTCCTGAAACGCCACTATCGCATATTCCACATCCTTACTTTTCAATATGCCGGTAAGCTCCAGTTTCTTTGCTGTAATGTCAGTAATATTTGCCAAAATACTTCTATTCTGCCTGGCTGTCAGTATGTCAAGTCCTTTCAGGCTGTATTTTGCAAAATATGTAGTACCGCCGTTATAGTCCAGCTCCAACAGTTCCTTCTTTTCCAGGCCGGATGCCAAGTAATTGATGCTTACTATGAAAATAATCAACAGAGCCAGACCAATTCTTTTTAAAGTCATGTATATACCCATGCCCCTTCTGAAACCAATGGTAATAAAGTTGCGCAACAGATGGCTGCTTGCAGCATTAACCGTATCAGGCCCATAGAGAAGTCTTTACAAAAAACACCTGCTATGGAAATATTACCATAACAGGTGTTTTGTTTCAATTGTATTCATGACCTTGTCACCTATAACTCTTTGACTGTTTCAAGATTACATTTTTACTTCATATCCCTCTTTTTCAGCATTTCCAAGCAGATATAAAAATGCAGGCGCAGGTATTTTAACAACTGGTATTCTGGTATTGTGAGAGGTTATACCATAATCCTCAGCCCGCTTTGTGATGATCAATGAACCTTGAACCTTTGCTTTTTCATCATTTGTAAGCTCAATAATTGCATCTGCTTCCCTGATATTGGTATTCTCCCTGTATTTGACCTCGCAAAGAAGCCTACCCGTTGGCAGCTCAACAACTACATCTACCTCTTTTTCATTTTCTTTAACTCTTCTGTAATACCCTACCTGTGCATTAGTTGTATAATAAAAAGCCGCAACATGCTTATAAACTGCTGTTTCCACCATTATCCCCATTTCTTCCTGGTTAGTTATTACATCCTCAAGCATTAACACAGCATTACGGATTGCAGCATCCGCTATATAAATCTTTGAACGGCCCTTTAGAATCCCTTTGCCGTCAACACCGACCGGATCACTTATATAAATGAGATTTGATTCTTTTAAAAACTCAATATAACTCATCACGGTAGACTTATTCATGCCATCAAGCTCTTTAGACATAGTTGTGATGTTTATTATGTTTGAAGAATTCATACAAAGATATAGAAACACCTTTTCCAGTTGCAAGGGATTCCTGACATTAAACAAAGTAAGTACATCCCTTTTTATGACCTTGTCAACGACATCTTCACGAAGCATCCGCTGTGAGAAAGCATCATCACTTGACAGAGCAAGCTCCGGAAAACCTCCTATCATTAAGTAACGGTTGAAATGCTGTTGAAGTGGTGAAAGCTTATTCATTAACTCGCTTAAATCACTCTTGTTCATTTTATATAGCCGAGTAGGCCGTATACCGGCAGGCAGCCCGGGTCTCACCGGTATCTGAAGCAAATCACAGTATTCATAAAAAGATAATGTGGGTATTCTGAGTATACTCCATCGGCCAACACCGCTATCAGCAGACCCCTTTTCAAGGGTTGGACTCGCAGAGCCGGTTGCAACTACACGAAGTAGAGGACGTGAATCGTACAATGTCTTGACCCAAGCCTCCCAATCCTCGGCATATTGCACCCCATCAAAAAAGAAATACACTTCACCTTCTGTCGGATAAGCATTTTCGTACGCTCTTAAAACACCTTCAAACCCACCAAGCTTCAAAATAGGATTATCGAAGGATAAATAAACTATATTCCGCGCAGGAATCCCTTCTGATAAAAGCTCATTTATCAGTTGATACATTATAGTCGTCTTCCCTACCCTGCGCGCTCCGCTTAATATGACAAACCGGCGTAAACTTGGATGCCTCAGCAGTTTTTTTGCTTCATAGAACGCAAAGCGATGCTGTGGCGGTGCATTTTTATCAGATAAGGGGATACCTTTCCACCAAGGGTTATATTGAATTAACAGATTTAAAAGCTTCTCGTCAGTAAACATAGGCATTATTAATCACCTTATCAATATTTTATATTATACTATGCATTATATCAATATTTATTTATATTATAATATCCATTATTCTTGAATTTATGCAAAATTAAGTGCCAAATGCAAAAGTAATTAAGTTATTTAAAGTCTTATGGGGTCAGTCTTGAATTATTCTCTTTCCTATAAGAGCTGTTATCGCAACTCTTTTTATTGACAAGAAAGCGATTTAGGACTATTATTATGTTGTACGATATATCGTCACGCATAATATTTAGGAGGGATCATATGTCATATACAGGCAGTCCGATGACGGAAGCAATGTACTATATACTCCTTGCCTTAATGAATCCCAATCATGGTTATCAACTAATGGACGCAATTAAACAAGTATCAAGGGGACGTGTCAAAATGGGCCCTGGAACATTGTATGGCGTTCTTACACGACTGCAAAAAGATAAACTCATTGTAATATTAAATGATGATGGGCGAAGAAAAACCTATGCCATAACAGAAGCTGGCACCACTGCACTTAAAGTGGAATATAAAAGGTTAATGGATATGATTCAGGATGGAATTATATTAGAGGAGAGATTATAAATGGGCAAGTTATTAAAAAGACTGATGCTTGATGACATATATGCTATCGGCCGGAATGAAAGCTGGTTTTCCGATATGGCGAAAAAGGGTTTGCATTTAAAAAAGCTCGGACGAATGTTTGTTTATTTTGAAAAAGGAGAATCAAAGAAAACCAAATATAGAATAGATATTATAAAGGAAAAGCCATCACAGGAACAACTCGATGTTTATCACGATTGTGGTTGGGATATTGTCACAAATAGCGGAGATTTTTATATTTTTTCTGCTGATGAGAAATCATGCACCACCGAGTTACATACAGACCCGATTGAGCAAGGCTTTTCGCTGTCAGAATTAAACAAACGGCTAAAAATTAACACAATCATTATATCTTTTGCAATGTTACTGTTCTTTGGTATGATATTCAGCGTCTATTTTTTCAATGATGAGCCCTTTTTATATATAATAAAAGGTCAGTTTGTCCAGCAAATACTGCTTGTTGTTGTTGAACTTTATGTCTTTTATACGGTAATACGCAATTATGTGGCTATTAGCAATCTTAAAAAATCGCTGTTACAGGGTAAAGCAATTGATCATAAAGAGGAATATAGAATAGCCAGACTGATAGGTGGTATATTAACGTGTTTATTTTTGCCTATTTCGTTGTTTACTATTTTTATACCATTTACTGAAATTGCCAGAAGCAAAGACTACACACTTCCTGAAGCCAACACTAATCTACCTGTCATAAGGCTAGCTGACATAGAGCAAAATCCAAGGCTTACCCGTGAGACAGGTTATTATCGCAATGATATTGATTGGGCAAACAGAGTCAGCTTCGATTGGAGCCTGCTTGCACCTGTCCAGTACGAAATTGATGAACGTGGGATCGTAAATGGTGAAATGTGGGAAGACAAAAGCGGTGAATATTCTCCAAGCGTAACCACCCGGTTTTACAGGCTGACTTTTGACGGTATGGCAGAAAAGCTTACTCTTGACCTTATCAACCACTATGTATATAGGGAAGATACCGAAATTACAGCAGTAAATGCTCCGGAGCTTGATAAAATATATATTGCAGAAGAAAATGCAAGAAAACAGATTTTTGCTTATTCAGGTAATCAAGTAATCCATGTTGCCTATTACGGAAAGATGAAAATAGAGGATATCATTCCTTTAGTCTCAGAAAAGCTGCTTTCTTATCAGTAGTAGCTGTATTTACGAATAAAACACCAGCTATGGGAATATCACCATAGCTGGTGCTTTATCTCAATTAAATCGCTTACCTTTTCATCAATACTAATGCTTATGCTTTGCAAGCATCTCAAGGTCAAATATAAGGCTCCTCAGATCCGTCTGCTTCTCTTCGAGCCATCTCCTCCGGTTTTCGTAAAGCAGAGCTACTGCCAGAATAGCCAGCTGCACTGCTATGAAAGCAAGTCCCTCTCTAATGCTGCCGAACCTGAAAATATCATGCATGCCCGGTACCTCCCCGACCTGTAGGCTGAATGCAACCAGTATTTTTTATCACAATATATTCCCCCTCCTTAGCTTCTCATCTTCTTAGGAGGGGAAATTGAAAAAGTGCATATGCAGGTTATTCCCACACATGCACTTAATGTTATCATCCGGAATCCAAGGCAATCCTTCCCTGCACAATGCAATGCTAATGCATTGTAATATCAATGCAATGGAACATGCCTTGAAAAAACTGTCAAAATGGACTATAATAACATAAGGTTGCTGTGGCAGCGAAAGCTGCACTTGTGGGTGTCTACGCACCTGCATGAGCCTGTAGGTGTTGGCGCACTTACAGGTCACGGCGACCTTTTCAAAATCCCCTATGATTATTATAGTCTTATGGTTACCAATGTGCAACAATTTTGTATTATTTTGTTTGTTGGATTTTGTAATTGGATTGAGAATTAATACTTAGCTGTATATTCAGGAACAATCAAAGCCAGTCAACTGATTTCTGATAAACAAACTTATCCGATTATATGGGTAATAGGAAGCCGGGGCGTTAACTTGTAATATGTTTTAAAATGCATTGATAAGCTCTTATCAGATTAATACATGAATACCTTGCGCAATTTGCAGCACTCGTCGATGGAAGATAAATCGCATCTATTTTCGTTTCCGGATAACAGTATTTTCTATATAAGGTTGTTGCTTTTACTCCGGTTGTGTAAATAGCTTTTATATTGGCATGGGACAAAATTACACTCATATCATTTGCTATGGGATTATCGATGCTACTGTCATCAGAACCTTTTATGTTACAAATCCTTAAAACATCCCACAATGCAATATGATTTTCGAACAACATTGTTTTCTTTTCTTCAATAGTAATAGGCAACTCTTGGGATAAAACTTCTGCGATAACACGCCAAAAGCGGTTTTGCGGGTGAGCATAATAAAAACCTGCTTCACGGGATTTTCGTGATGGCATAGTTCCCAGAATTAAGATCCTTGAGTTTCCATCGAAAACCGGTTCAAGATTGTGTTTAACTTGCTCTTTCATCATTGCACCCTCTAACCTACCAATCCTATGATTTACAATACAAGGTATCAGTATATGGATGATTGGAAGTTGATATTGAAGCTTCTCTTACCTTGTTATAAACATAATGGGCAATTGATTATTAGGCGTGCGCTTCCTTGAGCTTATCCATTCGTTGGTTCCACCTCAGTCTATATCAGTGTTGGAAAATTGAGATAATAGACTTGTTGTTCTAATAAGAGTTTCTTTCGTACTGCGATTAAAAGAGTATTCGCCCATACAAACCTTATACGTTCCATTATCATAGTTGGTAACAAACAAAGCATTATATATCTCTTTGAACTTAGAATCCAACGACACTACTGTTTTCCCTTCGCCGTTTTCTTCAAACGACTCCGTTCTACTCAGCAGGCTATAAAAAAATCCTTCTCCCAAGCTATCAGAAACTTCCAGCAATGGGGAGTAATCCTTTCCGTTAATAAAGTCGGAATACCTACGTGGGTCGCATATTTTTAAGCCAATCATAATTGGTACAACATATATAAGCCCAAATTGAACGCCACGTTTATCCGGAAATGAAAAATCATATTTTTTGCTTTCGTGAGTTGGTTCATAGGCTGCAATTCTCGTCAGACGCAGATACTTTGCTATTTCCCGCAATTCGAAATGATAGGCTTTAATCACAGTATCACAGACAATATCATATGTATAATTGAGATCATTGAAATTTAAGCTCTGATAATAGCGATTTAAATCGGCTGGAGGCAATGAAATCCTTAAATCGAAGAAGCGATCCAAATACTTTGAAGCATTAAAATCGGTGCCATAATACTGCTTGATGGTGTGCTGCAACTCATTAATGTTAACTGAAAACACGTATGTAATCCGGTCATTTGAAAAATAGTGTTTAATTCGTTCAAGCAGGCGAACAGCGTAGCTCGGCTTGCATCTATCCAATTCATCAATAAAAACGACAAGGCGATTTCCTTTTTCGAGAAGCAGCGAATCCAGGAATTCCTTAATCATTTCTTGGATTCCTTTATGTTTTTTTAGTTCCTGAAGTGGATCCTCACCCTTTAAACTATTCATAAGTTGCGCCCACTTCTTTCCCGAAAAAAACTCTAATATGTTTGCAGCAATTTGCAGGCAGTCAGCTCCTTTTTTAAAAGAATAGTCGCTCTCTACGCTTTGAAGAATGCTGTAAACCAGAGAAAGGACAGGGTCCTCGTCGTTGTCATTTTCCCATGAATCATAGTAAACAGAGACTTGAGTTTGAAGTTCCACCGGTTGATTCTTATGGCGTTGTGCCCACAGGCCTTTTATTTTCCCGCTATCTGTATCTTCGTACGAGGCAATGAAATCGTTATGCGCATCCAACACCATTTTGGCCTGCTTAACGAAAAATGTCTTTCCACTACCCCATCCTCCGTCAAGTGCGATAGAGCAGCTGTCATCTATGGAATTGAGTATTTCGATAAAGCGAAACACGTCCATATCCCTTGCAATGGTATCGTTTAGGTAGGTACTTAGTAAGTTCTCATATGTTGGTTGCAGTTCATATGATTTCATCTTATCCCTCCAATTCTTGTATGTCCTCCGTTGGACGAGCTTTCCATTATTGCTATAGCACTAAACCGCTGGCGCGGTGGTTTTCACAATCAGATACGTTTTTCTAAATCTGCAGCAAATTCGGCAGATTTTGCCTTTCTCCGTTACAATGGAATTATCACTTTTAAGGAGATGATTCC
>Ga0196971_1000325_pt1 | contig 41657 bp, 34 predicted proteins | sample S1v_1013CmetaG_FD_148660 | JGI IMG/M metagenome (GOLD analysis project Ga0196971, IMG submission 148660) | Soil microbial communities from Anza Borrego desert, Southern California, United States - S1+v_10-13C | ecosystem: Environmental > Terrestrial > Soil > Desert | place: USA: California... | reverse complement strand
GCCGGGATGACGGGGTGGGGGAAGTGGGAAGTGGTGCCGTTTCTACCCGCATGCGGTCATTCAAGGCAGTACGGCTACATGCGCATGCGCGTGGCTGACTTCAATTGCACTCCCCACTCTCCCCGTCAGGCTTTTTCCTGCACAGCCTCCGTCCCGCCCTTCGGATGGCGGCGCAGCGTTGACTTCACGCGCCGCATCAGTCCCTCGAAGTCGTCCATGTAAGTGAACACCGCGGGCACCACCAGCAGGCTGAGCACGGTGGAGGTGATGAGGCCGCCGATCACCGCGATTGCCATCGGCGAACGGAAGCTGGCGTCGGCAATGCCGAGGCCGATCGCGATCGGGAGCATGCCCGCGCCCATCGCGAGCGTGGTCATGATGATGGGCCGGGCGCGCTTGTGGCAAGCGTCGAGCAGCGCGTCGAAGCGCGACAGGCCATGGTCGCGGCGCGCGACGATCGCATACTCCACCAGCAGGATCGAGTTCTTGGTGGCGATGCCCATCAGCATGATCAGACCGATCAGCGAAGGCATCGAGAAACTCTTCTGCGCAATCAGCAGGCCGACGAAGGCGCCGCCCAGCGACAGCGGCAGCGCGGCGAGGATGGTCACCGGATGCAGGAAGTCCTTGAACAGCAGCACCAGCACGATGTAGATGCACAGCACGCCGGTCAGCATCGCCAGGCCGAAGCTGGCGAACAGTTCGCCCATCACCTCGGCATCGCCCACCTCCACCACTTTCACACCCGGCGGCAGGTTCTGCACCGAGGGCAGCTTGTGCACGGCGGCCGTGACATCGCCCAGCGGCAGGCCGGACAGTTCGATCTCAAAGTTGATGTTGCGCGAGCGGTCGTAGCGGTCGATCACCGCCGGGCCGCCGGCGATGTCGAGATCGGCGACCTGGCCAAGCATCACCGGCCCCTTCCTGCCGGGCACGGTCAGGCGTTCCAGCACCGCGAGGTCTTCGCGCGCCGCTTCGTCGAGCCGCACGACGATGGGCACCTGTCGCTGCGACAGGTTCATCTTCGGCAGCGACACGTCGTAGTCGCCGACGGTGGCGATGCGCAGGGTGTCGCCGATGGCGCTGCTGGTCACGCCGAGGTCGGCGGCGCGCGCAAAGTCGGGACGGATCGCGATCTCGGGTCGGATCAGGCTGGCGGTCGAGGCGATGTTGCCCAGGCCGGGGATGGTACGCAAATCCTTCTCCACTGCCAGCGCCGCCGCACGCAAGGCGTTGGCATCCTCGCCGGTCAGCACCAGGATGTATTTCTCGCCCGAGCCGCCGAGGCCAACCTTGGTGCGCGCGCCGGGCAGTTGCTCCAGCGCGGCACGGATGTTGTGCTCGATGCCCTGCTTGCGCGGCCGCTCGCCGCGCGGCGTGAGCTGGATGGTGAGCGTGGCCTTGCGCACCTCCGCCGCACCCTGCGGTGCGAACGGGTCGCCGCCGGCGCTGCCGCCGCCGATCGTGGTGTAGACGCTGCGCACATGCTCGACGCCGGAAATCAGCGCGCGCGCATGCTCGGCGGTCTTCATCGTCTGCGCCAGCGTCGTGCCCGGCGGCAGTTCGACATACACCTGCGTTTGCGAGTTGTCGTCCGGCGGAATGAAGCCGGTGGGCAGCAAGGGGATGAGCATGATGGAGCCGAAGAAGAACAGCGTGGCCGCGATCATCGTGGTCAGCCGGTGCTTCAGGCACCATCCGGCGCAGCGCATGTAGGTCTTCATCCAGCGCGGGTCGCCGTGGTCGTCGACGATCGGCTTGAGGATGTAGGCGGCCATCATCGGCGTCAGTACGCGCGCCACCACGAGAGACGCGAACACCGCGAGCGAGGCGGTCCAGCCGAACTGCTTGAAGAACTTGCCGGCCACGCCGCTCATGAAGGCGGTCGGCAAGAATACCGCGATCAGGGTGAAGGTGGTGGCGATCACCGCCAGGCCAATCTCGTCGGCCGCTTCCATCGCCGCCTCGTAGGGCGTCTTGCCCATGCGCAGGTGGCGCACGATGTTTTCCACTTCCACGATGGCATCGTCGACCAGGATGCCGATCACCAGCGACAGCGCCAGCAGCGTGATGACATTGATCGAGAAACCCAGCAGGTACATGCCGATGAAGGCCGGGATCACCGACAGCGGCAGCGCCACCGCGGAGACGAAGGTGGCCCGCCAGTCGCGCAGGAAGAGCCACACCACCACCACGGCCAGCAGCGCGCCTTCCAGCAGCAGCTGCATAGAGCCGTCGTATTCCTCTTCCACCGGCGAAACGAAGTTGAAGGCCTCGGTGATCTCGAGGTCGGGATGCTGTGTCTTGAGCTCCGCCAGCGCCGCCTGCACGGCGGCACCGACCGTGACTTCGCTCTCGCCCTTGCTGCGCGCCACCTCGAAACCCACCACCGGCTTGCCGTTGAGCAGCGCGGCCGAGCGGCGCTCCGCAAACGTGTCGCTGACCGTGGCGACTTCATCCAGGCGGATGCGGCGGCCGTCGGACAGCGGCAGTTCGAGGCGCGCCAGTTCCTCGGCGGATTTCACCGTGGCCAGCGTGCGCATCGGCTGTTCGCCGCCGCCGATGTCGGCGCGCCCGCCCGCACTCTCGCTCTGCATCAGGCGCAGCTGGCGCGAGACGTCCGCCGCCGTCGCGCCCAGCGCGAGCATCTTGCCGGGGTCGAGCGCCACGCGCACTTCGCGCGTCACGCCGCCGACGCGATTGACGGCGCCCACGCCGCGCACCGCCAGCAGCTTGCGCGACACATCGTTGTCGACAAACCAGGACAGCGCTTCCTCGTCCAGGCGCGGGGAATAGATGGTGAAGGCCAGCACCGGCTGGCTTGCGAGGTCCATCTTGTTGACGATGGGATCGCGCACGTCGCCGGGCAGGTCGGCGCGCACGCGGGCCACCGCCGAGCGCACGTCATCGACCGCTTCCTGCACCGGCTTTTCGAGACGGAACTCGGCAGTGATGGTGACGCCGCCGTCCTGCACCTTGGTATAGATATGCTTGAGGCCCTGCACGGTGGCGATCGAGTTTTCGATCTTGCGCGCCACCTCCGTTTCCAGCTGCGCGGGCGCGGCGCCCGGCAGCGATACCGACACGCTGACCGTGGGCAGTTCGATGTCGGGGAAGTTCTGGATCTTCATGCTCTTGAAGGAGAGCACGCCGGCAAAGGTCAGCAGGACAAACAGCATGACCGCCGGTATGGGGTTCTTGATCGACCAGGACGATACGTTCATCATCGCGGGGCGCTCCTTATTTCACTGCGGCGGCAGGCTTGGCGGCCGCTTCGGCGCTGACGGACGCATCGCCGGTCAGGCGCACCAGGTCGCCGTCGTTGAGGAAGCCGGCGCCGCTGACCACCACCGCGGCATCGGACTTCAGCCCTTCCAGCACTTCGACGCGGTCGCCGATGCGGCGGCCGGTCCTGACCTTGACCTGCTGCACGCGGTTTTCCGGCGTCAGCCGGAACACGTAGTTGAAACCGTCACGCAGCACCACCGCCTGCTGCGGCACGGTCAGCGCGGACGAGGTCCCGAGATCGAATTCGCCGCGCGCGAACATGCCGGCCCGTGCCGCCGGCCCGCTCTCGTTGGCGGCACCCAGGTCGACGTAGACGATGGCGGCGCGGTTTTGCGGATCGACAGTGGGGCCGACCATGCGCACCTTGCCCTTGAGCTCGGCGCCGTTGACGGCGACGATGGACACCGGCGTGCCGGTCTTGACGCGGCCGAGCTCGGACGACGTCACTTCGGCCCGCCATTCCAGGCGGCCCTTGCGGATCAGCCGGAACAGTTCGGTGCCCGCCGGAACGACAGCGCCGACGGTGGCCGCACGGGCGGAAATGATGCCGCTGTCCGGCGCCACGACCTGCACATGTTTCATGCGCAACTGCTGCGCGGCGAGCGTTGCCTTGGCGGCTTCGACCCGCGCCTTCTGCGTCTGCTCGGCGGTGAGGTACTGGTTGATCTGCTGCTCGCTCAGCGCGCCGGTGCTTTGCAGCGTGCGTGCACGGGCAGCGTTGGCCGCGGCTTCGGCGGCGTTGGCCTCCGCTTCCATCAGCGCCGCCTTTGCCTGCGCGACTTCTGCGGCGACGGTTTCAGGCGCGAAGCTGGCCAGCACCTGCCCGGCGCGCACCTGGTCGCCCACGTTCACATGCACTTCCGCCAGGCGCAGGCCGTTCGATTCGCTGCCGATGATCGCTTCCTGCCAGGCCGCGATGTTGCCGTTGGCCGGGAGCCGGATCGGCATGGTCACCATCTGCGGACGGACGGTGCTCACGGTGAGCGCCGGTTTCGGGCCGGCGGTTTTCTTGTCGTCCGCCGCCTGCGACGCAGGGGACAGGAAAGCGCCGGCGGCGCCGGCGATGAGGATCAGCGCGATCAATGCCGCGGCAATGGGTTTGAGTTTGAATGCCTTCATGCGTTTGTTCCGATGCTTGAATATTGAAATCGTTCTCAGCGCTGCTCGCTGCTCCAGCCGCCGCCCGCCGCGCGGTACAGCGCGACCCAGGCACTGCGGCGCTCCCTGTCGAGCGTGACCAGCGCGTTCTCCGCGGCGAGCCGGTTGCGGCGCGCTTCCTCCAGTTCGACCAGGCTGGCGAGGCCGCCCTTGTAACGCGCCTCGGTGGCGTCGAACGATGCCCGGTAGCCCTCCAGCGCCATGCGCACGTCGCTGCCGCGCGCAGCCGTGCTTTGCAGGCTGACAAGCGCTTCCTCGACTTCGCGCACCGCCTGGCGCACGCGCGCCCGATAGGCTGCGACCGCTTCTTCATAGCGCGCGTCCGCCGCATCGACATTCGCGGCGCGGCGTCCGGCATCGAACACCGGCAGCGACAGGGACAGCGGGCCGATGGCCCAGGTAGTCAGCTCAGTGTCCGTGCCGGCGGCGTGGAAGTTCGCCCGGCCGATGGAACCGGTGAGCGCGATGCGCGGCAGGCGTTGCGCGCGTGCCGCCGCCGTCTCGGAGGCGGCGGTGGCGACGGCGCGTTCCGCGGCGAATACATCGGGGCGTTGCGAGAGCACCTGCGCCGGCAGGCTGGCGATCTCCAGCGCCGCCTCGGTGGACTGCGCCTCCGGGGCAGCAAGCGCCTGCCGCAATTCGGGCTCGGGCAGCGCGGTCAGCGCCACCAGCGCCTTGATGCCGGCCTCGCATTGCGCGCGCTGCTGCGTCGCGCGCGCGCTCGCTTCGGCAGCGCTCGCGCGTGCCAGCGCGGCCACCGCCGGCGCCATGAAACCGGCCTGCCGGCTCAGTTCCGCCAGGCGCGAGGTTTCGCCGCGCGACGCTGCATCCGACAGCGCAATCGCCAGCAGCCGGTCGCAGGCACGCTGCGCGTAGTACAGGTTGGCCGCTTCCGCGGCGACGGAAACGCGCGCGTCATGCCAGCCGGCGGCCGCGCCTTCCAGACGCGACTGCGCGGCGTCGCGCGACGCCCTGCCGCCGCCGAACACGTCGAGCTCCCAGGACGACTGGAACCCGGCCTGCGCCGTGGTCGACATCGGCAGCGGCGGCTGGCCGCTGCTGCGGCTGACGCTGGCCGCGATGTCCAGCGTCGGCAGCAGCGCGCCGCCGGCGGTCACGCGCGCGGCGCGCGCCTCTTCGATGCGTGCGCGAGCAGCGCTGATCGACGGGCTGGCCCCCTGGGCGGCTTCGATGACGCGTGCCAGCACCGGGTCGCCTTGCAACTGCCACCACTGGGACAGGTCGGTCACGCTGCCGGCATGGGGCAGCGGCGCGTGCCACTGCTGCGGGGCGACCGTGGACATCTCGGGCGGCGCGGGCGGCGTGGCGCAGGCAGCGAGCAGGATGGGCAAGCCCAGGTAAACAAGGCGGCGGTTCATGTTTCTTCTTATCGAGATGAATAAAGGATCTACGGGTCCTTTATTTGGACTGGGCGTATTCGGGGTGGCGTTTCAGGTAGCTTGCAATGAATTCACAGCGGGCAACGATTTTCCGGTTGGCGGCGACCACGTCATCCAGCGCCAGCTTGGCCAGCCTGGAACCGTAACCCTTGCCTTCATGACCTTCGCCGACTTCGGTATGCCGGAATATCACGGCATCGCCGTCGACCTCGTATTCCGCCACGCCCACCACCTGGCCGTTGTCGACCAGTTCATAACGTTGCTGCGCGCTGTTGTTCCTGAGGGTTGCACCGCTCATGATTTTCCTTCGTCAGTGTATGCCCGCCGGGCAATCCGGACTTGGCTGATATTGCGCAAACATTGTAGTGCAAGGCAAGCGGCCCAGTTCGGCTTTTCCCGTAGCGTCAGGGATGGCCTGCCTTGTTCTACCGCAACGGATCTCATGTTGGCCTCCAAAGACAATCAGTCCTTGCTAACTTATTTCCTCTCTGATATTGCCTCAACGAATGGAGCCTAAATGTCCCTGTCGTCCGCCCCCACGAAAATTGCCTTGCAGCAGGCGATCGCCCACCACCAGCGCGGGCGCCTGAAAGAAGCCGAACAGTTGTATCGCGTCGTCCTGAAAACCCATCCAGGCCACCCGGAGGCCGGCCGCAACCTGCTGGCAGGGATGTTCATGAGCGGCCGCTATGCGGAAATGGAGAATGCGGCGCAAGACATGGTGCGTGACGCGCCGCGTTTCGGTGTGGCCTGGAAGGGCATGGGACTGGCGCAGCTGATGCAGGGCAAGGATGCTGTCGAGGCTTTCCGCATGGCGGCCAAGCACCTGCCGGATGACGCGGAATGCCATGAAAATCTCGGTCTGGCGCTCAAGCGCGCGGGGCGGCTGGAGGAAGCGGCGGATTGCTTCCGGCGCGCGATCAAGTTCAATCCCGCCTCGGCAAGCGCGCAGGTCAACCTGGGCAACGCGCTGCGCGAAGCGGGCAAGGCCGAGCAGGCGATTGCCGCCTACCGTCGCGCGCTGGAGCTCAAGCCCGACCTGGTCGAAGCCCACAACAACCTGGGCAACGTCCTGCGCGACTGCGGCCGCCTGGAGGAAGCCTTCGGTTGCATCAACCGGGCGCTGGAACTGCGGCCCGACATGCCGGAGGCGCTCAACAACCTTGGTCGCGTGCTCAAGGATGCCGGGCGCTTTGCTGACGCGACCACCTGTTTCCAGCGCGCGGTGGAAAGCCGGCCGTCCTACGCGGACGCCCATTACAACCTGGCCGCCGTCCTCTATGACCAGGGCCGCTCGGACGAAGCGGCGGAGCACATCGGGCAGGCGCTCGCGCTGGCGCCCGGCAATCCCATGTTCCGCATCGCGCAGGTCGTGCAGCAACTGCCCGTCGTGCCGCGCAGCGCCGACGTGGCGGAGCATGCGGTGGAAGGCTTCAGCCGCGCGCTGGACGAGCTCGCGGCGTGGAAGGCACAGGCCGCACCGCGCATCGATCCGTCCGTGCTGCAGCTGCCGTTCTATCTTGCCTACCGCCGCGGCAACCATGCCGCGCTGCTGTCCCGTTTCGGCGACCTGTTCCATGAAGATGCACCCGCGCTGCCCCAAACAGAAGGCCGCGCGAAGATCCGTCTCGCGATCGTATCCAGTCATTTCCGCCGGCATTCGGTATGGGACATCAACATCAAGGGCCTGCTGCTGCAGATCGACCGTTCCCGCTTTGAAATCGCGCTGTACTATCTCGACCGCATCGAGGATGACGAAACCGCCGTCGCCCGCTCGCTCGCCGACATCTGGCGCGACAGCCGCGGCACCCCGGGCCTGGGGGGATGGCTGGCCGCCTTCGAGGAAGACCGGCCGGACGCGGTGTTCTATCCGGAGCTGGGCATGGAGCCGGTGTCGTACAGCCTTGCCGGCCGCCGGCTGGCGCCGCTGCAGGTAGCGGGATGGGGCCATCCCGTCACTTCCGGGCTGCCGACCATCGATGTCTATTTCTCGGGTGAGCTGCTGGAAGCGCCCGATGCCGACGCGCATTACCGCGAGCGCCTGGTCAGGCTGCCGGGCACGGGCTGCTGCACGACGCCCGTCCTTCCCGCGCCCGAATCCGCGCCCGAATCCGCGCCCGAGATCGAGGCCATGCTCGCAGCGCGCCCCGGCTGCCGCTTCCTCATCGCGCAGACCCCATTCAAGCTCGATCCGTCGGACGACGAACTGTTCGCGGCCGTCGCAGCCGAGGCCGGCCCGAGCACCTTCATCCTGCTCGCGCACCCGCAATTCCCGTGGGCCACGGAACAGCTCGCGGCACGCCTGGGCGCCGCGTTCCGCCGCCGCGGCCTCGATCCCGACGCTTACTTGCTGGTGCTGCCCTGGCTGTCGCAGGCGAAGTTCCAGACCCTGCTCGACCTCTGCGACGTCTACCTCGATTGCCCCTCATTCTCGGGATATACGACTGCCCGCATGGCGGTGCGCCGCGGGCTGCCGATCGTGACACTGGAAGGACCTGCCCTGCGCCAGCGCCTGGCGGCAGGTCTGCTCAGGCGCATCGGCATGGATGACACGGTGTGTGCGTCGGAAGAGGCCTATGTCACAACGGCTACGCAACTGGCACAGGAAAGCCGCGACGCCGGCATGCGCGCCGCGCGCCGCGGACGCATCGCCGGCGCGGCCGCGCTGGCCGACGGCGACACGCGCGTGGTGCGCGCCTTCGAGGATTATCTTGCCGATGCGCTCGCTTCGGGCTCCTCGCCCGACGACGCCGCATAGAACCGGCGCACGTCGCGCACATAGCGGCGCGTCTCCTTGAAGGGCGGCACGCCGTTGTACTTGCGTACGTTGCCCGGGCCGGAGTTGTAGGCGGCGAGCACTTCGTCGAAGGTGGTATGCGAGCCCAGCAGGTACTTCAGGTAGGCCGTGCCCGCGTTGATGTTGGTCTGCGGGTCATACAGCGCGTGCGCGTTGGCGACGCCGACAAAGCGCGCCGTCGCCGGCGTGACTTGCATCAGCCCGCGCGCATTCTTCTTCGAGCGCGCCTTCGGGTTGTAGCCCGATTCCTTCTGAATCACCGCATGGATCAGGCTCGCCGGCACCCCGTGCCGCAGCGAGGCGTTGATCACCATCCGGTGGTACGGCTTCTCATCGCACGAATGGCAGGTGGCGTTGTCGACGATGTCCTGGATCGATTCGCTGTAGTCGGGCGGCGGCAGGAGCGGGCGCGTGCGCGCCGCCTGGTTGGCTGCACCCTTGCGGAAGGCGCGCGGCTCGATGCCGAACGTGCCCCACTCCGCCAATACATCCTGCGTCCGCACGCGCTTCTTGCGTACCGATTCCGGCGCAGGCTGGGTGGAGACTGCCTGCTGTTCCTGCCGATCGCCGGAAGGCGTCAGCGGGAAGGGTCCTGCACATGCGGCCAGCAGTGCCGCGAACATGAGGGCGACGATCGATTTCCCCGCCCTCTCCGTGATTGCCGCGCACGCCGAGGTGCTCCCCTGCCCGGATACATCGTTGCTGCACATGGTTCCTCCGCTCGCGGCAAGCAAATGTGCCGCAGGCACGCGCGCATTCGCGACAACGGATTGCTGCGGGAAAGGGAAATGCCGGAGCGCGGCGGGACGCGAACGGAAAGCATTCGTTCGGCAACCCTGCTGTCATAGGCGAGGCCCTTAGACCAGAAGCTTTGCGTCTCCACCTTTCGGCGGATTTGCCCGTATCGGAATGTTTGCTGCCGGACACAGAATACGTCAGGTGTTTCCGTTCAGAACATAACTGAAGCATCTTGATACAAATAGCCCATTTTTTTGCAACGAACCGATGCCCCTTTGGCAAGGTCTGCTAATGACAAGCCTGCGTTGACGGGATGATTCCCGGCGGGGATACTAGCCTGCTCGCATTGTCATCATGTTCACAGGAGAAACTGTGGTCAAACGCATCGCCATCAATACCGGGGGCGGCGACGCCCCGGGCCTGAATGCCGTCATCCGCGCCACCGTGCTGGCCGCGATCAACCGCGGCTGGGAGTGCTACGGCATCCGCGACGGCTTCAACGGCATCCTCAATCCGCAGCGCTATGCCGACGGCGGCGTGTTCCGCCTCACGCGCGACGCCGTACGCGGCATCGCGCACCTGGGCGGCACCATTCTCGGCACGACCAACCGCGGCAATCCGCTGCACTACCCGATGCCCATGCCCGACGGCACGACTCAGGCCACCGACCGTTCGGACGAAATCGTTTCGTATTTCAAGCGGGAAGGACTGGATGCGCTGGTGGCGATCGGCGGCGACGGCTCGCTCACCATCGCACATGCCTTGCACAAGAAAGGGCTGCCGGTGGTCGGCGTGCCCAAGACCATCGACAACGACCTCGACAAGACTTTCACCACCTTCGGCTTCGACACCGCCGTCGCCTTCGCCACCGATTGCCTCGACCGCCTGCACAGCACCGCGGAAAGCCACCAGCGGGTGATGGTGGTGGAAGTGATGGGCCGCTATGCCGGATGGATCGCCCTGCATGCCGGCATTTCCGGCGGCGCGCACGCGATCCTGCTTCCGGAGATTCCGTTCGACATCGAAAAGGTGGCGGAAAAGGTGCGCTGGCGCGACAAGATCGGGCGCATGTACTCGATCGTGGCGGTGGCGGAAGGCGCATCGCCGGTCGAAGGCGGACGCGAAGTGGCCGAGGCGGCGGGCACCGGCCACGCCGAGCGCCTGGGCGGCATCGGCGAACGCGTGGCCCGCGACTTGCAGGAACGCACCGGCAAGGAGGCGCGCGTGGTCGTGCTCGGACACCTGTTGCGCGGCGGCAGTCCGACCTCCTTCGATCGTCTCGCCGCCCTGCGCTTCGGCGCCGCGGCAGTGCGTGCGCTGGAGCGGGACATGTCGGGCGTCATGGTGTCGCTGGCCTTCCCGAACGTGGAATACGTCGCGCTGGAAGAAGTGGCGGGACGCATGAAGGGCGTGCCGCTCGACAGCGACACCCTGCAGACCGCACGCGACATCGGCATCAGCTTCGGAGACTGAACATGACCATCAACACGACCTATGCGGACAAGGAACCGGCACGCACCGAAGTCGATGCACTGGCCGGTCCGACGGTGGTGGAATTCGGCGCGCCGTGGTGCGGCTACTGCCTGCGCGCGCAGCCGCTCATCGCCGATGCCTTCGAGGGCCATGACGGCGTGCGACACATCAAGGTCGAGGATGGCCCCGGACGTCCGCTGGGCCGGTCCTACCGCGTCAAGCTGTGGCCGACGCTGGTGTTTTTGAAGGATGGCGTTGAAGTGTCGCGCCTGGTGCGGCCGACGGATGCGGGGTCGATCCTCGATGCGCTCGCGGAGATCGATCCTTAGGCCCGGCCGCTTGTTTTCAAGAATGGCCCAGGATGGCCCGGTAACGACGCCTTTGCATCGCAAACCAGCTGGAAAGGATGTAGCTCCCAGCCGCTTTCAGTGCCGCGGCAATGACCTCGTCGCCGAGTTGCTCAAAGCCTTGCACGTCATTAAAGAGAATAGCCGCCTGCCGAGACGCATCGTCCATTCCGGCCCGTTCCGAGAGAGGACGAAGATACAAGATCTCGACCACGGCCTCATGATATTTCCCGGGCCATTCTGACACCTGCCGAATGAGCGATACCCAGGTCTCGACCTGGATGCCAGCGTCCAGGCGCCGGACGCACTCGAACACGCTCTTCATCATGTCGGTGTCGCCTTCACGAACATGGCTCAGCATCGCGTCGAGACCTATCTTCTCCAGCTTTTCAGTCTTACCGGCGATCCTGGCATACAGCCGGCGGACTATCCATTCGCTGCTCTCGCGATGCCTTTCCACGAACCCGGAAAACGCGGCAAGGTCGCTTTCTTTCTCGAGCCTCAAGCGGCCCGCCTCTTTCACCAATTCCTTTTCGGCACGCCCCAGGGCGCCGGAGAATGCCAGCAGCGGGTCGTCTAGCATTGCCGCAAGGCGCCGTGATTTTTCATTGCCGGGATGGTTCCTGGAAATAGCGCATTCCTTCAGCCGCTCACCTGTCCTGGCGCGCAACGCGGGGTCCATGTCCCGTACGAAGGCGGCAATGAGCGCCGTGAATTCCTCGTCCATCGCCAGCCGCTCGCGCAGCGCAACCAGTGCCACGATAAACGTCTGCACAGCCGTCGAATCGGGATTGCATCGGCACCGGATCGACTCAAGGACTGCAACAAGCGACGATGGCGTGAAATCTGCGTGCAGCAACCCATGCCGCATCGCGAGGCGTTGGACTTGCTCTGCCGGTGACGGAGGGTTTTGATTGACGGGGGGATTTTCTGTGTGAAGCAAGGGGGAGCTGGAACCGGTGAATCTGATCATCTTGTTTTTTGAACGGTAAGTTTTCCAAGCGAGGGCGGCAAGTTACCGTTCCCGGACCCTGAATACGACAAATATTAGGAAGTAGCGGCCCCACGCCCCACCTTGATGCAACACAAACCGCGCCGGGTTTGATCTGGCACAAACCATTTGCCGGAGCGATTTGAACGCGCTGTCCTCTCATCTCTGACGCGTCGCGCATTGTCAATGCGCTGCACATTCCGCCCGCCGCCGGCATGCCCTGAAAGCAGCCTGCGCGCGCTTCCCTGACCTGCCCTCGCCACCGCCTTGCCCGGTAACCTGCCGGCACGGTACGGCGCATCTTCGTTCCGGAGCAAAACATGCAGACACTGAAAAAACTTCCATTGATCATTCTTATCGGCTCGCTGTCGGCGTGCGGCGGCAGCGATTACGGCCTGTCCGGCGTCAACGGCGCGGGCGGGACAGGAACAGTCCTGCTCCAGGAAGCCACGGTAACGCCGCCGGCGGCACCGTCCACGCCCGGTGCCGCGGGCCAGCCGGCGCCGGACGAAAGCAGCACCTTCCTCGCGTCCGCCTACCAGGGCGGCCTCGCCGAAATCCAGATGAGCCAGCTCGCCCTGGAGCGGGCAACGAGCAATGGGGTGAAAGAGTTTGCGCAGAACATGATCGACCACCATACCGCGCTCAACAATGAAATCACGCAACTTGCACAGCGCAAGGCGATCACGCTTCCAACCACGCCGCCGGCCGACCTGGCGGCGCAGGTTTCCAGCCTGTCGGCCTTGCCTGCGGAACAGTTCGATCTCGCCTATATCCAGCAAAGCGCGAACATGCATGAGCGCGACGTCCTCGCGGCGCGCACCCAGGCGCAGCAGGGGACGGACCAGGATGTGCGGCGCCTGGCAAGAACGGCGCTGCCATTGCTGAAGATCCATCTCGCCGCCTCCGAGGAGCGCGCCACCGTGCTCAATCCGAATGTATTCCTCGCGCTCGCCTATCGCGACGGCCTGGCTGAAGTGCAGTTGTCGCAGCTGGCCGTGCAGCGGGCGAGCAATGCCGAAGTGCGCGCGTACGCGCAGCGCATGATCGATGAACACACGCAGGCGAACGCGCAGATCGCTGCGCTGGCGCAGCAGGAAGGCGCGACCCTGCCGGATGCGCCCTCGCCGGTGCAGCAGGCGAAGGCAGCGGAACTGGCCGGGTTCACCGGTGCGGATTTCGACGAAGCGTACATGGATGAGAACGTCATCATGCATGCCAAGTCGGTACGCCTGTTCCGCGAGCAGGGCGACGACGGCCGCGATGCGGAGGTCAAGGCATTCGCCGCCGCCAACGAATCCGCGCTGACCCAGCATTTGATCGAAGCACTGGAAACGGATAGCGCCGTGCAGCCGTCCTTCCCCTTCCTGGCCTTCCAGGATGGCGAGGCGGAGATCGCGCTGTCGCAGTTCGCGCTGCGCCGCGCCGGCAATGCCGATGTACGGGCCTTCGCGCAGCAAATGGTCACCAACCACACGGCCGCCAATGCCCAGCTCGAGCAGCAGGCGCGCGCCGCCAACCGCCCCTTGCCGGTCGATGTCGCGCCCGAGCACCTGCTGGCAGTCGCAGCGCTGGTGGACCGCAGCGGCCAGGAGTTCGATGAGGCGTACATGGAACTGAACGTGCGTGTGCATGAGCGCGACCTTGCGGCAGCGAACGCAGCGGCGCAACAGACGGCGGATCCCTTCGCCAGTGCGGCAGCGCAGGCTGCGCAGCCGATGCTCAACGAGCACCTCGCGCAAGCCCAGGCCTTGCGCGACCAGCTGGGCGACGGCGAGTCAGAGGAGTCGCAGGAGTCGCAGCAGTCCCAGTAAGGTGCATGCAGCAAAACCGCAGGGGGCCGGGCACGGAAGCCGTGTAAGATTATCCGATGGATAATCTGAGTCATTCCGTCGCCGGCCTGGCTGTCGGCGAGCTGCTGCACCGCAGCCTGCCCCATGAAGCCGACACCGGACAGCAGCGCATCCGCCGCCGACTGCTGCTGTTCACCTGCTGGGCGGCCAGCAATTTCCCCGACCTCGACCTGGTGCTGACGCCGCTGCTGCCGGCGCCGCTCGGTTACCTGCTGCACCACCGCGGGCATACGCATACGCTGCTGTATGCGATCCCGCAGGCGCTGCTGCTGTGGGGTCTGATCTACGCCCTGTGGCCGAACGCGCGGCGCCTGCTCGATGCCAGCGCGATCGCGCGCAAAGGCTTCGCCTGCGCGCTGGCAGGCGGGCTGGTGCTCCATCTGTCGATGGACTTCCTCAATTCCTACGGCATCCATCCCTTCCATCCCTTCGACTCGCGCTGGCTGTACGGGGACATGGTGTTCATCCTCGAACCGTTCTTCTGGGTCGCGTTCGGCGTGCCGCTGGCAATGATGGCGCCGCTGGTGCTGCGCCTGCCGATGCTGGCCCTGCTGGCCGGCGTGCCGCTGTTCTTTGCATCGAAGGGTTTCCTGCACTGGGGCTCGATCCTGGCCCTGGCCGCGGTGGGTGCGCTGGCCGCTTACCTGCAATGGAGGTCAGGCCCGAGGGGACGCAGCGGTCTGGCCGCCGCCTTCGGCCTGGGCATGGCCTTTATTGCCGTGCAGGGCGTCGGCTCCTGGAGTGCCGGGCGTCTCGTGACGACCGCGCTGGAGGCCCAGGACCAGGCGACCCAGGTGCCTGACGTGGCGCTGACCCCGTTTCCCGCCAACCCGCTGTGCTGGTCTTTCGTGTCCATCGAAAGCAGCGCTGGCAAATATGCATTGCGCCGCGGGATGCTGAGCCTGTGGCCGGGGCTGATGCCGGTGAGCGCATGCCCCGCCAGCCGCTGGGCCGATCCCCTGCCGGCGGACGCCACGCCGTCGCTCGCGTTCTTTTCGCTGGAGGTCGCCGACCTGCACACCCTGCGCGCCCTGAAGGACGGGAACTGCCACTTCGAAGCCTGGCTGCGCTTCGCGCGCGCGCCCTCTGTGGGCCCCAAGGACGCGACCGACCTGCGCTACGGCCCGGACCGGCAGGATAATTTCACGACGCTGGATTTCGAGTCTTTCAGGAAAGCGGAGTGCCCGAGCTACGTGCCGCAGTGGCGCTTTCCGCGCGCCGACCTACTTGGCCCATGAGGGCAGCCAGCGCAGGAACCACGGGACCGGCCTGCCTTCGGCCTGCTTGCGGGCGATGGCGTCCCGGGCCAGCACCGGCAGCACATCGCGTGCGCCGCCGAACAGCTGCCACTGCGCATAGTGCAGGTTCTCGCACCACTCGGGATTGACCACGCAGATCGGAATGCCGGCCTGGTGCGCGGTCTCGACCACCGCCGCGCCGGGATACATTTCCGCCGGGGTGCCGACCACCATCACCAGCCCTGCGCTGCGCGCCGCCTCCTCCGCGCGCGCCACCACGGCCCGCTCCGGCGTCTCGCCCAGCCAGACGATGGCCGGACGCAGCTGCCCTCCGCACTGCGGGCAAGGCAGGCGCAAGGCATCGGCGCTGTCCGCGCTGCCGCTCCAGTGGCATTTCAGGCAGCTGAGCCGGTCGAAGCGGCCGTGCAGGTGAATGACATCGGCGCAGCCGGCCTCTTCCAGCAGCACGTCCACGTTCTGCGTCACGTGGGTAACGCTCCAGTGCCGTTCCAGTTCGCGCAAAGCGGCATGTCCTTCGTGCGGACGCGCGGTCTGCAGGCGCTGCGCCTGTTCGACGTACCAGTCAATGGCGAAAGCGGTATGGCGCGCATAGCCGGAGCGCGTGGCGACGCGCTTGATCAGGTCGCCTGTCCACAAGTGCTCGCCGGCGCCGCGGTAGGTCGGCAAGCCGGAATCGGCGGACATGCCGGCGCCGCTGTAGACGAGGATGCTGCGTGCGTGGGTGAATTGCTCAAGCAGCCTGCGGTAGCCGGCAGGCTCGAGGCCGAAGGTGGCGGTGGGTGCGGTGCTTGGCGTTCTCATCGGGGGCGGTGTTTTTTCTATTATCTCCTCGATCCGCAGCCGCCGCCAGCGTTCACTCCCCGATGATCTTGACCAGCACGCGCTTGTCGCGCATGCCGTCGAACTCGCCGTAGAAGATCTGCTCCCACGGGCCGAAGTCGAGCCGCCCCTCCGTGACCGCGACCACCACTTCGCGCCCCATCACCTGGCGCTTGATGTGGGCGTCGGCGTTGTCCTCGCCGGTGTCGTTGTGCCGGTACTGGCGGATCGGCTCGTGCGGCGCGAGCCTTTCCAGGAAGTCGTCGAAATCGCGATGCAGGCCCGGCTCGTCGTCGTTGATGAAGACGGAGGCCGAAATGTGCATCGCATTGACGAGCACCAGCCCTTCCCGCACCCCGCTCTCGCCGAGCGCCGCCTCGACCTGCAGCGTGATGTTGATGAAGGCGCGCCGCGTGCGCGTCTTGAACCACAGCTCCTTGCGATGACTCTTCATGTCAGCCGCGGTTCATGATTTTCGGCACCGGATTGAAGCGCAGGCGGAAGGCATCCGGCATCTTCGATCCGAGCAGCGGCCGCAGGTAGAGGCGGAAGGCATCGGTGATGTCGGTGCCGCCGGGCGCGATGAACTCGTCTTCCATGGTGCGCGTCTTGCCGGCCACCGCCTCCAGGTCGAGCAGCTCGTAGTCCACCGAATAGAAGCCGGTGCGCTTGATCGCCACCGAGCCGTCGCGGTCGCCCCACATCGCAAACTGCACCGCCTTCTCGCCGACCTCGCGCGCCTCGCGCTGGTCGACATCCGATACGCAGCCGATGAAGGAGCGCTGCAGGTAGCCGAAGGTGTCACCGCGCACGCGCTTGATCTTGAGCTTCGACTTGATCTCTTCGCACAACAGGTCGGCCAGCGCGCCGGTGCCCGACAGCTGCACATTGCCGTGGTCGTCGCGCTCCACATCCTTGGCCAGCAGCGTGGCGATCGGGGCGCCGGACTCGTCGTGGATGCCTTCCGATACCGCCACCACGCAGCGGCCATAGCGTTCGTAGGCCTGCTTCACGTCGGCGAGGAACTTGTCGACGGTGAAGGTGCGCTCGGGCAGGTAGATGAGGTGCGGCCCGTCGTCGGGAAATTTCTTGCCCAGCGCGGAGGCGGCGGTGAGGAAGCCCGCATGGCGTCCCATCACCACGCCGACATAGACGCCCGGCAGGGAGGCGTTGTCGAGGTTGGCGCCGGCGAAGGCTTGCGCGACGAAGCGCGCCGCCGAGGGGAATCCCGGGGTGTGGTCGTTGCCGACGAGGTCGTTGTCGATGGTCTTGGGAATGTGGATGCAGCGCAGCGGGTAGTTGGCCTTCTGCGCCTCCAGGCTGACGATGCGCACGGTGTCCGAGGAATCGTTGCCGCCGATGTAGAAGAAATGTTCGATCTCGTGCGCCTGCAGCACTTTGAAGATTTCCTGGCAATACTTCATGTCGGGCTTGTCGCGCGTGGAGCCGAGCGCCGAGGAGGGTGTGCTGGCCACCATTTCGAGGTTGTGGCTGGTCTCCTGCGTGAGGTCGACGAAGTCTTCGTTGACGACGCCTCGCACCCCGTGCCACGCGCCGTACACGCGTTCGACGCCGCGGAAGCGCCGCGCTTCGAGCGTGACGCCGACCAGCGACTGGTTGATCACCGCGGTGGGGCCGCCGCCTTGTGCGACCAGGATTTTTCCGGAAGGCATATCGTTCCTCCATGGTTAATGTGTACGGCGCTGATCCTGAGTATGGACGATGGCGCAGCGGGAATGAATGACATTTCGCCAAGTCGGGTTGGATGCGGCCCGCGCAAGCGAATTCCGATACCATTGTTTTCTTTCCACACCAACACAAGAGGGAGACATGAGCACACCCATCCGCTTCGACAACCAGGTCGCCATCGTCACCGGCGCGGGCGGCGGCCTCGGCCGTTCGCACGCCCTGCAGCTTGCCGCGCGCGGCGCGAAAGTCGTCGTCAACGACCTCGGCGTTTCACGCAACGGTTCCGGCGACGGTTCCGGCAATGGCATGACGCCGGCCGAGAGCGTGGTCGCGGAAATTCGCGCCGCCGGCGGGCAGGCGTTCGCCAGCGCCGCCTCGGTCACCGATCCGGCCAGCGTGCAGGAAATGGTGGAGCGCGCGATGAAGGAATGGGGCCGCATCGACATCCTCGTCAACAACGCCGGCTTCCTGCGCGACAAGACCTTTTCCAAGATGAGCCTGGACGATTTCCGCGCCATCGTCGACGTGCACCTGATGGGCGCCGTCTACTGCACCAAGGCGGTGTGGGAAATCATGAAGCAGCAGAACTATGGCCGCATCGTGATGACCACCTCGTCATCCGGCCTGTTCGGCAACTTCGGCCAGTCCAACTACGGCGCGGCGAAGATGGCGCTGGTCGGCCTGATGCAGACGCTGGCGCTGGAAGGCGAGAAGTTCAACGTGCGCGTGAACTGCCTCGCGCCCACCGCCGCCACGCGCATGACGGAAGGCATCATGGGCGCCGACGACCTGGCGCTGCTCAAGCCGGAAAACGTTACTCCCGGCCTGATCTGGCTGGTGTCGCCGGACGGCCCGACCAAGACCGTGCTGTGCGCCGGCGCCGGCACCTTCTCGCGCTCCAACGTCACGCTCACCGACGGCATCCATATTGGTGACCGGCCGGATGCGGCGGAAGTGCTTGCCGCCAACGCGCACAAACTGGCCGACCGCAGCGGCGAGATCGTTCCTGCCGCGGGCTTCGACCAGCCGAAGATGGAGCTGACCAAGGCGCGGGCAGCACGGGCATAAGCGTATTTTTGCCGTTTGCTAGATCCGGATCATTCCCGCCGCCCCTGACTTCCCCTACCCTGCAAGGAAAAAGTTGCATGACAGCAGCGATGCCTTGCGGGGAGGAACAAGGGCGTTCCCGCCGCGGTCTCCTTCGAGGATGCGCTGTCCCGAACAGGAAAACCGACCATGAAATCCTTCCTCACATTGCCCGCGGCGCTCGCCATCTGCGCTGCGCTTGCGGCACCGGCGGCACATGCGGCCGCCTGCCTCGCGCCGGCCGCCTGGACCGTTCTCGACAAGGCCGGCATGCGCAAGGCCCCGCCTTCGGACGTCGTGGCCGACATGGCCCGGCGCGACGTGGTCTTGCTGGGCGAGTTCCACGATGAAGACGACCACCACCGCTGGCAGGTGCACACGCTGGCCGCGCTGCATGCGCTGCGCCCGGACATGGTGATCGGCTTTGAAATGTTTCCGCGCCGCGTGCAGCCGGCGCTCGACCGCTGGACCAGGGGCGAGCTTACGCTCAGGCAGTTCCTCGAACAGGCCGAGTGGGACAGGGTATGGAACACGCCGCCCGAGCTGTACATCCCCCTGTTCGAGTTTGCGCGCATCAACCGCATCCCGATGGTGGCGCTGAACGTCAGCAATACCCTCAACAAGGCGGTCCGCGCAAAGGGCTGGGACCAGGTGCCGGAGGCCGAGCGCGAAGGCGTGGGACGGCCCGCGGCGCCCTCTTCCGCCTACCGCGATTACCTGTTCGATGTCTACCGCATGCATGCCGGCGTGCACGGCGCCAGGAGCGGCGACAAGACGGCCAAGCCCGATGCCGCATTCGGCCGCTTCGTCGAATCCCAGGTGACCTGGGACCGCGCGATGGCGGAGGCGCTGGCCGCACGCGTCAAGACGGCGAACAAGCCGCTGGCGGTGGGCATCGTCGGCAGCGGCCACGTGCGCTACGGGCACGGGATTCCGCACCAGTTGCGCGACCTCGGCATCGCCAACGTCGGCACGCTGGTCGCCCTGCCCGCCGATACCGAGTGCAAGGAGTTGCAGCCCGGGCTGGCCAATGCCGTCTTCGCGCTGCCCTTGCAGCCCGTGGACAAACAGGAACCGCCGCGGCTCGGCGTGCGCCTGGATGACGCGGACGGCGGCGTACGCCTGAGCGAAGTCGTTGCCGGCAGCCTGGCGGAAGGCGCCGGCCTGAAGGCCGGCGATCGCCTGCTGGAAATCGCCGGCGTTGCCGTCGGCAAGGCGCCGCAAGTCGCGGCATCCGTGCGCCGCCAGCCGCCCGGCACCTGGCTGCCGGTGCGCATCAAGCGCGGTGAAGAGCTGCTCGATATCGTGATCAAGTTTCCGGTGAAGCAATGAGGGGGCTGGTCGCGCTGCTGCTCGCACTCGCCGCATCATTGGTACACGCTGCGCAGCTCGACCTGCAGGTCGAACTCGACCCGTCCACGCGCCGCTTCAAGGCAGTGGCCGATGTCGCGCCTGCAACGAAGGATTTTCGTTTCCTCCTGCATGAATCCCTGCGCGTAGAGGCAGTATCGGTGGCGGGCAAGCCGATCAAGGCGACAGCCGGCGCCAATGAGGGCGGCATGCGCATATGGCGCATTGCCCTTCCCGCCGGTGCCGAAAGGGTGCGCATCGACTATTCCGGCACGCTCCCCGCGCTGGACCGCAAGCTCGACCATCGCGGCGTGCTGCGCGGCCTGCCGCCGATGAGTGCGGACGAAGGCAGTTTCCTGCCCTCCGGCGGCGCCTGGTATCCGTCGCCGGCGCCGCTGTTCAGCTACCGGCTGCAGGTGGCGGTGCCGACCGGCCAGCTTGCGGTCGCGCCCGGCCGGCTGACTGCGGAAAGCACGGATGCGGCCGGATACCGCGCGCGCTTCGAGTTCGACCAGCCGGCGGAAGGCATCGATCTCATGACCGGGCCGTGGACGGTGCGCGAGAAGCAGATGCCGCGTGAAGGCGGCGAAGCGCTGCGCCTGCGCACCTACTTCACCCGCGAACTCGATGCTGCGCCCGGCCTTGCCGACGCCTACCTCGACGACACGCAGCGCTATATCGCGCGCTATGCGCAACAGATCGGCCCCTATCCCTTCAGCGGTTTTTCCATCGTCGCCGGTCCGCTGCCGACCGGCTTCGGCATGCCGACGCTGACTTACCTCGGCGCCGAAGTGATCCGGCTGCCCTTCATCCGCGCCACCTCGCTCGGCCATGAAGTGCTGCACAACTGGTGGGGCAACGGCGTGTATGTCGACTACGCGAAAGGCAACTGGAGCGAGGGCCTCACCACCTTCATGGCCGACTATGCGTACAAGGAGCAGGAGTCGGAGGATGCGGCGCGCGAAATGCGCCTCGGCTGGCTGCGCGATTTCGCTTCGGTGCCGGCCGGCGCGCACGCGCCGCTGGCGGACTTCCGTTCGCGCACGCACGGCGCGGCGGCCGCGGTGGGCTACGGCAAGTCGGCGATGCTGTTCGTGATGCTGCGCGATGCCATCGGCGCCGAAGCGTTCGGCAAGGGCATCCGCAGCTTCTGGGAGAAGAACCGCTTCCGGCGCGCCGGATGGGGCGAGCTGCGCAGTGCATTCGAGGAAGCATCGGGCAAGCGGCTGGGTGTGTTCTTCGATCAATGGCTGAACCGGGCCGGCGGCCCTGCAATCGCCATCACCCAGGCGCGCATGCACGGCAAGCGCCTGCTGCTCACCGTCGAACAGGCCGCGCCGGGTTATGCGCTGCGTTTGCCGGTGGAACTGGTATATGGGGACAAGTCGGACATGCGCTGGATCGAGATTGCACGCGCGCGCGAGGAGCTGGCCCTCGATGTGCCCGCGGCACCGTCGGGCGTGCGCCTCGATCCCGCACTGCGGCTATGGCGCCTGCCCGACCGCGACCAGCTTCCGCCCATCCTGCGCCAGTGGTTCCTCTCCCGCGAGCCGCGCCTGGCGCTGGCTTCCTCCGACCGGGCGGTACGCGAAGCCGTCGAGGCACTGGCCCAGCGCCTGTTCGAGACGCCGCCGCGCGGCATCGCACCGGACGCGCTCGGCGGCGGCACGCCCATCTTGCTGGCCGGCCTGCATGCCGACGTCGATGCCGCTCTTGCGCGCAACGGACTGCCGGCGCGTCCGTCCAGCCTCACCGGCAAGGGGAGTGCGCAGGTGTGGACGGTGATGCGCGAGGGAGCACCGCTTGCAGTGGTGTCTGCGGGCAGCGCCGAGGCCATGCGTGCGCTGCTGCGCCCGCTGCCGCATTACGGCGCGCAGAGCTGGCTGGTCTTCGACGGCAGCCGCGCCATCGCGCGCGGCGTGTGGCCGGCGCCCGGAAAACCCGTCAGGGTGGCGCCATGATCAGGATGCAGCCATCCGATTCCGAAGAACCTGATCGCAATGCGCAGCAGCGGCACGGCCAGCACGAAGCGCATCGCGCGCCGCAAGCCGAAATTGGCGGCCAGCGCGGTGGACAGCGTGGTATCGGGGCCCGGGGTAAAGCGGGTTGCGGTGGCGAGGGTCAGGAGGGCGAGGAATTCTTGCCAGTGCATGTGCGGCGGCGAAATTGGGAATTATCGCCCGATTCTGTCCGCACGCATGGTGTCCCGGGGCCGGGGCCCCGGGAAGGCTGCAGCCTGAGAAAGCACTAGCGCGGCACTACCGGGGCCGGTGAACCGACTTGCCGGAGTATGCGCGTTTCACCACGCGCGACTGCACCTTGCGCCAGATGTATCCGGCCAGCGCCATCAAAATCATTTTTCGCATGACTTGCCTCCAGCTTGAACACTGCCGCAAAGGCGGCACTTGCTATTTATGACTCTGCGCCGCGCCCCCGGTTCCGCTCGGTTCAAGCACAAAACCACCCCTGCCGCAAACGTTTATTTCCGGAAATTTTTGATTCAAAGCAATAAATTCTCGGGTGTACGCGCGTACATTGCATTCCATTGATACCACTTCCCTGGCGGGGTTGGCTGCTCGTATCCCCCAGCCGATTGCGTCCATTGTGCCCCTCGCCGCGGGCCGCGTAGGAACCAGCGTGCAGATACTTTCCCAGTTTGCGAAGTTTTTGACCGGCACAGTCTTCGCCGCGCTGCCGCAAGACATGCTGGACGAACTCATCCTCCCCCGCCGCCACGTCGCCCTGCTGGCACGCCGGCGCGCCGAAATGATCATTTCCCGCGTGCGCATGATCGCCGGTCTGTTCGCGATCCTGACGCCCTTGTGGATCGTGATCGACCTGCTGGTCTTTTCCTGGCCGGCGACCATCCTGCTCGTCATCGGGCGCACGGCCACCACCATCGCCTTCGCCATGCTGGCGCTTTCCTTCCGCAAGTCGATCCGCATGCGCGAAGCGTACAAGGCGCTGGCCATCATGTTCAGCATCCCGACGCTGTTCTTCATTTATTCGCATCCGCTGCTGTCGCATTTCAACATGGCCGGGCCGGCCGCCGCCATCGCCGCGGGCTATGCCTTCCTGCCCTTCGTGATGGTGGCCGGCCTGAGCGTGTTCCCGCTGACCGCCGTCGAGGCGGCCCTGTTCGCCATGCCGGTGCTGTCGGCCGAAGCGCTGGTCGCGCTGCTGCAGCTGGACATGCTGAACTGGAGCTCCCACCTTGGCGCGTTCTGGCTGCTGTTCCTGATCGCGACCGTCGCGGCGCTGGCCGGCATGAGCCAGTTGAGCTTCATGATGTCGCTGGTGCGCCAGGCCACCCACGACGGCCTGACGCGCTGCTTCTCGCGCACCAGCGGCGAAGAGCTGCTGGACATCCAGTTCCACATCGCCTCGCGCAGCGGCGCGCATCTGTCGGTCGTGTTCCTCGACCTCGACCATTTCAAGAAGATCAACGATACCTACGGACACAACGCCGGCGACCGCGTGCTGCGCCAGGTGGCCGACACGCTGCGTGCCAACCTGCGCTCGGGCGATATCCTGATGCGCTGGGGCGGCGAGGAATTCGTGATCATCCTGCCGGACGCCGGTGGCGCGACTGCCGCCAGCGCGGTCGCGCGGCTGCAGGAAATCGGCCTGGGCACCCGCCCCGAGGGCGGTCCGCTCACGGCCAGCATCGGCATCGCGGAACGCATCGCCGACCAGGCCAAGGACTGGCACGAGCTGGTCGAGATCGCCGACCAGCGCATGTACGAAGCAAAGCTGGCCGGCAAGAACCGCTGCATCGGCTGTGCAGGCTCTACCGGTGCCGCCGACATCAGGACGGCCGCCAATGCTTAAGGCCCCCCTGCACCAGGCCATCGTCCGCCTGTTCACGACGCTGCGCGGATTCGTGTTCGGCGCGACCGTCGGCGTCGCCGGCGTGGTCTTCCTCGGCGCGACGCTTGCGTCCTCCCTGCTGTACGAGAAACTGCTGGAAGAGCGCAATCTCGAATCCTCCGGCGAGATCGCGCGCCAGAACGTGGACACCGTGGTCCAGTCGCTGCGCCGCGGCATCGACCGCAGGCAGCTCGAGGAAGTGCTTGAGGCGAGCAGGAACAACTTCGCCACGACGGTGGAATCGATGGATGTCTACCGTGCCGGCAAGGTCGAATCGCGGTATGGCAGCCTGAAGCAGGACACGCCGGCTTACGTGCAGCAGGCCCTGAACGCAGGGACGGAAGTCCGGGTCAGGACGGGTACCCACATGCAATACGCGCAACCGGTCCTGGCGCTGCCGGAATGCCTGCGCTGCCACACCAACGCCAGTGCCGGGGACGTGCTGGGCGTGGTCGCGGTGAGCCACAAGCTGCAGACCGTGAGCTCGACGGTGCGCGGCTACTACGTCGCGCTGTTCCTCGCGCTCGGCCTTGCGGTGCTGCTGGCGGCGCTGGCCCTCACCTCCTTCGCCGCGCGCCGCCTCAAGCGCTCGATGGACCTGTTCCGCGGCAAGGTCGAGAGCTTCAACACCATCAAGGATTTCGACCGCTTCGACATGCACAAGGTCGATTTCGGTTTCGAAGAGTTCAACCAGGCCTTCGACAACGTGAGCCTGCTGGTCGACAAGATCAAGCGCGTGGCGGTGGACAAGGGCGTGCTGGAATTCGAGATCCGGCTGCTGGAAAAATTCATCATCACCTCCAACGTGGTGCGCGACTGGCGCGAGTTCATCAAGAACCTGCTGCTGGAGATCAATCCGATCATCGACGCCTATGCGCTGGTCACCATCTTCCGCGTGGAGGACGAGGCCTACGAATGCGAAGTGTTCTGGCGCAATCCGCCGCCGGAAAAGACGGTGCGCATGTTCGAAAAGATCCTGCGCCGCCAGCTCGACGAGACGCCTTTCTTCCAGGGCGCGACGCTGCTGCCGATCTCGCACAACGTCGCCGACGAGGAAGGCACGCTGCCCGAGCTGAGCCCGCGCGACATCGAGGTGCAGACCAAGACCCTGCTGCTGGAAACGCCAAAGATCGGGGGTATCGTCGGTATCGGCGTGCAGTCGATGATGGCCGAGGACAATATCCGCAACATGGTGATCGGCAGCATCCTGACCACGCTGCTTAACCTGGTCGGCTCCGTCAAGGCGATCTACAAGTACACCAAGGACCTCGAGCATTACGCCACGCGCGACCCGCTGACCGACCTGTACAACCAGCGCATGTTCTGGGAGCTGCTGGGCTACGAGATCGGCCGCTCCAAGCGCCACGGGCAGACCTTCGCGGTGATGATGCTCGACATGGACAACTTCAAGACCATCAACGACCGCTTCGGGCACCACTTCGGCGATTCCTTCCTGCAGGAATTCGCCGGGCTGCTGCACAAGGCAGTGCGCAACGGCGACATGATCGCGCGCTACGGCGGCGACGAGTTCTGCATCATCCTGCCGGAAGCCAGCGAGACGCAGGCGCACGTCGTCGCGCAGCGCATCGCGGAAGCGCTCGACCACTTCTGGATGGACACGCCGGACGGCAACCGCATCAAGGCCACCACCTCGATAGGCATCGCGATCAGCCCGCAGCACGGCGACAATCCGAAGGACCTGTTCCTGGTGGCCGACAACATGATGTACAAGGCCAAGGGCGCGGGCAAGAATGCGATCGCGATGCCGAGCGAGGATGAAATGGCCGAAGTCTTCCGCAAGGCCGGCGAGAAGGTGATCATGATCCAGAATGCGCTCGACCAGCAGCGCATCGTGCCCTACTTCCAGCCGATCTGCGATGCGAAGAGCGGCGAAATCGTGATCCACGAACTGCTGATGCGCATCCAGCTCGACGACCGCATCGTCACCGCCAACGACTTCATCGTCGAAGCCGAGAACATGGGCATCGCCCACAAGATGGATTACCAGCTGATCGAGAAGGCCTTCGCAGAGATCCGCCGGCAGGATTACAAGGGCATGCTGTTCGTGAACCTCTCGCCCAAGGCGCTGATCGTCGGCGAGTTCGCCTCGCACGTGAGCCGGCTGGCCGCGCAGTACGGCATCGAGCCCGCGCGCATCGTGTTCGAGATCACCGAGCGCGAGACGGTGCGCAACCTGACCCTGCTGGAGAAATTCGTGATCGACGCCAAGGTGCAGGGCTTCAGCTTCGCGATCGACGATTTCGGTTCCGGCTACTCGTCCTTCCAGTACATCAAGTGTTTCCCGGTGGACTACATCAAGATCGAAGGCGAGTTCATCCGCAACATGCTGCACGACGAGGTCTACCTCGCCTTCATCAAGAGCATCGTGACGCTGGCCAAGGAGCTGAAGGTCAAGACCGTAGCCGAATTCGTCGAGGATGCCGACATCCTGGCCGCGGTCAGCGCGCTAGGCATCGACTATGCCCAGGGCTACCACATCAGCCGGCCGTCGGCGAGCATGCACGTGCCCTTGGCTCGCGAAGACAAGCAAGGGCTCCTGGCACTTTGATGGGCTTCAAGACGGGCCTGTGGCACAGGAGTAATATGTTTGTTTCACATCAACTTCCTGGGCCCACATGGACCTGTCGCTCACGCCGTCGACCATGCCATCCGCCGCCGCCATCGGCGTGCCGGGCGTTGACGGCTACCCGCAATTCGGCCGCTTCGCCGGTACCGCGGGCCGGATCGACTGGTCGTCGCTGAGCGCGCCCTACGCGCGCAACGTCCTGTGGCGCCGCCTGCACCACAAGCGCTGGCAATATGTCGCGCTGTGCACGGAGCAGGTCTTCTGCGGCATCGCCATCGTCGATATCGGCTGGACCAACACCGCCTTCGCGTATGCCTTCGACCGGCGGCAGCGCAAGGTCGTGGCAAGCTACTCGCAGGATGGCCTGCCCGGCCTGACCGCGCACGTGCCCAACACACCGCAGGGCACCAGCCACTTCCGTTTCTTCGGCAAGCGCATCACCTACCGCGCCTTCGAAGGCGGGCGGCACCACGTGCTGGAATTGCGCTGCGGCGACTTCGAGATCGACGCCACCTTCAATGCCGGCACGACCCCACCCCTGCTTGCCGTCGGCCCGATCGAGGGCGGCTCGGTGCACGCAACGCAGAAATCGCCGGGCATGCTGCTGGGCGGCGAGGTGCGGATCAAGGAAGGCAAGTACGACCTCAACGGTGGCATCGCCAGCTACGACTACTCCAACGGCCTGCTGGCGCGCGACACGGAATGGCGCTGGGCCTCCGCGCATGGCCTGGACGTCGGGTTCAACCTGCAGTCGGGCTATTTCGGCGGGCACGAAAACGTCCTCTGGCTCGACGGCAGGCTGATACCGCTGGGTGCGGCCAGTTTCGACTACGACCGCACCGACCCGATGGCGCCGTGGCACATACGCACCGACGACGGCCTGCTGGACTTGCATTTCGAGCCGGAAGGCATGCGCCGGGAAGACAAGAACCTGATGGTCGCGGTTTCGCGCTATGTGCAGCCGATCGGCAGCTTCAGCGGCTGGGTGAAGGCGGCGCCGGATGCGCCGGCGCGCGAGATACGGCGGCTGGGGGGGGTGACCGAGGATCATTTCTCGCGCTGGTAGGGCTTTCACGCCACTGGATCCCGGCTTTCGCCGGGATGACGGGGGCAATAAAGGGGAAGTGCATGCATTCCTGCCCGCATGCACGCGACAAGGCAGCACGAACGCGGGCGCGCCATGCCGATCACCCGCCATCCTCTCCTCGTCATCCCGGCGAAAGCCGGGATCCAGTGGCATGTTTTCACCGCTCCCCCCTCCCAAATCAAACCTTGATAGCGATCCGTTTGCCCAAGGCGAAAGCAGGCATGATAATGAGCCAAACGGGTTTATGCGGTTGAATAGCATTTGGGAAAGGATTGACCGATGCCATACAGTACCGAAGCCATCCGTACCATTGCCCTTGTCGGGCACACCTCCGGCGGCAAGACCAGCCTTGCCGAAGCGCTCCTGCTCGGGGCGGGCATGATAGGAAGCCCGGGCAGCCTGGAGCGCGGCACCACCACCTGCGACTACGACCCGCTCGAACGCAAGTACCAGCACTCCCTGTCTTCCGCCGTCATCCACCTCGATCATCGCGACACCCGCATCCACCTGCTCGACACCCCCGGCTATCCCGACTTCATCGGGCAAGCGATCAGCGCGTTGTGTGCCGTCGAGACCGCCGCCGTCGTCATCAATGCGCAGAACGGCATCGAGATGATCACCGGCCGCATGATGGAATGGGCCAAGCAGCGCAACATGTGCCGCATGATCATCATCAACAAGATCGACGCCGACAACATCGATCTGCCGGGTCTGGTCGCTCGCATCCAGGAAACATTCGGTAAGGAATGCCTCCCCATCAACTTGCCCGCCGACGGCGGCGCAAAAGTTGTCGATTGTTTCTTCAATCCGGCCGGCGAGTCGGATTTTTCATCTGTGGAGGCCGCGCACCGCGCGCTGGTCGACCAGGTGGTGGAAGTCGACGCCGACCTCATGACGCTCTACCTCGAGCAAGGCGAGATCGAACCCGAGCAGCTGCACGCTCCGTTCGAACAGGCGCTGCGCGAAGGCCACCTGGTGCCGGTCTGCTTCGTCTCGGCGCGCAACGGCGCCGGCATCAAGGAATTGCTCGACGTCTTCGTCAAGCTGATGCCCAACCCGACCGAAGGCAACCCCCCGCTGTTCTACCGCGACGACGACAACGCGCCCGACCGGAAGAAGGAAATCCGGGCGGTCGCCGATCCGGCGCAGCACGTGCTCGCGCATGTCTTCAAGATCGCGGTCGACCCCTTCATCGGCAAGATCGCAGTCTTCCGCATCCACCAGGGCACGGTGCGGCGCGACAGCATGCTCTACATCGGCGACGGCCGCAAACCGTTCAAGGTTGCGCACCTGTACCTGCCGCAGGGCAAGGAACAGATCGAAGTGCAACAGGCGGTGCCGGGCGACATCTGCGCGGTGGCCAAGATCGAAGACATGGTCTACGACGCGGTGCTGCACGACGCCGCGGAAGACGACCACATCCACCTGCGCCCCTCGGTCTTCCCGACCCCGATCTTCGGCCTCGCCATCGAACCGAAGAAACGCGGCGACGAACAGCGCATGTGGGAAATCCTGCAAAAGCTGACGGCGGAAGATCCGTGCCTGAAAGTCGAGCACAACGCCAGCACCAACGAAACCGTGCTGCTCGGCCTGGGCGAACTGCACCTGCGCTCCGCGCTGGAGCGCATGATGGAGGTCTACAAGATCGACGTCGCGACTCACCCGCCGAAGATCGCCTACCGTGAAACCATTGCGGGGCGTGCCGAGGGGCACCACCGGCACAAGAAGCAGACCGGCGGCGCCGGGCAGTTCGGCGAAGTCTTCCTGCGTGTCGAATCCCTCCCGCGCGGAGCCGGGTTTGAGTTCATCGACGAAGTGAAAGGCGGCGCGATACCGGGGCAATTCATTCCGGCGGTGGAAAAAGGGATACGGCAGGTTCTCGACGCGGGGCCGCTGGCCGGTTTCCCGATGCAGGACGTGCGGGTGGTGGTCTACGACGGCAAGAGCCACCCGGTCGACTCCAAGGAAGTCGCCTTCGCCACGGCCGGCCGCAAGGCCTTCATCGACGCCGTCCTCAAGGCCAGGCCGATGGTGCTGGAACCGATCGTCAACATCGAGATCGTCACGCCCGAAGAGTGCATGGGCGACATTACCGGTGATCTTTCGTCGCGGCGGGGGCAGATCAGCGGGATGCAGTCGGCGCAGGCTTCCGTTGCTGTTGTGTCGGGGCAGGTGCCCTTATCGGAGCTGAACGGGTATCAGTCGCGGCTCAACTCTACTACGGCTGGGCGGGGGAGCTATACCGTGGAGTTCAGTCATTACGATATTGTGCCGGCGGGGACTCAGCAGAGGATGGTGAGTGAGCATAAGGTGGAGGTTGAAGAGTGATTCTGTGCTCTCTTCGGTAGTGCGGTTTCTGTAGCCACTCCGTTGGGGCTTGCCGGGACTGGCCCCGGCAAGTAACAACGGAGAACCAACCGAAACCGGGTCACCGAAGAAACAAACTCACCCACCAGTCTTAATCGCCCAAATAGCCGGCAAATTCCGCCAGTACCCGTAGGCATCCATCCCGTACCCCACCACAAACCGGTTAGGCAGAACCAGCCCGACATAATCCGCAGTGCAAGGTTTGGACTTTCCAATATCCTTATCCGCAAACACGGCAAGCACAACCTCCTTCGCCCCCATCTGCAGCAAGCGCTCCTTCACATGCGCGAGCGTCTCGCCTTCATCGAGAATATCGTCGAGAACAATGACAGTGCGCCCTTCGACATTGGAACGCGGAATGACTTTCCACTCGATGGTGCCGCCCTGGTCCTTGCTCCCATAGCGCGTCACATGCATGTAATCGAATTCCAGCGGAAAGCTCAGCCGCGTCAGCAGCTGGCCGCAGAAGACGACCGCGCCGCCCATCACCCCCAGCACCAGCGGAAACGCTTCGCTGTCGTCCGCATTGAAGCGCTGGTTGAGCTGCTGCGCCACCTTGTCCACCGCCTTCTGCACGGCGTCCGCATCGAACACGAGTTCGGCATCCTTCATCAGTTCGCGGGCTCTGTTGCGATGGAATTCGGAATCGATATACGTCATGTGCGCACCTCAAGAAGGGAATTGGGTCAGCCAGGCCGTGCCTTGCAACATCCTAGCGTAAAGCGCGCCATGATAAGTCCCGCAACAGGCCGCCGCAAGCGTGGAATCAAGAAAATGTGATTTCCCATTGTCAATAAAACATGGCGGGAATCTTTCCCCCGGCATGTGTTCGAACGTGTATTGCCTGTCATTACGGGAGAGCCATCATGAAGACGACATTGAAGCAACACCAGGTCACTACCAAGGGGCCGGAAAGCGAACGGACGACGCCGCGCATGCCGCACGAGCGCGATGAATCGGATGACAGCCAGGGAAGCGTGGTGCGCGACGATATCCGCCAGGCCTACAAGGACTTGCAGGAAGGCCAGGTCGATACCGACCTGCGCAACACCAGCGGCGTGGATGAAGTGGTGAACGACCGTCCGGGCACGTCGCCGGACAAGGTCGTCAAGAAGTCATTCTAAACCCGGCGCTTACTCGTACTTGCGCGCGTCTTCGATCACCTTGCCGTCGTTGGGCAAGGCGCCCCGGCCGACAAACTTTACTTCGCCGCGCAGCTTGGTGACGTCGCGGATGGTCTCCACCAGCGCATCCGCGGCCACTGCGGCCGGATCATCCACTTCACAGTGCAGCGTCATCACGTCGTTGGCCATTTCGCCGGTCACCACCAGGCGCGCCTTGACGATCTGCGGATAACGCTTGACCACGTCCGCTACCTGCGAAGGGTGCACGAACATGGCGCGCACCTTGGTGGTCTGGTCGGCGCGGCCCATCCAGCCCTTGATGCGGGTATTGGTGCGCCCGCAGGGTGAAATGCCGGGCATGACGGCCGACATATCCCCGGTGCCGAAGCGGATCAGCGGGTAGTCGGGATTGAAGGAGGTGATGACCACTTCGCCGACTTCGCCTTCCGCCACCGGGTCGCCGGTGCCGGGACGCACGATCTCCAGGATCAGGTCTTCGTCAAGGATCATGCCGGGGTTCACCTGACCGTCGGTCTGCGTCTCGTAGGCGATGTTGCCGACGTCCGCCGAGCCGTACATCTGCAGCACGTTCGGCACGCCGTTGTCCTGCAGCCATTTGCGCAGCGATGGCGGCAATGCCTCGGCGCCGACCACGGCGCGCTGCACGCTGCTGATGTCAGCGCCCATCTCGCTCGCCTTCTCGATGATGATCTTGAGGAAGGACGGCGTGCCGATGTAGGCATCGGGCTTGAGCGCAGCCATCGCCTGCACCTGCATTTCGGTCTGGCCGATGCCGGCCGGGATCACCGCGCAGCCGAGCCTGGCCGCACCGCCCTCGGCCATGAAGGCGGCCGGCGTGAAGTGGTAGGAGAAGCAGTTCTGGATGATGTGGCCCTTGCGCAGGCCGACGGCCGCCATCGGCCGCGCGAAACGCCACCAGTCCGCGCCCACTCCTTCCGGATCGAAGATGGGGCCGGGCGACATGAACAGGTGACGCAATTGCCGCACCGGCGTGGCAGTCAGGCCGCCGAAGGGGGCGTCCGCGTGCTGCAGGTCCTTCAGGTCGGACTTGCGCGTGACCGGCAACTGCGCGAGCGCGGCGCGCGAGCCGATGTCGGAGGCGTTCACGCCCTCGAGGATCCGCCCCCAGCCGGGCGCGGCTTTGGCGCGTGCGAGCAGTTCCGGCAGGCGCGCCATGAGGTCGCGTTCACGCTGCGCGGGATCGCGGGTTTCCAGGGAATCGAGGTAGTCGGTCATGATGAAGATCTATGCTTGGTTGGCGGGCATGTCGCGCTGCACGCGTTGGAAATGATCAGGCCAGCCAGCGCTTGCGGCGGCGATAGAACTTCATGTCGCGGAAGCTCTTGCGCCCCGCGCCCGAGACGCCGAGGTAAAACTCTTTCACGTCTTCGTTGGCCGCGAGGTCCTTGGCCGCGCCTTCCATCACGACGCGGCCGTTTTCCAGGATGTAGCCGAAGTCCGCGTAGCGCAGCGCAACCATGGTGTTTTGCTCGGCCACCAGGAAGGAGACGTTTTCCTTGCTGTTGAGGTCTTTCACGATCTCGAAGATTTCTTCCACGATCTGCGGCGCCAGGCCCATGGACGGCTCGTCCAGCAGGATCATCGAGGGCTTGGCCATCAGCGAACGGCCGATTGCGCACATCTGCTGCTCGCCGCCCGAGGTGTAGCCGGCCTGCGAGGTGCGGCGCTGCTTGAGGCGCGGGAAGTAGTGATAGACCATTTCCAGCTGGTCCTTCAGTTCGGCACGCGAGATCCGGCGGGTATAGGCGCCGGTCAGCAGGTTTTCCTCGATGGTGAGGTGGCCGAAGCAGTGCCGCCCTTCCATCACCTGCGACAGGCCGCGCTTGACGAGTTCGTTCGGCGTCAGCTGGTCGATGCGCTCGCCCTTGAATTCGATGTTGCCCTTGGTGACGTCGCCGCGCTCGCCGCGCAGCAGCGTGGAAATCGATTTCATCGTGGTCGATTTGCCCGCGCCGTTCGCGCCGAGCAGCGCCACGATCTTGCCCTGCGGGACTTGCAGCGACACGCCCTTCAGCACGAGGATCACGTGGTCGTAGATCACTTCGATGTTGTTGACGGAAAGGTACGGCTGACTACTGGAGGTACTGGCCGCCGGTGCCACCGCTACGGTTTGCGTTGTCATGGTGTCTCTTCTCGAATCGGATTCAACGGGTCTTGCTGCTCACGCCAGGGCTCGACATTGGTGTCGACACCGGCAAGCCCTGGCGTGAGGCCGCTCCCGCGGCACGGGAGCGGCGCTCAGCGGCGACTGCTTAGGTCGCGCAGGCCGGGGTGATCTTCTTCTCCGCGGCGTACTTGGCCGAGGATTCCTCGATCAGCTTCTTGGTCAGGGCCTTGTCACCCGTAACCCAGTTCGGCGTAATCGGCACCCACTTGCTGCCGTTCCACTGCTGCACCTTCACGGCGCCGGAACCTTCGTGGTCTTCACAGGAAGTCTTCACCGGCGGGAACATGCCCAGCACGCCCAGCTGCTTCTGGCGCGCTTCGTCGACGTTCAGGTTTTCCATGCCCCAGCGGATCTGCTCGCCGTTCATGACCTTGCCCTTGCCGAACTTTTCCTGCGCCTTGCGGATGGCTTCGGTCCACAGGATCGCCGCGGTGACGCCGCGCATGTGGTACACGGAACCGACGCGGGTCTTGTCGTCGAGGTTGCCCTTGCCGGCGTCATAGACCTTCTTGCGGATCTCGTCGAGCACCGGGTAGTTGCCCGGGGTGTTGAAAGTCATCGTGGTGTAACCCTTGGCGGCGTCGCCTGCCGGGATCACGTCCTCTTCCGAGCCTGCCCACCACACGCCGAGGATCTTCTCGCGCGGGAAGCCGTTACGCTGCGCGGTCTTGATGGCCACGGCGTTCATCACGCCCCAGCCCCAGAGGATCACGTAGTCCGGCTTGGCCTGGCGGATCTGCAGCCATTGCGACTGCTGCTCGTTGCCCGGGTGGGCGACGGGGATCTTGATCAGCTCGAAGCCGTATTGCGCGGCCTGCGCGTCGAGCACCGGAATCGGCTCCTTGCCGAAAGCGGAGTCGTGGTACAGGTGCACGATCTTCTTGCCCTTGAGCTTGTCCATGCCGCCTTCCTTGCTGCCGAGATAAGCGGTCATCGCGGCGGCCTGGTTCCAGTAGCTGGTGATCAGCGGGAAGACATAGGGGAAGACCTTGCCGTTGGCGGCGTCGGAGCGGCCGTAGCCGAGCGTGGTCATCGGGATCTTGTCGTTGGCGACGCGGTCCAGGATGCCGTAGGCAATGCCGGTGGACAGCGGTTCGACGAGGCCGGCGCCGCCGTTGCGCGACTTCAGGCGCTCATAGCACTCGACGCCGCGCGAGGCGTTGTATTCGGTTTCGCACTCTTCCCACTTCATCTTGACGCCGTTGATGCCGCCGTTGGCGTTGACGAGGTTGAAGTAGTCGATCGCACCGCCGAAGAAGCCGGAGCCGCCCGCGGCATAGGCGCCGACGCGATAGGACAGGATGGGAATGTATTGCTCCTGGGCGGCGGCGGTAGTGGCCGCGACCGTGCCAGCCAGCGCTGCGCCGAGCATGACAGATTTGATCAACTTCATGTGCTCCTCCTAATTTTAGACAGCAATGACAACTAGTTGTGTGGACTGCTTTACCTCAGTGCGGAAATGGCCATAACCGCAGTTTTTCCTTCGCGATCTGCCACAGGCGGGCCAGGCCGTGCGGCTCGACGATCAGGAAGAAAATGATCAGTGCGCCGAACACCATCAGTTCGAGGTTCGACGCAACCGAAGTGGGGAGCCCGAAGGTGTGGGCGATGATATTGAGCAGAATGGGCAGCAGCACGATGAACGCCGCGCCGAAGAAGGAACCGATGATGGTGCCCACGCCGCCGATGATGATCATGAACAGGATGCGGAAGGACAGGTCCAGGTTGTAGGCTTCCGGCTCGACGGTGCCGAGGTAGGCGAACGCATACAGCGCGCCCGCCACGCCGCAGTAGAAGGAGCTGACCGCGAAGGCGAGCAGCTTGGTGCGCATCAGGCGGAAGCCGATCACCTCGGCCGCCACGTCCATGTCGCGCACCGCCATCCAGGAACGCCCGACGTTGGTGCGCACCATGTTCTTCACCATCAGCGCCATCACGCAGACGATGGACAGCACCAGCAGGTACTTGCGGCCCGGGGTATCGAAGTCGAAGCCGAGGATGGTGATCTGCTGCGCGGTGATGACGCCCGACGAGCTGTAGTTGGTGAACCAGCCGATCTTGGTCAGGCACCAGACGACGAAGAACTGCGTGGCCAGCGTGGCGGCGGCGAGGTAGAAGCCGCGGATGCGCAGCGACGGCAGGCCGAATGCGACGCCGACCAGCGCGGCGCACACGCCGCCGAGGATGAAGGCGACCAGGATCGGGATGCCCGGGATGCGCAGCACGAAGTTGTACGACGCGAAGGCGCCGACGGCCATGAAGGCGGCGGTGCCGAGCGAGAGCTGGCCGGCGTAGCCGGTCAGGATGTTCAGTCCGAGCGCGGCGAGCGCGAAGATCAGGAACGGGATCAGGATGGCCGAGAACGCATAGGGCGATGCGAACATCGGCACGATGAAAAAGGCCACGGCCAGCAGCACGTAGATGCCGACGCGGTCCTGCCGGATCGGGAAGATCTGGTTGTCGGCCTGGTAGGTGGCTTTGAATTGACCTGCTTCGCGGTAGAACATGTTTGCTTCCTTTGTCTCTCCGGTCCGTCATCCCCGCGGTGGCGGGGACGACAAGGGATTTTTTAAGCGCTTCTCCGGGTTCGCCGTCAGATGCGTCGAATGATCTTCTCGCCGAACAAGCCTTCCGGCCGCACCAGCAGGAACAGCAGCGCGAGCACGTACGGGAACCAGCCTTCGATGCCGCCGCCCACCATCGGGCCGATGTACACCTCCGCCAGTTTTTCCGAGGCGCCGATGATCAGGCCGCCGATGATGGCGCCGGGCACCGAGGTGAAGCCGCCGAGGATCAGCACCGGCAGGGCCTTGAGCGCAACGAAGGTCAGTGCGAACTGCACGCCGTTGCGGGCGCCCCACAGCAGGCCGGCGACCAGCGCGACGAAACCGGCGACCGCCCACACGATGCCCCAGATCTGCTGCAGCGGAATGCCCACAGCCAGCGCGGCCTGATGGTCGTCGGCCACGGCGCGCAGCGCGCGGCCGATCTTGGTCTTGGAAAAGAACAGCGCAAGGCCGGTCACCAGCACCGCGCAGATGCCGGCGGCGGTGACGTCGAACTGGGAAATCGAAATGTTGTAGTTGTCGAGCAAGTACATGATCGGCACGTCTTCGATGCCGATGTCGAGGCGGCGCACTTCCGAGCCCCAGATCAGCTGCGCGAGGCCTTCGACGAAGAAGGTCAGGCCGATGGTGGCCATGAACAGCGTGATCTCATGCTGGGCGACCAGCGGCCGCAGCACGATGCGCTCGGTCGCAAGGCCGAGCAGCACCATCGCCCCCATCGTCAGCGGAATCGCGACCCACAGCGGCACGCCGAACTTGTCGATCAGGCCGACGCAGGTCAGCGCGGCGAAGAACACCATCGCGCCCTGCGCGAAGTTGAACACGCCGGATGCCTTGTAGATCAGCACGAAGCCGAGCGCCACCAATGCGTACATGACGCCGGCGAGCAGGCCGCCGATCAACACTTCGAAGAAGAAACTGAGTTCCATGTTTGATTCACCCTCTGTCGGTTCCCTTGGGGCGGGATGGGTTTCGGTTCGTTATCTGCGAGGGAAACCCATCCCCCTCCCGGCCTCCCCCTTGAAGGGAGAGGGGTGTTCTTTAGTGCGCGACGCCCAGATACGCGTTGATCACGTCCTGGTTGCTGCGCACCTCGTCCGGCGTGCCATCACCGATCTTCTTGCCGTAGTCGAGCACCACCACGCGGTCGGAGATGTCCATCACCACGCCCATGTCATGCTCGATGAGCACGATGGTGGTGCCGAACTGGTCGTTGACGTCGAGGATGAAGCGGCACATGTCCTGCTTTTCTTCCACGTTCATGCCGGCCATCGGTTCGTCCAGCAGCAGGATTTCCGGTTCGGCGGCGAGCGCGCGGCCGAGCTCGACGCGCTTTTGCAGGCCGTACGGGAGGCGGCTGACCGGCGTCTTGCGGATGTGCTGGATCTCCAGGAAGTCGATGATTTCCTCGACCTTCTTGCGGTGCGCGATCTCTTCCTTCTGCGCCGGGCCCCAGTAGAGCGCCTGCAGCAGGAAGTTGGTCTGCAGCTTCAGGTTGCGGCCGGTCATGATGTTGTCGAGCACCGACATGCCCTTGAACAGCGCGATGTTCTGGAAGGTGCGCGCGATGCCGCTCTTGGCCGCCGCGTAGGTGTCCATGTCCTTGCGGTGCTGGCCGCGGTAGACGATCTCGCCCTGCTGCGGCCGGTACACGCCGTTGATCACGTTGAGCATCGAGCTCTTGCCGGCGCCGTTGGGGCCGATGATGGCGCGGATCTCGTGCTCGCGCACGTCGAAGGAAATGTCGGTCAGCGCCTTGACGCCGCCGAAGGACAGCGAGATGTTCCTGAGGTCCAGGATCACGTCGCCGATGTTGCGATTCTCGTTCATGTCAGGCGGCCTTCTTCAGTGCGTCATGGGAAAAGGTCTTCACGTCGACGATGCGCAGGTCGGCCGCGACCATGCCCTTGCGGCCGTCCTCGAACTTCACCTGCGTCTCGATGTACTGCGAGGTCTTGCCGGCATACAGCGCATCGATCAGCACCTTGTACTTTTCCCCGACGAAGCGGCGGCGCACCTTGCGGGTACGGGTCAGCTCGTCGTCGTCCGGATCGAGTTCCTTGTGCAGCACGAGGAAGCGGTGGATCTGCGTGCCCGACATCATCGCTTCGGTGGCGAGGTCGGCGTTGACCTTCTCGACGCACTCGGCGATCAGGTCGTAGGTTTCGCGCTTGCCGGCCAGGTCGGTGTAGCCGGAATACGGAATGCCGCGCCTTTCCGCCCAGTTGCCGACGGCTTCCATGTCGATGTTGATGAAGGCGCACACCATGTCGCGCTCGTGGCCGAAGGCGACGGCTTCCTTGATGAAGGGGAAGAACTTCAGCTTGTTCTCGATGTAGTTCGGCGCAAACATGTCGCCGCTGTTCATCTTGCCCACGTCGGCCGCGCGGTCGATGATCTTCAGGTGGCCTTCGTCGTCGAAGATGCCGGCGTCGCCCGTGTGGAAGTAGCCGTTGCTGTCGATAACCTCGGCGGTGGCATCCGGACGCTTGTAGTATTCCTTGAGCATGGAAGCCGATCGCACCAGCACCTCGCCGTTGTCGGCCAGCTTCACCTCGACGCCCGGCGCCGGCAGGCCGACGCTGTCGAACTTGATGTTGCCGTCGGGCTGCAGGCAGACGTAGGCGCAGGTTTCGGTGGAGCCGTAGAGCTGCTTGAGGTTGACGCCGATGGAGCGGTAGAAGCGGAACAGGTCGGGACCGATTGCCGCGCCCGCGGTGTAGGCGACGCGCACGCGCGACAGGCCGAGCACGTTCTTGAGCGGACCGTACACGAACAGGCTGCCGAGCAGGTAGCTCAGGCGGTCCATCATGCCGACCGGCTTGCCGTCGAGGATGTCGGACCCGACGCGGCGCGCGACTTCCATGTAGTGGTGGAACATCTTGCGCTTGATCGCGCTGGCGTCTTCCATGCGGATCATCACCGTGGTCAGCATGTTCTCGAACACGCGCGGCGGCGCGAAGTAATAGGTCGGGCCGATCTCGCGCATGTCGGTCATTACCGTGTCGCCGGATTCCGGGCAGTTGACGGTGAAGCCGGCCACCATCTGCTGCGCGAAGGAAAACAGGTGGTCGCCCACCCAGGCCATCGGCAGATAGGAGAGGATGTCGTCATCCGCGCCGAGCTTGTCGAAGCCGACACCGCCCTCGGCGGCGGCCATGAAGGAGTCGTGCGTCTGGCAGACGCCCTTCGGCTTGCCGGTGGTGCCGGAGGTATAGAGCATGACAGCGACATCGTTGCCGCGGCCGGCGTTGAGCTCGCCCATGAAGAAGCCGGGGTTGGCCTTGTCGAATTCGCGGCCGATTTCCTGCACCTTGTCGAAGGACGCCAGTTCCTTCTGCTTGTAGTGGCGCATGCCGCGCGGGTCGTCGTAAATGATGTGCGAGATGCGGCTGAGGCCCTGCTTGATCTCGAAGAGCTTGTCGACCTGCTCCTGGTCTTCGACCACGGCGAAGTCGATCTCGGCGTCGTCGAGCACATAGGCCATGTCGGCGGCCGGCGCGTCCTGGTAGAGCGGCACGGCGACGCCGCCCAGGCATTGCGCGGCGGCCATCGACCAGTACAGGCGCGGACGGTTGTCGCCGATGATGGCGAGGTTCATCCCGCGCTTGAAGCCGAGCGCGGCGAGACCGCAGGCGAGCGCGCGCACTTCGTCGGCGACTTGTTTCCAGTTCCAGGTTTGCCAGATGCCGAGGTCCTTCTCGCGGAAGGCGGGCTTGTCGGGGCGTTGCTGCGCGTGCTGCAGGAGCATGCGGGGGAACGTGCGTTCGCCCGTTTTGATTGTCTCTTCCATCATCCCACTCTCTTAATCAGGTTCTAACCGTCTGAAGGGATCGGAGCGCCTGCGTGGGCGTGCAAGCCTACGTGCCGCTGGGTATCCCCTGGCACCGATAAGGCTTACAATGTCTCCGTTATTGTTCGTGTCAGGATACTAGACAGTTCGATTTTCGTGCGCTGTCATCTGGCTGACAATCCCCTTATAAATACAATATTTTGTTGGTGCGCCGCACAATGACGCCTGAGAAGCCCGCCCTGAGAGAAGTTCTGCGCCAGACGATCTGGGCAAGAGATTTGACACCGGAACAATTCGCGCGCGTCGAAGCCGATACCGTTGAACAGTTCGTGGCGAAGGGCGGATACATTTGCCGCAAGGGCGAGATGGTGGATGCCTGGATCGGCATCATCGACGGACTGGCGAAGATCAACAATCTTTCTCCCGACGGTAAATCGGTGACCTTCACCGGCATCGCGTCCGGCAGCTGGTTCGGCGAAGGAACGCTGCTCAAGCAGGAAGCGCGCAAGTACGACGTGGTGGCGCTGCGCGACAGCCGCGTGGCGCGCATGCCGGCGCGGACCTTCATGTGGCTGCTCGATAACAGCCTGCCGTTCACGCGCTTTCTGTTGATGCAACTCAACGAAAGGCTGGGCCAATTCATCGGCATGGTGGAGTTCGACCGGCTGCTGGACGTCGACACGCGCGTGGCGCGCTGCCTCGCCGCGCTGTTCAATGCCCATCTCTATCCCGGCACCGACACGCTGCTGCAGATCTCGCAGGAAGAGATCGGCTACCTCTCGGGCGCGTCGCGCCAGCGCGCAAACCAGGCGCTGCAGGTGCTGGAAAAGGAAGGCCTGCTCAAGGTCGATTACGGCGGCATCCAGATCCTGGACCTGGAAGGCCTGCGCCGATTCCGCGCATGATGACTACCCTGCGGCTGCGTGCCCTCACCCCCGCTATCCGAAAACGAAGGATGTATTGAATATGCTTACGCAGGAAGCGCTGCGCGCATTCTGGACCGGCCCGGTACTTGAAAGCAATGTGATCGTATTCCTCACGCTGTCCGGTGCGCTGCTGCTCGGCTTCCTGGTCGGCTACGAACGTTTCTACCACGGCCGCGCCGCCGGCATGCGCACCTACGGCCTGGTCTGCATGGCGTCGGCGGCGCTGACCGTCATCGCCGGCTATCCGCATGAATGGTACGGCGGCCAGATGCCGGTCGGGATGGGCGCGGATCCGACCCGGATCATCCAGGGCATCGTGACCGGCATCGGCTTCCTCGGCGCGGGCGTGATCATGAAGGAAGGCTTCAACATCAGCGGCCTGACGACCGCCGCTTCGATCTGGGCGGCGTCCGTGACGGGCGTGCTGGTAGGGGTGGGCTTTTACCTGGCGGCGATCCTGCTTGCGCTGCTGTCTGCCATCTGCATGGTGTCGGTGCCGATAATGACGAGCCGTCTGCCGTCGCGACAGGCGATCGCGATTTCCCTGAGCTTTGCGCGCGGCTTCGCGCCCGACGAAAACATGATCCGCGAGCGGATGTTGAAGAACGGCTATGAAGTTGCCGGCGGTTCCATCGTGATCGGGCTGCGCGAAGGAAAGATGGAATGGCAGTTCGTCGCGGTCGCCTTCAACAAGACCAGCGGCGCGCGCATCAGCGAACTCTCGCGCGAACTGTCGGGCGTGGAAGGCGTGGAGAGTTTCCAGCTTTCGCACGCGCGCAACTGAGCGGCGGAAACTAGAGGCTTGATCTCCCTCATGCATTGATCTCCCTCAGTCCGGCCGGGACTGGCTTTCCTATCATCGACTCAGGCCCTGCTTCC
>Ga0196971_1000324_pt1 | contig 41731 bp, 46 predicted proteins | sample S1v_1013CmetaG_FD_148660 | JGI IMG/M metagenome (GOLD analysis project Ga0196971, IMG submission 148660) | Soil microbial communities from Anza Borrego desert, Southern California, United States - S1+v_10-13C | ecosystem: Environmental > Terrestrial > Soil > Desert | place: USA: California... | reverse complement strand
CCCGCAACCGCATCGGCGGGCTGGAAGAGATGAGCATGAAGCCGTTCCGGGCGTGGGACGCCGAGTTCAGCCGCATGCTGGGATAGCGCCGGGCCTGCTCCGCTGATACTAACAGCGGAGGTGCGTAGCGTGACGTCCAATCCCACGGCGGTGGAGCGCGTGCTCCTGGCCGCGGCAATCACTTCGGAGACAGCCAGCCTGCAGAAGGTGCAGTCCATCATGCCCACCATTGGTGACGGCGAGTTGCGACAGTTCTTTGAGGGCTGCGTGACCACCGGTACAGCCCATATTCGCGCCATGGTAGACGTGGCCAAGGCCCAGGGGCTGACTCACTAAGGAGGGGGAGAAAGCATGAGCACCATCTTGGGGGCCGTCACCGAAGCTGTCGGCATGAAGCCCAGCGATCAGACCATCGCCATTGCCGCCGTTGACACGGCCAAGGCCAAGGCGAACATGTATCTGCAGGCGGTTCTTACGTCCACCACACCGGAACTGCGCCAGGTTCTCATGACCCATTTGCAGGATTCCCTGACGGAGCAACAGCGGATCACTGAGCTTGCGATCAAGCGTGGGTGGGTAAAGCCCCAGTCCACGCCCGAGGAACAGGTCGGGGCCGCGGTGCAGTTTGCGAAACCTGCGCTCTCGTAAGTGAGGAAGGCGCCGGACGGGCAAGAAGCTCGCCGGCGCCTTCGTGCTTGCATCTCAGGAGCAACCGACGGTCGGAAGGGCCGACTATTGCAGGAGCAGTGGTCGAACCGAAGTCACACTGAGCAGCCACTGGCTGCCGTCCTGCACAAACGTACCGCAGACGCTGACCAGCTGTCCGCCGGCCTGCGAGAGGGGTATTCCCCGATTCGACGGCCCGGGCACCTGGCGAATGGGAACCGAAAAGCCGCCCCGGCTCGTGAGCCGGCCTGTGGTCGCACCGATGAGCCCCGTATCGTTCAGGGCCACCACGCACCGCCTTGTCTCCAGCCTATGTAGGCTCGGGGGGACAGGGTGCGTGCAAAAATCTTCGCGGGCAATGAACTCTTGGGCCTCGGAAAACGTCAGACCGCCAGGTGATGAAAAATGAACGAGAGATTTGTGGAGTTACAGGGTGTCAATAAGCGGTTTGGAACGCATCCCGTATTGAAGGGCTTCACCATGACGGTGGGCCGGGGCGAGATCGTGGGCCTGCTGGGCCCCAACGGTTCCGGCAAAACCACCACCATCCGCCTGATTAACGGCGCCATTCAGCCCGACGAGGGCGCCATCTCCGTGGCGGGCTATGACCCGGCCCATGACGGCGAAGCCGTTCGGCGCATGAGCGGGATTCTGACGGAGTCGGCCAGCTTCTACGCCAACATGAGCGGGCTGGACAACCTCCGGTTCTTTGCGGAGCTCTATGGCGTCACCGACCGGCGCCGTCCGGATGAGCTGTTGGAGGAGTTCGGCCTGACGACCGCCCGGAACCAGAAGACCGGTACCTACAGCACGGGCATGAAGAAGCGGCTGGGCCTGGCCAAGGCCCTGCTCCACAAGCCCGATCTGCTCTTCCTCGACGAACCGACCAACGGGCTGGACCCCGAGGGCATTCGCATGGTGCTGGAGTACATCGTTCAGTTCAACCGGCGGTACGGCACCACCATGATCCTCTGCTCGCACCTGCTGCAGCAGCTCGAGGAGGTCTGTCACCGCTACCTCTTCCTGCAGGAAGGGCGGGTCATCGAAGCGGGCACCCTGCCCGAACTGCAAGCCCGCCACTGCACGGAAGTGCGCCTGGAGGTCGAGACCGACCTGGCGCTTGGCGGCGACCGGTTCGAGGGGTTCGCTGCCCGCCGTCTGTCGGCTGGCAAGGTCGAGTTCACGCTGCCCGGCAAGGCTGCCGTGCCGGCCCTGATGCGCCGGGTGACACAGGAAGCCAACGTCTACGGGGCCGCCATGGTGGGACACGACCTGGAGAGCCTCTACTTCAAGATTCGGGGGGTGGCAGCTCATGAATAAGCAGGCTATCTGGGCCATCGCTCGAAAGGATATGCGGGCCATTTTCGCCAATCTTCAGGTGTGGCTGCCCATGGCCATTGTCCCGCTGCTGCTGGGTGTAGTGATGCCGTCCGTCATCGTGGGCATCGCGGCTCGGGTGCCCATGGACCAGGCGGGGGACTTTCAGAAGATGGCGCAATGGGTAGGGAAGATCCCGCTGCCGGGCCTCGCCGGGGATGCTGCCATTGAACAGCGGGTCGTTTTCCTGATCGCAAACTACACGCTGGCCGCGTTCTTCCTCATGATTCCCCTGATGACCGCGAGCGTTGTCAGCGCCGACAGCTTTGCCGGCGAGAAGGAACGGGGCACCATGGAGACGCTGCTCTTCGCCCCGGTGGATCTGCTCAGCCTGTTCACCGGCAAGGTTCTAGCGGCGTTCATCCCGGCCGTCGGACTCCCGCTGGGTACCTTCGCCCTGTGCGGTGTCGCCGTCAACATCGCCGGCTGGAACCAGTTCGGGCACATCTTCTTTCCCCAGTGGAACTGGCTGCCGCTCATGCTCCTCGTCATTCCCATGGTCAGCCTTGCGACCATCTTCATCACCGTCTTTGTCAGCGCCAGGGTGGCCACGTTCCAGGCGGCTTATCAGATGGGCGGCGTGCTTGTGCTGCCGGTCCTTCTGATCGTGGGCGGCCAGGTCTCAGGCATTCTGATGCTGGGGACGCTGCTGACCACCGCCACGGGTGTGGTCTTGCTGGTAGTCAACGTCTTGATGCTCCGTGCCATCATGGCGCGGCTGGACCGGGGCAGGCTGTTCGAGGGGCAGATACGATGAGCCGTGCGGCAGGAGGTGGGCCATGTGGAAGATGCAGCCTTAGTGGCCAAAGCGCAACGCGGAGACTCGGTGGCGCTGGCCCGGCTGCTTCAGGCTCACTACCTGTCGGTGAAGAAGTACCTGATCACGGTGACACTGGATCGTTCGCTGGCGGAGGATCTCACCCAGGAGACCATGATTCGCGCCATTCAGCGCATCGCACAGTACTCGGGACGGGCCAGGTTCAGCACCTGGCTCATCTCCATCGCTACCAACCTGTTCATGGACAGCCTCCGGCGGCAGAAGCGGGAGCGCCGTCTCCAGGAGGAGTCTGTGGCCATGGCCGACCTGCCAGCGGAAGCGCCCCAGGCCGACTGGGCTGATCTGATGCACCGGCTGGGCGAACTGCCGCGCGATGTGGCGGTGCCCGTGGTGCTGAAGCATTACTACGGATACACCTATGAAGAGATCGCCGAGTGGATGGGTATTCCCGAGGGTACGGTGAAGTCGCGCATCTGGGGCGGGATTCGGGTGCTGCGAAGGGGGTTGGATGCTGATGCAGGAGAATAGCTGGGAGAAACAGCTGAAGCAGGGGCTGGACACCTTGTCCGACGTAAGCCGGGAAGAGCCGCCCAACCTTGCCGATCTGCAGATGCTGGTCGCACAAGTGCAGCGGGAGCAGCGGCAGCAAACAGGGCGGGACCTGGCCTTGTTCTGGCTGGCGGCACTCTTGACGGTAAGCCTTGCCATGTTCGTCTTCTCGCAGCGTCCGGTCTACTTCCTGGTCTTCCAGGGGCTGGTCTTCGTTTGTCTGCTGGGGGGCGGCGTAGTCTGGCTGACCGGGCGAAAGCGGGTGACGGAATGAACTGGGATTCGACGGCAGCCGTACCCTGGTGGGGGTGGATGCTAATCGGGGCACTGCTGCTGACGCAGGGCACATGGATCTTTCTGGATGCGCGAAAGCGGGGGGCCCGCGCCTGGTTCTGGGGCTTCGTGGGGCTGGTCTCCTGCCCCGGCTCCCTGCTTCTCTACTGGCTGGTGGTGCGGACGAACTGGAAAAAGTAAGAACTCGGACGGGTTTTCCCGTCCGAGTTGTGTTATGGCCGAAGAAATCATACTCGTCGCCCAGGATTTCGGCGGTCTTTCGCGAACGCGGTTCTGTGGATCAGAGACCCAGTCTCACCGGGCCCCACCTCTTCCGGGGACTCGGCGCGGCGCCGTGCCCCGTGGTGTGGCGCAATGATCGGCCTGACCTTAAGCCGGGCCGCCCGCAGGCGTTGCTGTTATGCCTGGCTGGCCCGATTCTGTTCAATCCACTTCACGGCGAAGTCCACAGCGGGTCGCTGCTTGAAGAGACGGCACTGGGCGGAGCCCACCCGGCCGGTGCGGACGTTTCCCGTCTGGTCAAACTCCTCGCCAATGGCGGGAAAGACGTCGCTGTTGATCTCAATGTCGCTGAAGCTGACCCAGGCCCGCTCGCCGTTGTGCAGAATGGGCGCCCCGAGGGTGACCCCCTTCGCCCCTGGCGCACGGTATTCGGACAGATGGAACGACGTGTTGTTGCCGTGGCCCACCCCCAGCAGGAGCACCCAGCCGTCCCGCTCGTAGATGCGGGCCAGGGGCGACTGCTCGCCCAGACCCAACTCCAGCGAATGGTCCGACACAACGTAGGCCGCATCGCGCCCCCATGCAGCGAAGGAGACCTGGGGATGGTTGCTGCGGAGCACGCCGGGAAAGGTGCGGAAGGCCTCGACAACGGCACCCATGCCGCGGGTCGGGGTCACCCGGGGGTCGAAGGGGGGCATGCTCTGGCGAATGGGCTCCCACCAGTCTTCGGGCACCGGGGGGTTGCCCCACAGGGCCGGGTCTGACAGGTCGCCCGAATGGGTGGGCATCACCAGCGTGCCGTCTGGTGTTAGCACGTCCATAAGGGCCTGGACCACGGCCACCGGACCGCCGGCCACCCAGCCCAGCGAGCTGAGTGAGGAGTGAACGAGTACGGTCATGCCCGGCCGGAGCCCCAAGGCGCGAAAGTCTTCGGCCAGGGTCTCGCGGGTGCGGGGCGCCGGGGCGCGGGTAATGGCATCGCGTTCTCCGCTCATCTGCTGCAGACCTCCAACTGTGCGTGCGTCTCCAGTAGATAGTACGGCGCCGGAACCCGTATCCTCCTGCGCCCTTCAGCCGTCACAATGTTTCGAACTGGATTCCCCTTGGAAGGACGGGATGCTGCGTGAGCCCCATGCCCGCCCTGCTCAAGCTCTGGGTGAGGCGCCTGGTCCTTTTCCTGGTTGTGACGCTGGCGCTGGTCTACCTCGTGCACCTGCCTGCGGGCGTCGCACAGGAGTGGCTGCCCGACCAGTCGAAGTGGCAGGTCTTCTATTCACCCGCCCAGTATTGGCGGCAGACCAGCCAGTTCTGGACGGAGCTGGCCAGTGGGGGCATCGTCTACCATCACAGCGACCGCCACCATATTCCCTTCATGGAAGTGCTCCACGACTCCTGGCAGAACACTGGGCGAATCTTCGCCATGGCGGTGGTTGCCGGCGGTTTTCTCGGCGTGGTGGTGGGTAGTCTCGCGGCCTTGCGGTCGCGGGTATTCGGCTTTCTCTCGCTGCTGCTGGCCATTGTTGGTCTCTCGCTGCCGGACTTCCTTGTGGTAATGGGGGGGCAGGTGGCCACCCTCTGGACCAGCCGGACCTTCGGCTTCCGCCTGTGGCCCATTCTGGCCGACCCCCAGACCCCCGGTGGCTGGGTGCTGCCCGTTGCTGTCCTGAGCCTGGCGCCCCTGGGCTACATGGCACGGCTTACGGCGGCTGCGCTAGATGAGATTCTCCGTGAGGACTACATACGGACGGCCCGCAGCAAGGGGCTGGCGGAGTTCCGCGTCATTTTCGGGCACGCCTTCCGCAACGCCCTGCCACGGCTGTACGGGGGCCTGCCCAGCTTGCTGAATGTGGTGCTCTCGAGCGTGCCGGTAGTGGAGCAGTTGACCACCTGGCCCGGGCTGGGCAAGTGGCTGGTGCCCGCCGGCGGCTATGCGGACTTTGGCACCGGCAGTCCCATCTGGATCGGCGTGTCGCCAGCCATGATCGCGATGTCGGGCATGACCCTGGTGGCCATGTTCATGGTGCTGGACGGGGTGGCGCAGAGCCTGGTGCTGGTTTACTCCCGAAAGCCCGAGGGGGTGAGGGCCTGATGCGGCACGCGCGGCCCAATGCCCCCCTGGTGCTGGGGGTCCTGCTGCTGGTGGGGCTGCTGCTCTTCTTGGCCCTGCCCTGGTTCGTCCCCGTTGCCGACCCTGCCGGTCAGACGCTTACGGCGGAGGTGGCCGGTACGCTTCAGCTCCCGCCTTACGGCGGCGGACAGGCAGGCTTTTTGCTGGGCTCCGACCCTGCCGGGCGTGACATGCTGGCCCGGCTGGTGTACGGGGCTCGCACGTCGCTTCTGCTAGCCATGGCCATAACGGCCATACGGGTGGTGGTAGCGGTGCCGCTGGGGCTGGTGGCAGGCTGGTACCGGGGTCTGACGGGGCGCCTGTCTGAAGGGGCCTCTGCCATGTTCGGCGCCTTGCCGACTCTGATTCTGGTGCTCTTCCTGGTTCAGTCGGTGAAGGTGATCGCCTCGGTCGAGGGCATGACGTGGCTGCACATGTCGTGGCCGTATCTCTATGTTGGGCTGGTGGCCGTTGCGGGGGTGCCCCGCCTGGTGGAGCACGTGCGGCGTCTGACGGCTGACCTGGCGGTGCGCTCGCACATTGAGGCAGCCGTTGCTGTGGGTGCGCCGCCGGTGCGGATCATGGCGCGGCACATCTGGCCCCTGCTGCGGGGCGATGTGTTCGTGGCGGCCACGGCGGAGATTGGCTGGGTGCTGATGTTGCTGGGTCAAATGGCCATCTTCGGTGTCTACCTGGGTGGGACCATCATCATCGCCCAGGACGGTGTGCCGCCCATCATCGTGGAAAGGGATGCGGAGCTGGGGGCCATGCTGGGGGTGAACCGGCACTTGCTGCGCCGGTACCCCGAGATTCCTCTCTACCCGGCGGCGGCACTGGGGCTGATTGTGGCCTGTTTCCAGCTGCTTGCGGATGGTCTCAGGCTCCGCTGGCGGAGCCGGGGGTAGAGACGCCCTAGTGCGACGCCAGAGCGGCGCACAGCGCCCGCAGAGCAGCCACACGCGCAGCGGAAGTAGCGTGTACTTCCCGCAAGAACTCGGCGTCTTTGGTAAACCGGGCCGTCTCCGCCGGCACACCGGCGCAGTATGTAATGAGCTGCTCCAGCTTGCGGCAGGACGCTTCGCCGTCCACCGCCTCGCCGGCCGCCAGCCGCCGGGTAAGCTCGGCGGCCGTGTGAATCCAGTCGCCCACGCTCTGCCCCGCCTTGTTCTTGAAGCCCGACCGGGCCAGGGGCCGCACGAAGATGGGCAGCTTGCCCAGCTCTGCTTCCACTTCGGCCAGAATCGCCTCCAGCTGGCCGCTCAGGGCGACCGCATCCACACTAGCCAGAGGTGCAACCACAGCACCGGCGACATCATCCTTGAGAAAGCCGGCCCGTTCCAGCACCTTGTACACATCCACCGCTTCGCCGTGGTACTCATCCGCCAGCTTCAGAATCAGGTAGGCCGTGGCGGCTCCCGAGTGCTCGGCGGGCTTCATGCCCAGACGGGGAGCCAGCGCTTCGCCTGCCGCACGCAGTCCGGGGGTGTCTACAAAGCCAGGAGCGAAGGCCACCGCCCGAATGCCCAGGTGACTCACTTCGGCCGCCAGCGACTGGGTGAAGCCCTTCAGCCCCTGCTTGGATGCCATGTAGGCCGACATGGCCACCATGGCATCGGTGGAGATCATGTTGATAATGGTGCCGCCCTTCTTCTCCAGCATGCCTGGCACGAAGGCCCGGCAAGTCAGGTACGGCCCCCGGAGATTCACCGCCAGCGTCTGGTCGAAGACGTCCGGCGTCATCTCCAGCACGGTCTGAATGGGGCAGAGAATGGCGCCGTTGACCAGAATGTCAGCGGGCCCGAAGTCGGCCAGCGTCCACATGGCCAGGCGAGCCACGCCGGCCTCCGAAGCCACATCGGTCTGATAGAAGAGCGCTGTGCCGCCGGCTGCCCGGATCATCGCTTCCGTCTCCCGGCCCCCGTCGCTAATGTCGGCAATCACCACGTTGGCGCCCAGCCAGGCCAAGGCCCGGGCCGTCTCCCGCCCGATGCCCCTGGCGGCGCCCGTGACCACGGCCACCTTGCCGTCCAGCATGCCCGGCTGTAACCCCAGTTGCTGCAGAATCTCCACGGCGAATGCTCCCTTCGCTGGAACCTTTGCACAGGTGTCGAAGTTCGCCGTCATTCGAAGAAATCCTACGGCCAAAGGCTAGCAGAGCCGCCACCGCCGCATGAGAGGAGCCAGGGGACGCAGCCAGGAGAGGGGCGGGAAGCGCTCAATGGACCGGGCCACGTGGAGGGCGTCCGTTTGGATCCACCCAATTACCAGGTCTCGCTCGGCTTCGGTGCGGGCAGCCAAAAGCGACTGGGCGTTGCGCCAGACGTTCTCGCGCCAGGTCTTCAGCCCATAAAGACTGAGGGCCTGGTCCAGCGTGCCCGTCATCCAGCCCAGGGGACGGATCAGGCGACCATAGTGCTCCGCCAGCTCCTCCTCAACCCGGGGAATGACCAGATAGAGCGCCCGGTTGATCTGGTCATGGTCGAAGCGGCGGCGAATGGCATGGTACGGGGCGTCGTCGTCTTCTTCCCGCAGCATCGCTTCCACCACCAGGGGCAGGTCGTTATTGATGTGGGCATTCATGCCCAGGAGCACATCCTGCAGCAGGAATCCCTGCCGCCGTGCGGCCGTATTGAAGGCATAGCCCCAGGCGGGAGGCGGGTTATCTCCCCGCTCATACCGGTCTAGTGCATCAAAGTACCACCAGGCGAATCGAACGGCCACCCGCTCAATCCAGGCGCCATCTATAAAAAAAGCCTCGTCCAGCCGCTGCCGGACAAAGCCACTCATGGTGAAGTATACCCGCAAGAATGCGGCACGGTTGTCGTGGGCGGACTCGAGACGTTTCAGGTGGTGCTGCATAACAAGCAGCAAGTCATCCATGGACCTGACGACAGCACCACCCATGTTCAGGGACTGACCCGGCATGTTCCTTCCCCCCGTGCTAGTCTTCACCAGCAGCGTGGGCGAAATGCACCCTACAGGGCCCCGAGGCGGTGGCCTTCAGCCAGCTGTTTGAGCCGGCTGAGGCTGTGGGTCACGGAATGCTGAACACCTTCGGCCATGAGCGGTTCCATGAACGGGACACGGGCCTTGTACTCCATCTTGAGCGTGAACTGGGTCCCTTCGCCTACCGGGGTTGCTTCCCAGGACTCGCCCAGGGTCCGGAGCCAGATGCTTCCTCGGCCGATCATCCACTCAGCCTTCCCGCTGTCCGCCAACTGACGGACTCGCTGGACGGGGGCCTGAATGTGGACGCACGCCTTAAGCCTACGCATGGCAGTCCCCCCTTCGGTCCTATTCTACCCGTAAGTCAGGCTCTGTGACAGCATGTCTGTTATGAAAGCATGTTATCGCGTGCATGTCCATTTCACATGCTGACACCCCAGCCAACCAGCCAATCTTTCCCCCAATGGCTGTTGAAATGGATGAGTATCCATTGCACACTTAACCGTGCCTTAACGAAACAGGGAGGATGAACAGATATGCGCAAGAACTGGGTCAAGACCGTGGCCACAGCTGTAGCCCTGCTGCTGTTGGCGGCGGGTTGCGGTGGTCAGGCGCAGACCAAGCCTGCAGCCGACCAGACCAAGCCTGGCACCCCTGCCGCTCCTGCGGAGGAGAAGCGGCTGACCCTCTATACGTCCTTTGGCGCCGACCTTTATAACCCCATCGCCGAAGCGTTCAAGAAGGAGACCGGCATCGAGGTGGATGTGGTCTACGCTGGCACCGGCGAGATCCTCAAGCGCATCGACGCCGAAAAGGCTGCTCCCCAGGGCGACGTGATGCTGGGCGGCGGCGCCGAGTCGTTCGAGGCGTACCGGCCTGCGTTCGAGGCTTACAAGATCAAGGAAGACGATGCCATCCCCGCGAATCTCAAGGCGGCTGACCGCCTCTGGTATGCCAATAACGCCCTGCCGCTAGTGATTGCCTACAATAAGAATCTGGTCAAGGAGACGGAGAAGCCGTCCGGCTGGAAGGATCTGACCGACCCGAAGTGGAAGGGTAAGATCGCCATGGCCAATGCCGCCAAGAGCGGTACTTCTTTCCTGCAAGTGACCACCATGCTGACCATCTTCGGCCGGGACGACGGCAAGGGTTGGGATGTGGTCAAGGGCATCGTCAAGAATGCCAAGGTGCTTGATTCGTCCACGCAGGTGATCAAGGGCACCAACGACGGTGAGTATTCCGTGTCGCTAACCTATGAGCATGGCGCCTGGAAGTACCTGAAGGCGGGCGGCCCTGTGGGCCTGGTCTACCCGGCGGAAGGGACCGGCACCATGATTGACTCCGTGGCCGTGATCAAGGGCGCCAAGCACCCGCAGAACGCCCGGACCTTCATGGACTGGCTGCTGGGCAAGCAGGGCCAGGCCGTCACGGCGCAGTTGGGCCTCCGTCCTGCCCGGGCGGATGTGGCCTCGCCGGAAGGGCTGCCCGCCATCGACAAGATCAAGCGGGTGGACGTGGACCAGAACTGGGCCGTAGCCAAGCGGAACGACATTTTGACCACGTGGCAGGAGATTCTCACGAAATAGCGTGATCCAGGGGGAGGGGCGCCCCGTGCCAGCCGTCCGCATACAGGAACTGAGCAAGCGCTTTGGCGACGTCACAGCAGTACATCGGGTCAGCCTGGAGATTGAGGCCGGCGAGCTCTTCACGCTCCTGGGCCCCAGCGGCTGCGGGAAGACCACGCTGCTTCGCCTGCTAGCAGGGCTGGAGAGTCCAGACGAGGGCACCATCTTCTTCGGACCCAACCGGGTGGACGGCGAACCGCCTCACCGCCGCAAGGTCGGCATGGTCTTTCAGAACTACGCTGTCTTCCCGCATATGACTGTTGCGGAGAATGTGGCTTACGGCCTGCGGCAGCGCGGCGCTGTCTCAACGGAGCTGAAGGAAGCGGTGGAACGGGCTCTGGAGCAAGTGCAGATGGCGGACTACGCCCACCGGCGTCCCGACCAGCTCAGCGGCGGGCAGCAGCAGCGGGTGGCCCTGGCCCGGGCCATCGCTCCCCGGCCCGAGCTGCTGCTGATGGACGAGCCCCTGTCCAACCTGGATGCCCGGCTGCGCCAGGCCATGCGGGAAGAGATTCGGCGGCTTCAGCGCCAGGTGGGCATCACCACCGTCTACGTCACCCACGACCAGGAAGAGGCCCTGGCCATCTCCGACCGCATAGCCGTCATGGACAGCGGCATTCTCAGGCAGGTGGCGGCGCCTCTGCCGCTGTACCGGTATCCCGCTTCACAGATGGTGGCCGGCTTTGTAGGCACCTGCTCCTTCCTGAACGGGTCGGTAACGCCGGCCAGGCTCTCGACCGGCGGGCACCAGTTTGAGCGCTCGGCGGAGAAGCCCTTTCAGGGGGATGTGCGCATCGGGCTGCGGCCCGAAGCGGTCAAGCTCCTTCCGCCCGGTTGGGAGCCGCCCGGCGAGGTGACCCTGCCGGGCGTGGTCGACACGGAGACCTTCCTTGGCTCCTTCATGCTGGTGAAAGTCACCCTGCAGACAGGTGAATCGGTGACCGCCCTCTCCACGGAGCCGCCCGGCTTCTTTCCCGTCGGCGCCCGTGTGGTCGTCTCCTTCGACCCCCGGCGGGCCCTGCTGTTCGATGCAGCCACGGGGGAGGCGATCCGATGAAGCTTCGCCCGAAGTGGAGCGGCTGGACCCTGGTGGGACTGGCCGCCCTGGCCTTTCTGGTCCTCTTTCTGCTGTGGCCGTCCCTGCGGCTGACGGCCTCGAGCCTGCTGGCGGGAGGGGCCTACACCAGGTTCTTCTCCCGTGCGTACTACTACCGGGCCCTGCTGAACAGCCTTTGGCTCAGCGTGGCCGCCACGGCCGGTTCGGTGCTGCTCGGCGTACCGCTGGCCGTGCTGGTGGCCCGGTATGCCGTCCCGGGCAAGGCCTTCATTCGGGCCTGCGCCCTGCTGTCGCTCCTGTCGCCCCCCTTCATTGGCGCCTATTCGTGGGTGCTCCTGCTGGGCCGGGCCGGCTTCCTGACGAAAAGCCTGGGCCTCACGGGCTTCTCCATCTATGGATCGGGCGGTGTGCTGCTGATCTTCATTCTGCACCATTTCGCCTACGTCTTTCTGCTGACGGAGGCTGCCCTGCGCCGCATCGACCCTGCTCTGGAAGAGGCGGCGGAGAGCATGGGTTCGTCGCCCCTGAAGCGGCTGATGACGGTGACGCTCCCCCTGGCCTTTCCCTCCATCGCAGCAGGGGCTCTGCTGGTCTTCACCAGTACGCTGGCCGACTTCGGCACCCCCATGCTAATCGGAGAAGGCATGCGCACGCTGCCCGTGCTGGCGTACAGCGAGTACCTCAGCGAGTTGGGCGGCAACGCCGGCATGGCATCCGCCATTAGCGTGATCATGCTGGTCATCGCCTTTGCGGCCCTGGGCCTGCAGGCGTGGGCCGTGGGCGGGCGCAGCTACGCCATGCAGACGGTGCGCCGCCCTGTGGTGAGACCTTTGGTTGCGGAGGTCCGGTGGTCCCTGGCGGCCGCAGCCTGTCTGGTGGCAGGCGTGGCGGCTCTGCCCCAGCTGGTGGTCCTGGTCACCTCCTTTCTTCGGACGCGGGGCCCCCTGTTTACGGGGGAGTTCGGCCTGGACAACTACCGCATTCTGGCCGACCGGATGGCCCGGCCCATTGCGAACACGCTGCTGTATGCCGGCACCGCCACAGCCATCATGCTGGTGGGCGGCCTGCTGGTGGGCTACCTCCTGATTCGCCGTCCCGGAACGATCAGCCGCATGGTCGACGGGCTGCTGATTCTGGCCCAGGTGCTCCCCGGCACCGTGCTCGGCGTCGGCCTGATCATGGCGTGGGGCCGCCCGCCTCTGGCCCTGACGGGCACCGGCGCGATTCTGATCATCGCCTACATCGTCCGGCGTATCGCTTTTACCGTCCGGGCTGCTGCGGCTGGCTTGCGTCAGCTGTCACCGTCGCTGGAAGAAGCGTCGCTCACCCTGGGTGCCACGCCGGCCCGCACCTTCCTGCGCATCACGGTCCCGCTGCTGATGCCGGCCGCTGTGTCGGGTGCGCTGGTCAGCTGGGTATCGACGCTGAGTGAGCTATCCAGCACCATCATGCTGGTGACGGGCCGGACGGCCACGGTCTCGGTTCAGATCTATAACCAGGTGCTGACGGACAGCTTCGGCACGGCAGCGGCCCTGGGCACGGTGCTCATGGGGCTGACCCTGCTCTCGCTGGTCTTCATCTCCCGCATGGGGGATGGGGCTGAGTTCCGGTGGTAGACCCCTCACCGTGACCTGACCCGGATATCGCATGGCTGTCCAACAGGGACATTCATAAGGAAATCTCGGGCACAAATGGAATAGAAAAGGAGCGGCCCCCCGGAGCGCTGAACGCCCGGAGAGCCCAGAGAGGGTCTTACTGTCTCACGCCGGGACGGGATAGGCCCTCTTTCCCATTGGTCGCTTCTTCCGACCGCCGTGGATCCCAGCGGTGCTCAGGAGAGAGGAGCAGGTCGCTCAGGGCCCTGGCCGCCAGCGGCTTGGAGAAGTAGAAGCCCTGGCCGTAGTCGCAGCCCATGCCCCTGAGCCGCTGATACTGGGCGGCGCTCTCAATACCTTCCGCCACCACCAGCAGTTCCAGGTCCAGGGCCAACGAGAGCACCGACGCCACAATGGCCGTATCCTCCGCCGTCTGGCCCACGTTCTGCACGAAGGCCCGGTCCACCTTAATCACGTCGATGAAGCCGTGCTTCAGGTACCCAAGCGACGAGTAGCCCTTGCCGAAGTCGTCAATGGCCAGCCCAACGCCCAATGCCTTCAGTTCCCGGAGCATGGAGAGTGTGCTCTCGTCCTGGTTGACCATCACGTTCTCCGTGATCTCCAACTGAAGGCAGCCGGGAGCCAGACCCGTGGTTGCCAGCATGCTGGCCACATCGCGCACAAGGCCGGCATCTTGAAACTGCACGGCAGAGAGGTTGACGCTCAGGGAGAGGTTGGGGTTTCCGCCCGGGCTGGTCTGCCAGCGGCAAACCTGCCGGCAGGCCCGGTACAGAACCAGACGGCCCAGCGGCGTAATCAGGCCCGTCTCTTCGGCCAGGGGAATGAAGGCGTCTGGCGAGAGGAGGCCGCGCTGCGGGTGTTCCCACCGGACCAGCGCCTCGACACCGGCGACGCACCCGGTCTGGAGGTCCACAATCGGCTGGTAGTACACCTGGAACTCGTGCCGCTCCAGGGCTCGCCGCAAGTCTGTCTCCAGCTGAAGACGGTTGGCCATGGCGTCCCCCATGCCCGGCTCGAAGAACTCGGCGTGAGCCTTGCCGCTGGCCTTGGCCCGGTACATGGCCATGTCGGCGGCCTTCAGCAGCGCCCCGGCATCGCGGCCGGGGGCGCTCAACGCCACGCCGATGCTCGCGGAGACGAAAACGTCGCGGTCTCCCACCCTGAAGGGCTCCTGAAGGGCGAGCCGAACCCGCTCGGCCACGTCCATGGCCTGCTCGGGCGAACCGACCTCCTCGACCATAATGGTGAACTCGTCACCGCCGAAGCGGGCAGCCGTGTCGTGGTTGTGCAGACAGCGCTGGAGCCGCTTGGCCACGCCTACCAGCAGGTCGTCGCCGGCGTGGTGACCCAGGCTGTCGTTGACCACTTTGAAGTTGTCCAGATCGAGGAAAAGGACAGCCGTGCAGACGTTCCGCCGCTCGGTCAGCATCAGCGAGTGCCTGAGCCTGTCCATGAACAGCGACCGGTTGGGCAGGTCGGTGAGCGGGTCGTAGAGGGCTTGCCGGGCCAGGTCGGCTAGTTGCTGCTCGATCTTCTCCGAGAGGTGGTTTAGCACCCCGGCCACTTCATCCAGTTCCCGCACGCCCACAGGCCCCACGCGCTGCTGGTAGTCGCCCTGCATCATGTGCCGTGCCGCATCCACCAGGCGGCCCGTGTAGCGGGCGATGCGCCTGGCATGGGCAAACAGGAGGAGGAGCAAGCCCAGGATCAAACTACCCACCATGCTGATGAGGAGCGCATTCCGCTCCCCGGAGGCGATGCGCAGGTCCGCCGTGGGGACGATGGCGATAAGCAGTCCGTCGCCTTCCAGAATCCGCCCGATGGCCCACAAGTTGCGGGAGGCCAGTTCCCGGTTCAGTCCGGCAATCACGGAGGCGGTCTTCGCCTTGCCCTCGACGGTGGCGAGAATCTCCGGATTGGTAATGGAATGGTTGACCACCAGACCGGCCTTGACCACGGCCAGACTGGTGGACCCCTCATCCGAACGGGCAAAGAGCGCTTGGGCGTTTAACGCGGCGTCCACTTCCAGCGTCCCCACCGGGCCGGAGGGTCCCCGAATGGGGGCCTGGGTGGCGATCATCAGTCCCTGGACGCCTACGGTAATGGCCGACTGCGGCTCAAACTCCGATGGCGGTCCCAGCGGTTCACCCACATTGGTGAGCAGGCCGAAGGAGTCCCACCGCAGGAGTTCGTCTCCCAGGGCCGAGTAGACAATGATCCGCCCGGATCCCAGCCTTGCCTTCATGGGCGCAAGCACGGCGGTCAGATGCGCGGTATCGCCCGAGTCCGCAGCGACCACAAGGCCAGAGGTGTGAGCCAGCAGCTGCACCTCGTACTCGCTGGCTCGCTGCCAGTCCTGGAGCCGTACCATAACGTTGTCGAGCACCACCTCCCCGCGCAGGGTGGCGAGCCGCTCGACGGTGCGGATCTCAACCATATAGTCAATAACGCCGCCGGCAGCGGCGGTGGCCACAAGCAGGATCACGATGGGCACAAACAGCGTAACGAGCAGGGTTCGTGGGCGGTCTGCGGCCGGGTGAAACATGCCCGTATCCCTCCTGCCCCGGTACTATGACGTAATCATAGCACAACCATGTTTCGCTCACGATGGGATCACTGTTAATTGCCTACCTGCGCGACAATTGTTTTACGAAAACCCAGGATCTCCCCTGTCGGATCAGCATGCGATGCTCCCGAGCAAAGACGGGCAAGCTTAGTGGCAGAGGTGAGGCCATGGCGCTGCCTGTAATTATCGACACCGACCCGGGCATTGACGACGCCCTGGCCCTTGCTCTGGCTGTTCGTTCGCCGGAGCTGGACCTGTTGGCGGTCACCACTACCTACGGGAATGCGACGGCAGCCGTTACCACCCGGAATGCCCGCCACCTGCTGGAGCGGCTGGGCGCGTCAGGCGTGCCCGTGCGGCCTGGGGCTGCCCGCCCACTGATTCGCGGGCTGAGCGTGGCCGCCGACACCCACGGGGAAGAGGGGCTTGGCCATGCCCCCACCCCCGCCGTTGGTTCAGTGCCCGGCCCGTTTGTGGAAGCTCCCCTGGCCATGCTGGAGGTCCTGCGCCAGGAGAGCCGCCCGGTGACCATCATCGCACTGGGGCCGCTGACCAACCTGGCCCTGGCCCTGGCCATCGACCGGGAACGGTGCCTGCAAGCCATCGGAGAGGTCATCTGGATGGGGGGTTCGGCCGGCGCCCCCGGCAACACCACACCGGTCTCCGAGTTCAACGCCTGGTGCGACCCCGAAGCCGCCTACGCTGTGATGGAGGCTGGCCTGCCCATTCGCATGGTGGGGCTGGATGCCACCCGTTGCGTCTTCCTGCCGCAGGAGACGGTGGAGCGCCTCTGGCGCCACCCGGACCCCGAAGTCCGCTGGTGGGCAGAGATGTGGCGCTTCTATGTGGAGTTTCACCAGCGGTCGGAGCGGCTGGACGGCTGCATCATGAATGATCCGCTGGCGGTGGCGCTGGCGCTGCGACGGGACTGGGGCCGGTGGGCCGACATGTACGTGACGGTGGACTGCGGCTGGGGTCTGACCCGGGGGCAGACCCTCTGTGACCGCTTCGGTCATACGGGAGAGCCCGCCAACGCCTCCGTCTGCCTCGAGGCCAGCGGAAGGGACGTGCTGGCCCTGGCCCTGGAGCGGGCCCTGGGGGTGCGGGTGTGAAGGCGGGCATCATCGGCGGGGGGATGATCGGGGCCGGGTGGGCCCGGCTCCTGCGCGCCTACGGGCACGAAGCGCACGTCTACGACGAGCGGCCCGACCGCAGCGACGTGGACTCCATCGAAGCAGCCGTGGCCGGAGCCGACGTGGTGTTCGAGGCGGTGGCGGAGCGACTGGAGGTGAAGCGGGCGGTGCTGGCCACCGTAGAAGCGGCAGCCCCGCCCCACGCGCTGATCGCTTCGGCCTCCTCCTCGCTCCTGCCCAGCGTTCTTCAGGCGGGCATGGCCCGCCCGGAGCGGGCGCTGGTGATCCACCCGCTCCACCCGGTGGACCTTTTGCCCGTCATTGAGGTGGTGCCGGGCGCGGCGACAGGCCCGGAGACCCTGGAGCGGGCCCGGGCGCTGGTCGCAACTCTCGGAAAGCAACCCATCCTCCTGCGCCGGGAGATTCCCGGCTACGTGGTCAATCGGTTGGCCGCCGCCCTCTGGCGGGAGGCGATGAACATCGTCCTCGAAGGGGTGGTGGACATACGGCAGCTGGACCTGGCCGCATCCCGGGGTCCCTGCTTGGGCTGGGCGGTGCAGGGCCCGTTCCTGACCTACCAGCTGGCCGCCCCCGGAGGGTTGGCGCCGTTTATGGAACACCTGGGGCCGGCCTTCGAGAGCATCTGGGAGAGCCTCGCCTCTTGGACCAGCCTGTCGCCGGAGGCGCTCGCACACCTGGCGGGCGGAACGGACGAAGCCTTCGCCGACAGGCCGCGGGAAGCGCTGGAAGCGGAGCGGGACCTGGGGTTGAAGGCGGTGCAAATCGCGCTGGGACCCCTACGGCGTGGCGGTCATGGCCCTGCTTTGCGCTGAACGGAGGTCTTTGGACATCATCAGCATGTGTATTCGGAAGCCATGTTTCTCGGAGGCCTTCTGTCCCAGGGGATTGTGGGCATGGGTCCAGTTGGTGAGCGTCCGCAGCCCAAGCTGGCGTAAGTACTCCTCCGCAAGGGCGTGCATCTGCTTGCTGGCCCCGCTCTTGCGGTAGGCCGGCTCGACGTAGATGTCGGCCGCATAGCCGTAGGGTTCGCCGGTTTTGTCGTGGTGTTGCACGGCCACCAGGAAGTACCCAACGGGGCGGCTACCGTCAAGGGCGACCACCGCGTTGCCGAACGGGGCGTTCAACACCCTGAGCAGGCTCTGCTGGGCGTTGGTGGCCACCGTCTCGAACCGGGTGTGCGGCTTGTCATCCGGTGGGGTGATATTCCAGGCAGTGATCGCGGCCATCCGCATCAGTTCAGGGAGGTCCGTTTGCTGCCAAAACCGCACGCTCAGCACAGGATGATCCCTCCTCTTGGTTTTTTCCAGGGTACGCAGCGGAGCGGGAACTGGTACCCGAGCGGCTGGGCCCTCATACCATGTGGAGGCCGCGCTGATAGCCCCCGGCAGGGGCCGCGGCAAATGGACGTTCTCCGAGGAGGGGCCGTTGTGTACACCTTCCGCTTTGCACACCCGTCGGACCTTCCCTGGCTCGATTGGGCCACCTTGTTCAGTACGGGTGAGAGCCTCTCCCCCGAGGAGCGCCGCCACGCTGTCCCCGGAACCGTGGCGCATATGGCCCGGGAGCAGTTGCGGGGCGTGCTGGGTGACCCCGGCGCTGCGGCGATTGTTGCCACCTTCTCGAACCAGCCGGTGGGCTTTCTGCTGGCGGGTCTCAACCAGGATTCCACCACCGAGGAGATGAATGGCCTGCTGCTCTCCCTGTGGGTGCATCCGGCTCACCGCCGGCGGGGCGTGGGTGCGGCGCTGCTGAGGCTGGGCGAGAACCTGTTTCTGCAGCGGGGCCTCCGAAAAGTGAAGCTGATCGCAGGCCTACATAACCAGGCCGCCGTGCACATGGCCAGCCGGGCCGGGTACGCCCCCGAGGGACTGATCGGGATCAAGTCGCTTTAGTGCCCCTTCTTGGGTCAGACGCAGGCAGCGAACCCGGCGACAGGCACCGGGTTCGCTGTTCTTGCCTAAAAGCCCGGGAAGACACCTTGCTGCTGTTGCCCAGTCAGTCCGGAAAATGCGCCGGCACCGGTGCCGCCGAAGAGGCCCCCGCCACCGAAGATTCCACCGGGGAAGCCGGGGAAGCCCGGAAAACCCGGGAAGGTGGGGGGCGCTGTGGGTGTCGGGGCCGGTGCGGCCCCGGTGACGATATTGACCAGCTGCCGCTGGCGGGCCTCAACCATGACCAGAGACTCCGCGACGGAACGGAGGCTGGCGACGAGCATCTGCGCGGCGGCCTGGCTGATCACCACGGCGCCGCCCATGGCGTTAGCTTGCAGCAGCAACCGCTGGAAGGCCGCGATCGAGGCGTCAATGGCGGCAGCGGCACTGGCGATTGCTTGCAGGATTTGATTCTGTGCCGCCGTGACGTCAACACCGCCAATGACCACCCGCACCTGCTGCATCTGGGCTGCCCGGAACGCCGCCAGCGCCTGAGCTGCAGCCCGCAGGCGGACGATAGCGGCCTGAATCGTCTCCGCCCTGAGCGTCACGTTGCCCCCAGCCGCCTGCTGGATGGCCGCCTGTACCAGCGCCACCGCTGCGCTAACCTCAGCCCTGGCCGCAACAACGGCGCGCAGGACCTGTTCTTGCATGATCATGATGGAAGTCTGCATTATCCAAAGTAGCCTCCCTTAAAGGCTTTGTTCATCCGGCATGGCCCGTTGTCAGGTTATGTGAATCCGTGGCTTCTGGTTCCCTGCGCCCTCGGAACAGGTTGGCGAACGTCACATAAAATGGAGAGCGCCACTGCTTGGCAGGAAGGGGTCGACCAGCGATGTCTGAGTCCGGAACCCGGAAGACGCAGGAGAATAATGACTCCCACAGGAAAGCACTGCCCAAGGAGGTCCGTATTCCGGATGACTTCAAGGGCGTTGTGCAGATCAACGTGCAGAGTCAGAAAGAGAAGGAGACCGAGACTGAGACTGAGACAACGACGCAATCGCAGACACAGAATACCGCTGTAGCCGTCGCCGTCCGCCAGCTGCAGAGTCAGATGCAGGCTGTTTCCGTACAGATCCAGCAGGTACTGGATCTGATGCAGCCCATCACGGTCCAGATCCAGCAGACCCAGGCGCAGCAACAGGCCTGCTGTACCCAGACGGCCGCGCAACTGCAGGGGCTTCAGGCACAACTGCAGATGCTCTTTATGGCCGTTCTCGGTATGCCGGCAGGAGCCGATGCCGGTGAACGGCAGAGTCTGCTGCGTGACATCGTCCAGTCGCTGCGCGCAAGCCCGCAATAGCCGTGGCAAGGGCTCGCCCCGCTGAACTCGGAGCGAGCCCTTTGCGTGAGCTACCTTCTGCCGTTCAGACAGGTGGCACTCTGGCAGTCAAGAATGGTCAGGAACTCCCGGAAGGAGAGCGCGCGGGTGCCCGGGCGGCGGACGTAGGCTTGTGGGCCACCGTCGCGGGCCACCACGTTCTCAATCACACCGCGGGCCACCTGGCGCCCCAGGGCGAGGCCGCCTGTATGGTCGGTCCGGTAGTGAATGCCGGCCTTCAGCCTGGAGAGTCCCGAGTCTTGTGCCAGCGCTTCGATCACGCCAGCATCGGCAGGAAAGAAGCGGGAGAGGATGGTCGAAGCCGCCCCGGCAGCCGTGGAGTGGCCGGACGGGTAGGCGGGGTGATCCGGCACGCGGATGAGCGTGGCGTCGACCCCGGGGTCCAGCACGCTGGGCCGGGGACGTAGGTAGTTGTATTTCATGTTCCAGGCGGCGATGATGGCCGCGTGCATCGCCGAGGTCATGGCGTAGTTGACACGGGCTGCTGCGGGAGGGGAGAGTTCGTATTGCCGGGCCAGCAGGTTGGCCAGCGTCTCCCAGTGAGAGGCGAGCGTGGGCTCGTTCACAGACCAGCGCACGATCTGCTGCAGGTCCGAAACCGAGCGATTCAGGGCGAGGGTACGCAGCTCGGCCAGCTCGGCACGCGTGGCGGCTGAATCATTGGCGGGAGGCGGCGGTAGCTGGAAGGCGCCCGGACTTGGAGCGCACATCATCTGCCAGGTGCCGGCCAGGGGCTCGGTCGGATTGGGGCTAAAGAAGCGGACGCCCCGGGAGTCGGATGGCCGGGTTCTCCGATTTGCCTGAGCCAGCGTGCTCGACAGTGACGCATTCAAGGGGCCCTCAGCTCCTTCAGCATCTTCTTCTGCCTTGGCTACATAATATGCGTGCAGGGAGTGCCTGTGCCGCTGACCCGCAAAGGGCGACGCCTCCTGAGGTCGGGCTCGTTTCTTGCGACCATGCACCTGTCCGTTGCGGTTACATAAGCTAGAAGTGGAGACGTACCACCCTCGGGTGGCGCTCATCTCTGGTACAGATCGAGAGGAGGGCCCAGTCGTGCGCAGTAAGTCCCGGGTTGTCAGATCGACCTCGTGCCCGGCGACCACGACCACGCCGGTTACCGTGACTTGCCCGACCTTTACCACCCGTGCCATTGCCGCACAGGTAGTGCCGACCCAGGCAGTGACGCCTGCTTTCACCACTGACATGGCCGCCCTTGAGGCCGCTGCTGCGGCTGCCGCCGGCGCTGCCGCAGCCACAGCTCCGGCCGTCACCGCCCCGCTGACCACGGCCGTCACCCCGGCGACGGACCTGACCGCCCTCGCCACCGGACTTGCCGGTGTCAGCCCGCTGACGACCGACCTGACCGGCCTTACCACCGGACTGGCCGGCGTGAGCCCGCTGGCGACGGCGTTGGGCTTCAACCCTGCCCAGCAGGTTTTCACCAACCCGGTGGCCCAGCTGAGCGCCCTGAACCCCTTCGCAGCTCTTGCAGCCAGCAACCCAACCGCTGCCCTGACGGCCCTGAGCCCTGCCCTGAACATCTTCAACCCCGCCATCAACCCCAACGCTGCGCTGCTGAACTTCAACCCCGCGGCGGCTCCCACTCTGGCGCTAGCCAGCAAGCAGGGCAAGGCGACGCTGCCGTTCAGCAAGGGCGCCGGCAAGGCCGGCAAGGGCTTGGGCAAGCTCCCGTTTGGCAAGGGCTTCCCGTTCGGCTTCGGCATCTAGGAGCGAGGCGGAGGGGAGTCTCCGGCTCCCCCTGCCCGGAGTAAGGGGGTGATACTGCGTGAACATCGGTGCCTTCAGTACGCCGCAGAATCTGTTCTTGAACCCGGCGGCCCAGCTGGCTGCCCTGAGCCCATATGGCGCACTCGCAGCGAGCAACCCGGTCGCCGCGTTGACCGCGGTCAGCCCCACCCTGAACATCTTCAACCCGGCGGTGAATCCCAACGCCGCACTGCTGGCGTTCAACCCGGCCGCCGCACCCACTCTGGCACTCGCCAGCAAGCAGGGCAAGGCCACCCTGCCCTTCAGCAAAGGGTTCGGCAAGCTCGGCAAGGCCGGCAAGTTCGGGAAACCGTTCTGGGGTATCTAGGCGGAAGACAGCGGGGGGCGTCAGCCCCCCGTTGCCATCATCTCAGGGGGGAATCATGTGAAGTCCGTCACTCAAGAGGTCTTTGCGGACCCCATTGTACAGCTCGCCGCCCTTTGCCCCCTGTGCGCCCTGGCCGCCCTGTCCCCCGCGGCGGCCCTGGCCGCCCTCTCTCCGGCGCTGCGCATCTTCAACCCGGCCATCAACCCGCCGGCGGCCCTGCTGGCCTTCAGCCTCATGCGCCCGTCAATCCGGGAGCAGGTGGGCGCCAGGGTTGGGACCAGGGTGGCGCAGGTGCGCCAAAAGGTCCATGCTCGCCTCGGAGTCGGGTAGTGATTTTGGGGGATGGAACGTACCCATAAGTGGCAGGAACGACAGACAAAAGGGCGAACGTTGTGGGAAGCGGAGGGCCATCTGAGGGGAGAGGGGTGAGCCGATGGGAGACGGCGGACGGCAAGAGCGAAGAGAACGGTTCGCCGGCGCATCCGGCCGGGAGGTAAAGCGGCACTACGGGCCTGCTGACCTGGCCGGCTTCGACTACGAGCGGGACCTGGGGGAACCCGGCGAGTATCCGTACACCCGGGGAATCCATCCCACCATGTACCGGGGGAAGCTCTGGACCATGCGGCAGTTCGCCGGTTTCGGCACGGCGGAGGAGACCAACGCCCGGTTCAAGTTCTTGCTGGAGAAGGGCCAGACGGGGCTTTCCACGGCCTTTGACATGCCTACGCTGCTGGGCTACGACTCCGACCACCCCTACGCCAACGGCGAGGTGGGCAAACTGGGCGTGGCCATCGACTCGCTGCGCGATTTCGAGATTCTGTTCGACGGCATTCCGCTGGACAAGGTCTCCACGTCGATGACGATCAACCCGCCGGCATCGATCATGCTGGCCATGTATCTGGCCGTGGCTGACCAGCAGGGGGTGCCGTGGAGCCAGGTGGCCGGCACCATCCAGAACGATATCTTGAAGGACTACATCGCCCAGAAGACCTATATTTACCCGCCCGAACCGTCGCTGCGGCTGATCACCGACGTCATGGCCTTCACGGCCAGCCTCGTGCCCAGGTGGAACACCATCTCCATCTCGGGGTATCACATTCGCGAAGCGGGGGCCACGGCCGCCCAGGAGCTGGCATTCACTCTGGCGGACGGCATGCATTACGTGGAGGCGGCCGTAAAGGCAGGCATGAATGTGGACGACTTCGCCCCGCGGCTCTCGTTCTTCTTTGATGTGCACAACGACTTCTTCGAGGAGATTGCCAAGTTCCGGGCGGCCCGGCGCATCTGGGCCCGGGTGATGCGGGAGAAGTACGGGGCGCAGAACCCCCGCTCCTGGATGCTCCGCACCCACGCCCAGACGGCCGGCGTTTCGCTGACGGCGCAGCAGCCGGAGAACAACATCGTGCGGGTAGCCATGCAGGCCCTGGCCGCCGTGCTGGGGGGCACGCAGTCGCTGCACACCAACTCCTACGATGAAGCCATGGCGCTTCCCACGGAGGAGGCTGTGCGGGTCGCGCTGCGCACCCAGCAGATCATTGCCGAGGAGTCAGGCGTGGCCAATGTGCTGGACCCCCTGGCGGGCAGCTACTACGTGGAGCATCTGACGATGGCGCTGGAGGAGGAGGTGGGCGCCTACTTCGCGAAAATTGAAGCCATGGGCGGCGTCGTACGGGCCATTGAGAAGAACTTCTTCCAGCAGGAGATTGCCGACTCGGCCTACCGGTACCAGCGCCGCATTATGAAGGGCGACTACCAGGTGGTGGGCGTCAATGCCTACGTGGACGAGGACGAAAAGGTGAAGTCCCGTATCCTTAAGGTCAATAGCGAAGTGCAGCGGCGCCAGATTGAGCGGACCCGGCAGGTAAGGGCGACCAGAAACCAGAAGGAAGCGGACGGGACTTTGGCTGAACTCCGCCGCGCCTCGCAGACCAGTGAGAACCTGCTGCCCCATATCCTGGCCTGCGTGAAGGCGTATTGCACGGAGGGGGAGATCTGCGGCGTGTGGCGGGAACTTTGGGGGGAGTACCGGGAGGAGTCGGTCTATTAGCATGGAGCACAAGCTAAGGATACTGGTCGCCAAGCTCGGGCTCGACGCCCACGACCGGGGCGCCAAGGTGGTGGCCCGTGCATACCGGGATGCGGGCTTCGAAGTGATCTACACGGGCATCTACCAGCGCCCGGAGCAGGTGGCGCAGGCGGCCCTTCAGGAAGATGTGGATGTGGTAGCTGTCTCGTCTCTGGCTGGCGCCCACCTGACGCTGATTCCGGACTTGATCGACCTGCTGCGGGCCGAAGGGGTGGACGATGTCCTCGTGCTGGCCGGCGGCGTGATCCCCGACGATGATATTGCAGGTCTGAAGGCGGCGGGGGTGGCCGAAGTCTTCGGCCCCGGCGCCGACCTCGATGAGATCATCGCCTACACGCGAGCGCACGCAAAACGGGCCTAGCCCACAAGAGCCAGCAAACAAGACAAGAGGGGTTGCATCTTGGACCTGACAACCGTGTTGGAGCGCTTTCACAATGGCGACCGGCGGGCGCTGGCCCGGGCTATCACCTGGGCAGAAAACGGGGCGCCCGAAGCCGGGGAGCTGATTCGCAGCACGTTCCCGAAGACGGGGCGGGCGCATGCGATTGGCATTACCGGGCCGCCCGGGGCCGGCAAGTCGACCCTGGTGGACCGGATCGCGTCGCGCTTCCGGGAACTGGGCAAGACGGTGGGCATTGTGGCGGTGGATCCCACCAGCCCGTTTACCGGCGGGGCCATTCTGGGCGACCGCATCCGCATGCAGCGGACCCTGTCGGACCCGGGAGTCTACATGCGCTCCCTGGCTTCCCGCGGGCATCTCGGCGGCATCTCCATCGCCACGGGCGATGTGGTGGGGCTGCTGGACGCCTTCGGCTTCGATGTGGTGTTGGTGGAGACGGTGGGCGCCGGCCAATCGGAAGTGGAGATTATGGACCTGGCCCACACCACCTGCGTGGTGATGATTCCGGGCATGGGCGACGATATTCAGGCGATTAAGGCCGGCATTCTGGAGATCGGCGATGTTTTCGCGATCAACAAGGCCGACCGGGAAGGGTCCGACCGCACCGTCATGGAGATTGAGGCGATGCTGGACCTAGGCCACATGGGCGAGGCGGGCGTCAACCGGTGGGGTGGTACGGCACAGGCCAACAGCGGGGCCCTGTCACGGCTGGACCGGACGGGTCACCACGGCGCCGCGGATGCCGGCGGTGCTTCCGCGTGGATTGCCACGTCGTCTCGGCATGCGGCTGACCGCCACGGCACGGCCAACCCGGGCGACATCTCCTGGCGCCCCCCCGTGGTTAAGACCGTGGCCAAAGATGGACAGGGCATCGATTCCTTTGTGGACCGCATGGAGCAGCACCTGGGCTTTCTCAGGGAGACGGGCCGGTGGGAGCAGCTGAAGCAGCGCGACGCCGCAGCCAAGCTGCGGGATATCGTAGCGGGCCGTGCCGCACGCACCGTGCTGGACCGGGCGGCGCAGGCGGGCGACCTGGACCGGCTGACGCGGGCCATCGCCACCCGCTCCACCGATCCGTACTCGGCAGCTGAGGAGGTCCTTTCGCTGCACATGGGCGGCTGAGCAAATCGCATAAGGAGGCAATTATGCATGGACTTCTTGCTCACCGACGACCAGAGGACGCTGAAGGCGGCCATTCGGGAGCTTTGTGACAAGGAGATTGCCCCACGGGCTGCCCAGTTCAACGCCAGGCACGAGTTCCCCTGGCCCAACTTCAAGCTGCTGGCGGCGAACGGATACCTGAACATGCATCTGCCTGAGCCGTACGGCATGGGCGCTGACTGGGTCAGCTACGCCATCGTCATTGAAGAGCTGGCCCGCGCCTGCGCCGTGACCTCCGTGATCTTTGAAGTCCACTGCAGCCTGCACTCCGAAGCGATCTACCACTATGGGACCGAGGCTCAGAAGCAGAAGTACCTGCCCCGGCTGACCAGGGGCGAGATTCTAGGGGCCTACGCCCTTACGGAGCCCGGCTCGGGCTCAGACGCAGCGGCCCTGCGCACAGCCGCCGTGCGGGACGGCGACACATACGTGCTGAACGGCGAGAAGACATTCATTACCAACGGCGGGCAGGCGCATCTGTATGTAGTCTTCGCCCGTACGAATCCCGACCCAGCCTTGGGGCACAAGGGCATCAGCGCTTTCCTGGTGGAGGCGGACACGCCGGGCTTCGTCGTGGGCAAGCCCATGGAGAAGATGGGATTGCACGCCTCCCATACGACACAGCTCTTCTTCGAGGACTGCCGCATTCCGGCGGCCCAGCTGCTGGGGCAGGAAGGGGAAGGCTTCAAAATCGCCCTGGCCATTCTCGACCGGGGACGGGTGGGGATCGCGGCCCAGGCGGTGGGCATCACGCAGGCCGCCCTCGACGACTGTGTGAAGTACGCCAGGGAGCGGAGCACCTTCGGCAAGCCCATTGCGGAGCACCAGGCCATCGCGTTCAAGATGGCCGACATGGCCACCGACCTGGAAGCGGCCAGACTGATGCTCTATCGGGCCGCCTTCCTCATGGGCAAGGGGCAGCGGGCTACCAAGGAGATCTCCATGGCGAAGCTGTTTGCCTCCGAGATGGCCATGAAGCATACCGTGGAGGCTGTGCAGATCCATGGCGGCTACGGCTACATTCAGGAGTACCGTGTAGAGCGGCTCATGCGTGAAGCCAAGATCACGCAGCTTTACGAAGGGACCAGCGAGATCCAGCGCATGGTCATCTCCCGCCAGCTTCTCCGTGATTAACGTCGCACACTGCCGCTTTCGACTGTACCAGCCACGCTCAGCCTGTTTCTTCGGGCGAACCGCGGAGAACCGTGGAGATCTGTGGGCAAACGGTGAGAGCGTGTCCCGCACGGACTCGCGCAGACTCGCGACAGCGAAGAACTACCAGTGAACAGCACCGCGCCTGCCGCAACACCGCCGCGCACGCAAAGAACAGCGTGCCGGCGGTGTTTATTGTGGTTTTGGAGTGCGCGTCGCTGTTCTGCGGCGTTCGGGCGCTGCGCGCTGCAGGTGGAGAGTTGTCGGAGCATGATCCTCAGGGTGCGTCGGCTGTGCAGGGGTGTGCGCGAGTGTTGGCCGATTGTTGGCGAGTGTTCGCCGGTATTGCAGCCTGTTTGACCAATCTTCAGTTGGCGCGAAGTGTCCTCGATCGTATGAGAAGTGTGTCTTGTCGCTGGACAAACAGCGAAACGCTGCCGAATAGATGCAGGCGATTATTCCATCTACCGGGGGGCGTCAGAGTTTCGGTGTGCTCCTCGGCGCAGTGGGCGGTCCGCCGTTCCACCATTGGGACTCGGTGCTGACCAAGGCATTTCAGGCGGTGGCTAACGGCGGCGACCCCAAGTTTTTCAACTACCCCGGCCTCGTCATCTACTTGAACATGCTGGTCTACAAGGCCCTGTACGGGGTGCCTCACTGGCTGGGCAAGGTCGACTCCGGGGAAGCCTTCACGGCCATGCACAAGACCGGCTACCTTACGGTGGGGGCCGTTCAGCTGCAAGGGCTACCGGTGCGTGCTGGCAGGTCCTGCCCAGGGCTACTTCTACCGCATGAGCCAGGAGCGGTTGATCCAGCAGGGGGCCTTTCGGCATTGTAAGGTTTCGTTCGGATTGTTCGGGGCCTCCTTGGGCGTGTACAATCAGAATGTCAATTCTGCCCACAAGGGGGATCCATTGATGAACCAGCAGGATCTGTTCGAGGAACTGCACGGTCTGCGCCGCTCCTTTGCCAAACTGCTGACCCAGATGCCGCCTCACGCCGAGGACTGGCAGCCCCGCGAGAACATGTGGAAGCTGTGGGACCTGGCCAATCACATCGCCCAGATCCCCGCCACGGACACAGCCATCGCCCGGGAAGCGACCCAGCCCGAGGTACAGGCCCTGGAAGCCCGCCTGCGCGCCACCACGGTGGAGGGCCTGCTGGCTGCCTGGGATGAAGGCGTTGCGACGGTGGAGAAGCACTTTGGCGCCATGTCGCACGAGGAGTTCGAAACGAAGACGACGAAGGCGTTTTACGGGCACGCCATGCCGGCCAAGGGCTGGCTCCTGGAGATTGTCACCCATACTTACCATCACCGGGCCATGCTGCACACCCACCTGAAGCTGCTGGGCAAGCCGGTGGACATGAGCTACATCTACTGCTAATTCTTAACTCCGGAGGTCGGGAGCCCACGTGGAACGCCTTCGCACTCTGGTGGCCGCCTATCCGCGCATGCTCTGGCTCCTGGGCTTCGGCGCCTTTCTGAACGTGGCCGGACTGAGCTTTATCTGGCCCATCAACACGCTGTACATACACCAGCACCTGGGCCGGCCCCTCGCCGTGGCCGGCCTGGTGTTGTTTTTGCATTCGGGCGCCGGCGCCCTGGGCAGCCTGCTGGGCGGGTACCTGTTCGACCGCATCGGCGGCCGCCGGGTGATGCTGCTGGGCCTGCTGTGCTCGGCCGGGTTCATTGCCCTGCCGGGCCTGGTTGAGTCCTGGCCCCTCTACGTGGGTGTCATGATTCTCTTCGGCCTGTCGGCCTCCATGATCTTTCCTGCCACCAACGCCCTGGCGTACAGGGCCTGGCCCGAGGGGGGGCGGCGGGGCTTCAACTTCATCTACGTCTGTCACAACATCGGGGTGGCGGTGGGCACGGCCCTGGGCGGCATTTTGGCCCAGCGCTCCTACTCGCTGGCTTTCCTTTCTGCTGCGGCCACCGCTTTGCTGTTTGCCCTCTTTGTGTATGTGGGCATCCGTGATGGGGACGCCGCTGAGCGGCTCGGTTCGGATTCCGTGGTGGTAAAGGAGGAGAAGGGGAGCATCCCCTGGTTCCCCGTGGGCGCCCTGTTTGCGGGCCTCCTGATCACCTGGCTGGTCTACGTGCAGTGGCAGAGCGCCATCTCCGTCTACATGCAGGGCCTGGGCATACCCCTCTCGGCCTATAGCTTCCTCTGGACGCTGAACGGCCTGGTCATTGTGGCGGGGCAGCCGCTGCTCAGCCTGCTCCTGAGAGCGGTCCGCTCGCTCGTCGCCCAACTCCTTTTGGGCACGGCCCTCTTCGCCGGGTGCTATATGCTGCTGCTGACGGGGCAGACCTACAGCATCTTTGTGGCTGGCATGGTGCTGCTGTCGCTGGGCGAGATGATCATCTTCCCGGGCGTCCCGGCAGCAGTGGCGGCCGTCTCTCCGCCGGACCGGCGGGGCTTTCTGCAAGGCTTCATCAGCAGCGCCGCAACGGCGGGGCGCATGGTGGGGCCCCTGGCGGGCGGCATCGTCTACGACAGGTTCGGCTTCGCACCGCTGCTGCTGCTCATGACGAGCCTGCTGGCCGTTCCGGCGGGCTGCTACCTGCTCTATGGGTGGTCCAGGAGAGGCCGCGCAGCGCGACAAAGCGCCTGAGTCCGGCGTCATACTCCGGGGGGATATCAGCATGAGACGTATAGTTGTGGTTGTTGCGATCGCTCTCGCTCTGATAGGCTGCTCCGGTCCGAAAGCTCAGCCCCCGGTAGCTCCAAGCGCGCCGGTCACCGCCCCGGCTGCCCCGACCACGCCGGCTGAGCCCGTGGGCGCCCAGCCGAAGGCCCCGGAGCCGAAGGTGGTGGCGCCTACTCTGCCGTCCAACACGGTGGATGTTGCCTGGGCCCCGGACAGCAGGCGGCTGGCCGTGCTCACGGACACGGCGCTGCTGATCATCGATGGGACCAGCAACCGCCAGGAGACCTGGCCGGTCACCGTAGGGGGAGAGACCCGCCTGGCCGGGTGGCGGCACGACGGGCAGGCAGTGTACGTGGCGACCCCCCGGAACGCACTCCTGCAGGTGCAGGCGAGCGGGACCGTAAAGGAAGTGGTCCCTGCCCCCCAATTCCAGGACCCCAAGTACCCCGTGTACTTCTACTACCCGTCGCCTGCGGCGCCAGTGGTGATCAGGCAGTCGGGCGGCAAGTTCCAGCTCATCGGGGGCCAGGGCGCGTGGGAAGGCAGTTTTTCGGCATGGAGCCCTGCCGGCAAGCACTTCTTCTACACGTCCGGCCAGGCTCTGCGGCTGGTAGATCTGGCCTCGGGTCAGGACACGGTGACGCCGGTAAGAGGGATGCCCGTCTGGCACCCGAAGGGCGACAGCTACCTGCTGGTCGGTGCCGCGGAGTGCTTCGTCGTATCCCTCAAGGGCGGGGCGCCTGTGAAGCTGCCCGGAGCCCAGGGGGCCGACTGGAGCGCTGATGGTTCCCGCATCGTCTATGTGGATGACGTCGGGTTCTGGACGATCAATGCCGACGGCACCAACCGCCAGTCACTGCGGCCCGGCAGAATGGAGAGCGTCTGGAACCTCACCTGGCTGGTGCAGGATGAGCTGGTCTTCCTGCAGTCGCAGAAAACCCCTGGAGTGGACACGCTTCTAGCCCCCCAGCTCATGGCAGGAGGGAAGGTTCAGCCCTTGCCCTCCGGGCCCAACGGGGTGGGAGTCAAGCTTGCCGTCAGCCCCGACCGGCGCCGCGTGGCCTACATCATCCTGACGACGACTGTGGGTGCACCGGGACAACTGGCACTCTATCCGTAAGCACAAGAAGGGCCGAACGCCGCGTGTCACGCGTGACGTTCGGCCCTTTCATCATGTCTCGTCCGATTGTCCATATGCTAGAGCCATACTGGCTCGGTGGACAGGGGGGATCGGCATGCGCACGCTCCGCATCACTGGCGTGGTTCTGATCTGCCTGGCGGCGCTCACGGCGGTGGCCCTGGCCCACACGCCCATCTTCCTCACGCCTGGACGGGCCCACCCGCCCATCCGGAACCCGGCTCAGTCCTGGGCCATCTACGGGCGGCTCCCGCCGGGGAAGACGGCTGACCTGATTCCCATGGAGGCGCAGTCCGGGCAGCCATTCCGGCTGAAACTCCTTGTGCCCCAAGGGCAGGGAGCCTTCTGCCCCCGCACAGTGCTCATGGGGCCTGACCTTCAGGGCGAGCCGCCCCCGTCCACCGGACTGCGCAGCGGCCTCCCCGGGGACATGCCGCCGTACCCTGGACGGCCGTCCGAGCCGCCGCTCACGCCCGGTCCCTATCATGGCGCCTATACGCTGCTGGAACCGGCGGGGCCGCCGGAGTTCTACGAGCAGTTCACGCAGATCCGCTACAACGTCTGCGGTGAAGCCAGCTACTCCTTTCCCACCGACGGGCGGTACCAGCTCGTGATCTACGACCCTGCCCGGGAAGGCGGCACGTACACCGCCGCCCTGGGACAGGAAGAGCGCTTCGGCCTGGCCGACGCGCTCCTCTTTCCCCTGACCTGGGCCAGGGTTCACGTATGGCTTTGGAGGTGATGCGGCCGTGATTGGACCCCTGCTCGGCCTCGCCCTCGGCGGCTGGGTCTACGCCATGCTCTGGGGGCTCGTCTGGCTGGCGGGCCGGGTGGTGTCCGTGCCCCCTAGCCTCCGCTGGACCCTGCCGTGGCTCCTGTTCCAGACCTACATCGTAGGGGGGCTCTTCGTCACCGGCGACCTGCCCGGCGCTCCCGCAGCCGTGCTGAAGTTCATCAGCCTGGTTGGCGGCTTCAGCCTGGTCTTCGGCGTGGCCGCCCGGTACCGGCAAGGCGAGGCGGCCGCGGCGGGCCCCGCCGCGTGGCTGGCGGCCGGCTTGGGGCCCTGGCTGATTGCCCTGGCGGCAGAGTGGCTCTAGAGCAGCTTCGCCATGTAGTATTCGTCCACGTACTGGCCATCCACCAGCAGCGAGTCCCGCTTCGTCCCCTCGACCTCGAAGCCCATCTTCTTGTAGAGGGCCACGCCGGCCGCGTTGTGGGTCATGACCGTCAACTCCAGCCGGTGGATGTCGTTCTCCCGGGCCCACCGCTCGGTCTCCGCAAACATGCGGGTGCCGATGCCCTGCCCTGCATAAGCCTGCAGAATGCCGATCACGATGTACGCACTGTGCCGGACGCGGCGGAACTGCCCCCGACCGGCAGCAAGGACGCCCACCAGCCGGTCCCGGTCGGCCGCCACCAGCGTGAAACCGCCGGCTCGGATCTGGGCCAGCACCTGCTCTTCGGTCTGGGTCCGCTCGCCGGGCTCCAGCATCATGAACGCGGTCTCCGCGTCCAGTTGCCTGCGCAGAACGAGGAGTTGGGCTGCGTCCTCTTCTCTGACTTGCCGGATGGTTACCACTTGGCTTCGCCTCCCGCCTTTACTGTAGCGGCCATCGTGCGAATACGTCAACGACCTCCCGCCGGAATGCCACCGGCGGGAGGTTTACTTCACACTGCGAAGAATCTACAGTAGGCAAGACTATCCGTGAACGAGGAGGCACCCTGGTGGGGAAGCAGCCCTGGAAGCCCGACGACCTCTTTGCCCTCAAGCTGGTAAGCGATGTGCAGATAAGCCCCGACGGCAGTAGGATCCTGTACGTGGAGAGCACCCTCTGCCGGGAGAAGAACGAGTATCGGAGCCGCCTCTGGGCGGTGGAGCCGGGGAGGGAGCCCAAGCCTCTGACCAGCGGGACGGCCCGGGACCGGGCGCCCCGCTGGAGCCCCGACGGCAGCCAGATCGCCTTCCTCTCCGAGCGCAGCGGTTCGGCGCAGGTCTGGGTCCTCCCGGTGGGCGGGGGTGAAGCTCGCCAGCTGACCCGGCACAAAGGCCTCTCCGGCCCCCCGGTCTGGGCGCCCGACGGCCGCCGTCTGGCCCTCACGGTGCAGATGGCCGATGCCGTGGAGGCCGAAGGTAAGGACGGCGAAGAGCAGGACCCCTATAAGCGCTTTACCAAGGGTATCAAGGTGGTGGACAAGCTCTACTACCGGTCGGACCCGGGCACCTACCGTACCGAGCGCCGCACACAGGTGGCGGTGGTGGATGTGGAGAGCGGCGGGCTCCACCCGCTCACCCACGGCGCTGCCGCTGCTGAGAGCCCCGCCTGGTCCCCCGACGGGCGACTCCTGGCCTACTCGCGCAGCGACGACCCCGACTGGGCGCCTTCCAGTCAGATCTGGACCGTGCCCGCCGACGGCGGCGAGGAGCGGCAGATCACCAGCGGTGCCGGCCACAAGCTCCGGCCTCTCTTCTCGCCCGACGGGCGGCGCATCGTCTGCGGGGGCAGCGACTACAGCCGGATCTATTACACCAAGGCCACGCTTTTCTCCGTCGTCGTGGAGACGGGGGCGATGCAGGATCTCCTGCCCGACTTCGACGGCTGGGAGGGCGACGCCCCTCTGACCGATGCCCGGGCCAGCGGCGACGCCATCCTGCCCATCTGGAGCCCCGACGGCGAGAGCCTGTACTTCACGTCTGCGCTACGCGGGACGCAGCAGTTGTTCCGGGTGTGCCAAGGACAGATCACCGCGCTTACGGCGGGCGAACACTGCGTATATGGATGGAGCATCGCGCACGGCGGCCACACCGTCGCCCTGGCCCTTGGCAGCCACGGCGAGCCCGGCGACGTCTACCTGACGACCAGTACCGGTGCGCCCATGCAGCGGCTCACCAACGTGAACGCGACTCTCCTGGCCGACCGCACCACTGCCGAAGCCGAGCGCTTCACCTACGCCGGCGCTGGCGGAACCGAGATCGATGCCTGGCTGCTCCAACCAACAACACAAGAGAAGGCGCCCATGGTAGTAGAAGTCCACGGCGGCCCCATGGCCCAATACGGAGCAGCCTTCTTCCTCGAGTTCCAATTGCTGGCCTCCGCCGGGTACGCCGTGCTGTTCACCAACCCCCGGGGCTCCACAGGCCGGGGCCAGGAGTTCTGCTCCGCCATCAAGGGCGATTGGGGCAAACTGGACTACCAGGATATCATGGAGGGCGTGGACGCCGCCCTGGCCCGCTACCCCTGGCTGGACGCCACCCGCCTGGGCATCGCCGGAGGCTCGTACGGCGGCTTCATGGTCAACTGGGCCATCGGCCACACAGACCGCTTCAAGGCCGCCGTCACCATGCGATCCATCTCCAACCGCTTCTCCGATGTGCTGACGGACGACTTCGGCTTCACCCGCATCGCCGAGCATGGCGGCATCCCCCCGTGGGAAGAGCCGCAGCGCTATCTGGACATGTCGCCCGTCATGTGGGCAGGCGAGATGAAGGCGCCGCTCCTGATTCTGCACCAGGAAGAGGACTTCCGCTGCTGCATCGAGCAGGCGGAACAGCTATTCACAGCCCTCAAGTACCTGGGGCGCACCGTGAAGTTCATCCGCTTCCCCGGCGAGGGGCACGGCATGAGCCGCACCGGCAAGCCCTACCACCGGCTCTACCGGTTCGAGCAGATTCTACAGTGGTTCCAGACGCACCTCGCGAAGGAGGAAGGTAGACCGTGTTAGCCATCACCAACGCCCGCATCCTCACCGTCTCCCACGGTGAGATCCCGTCGGGCACCGTCCTGGTCGGCGACGACGGGCGCATTGCCGCCGTAGGCGCCGATGTGGCCATCCCCGCCGGGGCCGAAGTCAAGGATGCCGGCGGCCGCACCCTGACCCCCGGCCTCGTGGATGCCTACAGCCATCTGGGCCTGGTGAACCAGGGCCAGGGCTGGGCCGGCGACGATGCCGACGAGACCACCGATCCCAACGTGGCCCAGGTACGTGCCCTGGACGGCATCTACCCCCTTGACGAAGGGCTCGACGACGCCCGGTCCGGCGGCGTGACCACCGCCCACGTCTCGCCCAGGGGGACCGCAGTGGTGGCTGGCGAGACCGTCGCCATTAAGCTCCGCAAGGCATACGCTGCCGACCAGTTGGTCCTGCGCCGTCCCGTGGGCGTCGCTGCCGGCCTCGGCGAGACGCCCAAGGCCCACTTCGGCGGAGACAAGAAGTACCCCGCCACCCGCATGGGCATCGCCGCCATCCTGCGCGACGCCCTGGTCAAGGCCGCCGACTACAAGCCGGAGAAGGCCCGGGACCTGAAGCAGGAAGCCCTGCTGCCCGTCATCCGCGGCGAACTGCCCCTCTGCGTCATCGCCCACCGCTCCGACGACATCATCACCGCCCTGCGCATCGCCAAGGAGTTCAACCTGAAGCTGATGCTGCTGGGCTGCACCGAAGGTTTCCTCGTGGCTGACCTGATCGCCGAAGCAGGCGCCCTGGTCGCTGCCGGCCCCTCCCTGGCCCCCCGGGGCCGCCAGGAGGAGCGTGAGGTGGGTTTCCACCTGCCCGCCACGCTAATCCGGCAGGGCGTCAAGACTGCCATCGTCTCCGGCCATCCGCACCTGCCCGCCCAGTACCTGAACATCGCCGCTGGCCTGGCCGCCGCCGAAGGCGTCTCCGACGCCGATGCTCTCCGGGCCGTCACCCTGACGCCCGCCGAGATCATCGGCGTGGCTGACCGCGTCGGCTCCATCGAAGTGGGCAAAGATGCCGACCTGGTCCTCTGGGACGGCTGCCCGCTCGAAGTCATGACCCGTGTGGCCTGGACCATGGTGGAAGGGAAGGTGGTCTACGCATGCTAGCCATCACCAACGCAAAAGTCTACCCGATCACCGGCAAGCCCATGGATGGCGCCACTGTTCTCATCGATGGCGGCAAGATCGTGGCTGTGGGCCGCGTCGAAATCCCATCATCCGCAGAAACGCTGGATGCGTCGGGCCAGTACCTCTTCCCCGGCTTCATCGATCCCCACACCCATGTGGGGCTCTGGGGCGAAGGCGACGGTCACATGGCCTACGACGGCAACGAATGGACCCAGGTAACCACGCCGCAGGTCCGGGCCCTGGACGCCATCAACCCGCACCATATCTCCTTCGCCGACGCCCGATCCGCCGGCGTCACCACCGTGCAGACGCTGCCCGGCTCCGGCAACCCCATCGGCGGCGAGATGGTGGTGGTCAAGACTTACGGTCGCACGGCCGATGAGATGGTCCTGCGCCGCCCCTCGGGCCTGAAGGGCGCCTTCGGCGAGAACCCCAAGCGGCTCCACGGTCAGAACAACAAGCGCACGCCGTCCACCCGCATGGGCGTGGCCGCCGTCATCCGCCAGCACCTGATCAAGGCCCAGGAGTACAAGCCGGAGAACGGCCGGGACATCGGCCTCGAGCTGACCGCCATGGTCCTGCGCCGGGAGATTCCCCTGCGGCTGCACGCCCACCGGGCCGACGACATCGTCACCGCCATCCGCATCGCCAAAGAGTTCGATGTGGACCTGTCCATCGAGCACGCTACCTCTGGCTACATGATCGCCGACTTCCTGGCCGAGGCCGGCTACCCCGTCAACATCGGACCGACGCTGGGCAGCCGCACCAAGCTGGAGACGGCCAACCTCACCTTCCGGGCCGCCGGCATTCTGGCGAAGGCGGGCTGCCGGGTCTCCCTGATTACCGACCATCCCTTCGTGCCCTTGACCTTCCACCGGCTGATCGGCGCGTTGTCGGTCCGGGAAGGCATGAGCGAGGAGGATGCGCTGAAGGCCATGACCATCAACCCCGCCCTGACGCTGGGCGTGGAAGCCCGTGTGGGCTCCATTGAAGTGGGCAAGGATGCCGACCTGGTGCTCTGGAGCGACCACCCCTTCAAGACCCGTGCCCGGGTCCTGGCCACCTACATCAACGGCAACTGCGTCTTCGAGCAGGTCTAGTCGGATAGGCCGGAGTATTCATGTAAGGAGTCGAAACGGTCACAGGAGGCGCTTTCTCATGCCGCTCCGCATCGGACACCGCGGTGCCGCTGGCACCCACCCGGAAAACACCATGGCTGCGTTCCGCCGGGCTGTTGAGCTTGGCTGCGACGGGGTCGAGTTCGACGTTCATCGCACATCGGACGGGCAGATCATCGTCATGCACGATTTCTTCCTGGGCCGCACCGCCAACGGCGAGGGCCTGATCATGGCAACCACGCTGGAGCAGCTCAAGCAGCTGGACGCCGGCTCGTGGAAGGCGCCCGAGTTTGCCGGGGAGCGGATTCCTACCCTGGTGGAGCTGATCCGAAAGACCCCGGCCAGCCTGATGCTGTTCATGGAGATGAAGGCGGGCTCCGTCCACTACCCCGGCATTGAGGAGGACGTGGTGCGGATCATCCGGGAAGAGGGGGCGCTGGAGCGGTTCCAGATCTCCTCCTTTGACCACAAGTGCCTGAGGCGCATCCACGAACTGGCGCCGGAGATTCCGCTGGGAATGCTGTACAGCGGCAATCCCATCGATCCCGTGGGCATGGCCAAGGCCTGTGGCGCCAGCGCCCTGCATCCCTCCGCCGATTTCGTAAAGCCCGAAGTGGTGGCCGAAGCTCATGCCGCCGGCCTGCAGGTGAATGTCTGGACCTGCAACCCGCCCTGGCTCATCGAAGCGATGAAGCTCTGCGGCGTCGATGGGATCATGTCGGACTACCCCGACCGCATATAAATGGAACGCCCTCCGAACACTCCGGAGGGCGTGTTCTTTTGCCAGGGGGATGCGAAAAAGGGGGCGCTGCCGATGCGTGTGGCGAGATCGATGCAGGAGCTGGTGGGCGAGACGCCCATGCTGGAGATTACCCGGTTCCCGGTGCCTGTGGGGGTCAGGCTGTTCGCCAAGCTGGAGTACTTCAACCCGGGTGGCAGCGTGAAGGACCGGCTGGGGCTGGAGCTGATCGCGGATGCCGAAGCCAGGGGACAGCTGCAGCCCGGCGGCACCATCATCGAGCCGACGGCGGGCAACACGGGCATCGGGGTGGCCCTGGCGGCCATCGGCCGGGGCTATCGGGTGATCTTCTGCGTGCCGGAGAAGTTCTCGCAGGAGAAGCAGGAACTGATGCGGGCCCTGGGGGCCCAGGTGGTCAACACGCCCAACGATCAGGGGATTATGGGAGCCATCGCCAGAGCGAAAGAGCTGGCGGCCGAGATTTCCGGCGCTTTTGTGCCCCAACAGTTCGCCAACCCGGCCAACCCGGCGGCCCACTACAAGAGCACCGGCCCGGAGATCTGGCAGCAGCTCGGGGGCCAGGTGGACGTCTTCGTCGCCGGCGCCGGCACGGGCGGGACCTTCACCGGCGTCGCCCGGTACCTCAAGGAGCAGAACCCGCAGCTGCGCGCCTGTATCGTCGAGCCCACGGGCTCCGTGCTGCGGGGCGGGCAGCCCGGGCCCCATCGCACCGAGGGCATCGGAGTGGAGGCGATCTATCCCACCCTGGACATGAGCCTCGTGGACGAGATCTACACGGTGACGGATGATGACGCCTTCGCCATGGTCAAGGAGCTGTCTACCCGGGAAGGGGCGCTCGTTGGCTCCTCTTCGGGCGCGGCCTTCGTGGCGGCCCTGGCGGAGGCGGGTCGGGCGGCCCCCGGCACGAGGATCGTCACCATCTTCCCCGATAGCTCCGAGCGGTACCTCAGCAAGAAGATCTACCAGGGAGGAATCTAGCCCATGAAGTTCAACACGAAGCTGATTCACGCGGGATTTGACACAGACCCCTCAACAGGAGCGGTCACTGTTCCGATATATCAAGTGTCGACCTATAAACAGGAGGCCGTTGGGAAGCACAAGGGGTACGAGTACTCCCGCACCGGGAACCCCACGCGGGCGGCCCTGGAGGCCCTCATCGCCGAGCTTGAGGGCGGAGTGAGGGGCCTCGGCTTCGCTTCCGGTCTGGCGGCGCTCTCCACTATTCTGATGCTCTTCGATGCGGGCAATCACATCGTCATCGGCGATGATGTGTACGGGGGAACCTTCCGGCTGCAGGATAAGGTCTTCCGCCGGTTTGGCTTGGAAGCCGCCTACGTGGACACCAGCGTGGCTTCCAACGTTATGGAGGCAATTCGGCCCAATACGAAGGCGCTGCTGGTGGAGACGCCTACCAATCCCCTGCTCAAGGTGACCGACCTGGCCGCCATGGGCCAGATTGCGCAGGACAAAGGGCTCCTCTTTGTGGTCGACAACACCTTCATGACGCCGTACTGGCAGCGGCCCCTGGAGCACGGCGCGGACATTGTCTGGCATTCGGCCACCAAGTACCTCGGCGGCCACAGCGATGTGGTGGGTGGACTGGCGGTGGTGAAGGATGCGGCTCTGGGCGAACGGCTGGCCTTTCTGCAGAATGCGGCGGGCGGCGTGCCGGGCCCGCAGGACTGCTTCCTCTTGATCCGGGGCATCAAGACGCTGGCTGTGCGCATGAAGGAGCACGAGGCGAACGCCGGCCAGTTGGCCCGGTGGTTGGGACAGCACCCGCGTGTGGCCCACGTCTTCTACCCCGGGCTGCCCGATCATCCCGGCCATTCCGTACATAAGCGCCAGGCCGGTGGCTTCGGCGGCATGATTTCGTTCGATGTGGGTTCGGGCGAGCGCGCCGACCAGATGCTCCGGCGCGTGAAGCTTTTCACCCTGGCCGAGTCCCTGGGCGCTGTGGAGTCGCTGATCGAGATTCCGTCCCGCATGACCCACGGGTCGATACCGGAGGAGCGCCGGAACCAGCTCGGCATCACCGACGGGCTGGTGCGCATCTCCGTGGGCATTGAAGATGTTGACGACCTGATCGCCGATCTGGACCAAGCCATGCGCGACTGATAAAGGAGGTCTCCCGCCATGCCGATTCGCATTCGCCGGGCGTCGCCCGCAGATGAGGCTGCCATTGACCAGTGGCAGCGCTCCATGGAGAGCGTGGAGGATTATCTGCTCCTCGGCGAAGGGATCGGGAGGGACCAGGGAGAGATTCGCCAGCGCTTCTCCGAATGGCTCCGGCTCCCCCGGGCCAAGAAGACTCCTACGGGTTGGGAGCGCATCGACCTGGTGGCGGTGGAGGACAACGGGGCCATCTGTGCTTACTGTGCCGTGATGTTCGGCCCCCGGGACCCCCTGACGGGGCAGCCGGAAGCTTACCTGGGCGAACTGCACGTCTGGCCGGACTACCGCAAGCGGGGCGTGGCCCGGGGGCTCCTGGAGATGGCCGAAGCGTACGCCGTGCAGCGGGGTGTGCCTTACCTCTCCATCCATGTGCCCGCGGGCAACACTTCGGCCATGCAGCTCTTTGCCGGCGCCGGCTACCGCCAGGAGTCGATCAAAATGACAAAACGGGTGGCGCGGCCGACCGCACCGCCACAATGAGCAGAAACCGCCCCGCACAGCGGGGGGCGGTCAGGACCAGGGCGTGCCCTGGTCCTGTTCATTTCCTCTATGGCCCGAGTCTGCCAGAGCAGACGGGCCAGGGGGCGGCGTGACGGCTGAGTCGGAAGGCGTCACCGGGCAGGCAGCCGAATGGCAGGCGCCTAGTTCCAAAGGCGCCGTGCGGACCGAACGTGTGAGCCGACCTGTGCGAGTTCGGTGGTGCGGCAGCACCGATACTGCCGAACAGCCCCCGCCAAACCGGCTCTTCGGTTGATTCGTCTCCATCATGTACACCTCTTCCGGCCAGGTCACACCGATGCTTATGCGACAACCCGGAGTTGGCTCGCGAACCCAACGAGGGACTTTCACGTATTCGAAATGGAAAGACATGTAGGATCAGCAGCGTGATGGGAGCGTGGGTTGAATGAGGGTGGCGTTGCTTACGACCAGCGATGTTTACGCGGCGCTGCTGGAGGAATACCTGGACGCTCACCCCGAGTGGCGGATGGCGCTGGTCTGGACGGTGAACCAGCCCGGCAGCGCGCTGTCGGCATTGGATCACAAGCCCGACCTGTATCTGCTGGACATGCGCTGGCGTGAGCAGGCGCTGCTGGCCGGACGCACGCTGAAACAGGCGGGAATCCCCCGCCTGATCTGCCTCTTCGACCGCAAGGATGACCCGCTGACTTCGGCGGCCAGAGTTCTCAAGGCGGAGGTGCACCTGCGCGGCCAGCCCTTCCGCATGCTGGTCAGGCGGATGGCCGGGGACGCCTCCAAGGTTGCGAGCCGCTAGACCCGGAGCCCCAGCGCTTCGCCCGGGGACCGGTCCCCCAGCCACTCCCGCAGGTCCTCCATGTCGGGGTCGCTCAGCACGTAGTTCAGGTAGCCCAGATCTCCGGCCACGGCTTCCCGCAGCCAGCGCAGGCACTCCTCATACTGCCCGCACAAGCTGTAGTAGCAGGCGATGGTATACGCCACCAGCGGTGTCTTCTGGGGCGTGGCGAGGGCCTTTTCCATGGCCTGACGGGCCAGCCAGTTGTAGGTCGGCTGCTGGTCAGGGGGGCAGATATCGCCCCAGTTGCGGTATGAGCAGGCCATGGCCGCTTGCACAAGGGCGAGGGTGTTGGGGCTCTGGGCCTTCTCAGCCACCTCGTTGTAGGCGGCGACGGACTTGTCCTGCAGGCCCAGGAAGCTGTACAGGTTGCCAAGGTTGAGATGGGCCTGGTAGTAGGTGCCGCATTGTCCCTTCTTGCGGGCAGCATCGGCTGCCGACAGGAACTCCTTCAGGGCGCTGGTCCAGTCGCCCATGCGCTGGAAGAGCAGCCCCCGGGTATTGGGGTCGCGGGAAAGCGACACGAGAATGGCGTCGGACACCAACTGCGCCACCACCCGTGTCAGTTCGCCCGGACCCTGGTA
>Ga0196971_1000323_pt1 | contig 41777 bp, 42 predicted proteins | sample S1v_1013CmetaG_FD_148660 | JGI IMG/M metagenome (GOLD analysis project Ga0196971, IMG submission 148660) | Soil microbial communities from Anza Borrego desert, Southern California, United States - S1+v_10-13C | ecosystem: Environmental > Terrestrial > Soil > Desert | place: USA: California... | reverse complement strand
CGTACGCCCTGAACTCGCCACCAAAGCGCTCCGCACCCACCTTCGTCAAAGCCGCCGTCAGGGTCGTCTTGCCATGGTCCACATGACCAATCGTCCCGACGTTCACATGCGGCTTCGTGCGCGTAAACTTTTCTTTGGACATCCGCCAATACCCCTTAATCTGATTACCGATACACCCAAACTGGAGCCCATAACCGGACTTGAACCGGTGACCTCTTCCTTACCAAGGAAGTGCTCTACCGACTGAGCTATATGGGCGAAAACCTGCCACCCTTTTTGCTGGAGCGGGTGATGGGAATCGAACCCACGCCATCAGCTTGGAAGGCTGAGGTTCTACCATTGAACTACACCCGCGCAAAATCCTAAATTTAATGGTGGAGGGGGAAGGATTCGAACCTTCGAAGGCTGAGCCGTCAGATTTACAGTCTGATCCCTTTGACCGCTCGGGAACCCCTCCAAGGGTTAAGACGCAAATTATTGGGCATTCACTTGCCTGTGTCAATATTCAACGCACTTCATTTCTTGGACCGGCATGAAGACTAGCCGTCACGGCGCTTAAATCTCCCTGCAACATAGCAGGAAATAATTCAACCACCCTAGAAATCGCGCCACGAATCAATTCGCACTCATCACCACCCGGGTTACCCAGAACGTAGGGCACGACGTCGTCGCGATTACCGGGATGACCTATACCGATACGTATCCGATAAAACCCGGCCGCGCCCAACTGGCCAATCAAATCCTTCAAGCCGTTGTGACCACCGTGCCCGCCGCCGCACTTCAGGCGTACAACACCGGGAGCAAAATCTAGCTCATCGTGAGCCACTAAAATTTCCTCGACCCCTATTTTGTAGTACCGGGCTAGCGCCGCCACCGACTGCCCACTCCGATTCATGAATGTCGTCGGCTTTAGGAGCAACGCACTGTCTTTTCCGAACTCCAACGCCGCCACCAACCCATGAAACCGCTGATCCTCCCGAAACGCGAGGCCGCGAGCAGACGCAAGCGCATCCACAAGCCAAAACCCGGCGTTGTGCCGGGTTTTTTCATACTTGACCGTCGGATTTCCAAGACCGACCACCAACCTGAATCGAACAGACAACAGCCTCTCCCGGCCATTTCATCAGCAACGGACAGCTATTCGGCCACACCCTCAGACGATTCGGCAACCTTACCGGACTGAATTGCCGCAACCGGCAGATCATGTTCCGGTCCATGAGCCAAGGCAAGGACATCAACCCCTTCAGGCACCTTCAAATCCGAGAGATGGATAGATTGCCCCACATCGATTTGCGCCAGATCAACCTCGATGTATTCGGGCAAGCGATCCGGCATACAGGCGACTTCCACATCGACCAGATTATGGGTTACCACACCACCCTTCTTCACACCAACCGAGATTTCCTGATTGACGAAATGCAAGGGCACATGGACACGAATTTTCTCAACTCCGCTTACACGCTGAAAATCCATGTGCGTGATAATCGGCCTACTTGGATGCCTCTGCAGCCCCTTCAAAATGACTCTTTCCTCTCTGTCTACAACCTTGACAATCAAGACATGGGAATAAACAGCTTCATTCTCCAGGCTTTTCACAACTTTATTGTGATCCAACACTACCCCTACCGGGTCGGCGCCACCACCGTACAGAATTGCCGGAATTTTGTTTGCCCGACGCAACCGCCGCGCATCGCCTTTACCGGTAGCCGATCTTAACTCTGCCTCAAATACAAAACTGCCTACCATCTTTCTCTCCAAAATACTCTTAGCAGTGGATTAACAAAACTACATCAGTCCACATAGAGGGAACTAACTGATTCGCCGACCGCTATGCGGCGTATCGTTTCCGCCAACATTTCAGCAACACTCAGCTGCCGAATTTTTTTACATTGCTGCGCATCCGGATGCAGCGGAATCGTATCCGTCACGACTAACCCGTCCAGCACCGAATCTTCGATGTTTTCTACAGCTCGTCCCGATAACACAGGATGAGTACAATATGCCACCACCCTCCGAGCCCCGTGCTCCTTCAACGCGCCCGCCGCCCGGCATAGAGTCCCGGCCGTATCCACCAAATCATCGACCATGATGCAGGTACGCCCCTCCACATCGCCGATAATGTTCATCACCTTGGCCTCATTCGGCCTTGGACGACGCTTGTCGATAATAGCCAAATCCGCGTCATCAAGACGCTTGGCCAATGCCCGCGCCCTCACCACACCGCCCACATCGGGGGAAACAACAATCAAGTTTGGATACTTCTGCCGCCACACATCACCCAATAAAATTGGAGAGGCATAAACGTTATCCACGGGAACATCAAAAAAACCCTGAATCTGATCGGCATGCAGATCCACGGTCAACACCCGGTCCGCCCCTGCCGCACAAATCATCTTGGCGACCAACTTTGCCGTGATAGGCACTCTAGCCGACCTAATTCGACGGTCTTGGCGCGCATAACCGTAATAAGGTATCACTGCGGTAATCACGGACGCCGACGACCGACGAAAGGCGTCGATCATGACAAGCAACTCCATGATGTTTTCATTAATCGGCGCACAGGTAGGCTGGATCAGAAAGACCTCCCGCCCGCGGACGTTTTCCTCAATCTCGACCGCTATCTCACCATCGATGAATCTTCCGATAGTTGCCATCCCCAGCCGCATATTCAGTTTGCGCACGATGCCTTCGGCCAAGGAAGGATTGGCATTCCCCGAAAACACCATGAACGAGGCGTCTGTCATTCAAGACACTCCAAAGTCGAGACGTCGAGTCGGAATTATATGGCTGGGGCGCCAGGATTCGAACCTGGGAATGCCGGGATCAAAACCCGGTGCCTTACCGCTTGGCTACGCCCCAATGAATGTTGTTGACAGCCTTATTCAGGCCAACTTCAGCGCCTGATGAAGAGGCGACCGATTCATGCCCCGGGCCACAAACACCGACCAGTCGCGCTCTAATGCAATAGCCGCCGCCCGCGCATCAGTCTCGTCGGCAAAGGTCGCGAACACGCAAGCCCCGGTACCCGTAAGCCTAGCAGGCGAGAAACGCCTCAAGCTGCCCAAGGCAGCCTCAATCTTTGGGTATAACTCCGAAACCACAGGCAAACAATGATTTTCCTGCTGGCCTGCAAGAAAGTCGGCTATTTTGATTGGTTTATTATTTCGTGTCAAACCAGGCGCCGAAAAAATTTGCCCTGTCGCCACATGGCACTCGGGCACCACGACGAGATACCAAGGCTCCGACAGATCCAGCGGAGTCAACACCTCCCCGACTCCTTCGGCCCAAGCGGAACAGCCATTGACGAAAACCGGAACGTCAGCACCCAATTGCAACCCCAAGATCATTAGGTCCTGCAATGATAAGCCTGCCTGCCATAAGCAGTTCAACCCCAGTAAGGCTGTTGCGGCATCTGAGCTTCCTCCGCCCAACCCGCCACCCATAGGCAGATTTTTTTCTATTTCGATTTCGACTCCGCAGCGAACACCGGCAGACTGACGCAAGAGTTGCGCAGCCCTCACTGTCAGATCCATTTCTTCCGGCACGCCCGGAAGCGGGGTCAGCAGCCGAACTAGACCATCGGAACGACGGCGCAGCGTGATCCAGTCACAACGATCGATAAATTGAAATACTGTTTGAAGCAGATGGTAACCGTCGTCGCGACGACCCACGATCCTCAGCATCAGATTGAGCTTTGCCGGCGCTGGCAAACGAAGCACTTCCGCTTTCGTCATGTACTATCCCCTAATTTGCCAGCTATCCGCTATTAACTTGAGTTTCACTTCGGGACCTTGAATAGCCATTTTCTGTGGCATTATCCGATCGCCCACATTCACATACCGCTCAAATCGAAGCGTCCAGCCCGATTGCTGGAACCCTCGCGATGAACCGGACTCCTCATAAACAGGCGTATGACTTTGATTCGGATCAGGCAAACCCATAACCCAGTAACGCAAGCTGGATAAAGGCACAGCAAATCCCAGCCGGTCCTTCAGCATGGCATCAGGATCGCGGGAAAATTCCGCAATCCCGCCACCCCCGTTAACATAAATCAGATCCTTTTGCAGAATAATAGATACCATACCCTGGCTAAAAGGACCCGACACCCGCAAACGATCCTGATCCGCATCGTGCTCCCAAAATAGATTCGCATGCCAGGCATCATGCGTCGTTTGCACACCAATCCGACCTTCCAGCCGCCAAGCCTTTAGGTCATAGTTTTCTTCGGCTTTCGGAGGGAATACGGGGCGGCCGGGCTCTTTCTCAAAAACGGCGCAACCGGCTAGCGACGCGATCAATGCAAGAACAAAAACCTTAAACAAAACTTGTCCTTCTAACACACGCTACTTGAAAGCTTCTCGGTACTTAACCTTGATTTTCTTCATGTCCTCATGCGCCGGATCTTTCTTGAGCGCCTCTCTCCACACTTTCTTGGCCTCTTGCCGCTTCCCGGACTCCCACAACACCTCCCCCAAATGCGCGGCGATTTCGGGATCGCGAACCGACTCATAAGCACGCCGCAAATAATCCAGCGCCACCGCATAGTTTCCCAAGCGGTAATGCAGCCAACCGTAGCTATCCAAGATGGCCGGATCGTCAGGCTTTAACTCGATCGCCCGATCAAGATACCGCTTAGCCTCTTCCAAACGGTCGCCGCGATCGGCCAAAGTGTAACCCAAAGCATTAAGCGCACTGGCATCGTCGGGACTCTTCTCTAGTACGGCACGCAAATCCGCCTCCAATACCTCAATGCGCCCCAACTGTTCGGCGACCAAAGCACGGGAATAAAGCAATTCCATCTGACCCGGCATTTCGTCCAGGGCCTCCGTCAGCAAATCAAATGCCGCTTCATAGTCCTTGGTTTTCGATAAGAGCTCCGCCTCCAGCAAATAAAGTCGCAATGCCTCATTGGGAAACTGTTTACGCACCTCACCTAAGCGCTGCCGCGCGTCGGTCATACGGCCGAGATTAATCAAAGCAGTAATCGCATTGACCTTAGCGTCGAATTCCAATGGCCCCGACCCGACTCTATCAAACCACTGCAGCGCGTTTTGCAGGCGATTCTGGTGCGCTTCGATTAACCCCAGGTAGAAATAGGCCTGCGCCCGCCACTTGGTCACGGCCGTTAAAGCGGAAAACTCTTTCTTCGCTCTCTCATCTCGTCCCGTTTCCATCAACAGTGTTGCGAGACCAAAACGGGCATCGTGATTATCCGGCTCCTTCTCCAAAATGCGAGTTAACTCCCTCTCCGCGCCTTGAAAATCCCCCGCTTTTGCCAAGAACTGGGAGTAGATCAAGCGCAAACGGACGTTGGCGGGGTCACTCCTCAGGGCCTTTTGAAGCGCGCTCCTCGCCGCCTCGGAATCACCCATCTGGGACATAACCTGCGCTTGCAACAGCCGAGCCCGATTCCAATCAGGATGCAGGGCCAGCGCCTTTTCCGTTTCCTGCAGGGCTAATTGATACTCGCCTTTATTGCCGGCCAAAAGCGCATACGCAAAGTGAAGTTCGGCCATGCGCGGAAATTCGGCGACCAGGCGCTGCATCACCTTCTCCCCCTCTTCCTTGGAAACCTCCGAATCCAACCACTTGACCAATTCGATCAAGGTATTTTCCAGGTCTACATCGGGCAGGGTCAAAAGAGCCCTCAGCTGATCGAGAGCCTTATCGGTTTGCCCCGTTTTAAGAAGCAGTAAAGCCGTTATCCGACGCGCCGAAACGTTTCCCGGATCGCGCTCGCTCCATAATGTAGCCGCCGTTAGAGCTTTTTCGGTATTTTTAAGATAGAGTCCGATTTGAGCCGCCCGCTCTGCGATCTGAGCATCTTGAGTAAGCCTGGCGGCTTCCAAGTAATTGTTCAGAGCAGTCTCGTACTGTCCGCGCTGACCGGCCACTTCGGCGGTTAAAAGCAAATAGACGATTTCCGAGTGCTGATTGAGTTCTCGGACACCTGCCTGACGGATCTCTTCGGAGGATTCGCCAGAATGGGGCCGCGATGGATTCAAACCCGCGCATCCCGACAGCCAGATACCCCCGACACACGCCAAACAGACCAATCGTTTCAACACTGACGAAATCCCTAAGCCGAAGTTAATAAAAGAACCTTGGATAGTATCGACAACGCTTTTCTCCCTCCATCCGGAGCGGCATCACGGAGATGTCCTGAGCTTTCGACAAAGCGGAGTAAACTGAATTTTATAAACCGGCGAGATTGTACGCTGTCCGTAACATGCAACAATAGACCCGAACCTCCACTATTTGGCTGCGCCCGAGGTTTTTTCTTAAAATTATATTTGGAAAGTCGCAGAAATTTGAGTTCATGGGCATTTTAACCTTAGGGTTGAATCACAATACCGCGCCGATTTTGATCAGAGAGCGCTTGGTCTTCCCGACCGAACGCCTCAAATTCGCCTTGCTGGATCTAATTAAATTGCCGCAGATCGGCGAAGCGGCAATTCTTTCTACGTGCAACCGAACGGAATTGTACTGTGGCGTCGAAACCGATAATCAAGACATCCTGATCGACTGGATCGCTCAAGAGCAGCGCCTTCAACGGGAAGATTTCCAGCCGTATCTCTATTTTCACACCGATGCCGAGACGATCCGCCACATGTTTCGCGTCGCCTGCGGGCTGGACTCGATGATACTAGGAGAACCGCAGATTCTCGGGCAGATGAAATCGGCCTATCAAGTCGCGGCCGAAGCCGGCACTCTCGGCAAGACCCTGAGCAAATTGTTTCAGCACACCTTCACCGCCGCCAAGAAGGTGCGAACCGATACGGCTATCGGTTCCAGCCCCGTTTCGGTTGCTTTCGCGGCCGTGCGACTGGCGCAACGCATCTTCGACGATCTCTCACGGCAGACCGCTATTCTGATCGGCGCCGGAGAAACGATCGAACTGACCGCCCGTCACCTGACCGAGAGCAAAATCGGCCATCTGATTATCGCTAACCGTACCTACGACAAAGCACACACTTTAGCCACACACTTCAACGGATTTGCCATTTCGTTGGCCGAACTGCCGAAACACTTGGCCAAAGCCGATATCGTCGTCTCGTCTACCGCCAGCCAATTGCCTATTTTGGGTAAAGGCGGCGTTGAAAGCGCCCTCAAAGCACGCAAGCACAAGCCGATGTTCATGGTGGATTTGGCCGTGCCTCGCGACATCGAACCGGAAGTCGCCCAGCTGAGAGATGTTTATCTCTATACGGTCGACGATTTGCGGAACACCATCGAGGAAAACCTGAAATCTCGGCAGGAAGCGGCCAAGAAAGCCGAAGAAATTATCGACACCGAAGTGGAGCATTTTTTGGACTGGCTTCGCGCCCAGGGTGTGACGGCTACCATCCGCGACTTCCGCAGCCAGGCCCAAGAGATCCGCGCCGAAGCCTTAAATCGCGCCAGACAGGCGCTGCGAAGCGGTAAGTCGCCCGAAGAGGCGCTGGACCTTTTAGCGAATTTACTCACCAATAAATTGATTCACATTCCCAGCGTCCAAATCAAACAAGCGGGCATCTACGAGCGGCACGATCTGATTGCCGCCGCCCGAGAACTCTTTCAACTTAAAGACAGCTCTTAATACGTGAAACCATCTATTCGCCAGAAACTCGATCATCTCGCCCAGCGATTCGAAGAGATTACCGCCCTCCTTGCCGAACCATCGATTCAGAACGATCAGGACCGCTTCCGCGCGCTGAGTCGCGAGTACGCTCAACTCAACCCGCTGGTCGGCTGTTTCACAAAATATCTGGGCACGCTCGAAGATCTTGCCTACGCGCAGAGCCTGCTCGAAGACAAGGACCCGCAGGTTCGCAGCCTCGCCAAGGAGGAGCTGGCTCATGCCCAAGAAAGGCAAGAAACCTTGGAGCAGGAGTTGCAAATTCTTTTGCTGCCGAAGGATCCTAACGACGAGCGCAATATCTTTCTGGAAGTCCGCGCAGGTACCGGCGGCGCCGAGGCGGCACTGTTCGCCGGCGATTTGTACCGCATGTACAGCCGCTATGCCGAGCAAAAAGGCTGGAAGGCGGAGGTCGTCAGCGAAAGCGAGGGTGAACATGGCGGCTACAAGGAAGTGATCGTCCGCATTAGCGGCCAGGACGTATACTCGCGCCTCAAATTCGAGGCCGGCGCCCATCGCGTGCAGCGCGTACCGGAGACGGAAGCCCAGGGGCGTATTCACACCTCAGCCTGTACGGTGGCGGTACTCGCCGAGGCCGATGAAATCGACATCGACATCAATCCGGCCGATCTGCGGGTCGATACCTACCGGGCCTCGGGCGCCGGCGGTCAGCACGTCAACCGGACTGATTCGGCGGTGCGCATCACACACATTCCTACCGGCATCGTCGTGGAATGCCAGGATGAACGCTCTCAACACAAGAACCGTGCCCGCGCCATGTCCTTGCTGAAGTCGCGCATCCTATCCGCCGAAGAAGAAAAGCAGAGCGCCGAAATTGCCGCCTCGCGCAAGCTACAGGTGGGCAGCGGCGACCGTTCGGAGCGCATCCGCACCTACAACTTTCCGCAGGGCCGGCTCACCGATCACCGCATCAACCTGACCCTCTATCGGCTTGAAGCCATCATGGCGGGCGATCTCGACCCCGTGATCGAACCTCTGATCAATGAACATCAGGCTGAATTGCTGGCGCAGCTGGCCCAGGATTAGTGCGATGAGTACGCCTCGCCCCGCACCGAAGCCAGACAAGTCCGATAGCGCAACCATAGCGGCTGTGCTTCGGTCTGCCGCCGCTCGACTCAGTGAACTGAATGACACGGCACGCCTCGATACGGAAATTTTACTGGCGCTTGCGTTAAACCGCGATCGATCGCACCTTCGCGCATGGCCGGAACGAGAACTTTTACCCGAGGAGCAAGAGCGTTTTCGAGATCTGATCGAACAACGGCGGTCCGGAACTCCGATCGCCTATCTCTCCGGGGAAAAGGAGTTCTGGTCTCGGGCGTTCAAGGTTCGCCCCGACGTGCTCATCCCACGCCCCGAAACCGAGTTGCTGATCGAATTGGCGCTGGCATTCATACCGGCGACACAGATGGCCGATATTTTAGACTTGGGGACCGGCAGCGGCGCCATCGCCGTGACCGTCGCCGCGGAGCGTCCTTTGGCCCGCATCACCGCAACCGACCTTAGTACTGGCGCATTGGAAGTCGCGCAAGAAAATGCGGGTCTGCACGGTGTGCGCAACATTCGCTTTCAACTAGGCGATTGGTTCAATGCGGTGCAGGACGACGAGCGGTTCGATTTAATTGTCAGCAATCCGCCTTATGTCGCCGATGACGATCCACATTTAAGCCAGGGCGATGTGCGCTTCGAACCGGCTTTGGCTTTGAAAGGCGGCATACACGGGTTGGATGCTTTCCGAATCATTGCCCGGGAAGCGCGCGATTACCTGAAACCACACGGGCGACTGATGCTGGAACACGGCTTCGATCAGGCGAAATCTCTAGCCGATCTCTTAACCGAGTTTGGTTACACAGACATCAGCCACCATCTCGATCTCCAAGGTTACGCTCGAGTCACCACCGCACGGTCGGGAAAACGGGTTTAGCCACTCCTTTTCGGAATAGAGCCATGCGCAACACAGAAATCTGTATCCCGCGGTCTTTGGTTAACCAGTTACTGCACCATGCCCAAACATCGCCGGATCTTGAAATTTGCGGTCTCATCGGAGCGAAAAACGGCGTCCCGAGCAACTGCTATCCGGTTAAGAACGCCGCTACGACACCCGACTGCCGGTTTCTGATGGCGCCCGAGGAACAAATCGAAGCCATGCGTAAGATGCGGGAACGAGGAGAGGAATTATTCGCAATCTTTCATTCGCATCCTGCCGCCCCCGCCGAACCTTCGGCCACCGATCTCGAACAAGCGGCTTATCCCGATGCGCTGTATATCATTATCTCCCTAAACACGAAGGGAGTTCTTGAAATGCGCGGGTTCCGCATCCGTCAAGCACAACGAATCGAAGAAGTCGCTTTGCTTCTGTAGCAAGGTTAACTGCGTGGCGGGCTCCAAGAACGCGATTGCCTAACGGGGCAGTTCCAGGGCCTCTCGCGATTTGGGAAAGTCAGCCCCGACGCTCATGACGAAGCTGGTCACATCAGAGATATCGAGGGCGGATTTGACCACCTTCGACTCGTGAACGATGACCGTGAAACCATTAGTCGGATTCGGCGAAGTGGGCACGTACAAAACGTAACGGTCACCCTCACGATTCGTGACATAAGCCGGCAGCCACATTCCTTCCCGTGGATACTCGACATAGACGATTTCCCGTTTATTCTCGTCGGGCTTGCTGCGAAACATGTCGACGATCTTTTTGGTCACCCGATAAACCGTGTTCAAAAACGGCACTCGCTCGATGGCAAGATCGATCAGCGAAATCAATAGCGAGTGGCGTCGCTTGTTGATGGTGTGGCCGATATAAGCCAACAAGGCGAAGACGCCGGCAAACGTTAAGAGCGTGATACCAGAATTGCCGACAGCTTCGTTTACGCCAAATACCGTACTCAATATCAAGTGCGCGAGGAATATTACTATTTGCGCCACGACAATAATCGGCAGCACCGCCAAAGTGCCGATCAAAAAATTATTCAAGGCGATTTTGATGAGATGTTTAGCCTCTGCAAAATTACTGGGTGCCATGAGTTTTCTCCCTGCATGTCTAATCTGCCTTTTAGACAACATCTCCCGCAACAATGATCGCCAGCGCCGATTATGCGCAAAGCGACAGCCCTCTCACTGACCCGGGCCCGCTCCGGTCCGGCTGTCGAACCAGCCGCGGCGAATCGTCCATTTCGCCATTTCCAGAACTGGGAGTATCGTGGCTGACGCGCCCAGCACCACCGCCCATTCGATTCGCGACAGACTGTCGGTGCCGAACGCGTTCTGGAAGAACGGCACATAGATGATTACAAGGAGCAACATCGCTTCCCAAACGATCGCCAGATTCAGCCATTTGTTCGCGAACGGCCGACGAAACACAGAAAAATGATCGGAACGAAAATTGTAGGCCTTGAAGAACTCGATCGAGACCAGCGTCGCGAAGGTTATCGTCATTGCCTTGGAAAGCTCGTTGCCGTTTCGTAACGCCCATAAAAAGACACTGAGATTAACCAGAGTCGACCAAATGCCTCCGACCAGCATCAGTGAGACGACCGGAAAACTGAAAATTCCCCGCTTCGGGTCGCGAGGCTTCTGCCGCATCAAAGCCTCGTCCATCGGATCGACCGCCAGCGCCAAAGCGGGAAGTCCATCAGTGGCCAGATTCACGTAAAGAATTTGCACCGCACTCAAAGGCAGCGGCAACCCGGCCAGCATAGCGCCTGCCATCAGACCTATTTCCCCGATGTTCGAGGACAATAGGTACATTAAGTATTTTTTGATGTTGCTGAAAATCCCCCGTCCTTCCTCCACGGCGGCGACGATGGATGCAAAATTGTCGTCGGTGAGCATCATCGCAGCGGCCTCCTTGGACACGTCGGTGCCAGTGATCCCCATAGCCACGCCGATATCGGCCTGTTTGAGAGCCGGTGCGTCGTTCACGCCGTCCCCGGTCATGGCGACAATGCGGCCTTGTTCTTGCAGAGTGCGGACTATGCGAATCTTGTGCTCGGGAGCTACACGGGCGAAGACCTCGATTTGCCTGACCGCTCGCGCGAACGCCTCATCGCTCATCGCGTCCAGATCGATGCCGGTAATCACTCGTCCGTGTTTCAGAATACCCAACTCGCGGGCAACAGCGCGGGCCGTAGCCGGATGGTCGCCGGTAATCATGATCACCTTGATGCCGGCCTTCTCGCAGGTGGCAATGGCGGACTTGGACTCGGGGCGTGGCGGATCGATCATCCCGACCAGCCCTAGGAAACACATGTCTTTTTCAGCCGTTTCCAGAGACGTTTCTTCCTTTTGAGCCACCGCCAGAACGCGGAGCGCCTCGCCGGCCAAACGCTCGGCCTCGGCCTGTATCACACCACGCGCCGCATCGTCCAACGGAGCTTCACCCTCTGCACTCAGCCAGCGATCGCACGCGTTAAGGATGACCTCCAAGGCACCTTTGGCATAGGCTATCCGCCCGCCCTCGGCATTCTCGTGGAGCGTCGTCATCCGCTTGGATTCCGAGGTAAAGGGAATCTCGCCCATTCGCGGAAACCGGCCGTTCAGTTCGGAGGGCTTTAACCCGGCCTTGGCGGCGGCAACCACCAACGCGCCTTCCGTAGGATCGCCTTGAATCTGCCAGCGCCCCTCTTCAGTTCGAAGCACACTCGCATCGCTCGCCAGTGCCGCCGCTTGAAGCAGCGTCATCACAGGAGGGGTGGGAGCGACTTCGCGGGCTTTGTGGAGGAACCGGCCGACTGGTTCGTAACCGGCGCCCGTAACGCTGAACAATTCCCCGGCAGCCCAAATCTTGCGGGCGGTCATCTCGTCCTTGGTCAAGGTCCCCGTCTTGTCCGAGCAAATGACGGACGTGCTGCCCAAGGTCTCCACGGCCGGCAAACGACGTATGAGCGCGTGACGCCTGACCATCCGGCGAGCGCCGATGGCCAGAGAAATCGTCACTACGGCGGGCAGGGCCTCCGGCACTACGGCAACGGCCAAGGCAATGCCGAAGATCAGCATGTGCTCGAAGGATTCGCCGCGCAAAATGCCGAGGGAAACGATGAGCGCGACGATGAAAACGGCGGCGACGGCCAGCACGTTCCCGACTTTATCGAGGCTCTTCTGCAGCGGCGTCTCGCGCTGTTCCGCCCCGCGCAAGAGACCCACGATACGTCCGAACTCGGTTTCCATCCCGGTGGCGACGACGACGCCCTGGCCTCGCCCGTAAGTCACGGCCGTGCCGGCAAACCCCATGTTCTGGCGATCACCGATGGCTAACTGAGGATCATCCAACGGCGCGGTGCGCTTTTCCACCGGCGTCGACTCGCCCGTCAGGGGTGCCTCGTCGATTTGGAGATTCACGGATTCGATCAGGCGCAGATCGGCGGGAATGCGGTTGCCGGTCAGCAAACGGACGACATCGCCGGGAACCAGATAGCGTGCAGGTATCTCCACGAATTTACCATCGCGCATCACGCTCGCCATCGGCGCCGCCATCTGCTGCAAGGCTTCCATTGCGCGCTCGGCACGGTATTCCTGAAAAAATCCCAGCAATACGGCAAATAAAACGATCACCGCAATGACGATGGATTCGACGGTATGTCCTAAATACGCCGAGAAGCCGATGGCAACCAGCAGAATAATGACCAGGACGCTCTTGAACTGCGACAGAAAAAGCCTGAAAGCCGAAGTTCCCTTGCCTTGCTCGATCTCATTGAATCCGTGCTTGACAAGGCGGTGATCGGCCTCCTCTTCAGTCAATCCGCCCGGACCGGATCGAACGTCCCCATAAGTTTGTTCGATTGTCTTGGAATGCCAGGCCGGTTGTTGCTCCGGTGCCTCCGCCAGATCCGGCTTTATCAGCTCAATCCGATCCAGACAGTTCCAAACGAACCGCCAATGGAAACCGATGCCGGCCAACACGGCAATGTGGAACAATTCGTGCGGGCCTAACACCCCGCCGACGATAACCGGCCACCGCAGAAAGTCGAGAACCGCACCCGAGGTATAAGCCAATGCGCTGAAAAGCATCGGCCTGAAGAACGAAAAACCGAATCGGCGCCAAACAGCGATCCCGGACGCCAGCCCCAGCCAGCCGAGCCCTAGATACAGCGTCAAACCGAGCGATTCCGGGATGTTCTCGAAGAAGACGACCTTGAGCGTAAGCCCGGTAATGGCCAATCCCCATACCAAAAGCAAAACGCCCCAACGCCAGATGCCCGAGAAAAGGATGCAATGCACGGGGGTGAAGCTTCCCGCGATCAGCAAAAAGATCGCGGCATGATCCAGCCGCTGCAATACCGCACGCCCAGCCCCGCCGACGGACAGCAGATGGAACACGCCGCTCATGGAGAGGAGAAAAATGCAGGTAAAGACGAACACCCCTACGGCTATTGTGCGGCAGAGATTGCCCCGGGCCCGGCGAATCAAAAAGAACCCCAGAATGGCGAACACGCCCGCGGCCAACAAATGCATGAGAGAACTTACGGGATCGGCAAAACCTGGAATCGGATAAGTCTCCATGGCGGAATTGAGCTTTAAAACAGCTGGTGAAAAGGGCTGGCAGGGTCCTTGCGTTGGCGATGGAACGCGGCTACGAGACTAAGCCTGAATCGACAAACGCGCGCCTGGCCCCATCGCCACCGCGAGAACTCACCTCGGGGCGATATCTTGGGTTCGGGTAGTGATCGATAGGACCGTAACGGCTTGCTAATCGCCGTCGTCTGGCGCACGTTTATTGCAATTTCTTCTTGAGCAAATCGTTCAATTGCTGCGGATTGGCCTTGCCTTGGGTCGCTTTCATGGCCTGGCCGACGAAAAATCCGAACAACTTATCCTTGCCCGCCCTGTACTGCGCCAGTTGTTCCGGATTGGCGGCGATGATTTCGTCGATGGTTTTCTCGATCGCGCCGGTATCGGTGATTTGTTTCAGTCCTTGTTTTTCGATGATGGCGTCAGCGGTTTCGCCCGATTCCCAAAGGGTTTCAAAGACCTGCTTAGCCAGTTTTCCGGAGATGGTTTCATCGGCGATGCGCCTGACGAGGCCTGCGAGTCGCTCTGCCTCGACCGGGCTTTTCTCGATCTCCAAGCCAGCTTTGTTGAGCGCGCCCGACAAATCGCCCATCACCCAGTTGGCGCACAATTTGGGATCGCTGCCCGACGACTCCTTGACCACGGCTTCATAGTAGTCGGCAAGCTCCCGCGTTGCCGTCAGCACGGTCGCATCGTAGTCGTTCAAGCCATACTGGGATTTGAAGCGGTCGCGCTTTTCGTCCGGAAGTTCGGGCAGATCCTTGCGCACTTCCTCGATGAAATCGCTCGATATTTCCAGCGGCAGCAGGTCGGGATCGGGGAAATAGCGGTAGTCGTTCGCCTCTTCCTTGCTGCGCATGGAGCGGGTCTCATCCTTGTTTGCGTCATACAAGCGGGTTTCCTGTACGATTTGTCCGCCATTTTCAAGAATTTCGATCTGTCGCTCGATTTCGTAGTTAATTGCGCGCTCCACAAAACGGAACGAGTTCAGGTTCTTGATTTCGGCACGGGTGCCGAACTTCTCCTGACCTTTAGGGCGAATCGACACGTTGGCATCGCAGCGGAACGATCCTTCCTGCATGTTGCCGTCGCAAATCTCCAGATAACGCACCAAAGCGTGCAGCTTTTTCATATAAGCCACCGCTTCCTTCGCCGAGCGAAGATCCGGTTCGGACACGATCTCCAGAAGTGGCGTGCCGGCGCGGTTCAAATCGATTCCGGTAAACCCGTGAAAATCCTCATGCAATGATTTACCGGCATCTTCTTCCAGATGGGCGCGGGTGATCCCGATGGTTTTCTCGATACCGTCCACCGAAATACTCAGATGTCCCGTGCTCACTACGGGAAGGTCGTATTGACTGATTTGATAGCCTTTCGGCAGGTCGGGATAGAAGTAGTTTTTGCGCGCAAAAACCGAAAACGGAGTCACGCGGGCGCCGATGGCAAGGCCGAATTTGACCGCCATGCGCACTGCCTCGCCGTTCAGCACGGGCAATACGCCGGGCAAACCCAAATCCACCGCACAGGCTTGGGTGTTGGGCTCCGCACCGTAGGCCGTCGGCGCACCCGAAAAAATCTTGGATTTAGTAGCGAGCTGGGCGTGAATTTCCAACCCGATAACCGTTTCCCATTCCATACAAACCTCTTATACGAAATCTCTCGGAGCCCGCCGGTGCCAGTCGGTCACTCGTTGATACTGATGCGCCACATTAAGCAAACGCTCCTCGGCGAAATAATTGCCGATGATCTGCATGCCGACGGGCAGATTCTTCGAAAATCCCACGGGGATCGACATGCCGGGAAGACCGGCCAGATTTACGGCGATCGTATAGATGTCCGACAGGTACATCGCGATGGGATCGGCGGTCTTTTCCCCGAAGCGGAACGCGACAGACGGCGCGGTGGGGCCCATGATCACGTCGACCTCCTCGAAGGCCCGATTGAAATCGTCGCTGATCAAGCGCCGGATCTTTTGGGCTTTGAGGTAATAGGCATCGTAATAACCCGCGGAGAGCGCATAAGTACCGATCAGGATGCGCCGCTTCACTTCCGCGCCGAAACCTTCGCCGCGGGAGCGCATGTAGAGATCGTGCAAGTCCTTGGGCTCCTTGCAGCGATACCCGAAGCGGACACCGTCATAGCGGGCCAGGTTGGACGAACACTCGGCGGGTGCCACAACGTAATAAACCGGCACCGACAGCTTCATGTTAGGCAGCGAAATCTCTTTCACGGTCGCGCCCAGCCTCCGATATTCGTCGATAGCATCGTCGATGAGGCGCGCGATGTCTGAATCCAAGCCCTCGTCGAAGAACTCTTTGGGCAAACCGATCCTGAGCCCATCCAAGCTGTTGTTAAGAGACGCGGAATAATCCGGCACCGGCCTATCGAGGCTGGTGGAGTCCTTTTCGTCGAACCCTGCCATGACTTGGAGCATGAGCGCACAGTCTTCCGCCGTTCGAGCCATGGGACCGCCCTGATCGAGGCTGGATGCGAAAGCAATCATTCCCCAGCGAGAAACCAGACCGTAGGTCGGCTTCAACCCGGTGATACCACAAAAAGACGCGGGCTGACGAATCGATCCGCCGGTATCCGTTCCGGTGGCTCCCGGAGCTAGCCGTGCCGCCACCGATGCCGCCGAACCACCGGACGAGCCCCCCGGAACGGTGCCGGTATCCCACGGATTCTTGACCGGTCCGTAATAGCTCGTTTCGTTGGAAGATCCCATAGCGAACTCGTCCATGTTGAGTTTCCCCAGCATGACGGTTCCCACCTGCTTGAATCGCTCCACGACCGTGGCATCGTACGGGGAGATAAAGTTGTCGAGCATCTTCGAGCCGCAGCTCGTCTTTACGCCTTTGGTGCAGAAAATATCTTTCTGCGCGATGGGGACACCGGTCAAGGCTCCGGCCGAACCTTGGGCGATCAATGCATCGGCCGCTCCGGCCTGCTCTAGCGCCTGTTCCTCGGTGACGGTGACAAAGCAGTTGAGTTGTGAGTCATATTGCCGGATGCGCGCCAGAAAAGCCCGCGTCAGTTCAATACTGCTGAATTCTTTTTTCTTGAGCCCGTCGGCTAATTCGGCGATGGTTTTGTCGTGCATGAGTTGGTTCCGGAATCCAGAATATGCATGAAACGGGGTAACCTCCAAATCAACCCGTCGCACTGATCATTCTATAACTTTGGGCACCAGATAAAGTCCGGCTTCCACCAAGGGCGCGCGCGCCTGGAATAACTCCCGCTGATCAGCCTCGCTCACTGCATCAGGCCGTAAACGCTGGGCCTGATCCAGGGGATGAGCCATGGGAGAAACGGTAGCGGTATCCACAACGCTCATTTCCTCGACAAAATCCAATATGCCCGAAAGATCGCGAGCATAAGCGGCCGCTTTTTCGGCATCGATAGCAAGGCGTGCGAGCCAAGCGATCTTGTGAACTTGATCTATGTTTAAGGACATAATTGCATCCATTGTTTCTTTCGGTCATATAATACCCTATATATTGCTCTTGTTGCTCTGGCCCCCACCCGTTGTTAAATTACGGCATTTACAAGGACTACATGCCCATGTTCTTCAGACACCTCCGAGGATTCTTCTCTAACGATTTGTCCATCGACCTTGGCACCGCAAACACCTTGATCTACATCCGTGGCCAAGGCATTGTGGTGAACGAGCCATCGGTGGTGGCTATCCGCGAGGATCGCACCCGCGGACAAAAATCCATCGCGGCGGTAGGTTCTGCCGCAAAATCGATGCTGGGACGAACGCCCGGCAATATCACCGCCATCCGGCCTCTCAAAGATGGGGTGATTGCCGACTTTACCGTCACGGAAAAAATGCTCCAGTACTTCATCCACAAGGTACACAAGAACAAACTCTTCCGGCCAAGCCCCAGAGTTTTGATCTGCGTACCGTGCGGTTCGACCCAGGTGGAGCGGCGCGCCATCAAGGAATCGGCGGCAGGGGCCGGAGCCCGGGAAGTTTATCTCATTGAGGAGCCGATGGCGGCAGCAATCGGCGCCGGATTGCCCGTACATGAAGCACGCGGCTCGATGGTGTTGGACATTGGCGGCGGGACTTCCGAAGTGGCAGTGATCTCGCTGAATGGCATCGTCTATTCCGCCTCGGTGCGCATCGGCGGCGACCGCATGGACGAGGCCATTATGAACTACGTGCGCCGCAATTACGGGACTCTGATCGGAGAGTCAACAGCCGAGCGGATCAAGTACGAAATCGGCACCGCCTATCCGGGAAGCGAGATCAAGGAAATCGAGGTCAAAGGCCGCAACCTTGCGGAAGGCGTACCGCGCAGCTTTGTTCTGAACAGCAACGAAATCCTCGAGGCACTTCAGGAGCCCCTGCAAGGCATTATCGGCGCTGTGAAGGTGGCACTGGAGCAAACGCCGCCCGAACTCGGCGCTGACGTTGCAGATCGAGGTATCGTTTTGACCGGCGGGGGAGCGTTACTTAAAGACATGGACCGCCTGATCGCCGAGGAAACCGGACTTCCCGTTTTTATCGCTGAAGATCCGATGACCTGCGTCGCTCGCGGGGGTGGACGAGTATTGGAACTGCTGGACGAAATTGGCGCGGCAGCATTCTCACTTGAATGAAGCCGGCTGACTGCCGGCTTGCGTCGTTTTAAGAGGATTGGGATATCAAACGGCTGTTCTCGCAAGGCTATTCACTCAACATCCGTCTACTGCTGTGTTTGGCGGCCGCTCTAGTCTTGCTTGCCTCCGAGCAACACGGCGTGTTCCAGGCCGTGCGAACACCTTTCGCTTCAGTGGCTTATCCTTTACAGCAAATCGTTAGCTCGCCCGTACGTTTCGCGCAGCACATCATAGAATCCGTATCCACATACGCTAGCCTGGTTGCGGAAAACCAAAAACTAAGAGACGAGCAACTCGTCTTCAAAACGAAGCTGCTGAAATTCGCCGCCTTGGAACAAGAAAATATCCGGCTACGCGGGCTTTTGGATACCTCTTTCAAAGTTGGCGAGCAAGTGTCGATTGCCGAACTGCTATCCATCAATCTAGTTCCCTATGAGCATATTGTCGTGGTAAACAAGGGTGCCCGATTCGGCGTCCATGCCGGCCAACCCGTATTCGACGCAAACGGGGTTGTAGGGCAGGTACTACGAGTCACGCCTTATAGCGCCGAAGTAATGCTGATTACCGATCCGAATCACGCCATCCCGGTGCAGGTGAATCGGAATGGTCTTCGCACCATAGCCCTGGGCACCGGACAGACCGACCGCCTGGCCCTACCCTATCTTTCCAGCAATGCCGACATTCAGGTGGGCGATCTCCTCGTAACCTCGGGGCTCGGCGGCGTCTTCCCGCATGGCTATCCGGTCGCCACCGTGACAGCCGTCGCACCGCAAAAAACATCCTTCGCCAAAATAACCGCTGCACCGGTAGCCCAACTCGACCGAAACAGGGAACTGCTGTTGGTATGGAGCGACTCCCAACCCATCCCGAGGATCCCTGACCAAGAGCATCATTCAGAAGCTTTGCCTGCACATGGCGACCGTTAAACCGTCCTCCACCGGACTGACGGTGGTCCCTCTAAGTCTTGTATTCGCCATGATTTTGCGAATCCTTCCTTTGCCCCACGAGTGGTTTAATTTCAATCCCGACTGGACTGCTTTGTTCTTGATTTACTGGACCATGGCGATACCGGACCGTGTAGGAGTAGGCACGGCCTGGTTCACCGGCCTTTTCGTCGACACGTTAACCGGCCGCATGTTAGGTCAGCACGCTCTGGCTTATTCCATCATCGCCTATGTCAGCCTCCGATTGTATCGTCGCCTGCGCCTTTACCCGCTCCCTCAGCAATCTTTATGGATACTCATATTTCTGCTGATAAGCCAATTTCTGGTCCTCTGGACGCAAAACGTCAAGAACATGAATGTTTTAAATTGGGTATATTGGCTGCCGTCCTTCACCGGCGCGCTTGCTTGGCCGGCGGTATTGATAACGCTACGGCGGATTAGACGCCACTTCAGCATCTTCTAATTTTCGGCTATGCGGTAAGCGATCGCTATGGGCCGCCCCTTCGAGTTCAAAAACAAGTTTTACGAGAACCGCCTGTTTCTCAACCGCATTGCCGCCAGCGTATTGTTTATGCTGGTGGCCACCGCAGGACTCATAGTCCGCCTGATTTATCTCCAGGTAATGGGGCACGAGCATTACACGACCTTGTCGCGCGACAATCAGGTCAAGATATCCCCTTTGGCGCCTTCCCGCGGTTTGATCTTCGACCGCAACGGCGAAGTTCTGGCGGACAATACCGCCACCTATAGCTTGGAAGTCATTCCGGAACAGGTTCCGAATCTGAATGCCACCTTAGCCGAGCTCAAGCAACTGCTGAATCTGAGCGATGAAGAGCTCAGCCGTTTCAAGGCGCAGAAAAGCCAGCGCAAGAGCTTCGAGAGCGTGCCCTTGCGTCTGGAGTTGACGGAGGAAGAAATAGCCCGCTTCGCGGTCAAGATGCCTTATTTTCCCGGCGTCGAGATCCGAACCCGGTTCATGCGCAGTTATCCATACGGCTATTTGACTTCCCATGTCGTAGGCTATGTGGCCCGCATCAACGAAGCCGAACTTCAATCTCTCGACCCCGCTCAATACCGCGGGACGTACCATATCGGGAAGAGCGGCGTCGAAAAAACCTACGAATCCATATTGCACGGCAAAACCGGGTACGAGGAGTACGAAACCAATGTCCAAGGACGCGCTATTCAGGTATTGAGCACTACCGACCCCCTGGCCGGAACCGATCTTTACCTTTCCTTGGATATTCGATTGCAAAAAACCGCCTTCGACGCCCTGGGAGAGTTCAACGGATCGGTGGTAGCACTGGATCCCTCTACGGGCAAGGTGTTGGTATTAGTCAGCAAACCGGGCTTCGATCCTAACCCGTTTATCCATGGTATCCGCAAAGAGGATTACGATATTCTTCAGAACACGCCGGAACGCCCGTTGTACGACCGCGCCTTGCGGGGCGTGTATCCGCCCGGCTCCACGGTCAAGCCGTTCATGGGCTTGGCCGGTTTGAAACTCTCGGATTTGAACCAGGGGCGGCGAGTTTTTTGCCCCGGCTACTACCGCCTCCCCAATGCGGAGCACAAATACCGGGACTGGCGCAAACAAGGACACGGATCTGTGGATCTCAAAGCGGCCATCACTCAGTCCTGCGACGTCTTTTTCTATGACCTCGCTCACCATATCGGCATCGATCAGCTACAAGAGTTCATGCAGCAATTCGGTTTCGGCAAACGAACCGGAGTCGATCTCGGGGGTGAAAAAACAGGCCTGTTTCCTTCACGGGAATGGAAGAAAAAAAAGCGCAAACAAGTGTGGTATCCCGGCGAAACTCTCATTGCAGGCATTGGGCAGGGCTATGTTCAAGTTACGCCTATGCAGCTGGCGAGAGCCACGGCGATACTCGCCAATCGTGGACGAAGCGTAGAGCCGCGCGTGGTGGACTCCATAAAAGCGACATACGAGGTCCAGAACCCTTACCCCAGAAGCGGTGGCGAAATAGCTGCAGACCTCAAGCCTGAATACTGGCGAACTGTGATCGATGCCATGATCGATGTAGTCCATAGCCAGCGAGGAACCGCCAAAGGCATATCCGCCGGCCTTTCCTATACGGTCGCCGGCAAAACCGGGACTGCACAGGTTTTCACAGTACGGCAAGACCAGGAATACAAAAACTTGAAGATCAGTAAAACGATGCGCGATCACGCTTGGTTCATAGCTTTCGCACCAGCGGAAAGCCCCCGCATCGCTATCGCCGTACTCGCGGAAAACGGCGGACACGGCAGCTCCGTCGCCGCGCCTATCGCTCGCGCCGTGATGGATCAGTATTTGCTCGAAAATCCATGAACATCGATCCTGTACTCGCTCAACTTCGGGTCACGCCGCCTCAGCGCACTTCGCCGCTGCAGAAACTTCATATCGACTTGCCGCTGCTGGCCGGGCTAGGGGGCTTATGTACCCTCGCCTTCATCATCCTTTACAGCTCCGGCGGCCAAGATCTGAACGTGCTCCTGCGTCAGGCGACGCGCCTCGGGCTGGCTATGGTCGTGATGATCGCCATTGCCCAAATTCACCCGCGCCACCTCAAGTTTTATAGTCCGGTTCTATATCTGCTCGGCGCGCTGCTTCTGACAGCCGTTTTGGTGATGGGTAAAACAAGCATGGGCGCTCAGCGCTGGCTGGACCTCGGAATTGTACGCTTTCAGCCCTCCGAACTGACCAAGCTATCCACCCCCATGATGATTGCCTGGTATCTGTCCGGGCACACGCCCCCCCGCTTGAAGCAATTAGTCCTTGCCGGCCTGTTAGTTCTGATACCCACACTGCTTATCGCCAAGCAACCGGACCTCGGCACCGCCGTATTGGTGGCCAGCGCCGGCTCGGCCGTGGTGTTTCTGGCTGGAATCCCGTGGCGCTATATGTTCGCCCTCGGCGTTTTAGGCGGAAGCCTGTTACCTGTAGTCTGGCACTTCATGCATGGTTATCAGCGGGACCGGGTTTTGACTTTCCTGAACCCGGAAGGGGACCCTCTGGGACGTGGTTATCATATTATTCAATCCAAGATCGCTATCGGTTCCGGTGGTATTTATGGCAAAGGCTGGCTGCACGGCACTCAGGCGCACCTGGAGTTTCTGCCGGAGCGCTCCACCGACTTCATTTTTGCAGTATTCGCCGAGGAGTTCGGGCTGGTTGGCTGCCTGGGGCTATTGGGACTCTATCTCTTTGTTCTCGGGCGCTGTTTTTATATCGTGGTGCAGGCTCAGGACAACTTTAGCCGGCTCCTAGCCGGGGCCCTGACAGTGACTTTTTTCGTGTACGTATTCGTCAATATCGGCATGGTCATCGGCATTCTCCCCGTGGTGGGAGTTCCCCTGCCCTTGATCAGCTACGGCGGCACATCCATGGTGACCCTGCTGGCCGGCTTCGGTATGCTTATGTCCGTCCAGACCCATCGCAAACTCCTGCCGAGCTGATGATCATGAGATTTCCGACCCTAATCCTGTTGATTGTTTCTCTTTGTGGCTTTTCCTTACCCGGAAAGGCCACGGAAGACCTGATGGAACGCCCGGACGTCCGAACCTTCATTCGGGACATGGGCCGCAAACATCGCTTCAGCGCCCTTGAGCTCGACAAAGTATTCCGGGGCGTCACGATCCAGGACAAAATTCTCGAAGCCATGGCCAAGCCATACGAAGCCAAGCCTTGGCATGCCTACCGTAAGCTGTTTCTCACCGAGACACGAATTCAGAGCGGGGTCGATTTCTGGAGCCGGAACACTGCCGCGCTGGCCGCGACTGCGCGAAAATACGGCGTTCCCGCCGAGGTAATCGTCGCCATTATCGGAATCGAAACCACGTATGGCCAATCGCCCGGCAAGTATCGGGTCATCGATGCGCTCTCCACCTTGGCCTTCGCTTACCCGAAGCGAGCCGAATTTTTCCGGCGCGAACTGGAGGAATTCCTGGTGCTATGCCGGGAGGAGAGCATGAATCCCACCCATCCCATGGGGTCCTATGCCGGCGCTATGGGCTTGCCGCAGTTCATGCCGAGCAGCTACCGGAGGTACGCTGTCGATGGAGATGGAGATCGCCGACGCGATATCTGGAACAATCCGGCCGATGCCATTGCCAGCGTCGCCAGTTACTTCGCCGCTAATGGATGGCAAGCGGGTGAGCCGGTGGCCTTCCCCGCTACTGTGAGGGGTACGGCTCATGAACAGCTGGCAAGCACCAACGTGAAACCGGCCCATACCGTGCGGGAATGGCTTTCCCTTGGCGTCGACTCCGGCGCGTCCTTGCCCGCCCATGTCAAAGCCGCTCTGGTGAGACTCGATGAAGAAGCTGGTCCTGCGTATTGGCTGGGGCTTCACAACTTTTACGTAATCACCCGCTACAATCATAGTCCGCTGTACGCGATGGCCGCTCACGAACTGAGCCGCCAATTGGTGTCCCGCCGCAGTGCCGATGGCTCTTTCTGAGCCTGATTTACCACCGCCAAATCCAACGAAGCCCCGGCACGCGGTGCGCGCGTGTTACAATGCGGCGCCGATTTTCAACCCGACCGAAAGCAGAAAGCCGTGAAAATTAAACTACCCAGCTTGCTTTTTCTTTTTGCCCTGCTCGGATTTTACCGTCTCAGCCTCGCCGATCCGGTACTGATACCGGCACCGCCCGAGGTTGGAGCGAAGGCCTACGTTTTGGAGGATTTCAACAGCGGACGCGTGCTCGCCGAGAGCAATGCGGATCAACGCCTTGAACCGGCCAGCCTGACCAAAATCATGACCGCCTACGTGGTATTCCGGGAATTGGCGGCCGGCCATCTGAAACTGGACGACATGGTTATGATAAGCGAAAAAGCCTGGCGTACCGAAGGTTCGCGCATGTTTGCTCAGGTTGGCGTCCAGATCCCGGTTGAAATGCTGCTCAAGGGCATGATCGTTCAGTCCGGGAACGACGCCAGCGTGGCTTTGGCCGAGCATGTCGCCGGCGACGAGGCTGTGTTCGCCCAGATGATGAACCAGAATGCCGAACGGCTCGGCATGAAAAACACCCATTACAAGAACAGCATGGGTTTACCCGATCCTGAGCATTACACTACTGCGCGTGATCTTTCCATTCTCACGCGGGCCATGATCGGGGAATTCCCCGAATACTATAAATGGCATGCGATCAAGGAATTCGAATTCAACGGCATCAAGCAAATCAACCGCAACCGCCTCTTGTGGCGCGACCCCACCGTGGATGGCGTGAAAACCGGACATACCGAAGGCGCCGGATTCTGTCTGGTCGCGTCCTCGGTACGCGATGGCATGCGGTTGATTTCCGTGGTACTGGGCACCAAGGGCGAGAACGATCGCGCCAATGCAAACCAGGCGCTGCTCAATTACGGTTACCGCTTCTTCGAAACCCGGCCGATTTACAAAGCCAATGAGAAATTATCCGAAACCCGGGTGTGGAGGGGCGCGGACACCGAATTGGCGTTAGGCGTCAACCGTGACTTCTACGTCACTTTCCCGCGCGGCCAGTACCAGAATCTCAAAGCCGGCATGGAAATCAACACCACGGTGACCGCTCCGGTAAAACAAGGCGATAAGCTCGGTACGGTAAAAGTCACGTTCAACAACGAGACAGTCGGCCAACAGGATTTGGTGGCGATGAAAGCCGTGAATGAAGGCGGTTTTTTCCGCCGTACGATCGACCAGGCCCAACTGTTCTTCAAATAATCCAAGGAATCGGCTGAAATGGCGGAAAACGACTGCCTCGTCTATTTGAACGGGGATTACTTGCCGGTGGGCGAGGCCAAGGTGTCCGTTTTGGACCGCGGCTTTCTGTTCGGCGACGGCGTTTACGAAGTTGTTCCCGTCTACGGTGGACGCCCGTTCCGGCTGGACGAGCACTTGCGCCGGCTGGACGGCAGCCTGCACGGCATCCGCATGGCGAACCCGCTTCCCGACGACAGGTGGGCGGAGATCTTCAACCGGCTCATTAACGGCGAGCACGATCAATATATCTATCTGCAGGTCACGCGCGGGGCCGCGCCGAAGCGGGACCATGCCATTCCCGCGGATGTCAAACCGACCGTATTCGTCATGTGCTCGGCCATTGCACCGATCCCGATCAGCGGGGTATGCGCCGTCACTGTGGACGATATCCGCTGGCGGTGGTGCCACATCAAAGCCATCACGCTGCTCGCCAACGTGCTGTTGCGGCAAGAGGCCGTGGATCGGAACGCCGCCGAAGCCATTTTGGTCCGTGACGGCTGGGTAACCGAAGGGGCGGCGAGCAATGTTTTTGCGGTAATCGATGGCGTTTTGACGACCCCGCCTAAAGGCAATGATCTCTTGCCGGGAATCACCCGCGATCTGGTGCTGGAGCTGGCGCAGGAAAACGGGGTGCCTGCCGTCGAACGCCGCATCAGCCTGGATGATTTGAAGCGTGCTCCGGAGATTTGGCTGACCAGTTCGACACGGGAGATTCTCCCGGTCATCGAACTCGATGGCGTAGCGGTCGGACAGGGTGAACCCGGCCCGCTTTGGCCGCGAATGCAAGCCATTTATCAAGCCTACAAACAGAGGTTGCGCATGGCATGAATACCGAGACTCCCGCGACGCTGCTCCAGTTTCCCTGCGAATTTCCGATCAAGGCGTTCGGTCACAGCCGCCCCCATTTCGACGGTCTGATTGCCGAAATCGTGCGCCGTCATGCTCCGGGTTTGACCGAAGGCGCGGTGACCGCCCGGCCCAGCCAGGGGGGGAAATTCACGGCGGTCACCGTGACTATCCGGGCTGAAAGCAAGGCGCAGCTGGATGCTATTTATCAGGACCTCACCCGTTGCACCGAGGTCATCATGGCCCTGTGAGCGGCCGCTTGCGTGTGACCATTCTTTAAGAGGAACCCGCCCTATGAAGTAACCGATCCGGTCGACTTCGCACATCTCGCATCGTCCTTCCGAACCCGCTGAGCAGCACCGACCGAGCGTTTCATGGCCGAACCGAACACCACCCCTCCCGAAGAAACACTCAAGCATCATCTGGAAGAGGTCATCACGCTCCTCAACAAACAGAAGCTCGAGGAGACCATTCTCCAGCAGCGAGCGATGCCGCACCATGACCTCGTGGAAACCCTGCTGCACAAGCGCCATCAGGCGGCACTGAAACACAAGCTCGATCAACTCCATGCGGCGGACATCGCCTATATCCTGGAGGCGCTGCCGCTGGAACAGCGGCTTATTGTCTGGAATCTGGTCAAATCCGAACTCGACGGACAGATCTTGCTCGACGTGTCCGATGCGGTACGCGAAACGCTCATTTCGGACATGAACATGGAAGAGCTGTTATCCGCCACGGGACAGCTCGAAACGGACGAAATCGCCGATCTTGCACCGGATTTGCCGGAAGAAGTCTTGCAGGAACTTCTGGAAAACCTCAACGATCAGAACCGAAAGCGCCTGCAATCAGTGCTGTCGCACGAGGAGGACACCGTAGCTGCCCTAATGGACTTCGGCATGCTCACGATACGGGAAGACATCAGCTTAGGCGTCGTGCTGCGTTACCTGAGAAGGCGGGGCGATCTGCCCGAGCATACCGACAAGCTGTTCGTGGTCGACGAGCACAACGTGCTGAAAGGCGTACTGCCCCTGAAACGGCTGCTCACCACCAATCCCGACAAGCCGGTCTCGGAAATCATGGGCAAGGATGTGGTTTCATTCCATCTCGACGATGATGCGGAAGAAGCGGCGCGGGCTTTCGAGCGCTACGATCTTTTGTCCGCCCCGGTCGTGGACCGCGAAGGCAAGCTGCAGGGCCGTATCGGCGTAGATGCCATCGTCGATTATATTCGCCGGAAATCCGATGAAGATATGCTGTCTCAGGCTGGTCTACTGGAGGAAGAAGACATTTTCTCCGGTGTCTGGAAAAGCGCCCGGAACCGTTGGCTTTGGCTGGCAATCAACCTCGTTACCGCTTTCGTCAGCACCCGGGTTATCGGGGTCTTCGAAGACACTATCGTCAAGGTGGTGGCATTGGCCTCGCTCATGCCCATCATCGCCGGTATCGGCGGCAACACCGGCAATCAGACCAGCATGATGATCGTTCGCTCCATCGCACTCGGCTTGATCAATTCGTCGAATGTGAAGCGGCTGATCGTCAAGGAACTGGCCATCGGCTTCCTCAATGGAGCCGTGTGGGGCTCGGTACTGGGGCTGATCGCCTATCTGCTCTATCGGGACATCGAACTCGGCTTGGTCATGGCGGGCGCCACCTTGCTCAATCTCCTGGTGGCGGCGATCATGGGCATCGCCGTTCCACTGGTGCGGGATAGGCTTGGGCTCGACCCCGCGGTCGGTACCAGCGTGCTGCTGACCGCCATGACGGACGGCATGGGCTTTTTTATCTTCCTCGGATTGGCCACCCTCGTTCTTCTGTAACAGCCGCGCCTATGACCGATACGACCGAAGCCCTATGCCTGCGCAATCTCGGCCTTACAGAGTACGAGACGAGCTGGCACGCCATGCGACAGTTCACCGAGCAGCGGGATGAAAGCACACCGGATGAGCTGTGGCTGTTGGAACATCATCCGGTCTATACCTTGGGACTGAACGGGGACATCCGGCACATGATCCGAACCACGGACATTCCCGTCGTCAAAACCGACCGCGGCGGGCAGATTACCTACCATGGGCCTGGTCAACTGATCGTTTATGTGTTGGTCGATCTTCGACGGAAGAATCTAGGCGTGAGGCGCTTGGTAAGCGCCTTGGAAAACGCGGTAATCGGCTTGCTTAAGCAGTACGGCATCACGGCCCAGGCGCGACAAGATGCACCGGGCGTCTACGTAGGCGGCCGCAAAATCGCCTCTCTCGGCCTTCGCGTGCGCAAGGGCTGCAGCTATCATGGTCTAAGCCTTAACGTGAATCCGGACTTGTCGCCGTTTTCGGCCATCAATCCGTGCGGCTACGCGGGACTTGAAGTCACTAGCCTAACCGCGCTCGATGTGGCCATCCAAGCGCACGAGGCGGCAGCGCCTTTGGCCGTCGAAATCATGCAAACCTTGAACTACGAACGAGTGATCCCTACCCGTGGCTGACAAAGACTCCTACCAGGCCCCCTCCAGACTGAGCCCCGATACCCATCAACGCAAGGCCGACAAGCTGAAGCGCATCCCGATCAAAGTAGTTCCGGCGGAAGCTCCGTTGCGCAAACCTGCCTGGATACGCGTCAAGGCCACGAGCAGCGAAAGCGTCAACCGGATCAAACAGATCCTGCGCGAGCAAAAGCTCCATACGGTTTGCGAGGAAGCCGCCTGCCCGAACCTGTCAGAGTGCTTCGGCCACGGCACGGCCACGTTCATGATCCTCGGCGATATCTGCACCCGCCGCTGCCCCTTCTGCGACGTGGCCCACGGCCGTCCCGCCGAGCCGGACCCGAACGAGCCCGAACACCTCGCTAAGGTCGTTCGGCAGCTGGGGCTCCGCTACGTCGTCATCACCTCGGTGGACCGGGACGACCTTCGCGACGGCGGCGCCGGCCATTTCGCCGCCTGCATCGAAGCCGTTCGCCATCAGAATAGGGACATCAAGATCGAAATCCTGGTGCCGGATTTTCGCGGCCGCATCGACGCCGCGCTCGATCAATTGGCACGGATGCCCCCCGACGTGTTCAACCACAACCTCGAAACCGTTCCACGTCTCTACCGGCAAGCGCGCCCCGGCGCCGACTATCGCGTATCCCTCGATTTGCTGGCCCGATTCAAACAGCTTCATCCTGAAATACCCACGAAGTCGGGATTGATGCTGGGCCTAGGCGAAACTCTCGAAGAGGTGAAAGAAGTTATGGCGGACTTGCGCGGACACGGCTGCGACATGCTGACCATAGGCCAATATCTGCAACCGAGCCGCGACCATTTGCCGGTGGTCCGCTACGCGACGCCTGAGGAATTCGAAGATCTCGCCCAAATCGGCCGAGGCCTCGGCTTCTCCGCGATCGCCAGCGCACCTATGGTACGCTCGTCCTATCATGCCGATCTGCAAGCGTCCACGGTGCTGGAAGATTATTGAACCGCAACCGCATCTTGGATATCGAGCGCCTTAAGCATCTACTGCCGGAAACTCCGGCCTTCGTTTACGACGAAGCACGGATCATTCATGCACTCGATTTGCTGGGTCGCGTGCGCGAAGCCTGCGGCCTGCGGATCTTGTACTCGGTCAAGGCATTTCCGTTCGCTAGCGCGTTGCGCTTGATTCTTCCCCGAGCGGACGGCTTTTCGGTCAGCTCGTTATTCGAGGCGCGGCTGGCCTCCGAAGTTCTAGAACTGGGTGGTCATCACTCGCTCCAAAAAAGTTCGCTGCACATTACCACCCCGGGCCTTAAAGCCAGCGAGATCGATGAGATCGCCAACCGTTGCGATTTCGTCAGCTTCAATTCCTTCGAGCAGTTTCAGCGGCTTGGACCGCGTGTGGCGGAGCGCGCCAGTATCGGACTTCGCATCAATCCCCGGCTTTCGTTTCTCGATGATGGGCGCTATGACCCCTGCCGGCCATACTCGAAATTGGGCGTGCCTCTCGACAAACTGGCCGATGCTCAGGATCGGGACTCGTCTTTAAAACGCCCTATCGATGGGCTACATTTTCATACCTTGTTCGAATCGCGCTCCTTCGGGCCGTTGAAGGCAACCCTCGACCGGATCGAAAGCGTACTCGACGGGTTTATGGATAGCCTCAAATGGATCAACCTGGGCGGAGGATATCTCTTCGAAAGCGCGGATGATTTGGAGGAATTGGCCGACGTCGTGGGCGCTTTGAAACAGCGGCGCGACATAGAAGTTTATTTCGAGCCGGGCAAGGCCATCGTCGGGCAATCCGGTTATCTTGTGGCAAGCGTCATCGACCGGTTCGAGCGAAACGGCAAAGCCATCGCCGTCCTGGATACGGGCGTAAACCACCTTCCGGAGGTTTTCGAATATCAGAAAAGCCCACTGCTTGCCGAACACCAACTGGAAGGTTCCTTCGATTGCATGCTAGTCGGCAGCACCTGTCTGGCCGGGGATGTCTTCGGCGAATATCGCTTTGCGGAGCCGTTGAGCGTCGGCGACCGGGTGGTATTTCCGAATGTCGGAGCCTACAGCCTGATCAAGGCGAACCGCTTCAACGGTTACGATTTACCCCCGATTTTTGCGTCTGATCGCCAAGGCCGGATCAAAGCGATGAAGCATTTTGGCTACGAAGATTATCGAAAGCAATGGACAGCTTCCCAGCCCAGCCTTGCCGCTGACCACAGCTGCGATTAAATTTAAAGCGGGGACGCGGTGCTTTCGAGTGGACTCAAACGCCGCTTCCGTTTCGAGCGTCGAAAAATCCCATCAAGCACCCGGAGCCAAACCATGGGGTCGGCTATCTATCATGCCTTCCGCAAACCCGTAATCTCGCAACTGCTCGCACTTGCCACTATCTCGATATTGCTCGCCGGGTGCGCCGGGACACGCGAAATCAAGACGAGAGTCCACTACCCCGATTCGAATGCAGTGGTGCGTTACGCCCTCAGTTTGCAAGGAGCGCCCTATCGCTATGGCGCGGAATCGCCTCGGGAAGGCTTCGATTGCAGCGGCTTCGTGAAACACGTATACGAAAGGCACGGCGTTCGTTTACCGCGAACCGCCCATCAAATAGCTGCTGCAGTCCCCCGTATCGATAGCCGGAACAGACAGCCCGGCGACTTGGTCTTCTTCAATACGACCGGACAACCGTTCTCTCATGTCGGGATTTACGTGGGTAACGATTCATTCGTACATTCCAGCAGCGTCAGAGGGCAAGTGATCGTTTCCAGCCTGGAACGGCCCTATTGGTGGGATCGCTTTTTGGGTGTACGCAGACCCAGCTTCCCGGACCGGTTCGTCAGCCACCGCTAATGCCGAAGATCATGAATTCAATCATTGCGAGGTAGGAACGCCATGAAAGCCATTTTGATGACACAGCCCGGATTGCCCGATCTGCTTGAACTACGGGATATTGACGAGCCGGCTATCACCCAACCCACGCACATCAAAGTCCGGCTTCGGGCGGCGGGCATTAACCCCGTTGACACCAAAATACGGCAAAAAGGACTTTTCTATGAAAACCCGCTGCCGGCCGTGCTCGGCTGCGACGGAGCCGGAGAAGTGGTGGAAATCGGCGGGTCCGTGAGTCGGTTTAGGATCGGCGAGCGGGTTTGGTTCTGCAACGGAGGACTGGGCGGCGACCAAGGCAATTACGCCGAATACACGGTATTGGACGAGCGTTGGGCCGCTTCCGTACCGCAATCGCTCGACTTCGAGCATGCCGCTGCCGCTCCCTTGGTTTTGATTACCGCCTGGGGCGCCCTTTACGATCGGGGACGGCTGCAAGCCGGCCAAACGGTTTTAATTCATGCCGCGGCGGGCGGAGTCGGTCATGTGGCGGTCCAACTGGCAAAGCTCCGCGACGCACGGGTGCTCGCCACCGTCGGCTCGCCGGAGAAAGCCGAACTCGCCAAAAATTGGGGTGCGGATGCGACCATCGATTACCGGCAGGAAGACTTCGTGCAGCGCGTAAACGAGCTGACCGATGGCAACGGCGCGGATTTGGTGATCGATACGGTCGGACCCGATGTATTCAAGCACAGCATCGACTGCACCGCCCCGTTCGGCGATCTGGTGACGTTGCTGGATCCGGGCGAAATATCTTTACACGAAGCGCGAATGCGCAATCTCCGCATCGGCTTCGAACTGATGCTGACCCCGATGCTGCGCAATCTGCACACGGCTCGCGATCACCATGTGGAGATTCTGCGGCAGTGCGGCGAATGGATCGATCAAGGCCGCTTGGAAATCCACGTAAGCCAAGTCTTGCCGCTGGAAAAGGCCGCCGCGGCGCATGCCCTGATCGAGACAGGACATGCCACGGGGAAAATCGTCTTGAAGATACCGTAGGGTGGGTTAGCGCAACCGGCCGAAATGGCTAATCGAGCTTTCTGACGCCGCTCGCGCTTCCGAGGAGGACGACGTCCGCGCCACGCAGGGCGAAGAGACCGACCGTCACGACACCCGGAATATTGTTGATATCCCGTTCCATTTCCGCCGGATTCAGGATGTTAAGATTGTGCACATCGAGAATTTGGTTGCCGTTGTCGCTGACGAAGCTCTCGCGCCATTGCGGCTGGCCGCCCAGCTTCACGAGCTCGCGGGCCACATAGCTTCGCGCCATCGGGATCACTTCCACGGGCAGCGGAAACTTGCCTAGGACATTCACATACTTGCTCTCGTCTACGATGCAGACGAATTTCCGGCTGGCCGCCGCGATGATCTTTTCCCGCGTCAGCGCACCGCCGCCGCCCTTGAGCATCTGCTTGTGGGAATTGACCTCGTCGGCTCCGTCCACGTAAACGTCCAGCGTACCCGCGGCATTCAGATCCAGAACCGGTATGCCGATTTTCTTGAGTCGAGCGGTGCTCATCTCGGAGCTCGATACGGCGCCTTCGATATCTTGTTTGACATCTGCCAGCAGATCGATGAAATGGTTTACCGTCGATCCGGTGCCGATGCCAAGCACCGAAACGCCCTTTACGTAATCGAGAGCGGCTTCCGCCACTTTCTTCTTAAGCTCGTCTTGCGTCATTTTCGTCGCTCCATCATGTAGTTACTCGAAATTTGCGGGATAATAGCGTGATCATGCCGGCACTGTCATGCTATGTCGCCTTGCCGGCCGCGTTTCTCACTCGCATCTTAAGATTAAAAAATGCTTCACAAGTATATCGAGCGCATTCTGCGCGCCCGAGTTTACGACGTCGCTTCGGAAACTCCCCTGGACTTCGCTCCTGGACTGACACGCCGCTTCGACAATTCGGTCTACATCAAGCGGGAAGACCTCCAGCCGGTCTTTTCCTTCAAATTACGGGGCGCTTACAACAAGATCGTTTCATTGGACGATGCGGCGAAGCAGGCCGGCGTGATCGCGGCTTCGGCCGGCAACCACGCCCAGGGCGTCGCGCTCTCTGCGCAGCGGCTCGGCATCCGGGCGGTCATCGTGATGCCCTGCACTACTCCGGCCATAAAGGTACGGGCGGTGCAGAACTTCGGCGGGGAAACCATACTGTTCGGCGATTCGTACGACGAGGCGTACGAGCACGCCTTAAGCCTCGCCGAAGAGCAAAAACTGAGTTTCGTTCACCCCTATGACGACCCCGAGGTCATCGCCGGCCAAGGCACTATTGGCATGGAAATCCTGCGGCAACACACGGGCGACATTCATGCCATCTTTGTCCCCGTGGGCGGTGGAGGATTGATCGCCGGCGTCGCAGCTTATGTGAAGTGCATTCGGCCGGAAATCAAAATCATCGGCGTCGAACCGGACGACGCGGATTGCCTGAACCGGGCGCTGAAAGCGAAGCGTCGGGTCATCCTGAAACAAGTCGGGCTGTTCGCAGACGGCGTTGCCGTCCGGCAAATCGGCAAAGAGCCGTTCCACATCGCACATCAATACGTGGACGACGTTGTTACCGTCGACACGGATGAGATCTGCGCGGCCATCAAAGACATCTTCGACGACACCCGTTCGGTTGCCGAACCTGCGGGAGCCCTGGGTGTGGCAGGCTTGAAGAAATACGCCTCAACAACCGGAGTGCGGGATCAGTGCCTGATCGCCATCGAAAGCGGCGCCAACATCAACTTCGACCGGCTGCGCCATGTGGCGGAGCGGGCCCAGGTCGGCGAGCGGCAGGAAATGCTCTTGGCCGTGACGATCCCGGAAAAACCCGGCAGCTTTCTCAATTTTTGCCGCGTTCTGGGCCGGCGCAGCATTACCGAATTCAACTATCGCTACTTCGACGACAACGCCGCACACATCTTCGCGGGCATCGCGATAGCCGACGGCAGCCGGGACAGCGAGGAACTGATGACACAGTTGCGCGAACAAGGCTTCGCGGTCACCAATATGACCGGCAATGAGCTGGCGGTGGAGCATATCCGCTACATGGTGGGGGGGCATGCGCCACGCCTGCTGCACGAAATGGTGTACAGCTTTGAATTCCCCGAACGCCCCGGCGCGCTTTTGAAATTTTTGTCCTTCATGGGCGGGCGTTGGAATATCAGCCTATTCCATTATCGGAACCATGGCGCCGCGTTCGGCCGGGTGCTGATGGGAATCCAGGTGCCGAAGACGGAACGGCGTGCCTTCCACGAGTTTCTGGATGTTATCGGCTTCGCGTATCGGGAGGAGACGAACAATCCCGCTTATCAGCTCTTCGCGGGCGGCAACGCAAAAGCCTGACTACTCCAAGGAGAGGATAAAAGCCCACTGCGCCTCGGCAACCGGCATGATGGACAGCCGGTTGCCGCGCCGAATGAGCGCCAGACCGTCGAGTTCCGGCCGCTCCTTCAGTTCGCTTAAGGTAATCGTCCGTTTGAGCTTGCGGACGAACTGTACGTCCACCATGAACCAGCGCGGATCGTCCGGCTTACTGCCGGGATCGTAATGCTTGTTGCCGACATCAAAAGCGGTGAAGTCCGGATAAGCCTCACGCGAAATTTTCGCGATGCCGGCGATGCCGGGCGTTTCGCAGTTGGAATGGTAAAAAAACGTCAGATCCCCCACTTTCATCTGGTCGCGCAGCATGTTTCGCGCCTGATAATTGCGCACGCCGTCCCAGTGTTCGGTCTGATCGGGCCGCATCTCCAGGTCATCGATGCTGAACTCGGAAGGCTCGGATTTCATCAACCAATAGTGCATAGGGATTCTGGATCTAGGTGAAAGTGTAAAAGGCCTCCTCGGTGACCACGCCGTTCAGCGGTACATCCCAAGGCTCCGCTGGTATACGGTCCCATTTTTGGCATTCGAAAGCCAGACCGATGAGAATCGGCGAACGCGGTTGGCTACCGTCCTTAAGATAAGCGAACGTGCGGTCGTAATAGCCGCCGCCCATTCCGATGCGATTACCGGAAAGATCGAAGGCTACCAGGGGAACGAGAACCAGATCCAATGTCCACGGCTCGCTGACCGTATCTTCTCCGATAGCAGGCTCGGGAATATGGAATCTATTAGGAATCAGAGCCGTTTCAGGCGCGTAACGCCCGAACCACAGCGACCGCTGGGGAGATGAACGGAGAATAGGCAGATAACACGCTTTGCCGCATGACCACAAGGTTTCAACGATGGCTTGAGTTCCGACCTCGCCGTCGTTGCTGAGATAAGTCGCGACGCGACGGCTGCGCCCGATAATCGGCGAGCTAATAAAGTGTTCCGCAATGTGAAGACTCTTCTCCCGAGCAAGCTCCGGCGGCAAGTTTTGCCTAAGACTTCGAATCTGGCGCCTGATATCTGCCGGAAGATTCATTCGGAAGAATCGGGCTGAGGCTGGCGGGCACGTGTTCGCGTGTTGGCCAAGAAGGATTTATTCAGAAAGATAAGGTGGAGTGGAAGTATTCCCCGCCTGCGCCGTAGACCGCTTTCGCCCTTGAACCGAAGGTTCAGGTGGGAGCGCAAGAGCGCCGAATTAGGCTTTCCGCTCGGGGCGGACATGCGCACATCGCTCGCTCAATGGCTCCCGGGGTTTTAGATTAGGCTCAAGAAGTAACCCAGCTGCCTTCGTACGCCGCAGGGAATACGTAAACTAAATTTTACTAGGTCGATAAATTGATGCAATACGTATCGGCGCCGGAACCGATTTATTCCGCACGCAAGGCTGAATCCACCTTCTCGTGCAGCGACGAAAAACGGCCTCGCAAATCCTGCGATAACAATTTATTCTGCTGCTGAGCCTGCAGAAGCTCGTGGGCAATATTCAGGGCTGCCATTACAGCGATGCGCTCGGTGCCGATCACTCGGCCGGTATCCCGGATTTGGCGCATTTTTTCATCCAAATAACGCGCGGCAATCAAGAGATCGTGCTGCTGATCTTCGGGGCAGGAAATAGGATATTCCTTGCCGAGTATCTGAACTTTAATTGGCGGATTCATTTCGCTCATGATTCATGTCCCATGGATTTCAGGCGGGAAATCATCGCTTCGACGCGGCTTTTCGCCATCTCGGTTTTGTCGGATAGTTGCGCCCGCTCTCGCATCCATTCGTCTAACGTGGACTTCAGCACCTGATTTTCACCACGCAGCCGTTCGCACACGACGGTCAGTGACTCGATTTTGCTTTCTAAGCGCCTTAGCTCGGCATCCAAATCAAACATATCCGCTATCATGATTCCGGAGCCTTGGAATAAGGGTTAATCTGCGGTGCTGGCTTTTGATCCGGCTATTCAGAGTGTTAGCATAAAGAATTAAAGTAGGGTCTACAAGGCTGGAATGAACCAAGATATATCCTATCAGGATGTCCAGGACATTGTCCTGAACAACGACTCAGCGGCTAGCGCCGCCGAAGCGCATGGAGTGCTGTCCGGCCTGCTATGCCTAAACGGTCGAATCGAATGCGATCAATGGCTGGAGGCCGTTTTCGGCGAAAACAGAACTAATCTGAACCCCGCCGAGCATGCCTTGCTTTCGAAATTGTGCGAGACGACTCGGCATCAATTGGACGATTTCGATTTTTCGTTCGAATTGCTGCTGCCGGACGATACGCTTCCCTTAAGCGAACGTGCTAATGCCTTGGGAGAATGGTGCCAAGGCTTTTTGTATGGTCTCGGTTACCGATCGGATGGCGCCGACTGGCCGGGAGAGAGCACCGAAGTCCTGCACGATATTCTGGAAATCTCCCGTCTTAATCCGGATTCCGCCGGAGAATCGGATGAAGTGGCTTATGCCGAGATCACGGAATACGTCCGCGTAGGCGTACAGGTAATCCGCACCGAATTGCAGCAACAACCGCCCACGCGACTCCATTAAGACGGAAATCCTCATGCCTCAGCCGAGCGAATTCAAAGTGCGCCGCAAACAGCTGGCGCATCGCATCAAGAAGAAGAGCGTAGCGCTGATCGCGAGTGCGCCCGCGAGCGTGCGCAACCGGGATGTGGAATATCCCTATCGCCAGGACAGCGATTTTCATTATCTGACCGGTTTCAACGAACCGGAAGCGGTGGCGGTCTTTGTCCCCGGACGAAAACAAGGGGAATACATTCTATTTTGCCGCGAATTCGACCCGACTAAAGCTCTCTGGACCGGAAAATATGCCGGACTCGAAGGCGCCCGCGACGCTTTCGGCGCAGACGAAGCATTTCCCATCGATGAACTGGACGAAATTCTGCCCGGCCTCCTGGAAAATCGTGAGCGGGTTTATTTCCCGATTGGGCACGATCCGGAGCTCGATCATCAGGTCTTCGCCGCGGTCAACGAGCTACGCGGGAAAGTCCGTACCGGCGTCCGCGCTCCATTTGAATTCGTATCGCTGGAGCATCTGCTCCACGAGCAGCGGCTGATCAAGACGCCACACGAAATCCATTTGATGCGGAAAGCCGCCGACGTTTCCGTGCTCGCGCACAAACGCGCGATGCGCAACTGCAAGCCGGGATGCTACGAATATCAAATCGAAGCCGAATTGCTCCACGAGTTCACCCGGCACGGCATGAGAGCGCCGGCGTATCCTTGTATCGTCGCAGGAGGACATAACACTTGCGTGCTCCACTACACCGAAAATAAGGATGTACTCAGGGACGGCGACCTTCTGTTGATCGATGCCGGGGCGGAGTATGAAAATTATGCCTCCGACATCACCCGTACCTTTCCGATCAACGGAACGTTCGGCGAAAGTCAGCGCCTCCTTTATGAATTAGTCCTGGAAGCCCAGCTCGACGCCATCAAGCAGGTGCGCCCGGACAAGCGCTGGAACGATCCGCACGACGCCGCCGTTCACACGTTGACCAAAGGGCTGGTCAAGCTAGGCTTGCTGGAGGGGCGGGTTTCCAAGTTGATCAAGGACGAAGCCTACAAGAAGTTCTACATGCATCGGACCGGCCACTGGCTAGGCATGGACGTGCATGATGTTGGGGAATATCGGATTGACGGCGAATGGCGGACGTTGGAACCCGGCATGGTGCTGACGGTGGAACCCGGCCTTTATATCGCACCGGATTGCCACGATGTGGACCCTAAATGGCGCGGCATCGGCATCCGCATCGAAGACGATGTTTTAGTCACCAAAGAGGGTTATGAAGTTCTCACCGATGGGCTTCCCAAAACCGTAGCGGAAATTGAAGCGTTCATGGCGGGTTCCGAATGAACTACGATTTTGATCTCTTGATCGTCGGCGGCGGACTGGTCGGGGGCAGTCTCGCTCTGGCCTTGCGCGACGCACCGCTCCGTATCGGAGTGGTCGAAGCGCTAACGGAAACCGAAAGACAGGCGTCAGCGGCCGGTGATCGTGCCCTGGCCTTGGCGCGCAGCACCGTCCAAATTCTCGATCAATTGGGCATTTGGCAAAGCGTCGCGGCCAAAGGCATGCCCATCCGGCACATTCACGTCTCCGACCGAGGACGTTTCGGGAAAACTCGTCTTCACGCCGCTGAAAAAGGCGTCGAGGCGCTAGGCCACGTCATCGTCGCCCGAAACCTGGAGGATCGAATTGCCCAGGAGTTGCGCGCACTCGATGCGGAGCTTCTGTGCCCGGCCCGGATCATCGGCCTCAAAGCAGGCCGGGACGGCGTGTGCGTTACCCTCAAGCAAGGCGATGAATGCCTTAACCTCACGGCCGCCCTGGTGGTCGCCGCCGATGGCGGCAACTCCACGGTGAGAAGACTTTTAGGGATAGAGCAAGATGTTCGGGATTACGGACAAACGGCTATCGTGACCGAAGTGCGTACGGAGGCGGACGTGAATTTCACGGCGTACGAGCGCTTCACGGCGTCGGGCCCATTGGCCTTCCTTCCTTTGGAGCGCAAGAAGTGCTCGGTAGTTTGGACGCTCAAAAACGAAGACGCAACCGAACTCTTGAACGAATCCGAACTGAACTTTACCGCGAACCTACAGTCGGTGTTTGGATATTGGCTCGGAAAAATTCAATTGGCCTCCCAACGGCAGGGTTTTCCGCTCAAACTGATCCGCGCGGAGAAAATGGCGGACGAACGTGTATTGTTGATCGGCAACGCGATGCATCAGCTCCACCCGGTTGCCGGGCAGGGCTTCAACTTGGGGCTTCGTGATGCGGCATTCCTGGCTGAACGCTTATTCGCCAAGCTGGCGTTCAATGAAGATATCGGTGAAAAAGAGTTCCTTGACCATTATGTCCAAGTCAGGCAGAGAGATTTGACAAATGTGATTCATTTCACCGACGGGTTGGTACGGACGTTCTGCACCGACTTTCCGCCCGTCGCCCTGGCCCGTAATGCGGCCTTGATCGCCTTGGATTGCTTCCCACCGGCAAAGCGCTTGCTGGCTCGTCATGCCATGGGATATGGCTTTAGATTTTGAGCGAGAAGCGAGATTTTGAAAAAACTAGTCGTCTTGACCAGCGCCGAGAGCATTAATCTTGCTCGTCAAGGCTCACAAATCCTTATGAGCTTTGCCAGCTTCCCGTTCAAATCAAAACTATTTGAACTCTGGAAAAGGGCTCTCCAATACCCACCGCTCTTTCACGATGTCAAAACGCCATTTTTGGTCGTCGGTCAGGCTTCTTTCCACGAGATCCTGATTGTTGATATAGCGGATCTCAACGGTTTGCTGCACAGTTCCTCCTTCATTCAGCTCAGACCGGAACACTGAATCATAGGCGGTAACTTTTATATTTTTCAGGGCCTTGAAATCAGGCAGCGGTTTCTGTTTGTTGGACTGAAAATCCCAAGCTTTTTGAAACGCTCCCCAACGGATAGCCGAACCATAGTTGTTTAGCGCCTCCTCCATTTTCATCAGCCTCAAATCATGGGCACACGCCGCAAGCGCCAAGCAGCAGATAACCCAATTTATTGTTTTGAAAATCCGATTTTGAGCCATAGAAGTATCCCAAACTGATGAACGATAAAAAGAGAGCGGCAGGACTTGGACTTCGGCGTGACGTTGCGGGAGCTTTTGACGTCAATTTTGCAGCGAGATTATATAATGCTCGCCCGAGCACCTTTGGAGATAAACAATGAAAATACTAGCCGCTTTCTTGGTATTGTTTGGCGTTATTTACTTTCTGCCTGCGTTTATGTCGCGATCCGATGAGATCAGTGGCACCTCGCGGGAGACAGTTTACAAGTCGGCAATCAAGGTAAAACGCTACCTCAATACGGACGAGCGAGTTTTGTTCGATACCGCTTTTGGAATTTTAGACAAAATCAAATCGGAAGAAGGAAACGACGCCTTCGTTGACACCGTGGACGGAAAGACACCGGAGGAAATCATTGAACTGACGAAGCATGAGGTCAACGTCAAGATCGCAACCGGCCATCCCGATTTCAAACACTACAGCTCCTGGGAAGATATGGTGCAGAAGCTAACTAACGGAGAAGGCAAGAAGCCGCCCACACATCCTGATGCTTCACCCGCCCACCCCCTGCGCAACTCGGAACGGCCGGCTCGCCCTCAATAGTCGGTCCAAAAATTCGACGTCCTCTTACGGCTTTGCAAGACACGGCTAGTGTAACGTTCCCGACAAAAGCTTAAGAACGGTACCATGGGTGTTATGAGAACGCTCCTAAAACCGAGCTTGAACGAAGTGGACCGGCAGACCCTAGAACAGTGGGTGAAGAGCCGGGCGGTGGCACCAAAACAGAAACTGCGCGCCCGCATCATTTTGATGACAGCCGAAGGCCGCCCCACCGAAGAACTGATGGGGGTTCTGAAGGTCAGCACCCCGACCCTGAACCTCTGGCGGAAGCGCTATCAGGAAGGCGGTCCTGCCGCTTTGGTGAAAGGCAAGACGCAACTGCCGGGAACCCCCTCGTTGCCAACGGAGAAAGTTCAGGACATCCTTGTATTGACCCAGTGAAATCCTGCTCAGGTGCTAGGTTCTGTCCCATTAATACGTAGCATAAATCTTGCTTAATTTCTGGGTGTCTTTAGATTTGAGGAGATACCCAATGAAAAACGGCCGCCCGAAAGCCGAACTGGTCATCACACCCGCTGAACGCGAACAACTGGAGGCACTGGTGCGCTCGCGCAGTCTGCCTGCGGCGCTGGTCCTGCGAGCCAAGCTGGTTCTGGCCTGCGAATCGGAATCGAACCAGCGGGTGGCC
>Ga0196971_1000322_pt1 | contig 41865 bp, 42 predicted proteins | sample S1v_1013CmetaG_FD_148660 | JGI IMG/M metagenome (GOLD analysis project Ga0196971, IMG submission 148660) | Soil microbial communities from Anza Borrego desert, Southern California, United States - S1+v_10-13C | ecosystem: Environmental > Terrestrial > Soil > Desert | place: USA: California... | reverse complement strand
CAGGCCGATGGTGCCCGCATAGGAGTATGGCAAGACGGCTTCGGCCCCGTGCTCGGCCACAATCTGCCTGAACCGACCTGCAATCTCGGTCAGCGCCTCATTCCACGTGATGCGCTCAAACTGGCCCGTCCCCTTGGGACCCGTCCGCCGCATGGGATAGAGCACCCGGTCCGGGCTGTAGACCCGCTCTTCGTAGTGGTTCGTCTTCACGCAGAGGTAGCCCCGGGTCACCGGGTTGTCCGGGTTCCCCATGACCCGCACGGCCCGGCCGTCTTTCACATGGACCAGCATGGAGCACGTGTCCCAGCAATCGTGGGGACACACCGCATGCTTCACCGTCACATCCGGATCCTTAGAACGGCTCTCCAACCGCACCCCACCTCACCTCTCTCTCTCTTCACGGGCAACGCTAGACGCGAACCGTCGCCGCCAGCCGCCCCGGATGCAGCAACAGGTCCAGGGCGTCCACCGGGTTCTTCACCACAATATCCGACGCCACCAGAGTGCGCGTCGCTGCCCCCTCCGTCCCCAAAACACAGATGCCCAGAGCGGCCCGCTCCAGCATAAGGCGGTCGTTGGCCCCATTACCGACGGCGCAGACGTAGTCGGGCCCCAGCGACTCGACCAGCGACAGTTTTGCCGCCGCCTGGTCGCCCGTGCCGATGATCTGCAGGCTCACCGGCAGGCTCGAAGTCTCCACTGCCGCCATGCCGAACGTGTCTGCCGTAATCACATGCACGTCCACCTTCTGAGCCAGCGCCGCCAGCCGCTCCCCCACACCGGGGACCAGCCGGCCGTCCGCGGCCAGTGTGCCATTGTAGTCCAGCACCAGGTTCGCCAGCCGCAGAGGCGGGCGCCCTGGAATGAGCAGTTCCAGCATGGGTAACAGTCCTCCTTAGGGAAAAGGCGGGCCATGCCCGCCTTACTTCTGAATCAGGCCACCGTGCCCCATGCGGATGAAGTCCTGTTTGGTCAGCATCTCGCCCGCCAACACCATGGGGAGCACCATGTCGAAGATGGTGTACGGCTCAAACATGACGGCGCCGGGAAGCCCCATAACCGGTCGGTCGCCTTCCAGGTAGCCCAGCATGAACATGGAGCCCGGCAGTACCGGCGCACCGTAGGTCACAATGCGGGCGCCGCTGCGGCGAATGGCGCCTGGCGTCGCGTCGTCGGGATCCACCGACATGCCGCCCGTGCAGAGAATCAGCTCTGCACCCGCTGCCACCGCCTCCGCGATTCGCTCGGTCACCATCTCCGTCTGGTCGTCGCTGTATGTACGATAGACCACGGGACAGCCGTGTTCGGCCAGTTTGGCCTCCACCACTGGCCCGAACTTGTCCTGAATGCGGCCCTTGTACACCTCACTGCCCGTCACCACAACCGCGGCCCGAAGTGGCTGGAACGGCTTGACCTCGATCCACCGGCCAAGTCCTTCCGCCTCTTCCACCTGGTGCTCGGCGATCAGAAGCGGCGTGACCTTGCAGCCTGCCAGCACTTGACCTTCGCTGACCGCCGTACGATCCCGCAGACTGGCAATGGTAATCTCACCTATGCCATTGATCTGCTCCAGCTTGGCTGCATCCACCCGCAGCAAACCCGAGTGGGCCGCTTTCAGGCTGACCTTGCCCTCCCGCGGCGGACCCCAGCTAATGCCATCGGACACACCCGCCTGCGCAAGCCGCTGGGCGGCCTCTTCTTCGTGGATCATGCCGGGCTCCACTTCCCAGACGTAGAGGTGCTCCTTGCCCATGGAGAGCAGAAGCGGTATGTCCTCCGGCTGAACGATGTGTCCTTTTCGGAAGGCTGGCCCCTTCCCCTCGCCCGGTACGATCCGGGTCAGGTCGTGGCAGAGCATCATGCCTATAGCGTCCTGGGTCGGAATCACCTTCATGCAGGCAGCCCCCTCGATCAGTTGCGCGGTTCGATCGCGATGGAGACGGGTGTGCTCACGCAGACATAGGCGCAGAGTCCGCACCCGGTGCAGACCTCCGGTACAATCTGCGGCTTGCCGCCCACCAGCTTGATGGCCTCGTCGGGGAACGGGCAGCGCTGGTAGCACAGGTCGCAGATGGAGCCCTGGTAGGCCCAGCAGGTGTCGGGCGTGATCACCGCCGTGCCCATGCGTACCTTGCGGGGATCGGTAACGGTCAGGAGCGCTTTGGGCTCGCAGACAGGCATGCACTTGCCGCACAGGTCGCAGGCCTTATCAAGCGGGTCAATGTACGGGGTCCCCACCGCCGCCCCAGCCGTGGGTGGCAGGAACTTGATCACGTTGCCCGGGCAGACCTTGGCACAGTCCCCGCAGCGCGTGCAGGTGAGCAGGAACGCTGCCTCGTCGATGGCGCCCGGCGGCCGCAGGTAGCGCTTGCCTCCCGCCGCACCGGTGATGGACTGCCCCACGGCGTCGGCAACAAGGCGTCCAATCGCTTTCAGGTTACCCAGCAGAAAGCCGCGGCGATCCTGGGCGTCATCTGTCGACACAACCGTCCCCCCATGGGCTCCTACCTTTTTCTCATCATAACACAAGGGACCGGGGCCGTTGCCCCGGTCCCCACCTTATTCTGCTTAGGATTTCCGGCTGTGAGCCCGAATGGGATAGGCTCCGATCACCCGATCGTTGGCGTATACCCGGGCCTCGTAAACGCCAGATTTCGGTAGATCGACATCGTTAAAGAGGCTGATCGCCGTGTGCACATCCTGGTCGGACGTGGGGGTGAAGCGGTGCTCGCCCGCCTCGGCAACGACCTTATCGCTCGCGACATCCACAAGTTTGAGCGTGCAGCTGCTGTCCTTGTTGGCCGGCATGCCCCAGACTTTCGCGACCGCGTAGAACGAGGTCCGGGTGGGATAGACCGGGCTCTGCAGGCCGTCAAAGGCCCCCATGATCACCAGGTTGTTGGTCCCTACTTCCATGGCCACGCTGTTCGCAACCATCACCGATGCTGTCGGGTTCATTTCCATTCTCGTTCGGACACCTCCGGCTACTTAGGGTGCCCACATCGGTGAAGGATAACAAAAACCCGATGGACGTAAGGTCCACCGGGTATTGCGGCTCAACCGAGCAACTCTTTGACGACTTGCTGCACCAATTTGCCATCGGCCCGCCCTTTGGTCTGCGCGACGAGCGGCCCCATGACTTTCCCCATGTCCTTGGGCCCCTGAGCACCCACCTGAGCAACGATCTGGAGAGCCAGGTCCCGCACTTCCGCTTCCGTCATCTGTTGAGGAAGGTACGCGCTGAGAACCTCTACCTCGGCTTGCGCCTTGGTAACCAGGTCGGACCGACCGCCCTTCTCAAACTCGGCGATGCTGTCTCTCAGCTGCTTCACCTGCTTGGCGATTACACCGAGGACTTCTTCGTCAGTCAGAGGGGCCTTCTTGTCAATTTCGATGTTCTTCAGAGCGGCTTTCAAGAACCGGATGGTGTCTAGTCGGACCTTTCCGGTCGGACCGGCCTTCATGGCCGCTTTCATATCCTCTGTAAGACGCTCATTGAGACCCATAGGTAGCCAGCTCCCCTAGCTTAGTCCCGGTACTTCCGCTTACGAGCCGCCTCGCTCTTCTTCTTGCGCTTCACGCTGGGCTTCTCGTAATGCTCACGCTTACGGACTTCGGCGAGTACGCCGGCCTTCTGAATCTGACGCTTAAAACGGCGAAGAGCGCTCTCCAGCGTCTCATTCTTACCGATCTTTACCTCTGACATCCCGGACTATCCCTCCCCTCCGTCGAACATCGGGGAAAAAGAACACGCTTCGCGATTATACCGCGCCCACTTGGGTTATGTCAAACCATTATCCCAAGTGGCCCAGCGTTTTCCCGCCCATGACATGGAAATGGAGATGGTTCACAACTTGGCCCGAGTCTTTCCCGGTGTTGGTTACCACCCTGAAGCCGGACCCTTCGATTCCCTTCTCCCTGGCCACATGCTGCACGGCGGCAAACAAGCGGCCCAGCATGGCGGTGTCGTCTGCGTGTACATCAAGGACGGAGGCAAGGTGCTTCCTGGGAATCACCAGCACGTGAACCGGAGCCTGGGGCGCAATGTCGTTGAAGGCGACCACCTGGTCGTCTTCGTAGACCTTGGCCGCGGGGATCTCTCCGGCGGCGATCTTGCAGAAGATGCAGTCTGCGGACACTGGGATCACTCCAGCTGGTGAAGTGGGGGACGGCAGGAGCGTACCTGCTTATTTTTATTAATCCTTGTCAAATTATTCTACACCCCGAGAGCGAATTCCTCTAGCCCCTTTTTTCGTCCGGTAATGAGTTGCCCGGGCAATTCACCACCGGACGAATGTGGGGCGGTCGGAACCGCCTAGTAGTACTCGTAGTACCACATTTCCTCTCCCGCGAAGGCCTGGGCCAACAACCTGAGCGCCCCGGCGTCGGAGCAGGCCAACCGGCCCGAGGTGACGCACTGCTCCGGCCGGTAGAAACCGGCGTAGAGAGCTGACAGGGTGCCCACGTCAGTGCTCAGGTCAGCGATCTCGGCTTCCGCCTTCCCCACGCTGACCTGGCCCGACTCGAACGCGATGCGCCAGGTGCCGGCGTTCCAGGGGGCCTGCCCGTCCTTTACGGCCAGCGTCAGCGAGCCGTTGGGCACCCCGGCCCAGGGTCGCTGCTCGAAAGCGGCTTTCAGGTCGGCCAACCGCAGCATCCACCCGGATTTCAGTTCGCTTTTGACCTCATGGGTATTCTCCACCAAATGCCACAGCGGATACTCACGCGGCAGGCGAATCTCAACTCTCTTGACCTGCGAGTCGTGTTGGGCGACGAACCCCCACAGGCTCTGCTGAGCCTCCAGGGTCAACGCGACCAGTTCCTTTATAGCCAGGTGCCACTGGCCCTGGTCGTTCTTGTTTAAGCGGTAGAGCAGGTATCCTTCAGGCTCGGCGACAGCCGAAGGCCTCCACAGAGCCACATGCCACTGGTGGTCGGGTTTCGCCCACGGCGGGTTGATCCAAGCATCCCAGTACTCTTTGGTCTCACGGACGATGTAGCCGCGACGAGCTGAGGCGTACTTCGCGTATACGGTCGCCAGCGCGGCCCAATTGTCCTCGCAGGGCGCGTACCGGCGCAGCACGCCCGTCGCCAGACGAGGGAACTGCCGCAGGAGGTCCACCGGGATTTCGTGCTGTACCCAGGCAGCCGCCACTTCCCAGCCAAACTGCCGGTAGAAAGACTGCTTGAAGGGGTACAGGCCTGACAGGGGCATGCCTTGCTCTCTGGTCTCGCGCAGGCACTGGCGCAGCATTTCACCCACCAGGCCGCCCCGCCGGTACTCCGGCCAGGAGACCACGCCGGCGATGCCACCCATGCCGAGCTTCGCCCCGCCTATGTACAGAGAAAACGGGTAGTTGGTAAGAGCGACCTGAAGCGTGCCGTCGGGCCCGACAATGCCGCGTGTGTGCTCCTGCTTGATCTTGTGCTGGAAATAGGGCTCCAGCACGTCGGGCGGAACCATGAAACAGTAGGACTCCGCCGCCTTGTACTCATCGATCTCTGCGCGGGAAAGCATTCTATACGTCAAGAACATCACCTCGCGATACCAGTAGACGTTTAGCGCTCCGGAATGTTCCGGAGCGCGGACAGGTTCGGCTATACCGATGTGGCGTTGCGGTTCTTGTCGACGTGGCGCTCCAGGGCCAGCTCGATCAACCGGTCGCAGAGCTGGCTGTAGCTCATGCCCGTGGCCTCCCACATCTTCGGGTACATGGAGATGCGGGTGAAGCCCGGAATGGTGTTGATCTCATTAATGATGATTCGGTTGGTGCCCTTCTCCAGGAAGAAGTCACACCGGGCCATACCCGCACCGTCAATGGCCTTGTAGGCGGCAATGGCCTGGCGGCGAATCTCCTCAGCGATCTCCGCCGGAATGTCTGCGGGAACGCGGGTCGACGATCGGTCGTCGTAGTACTTGTCCTGATAATCATAGAACTCGTGTCCCGGGATCACTTCGCCCGGAGCGGAGGCCGCGGGATCGTCGTTGCCCAGAACGGCCACTTCGATCTCCCGGGCGTTGACACCCACCTCCACCAGCAGCCGGCGGTCGAACCGGGCCGCTTCGGCAAGGGCGGTGGCCAGTTCTTCCCTGCTCTTCGCCTTGGAGATGCCCACCGAGGAACCCAGGTTGGCGGGTTTGACAAAAAGCGGGTAGTAGTTGAAGGTCGACTCAATACGGTTGAGAACGGCTTCGGGATCGGACTCCCACTCCCTGCGGAGGTAGATGCGGTACGGCGCCACAAGCAGGCCTGCCCGCTCGAACAGCATCTTGGCCACGCCCTTGTCCATGCCGGCCGACGAGGCAAGAACGCCGCAGCCGACGTAAGGCACGTTGGCCATCTCCAGCAAGCCCTGAATGGTGCCGTCTTCGCCGTACGTACCGTGCAGCACGGGGAAATAGACCGGCGGCTCGTCGCCGGAGGTCTCAGCGACCGGCAGTGCACCGCCGCCGACGGCAACCACGTCCCGGCGGGACGGGTCGCCCAGCAGGCCCACAGGGAAGCCCCCGGCCTGCTCGACACCCTCGGCGAGGGCCCTCATGGGATCGCCGGACATCAGCCACTGCCCCTGCTTGGTAATGCCAATAGGCACCACTTCGTACTTCGACTTATCGAGGGCGTCCATCACATTCTTGGCGGACATGAGCGAGACTTCATGCTCGCCGGAACGCCCGCCAAAGATCAAGTACACCCGCCGCTTGTTGGCCATGGGGCCACCTCTTCTCGGTAAGGTTGAGTCTCCGTGCCATGTAACGCACACCGTGCCCATTTGGTTACGGCGTTATGTCCGCCGTACGAGGGCTACTCCACCAAGGGCGACCACTGCACCCGCCACCTGCGGAAGGCTGAACGCCTGTCCGAGGAAGACGGCACCGAAGGCCGTCGCCAGCACCGGAATCAGGTACATGGCCAGCATGGGGCGGTTGGGGCCCACCCGGGCGATGGCCGTATACCAGACAATATGCCCGAAGACCGTCACCATCACGGCCACGTAGACCAACGAGGCCCAAGCCGTGGCACTTACGCCGGCCCAGTCGAAGCGCAGCGATGCCGGTCCCTGATAGAGCAGAAAGGCCACCAGCGCCACCAGATTGATCCACGCCTGCACCTTCGTGCCACTGTGGCTCCTGAGCAGAGGCTGTGCCACTATACCGTACCACGCCCAGATGAAGCTGCCGGCCAGGGCCAGCGCGTCGCCCAGGAAGGTGTCCACACCAAAGCCCAGCCGTGTGCCGCCCATGCCAATGACCATTGCCGCACCGGTGAACGCCACGGCGGAACCAACGGCAAAGCGCGGCGCAGGCACGCCCCTGCCCATGGCCCACTGCACCAGCACGCCCCACACGGGGGACAGGGCCAGCAGCAGCGATGTGTTCGCGGCGGTGCTCAGCTTGGCCGCTGAGGCGAACACCATACTGTAGAGGAAGACGCCAATCAGGCCGGTGACTACCATGCGGGGCCAGTCCTTGCGCGGCAGCCGCCAGTCCTCTCCGGAGCGGAACAGCACCAGCCAGAACACCGGGGTTGCGATAATGTAGCGCAGCAGATTGAAGAGGCCGGTGGGGATCTCCAGCTGCCCCACCTTGAAGGTCACGTAGCCAAAGCCCCAGACCAGCACCACGCCGCCAAGGGCGATGTCGGTCGCTGTCAGGGCCGGCCGGGGCTCGCGCTCCGGAGCAGACGCAATACTCATGCCGGTGAGTCAGCCTCCTCCTGGGCCCTTGGGGGCGGCTCGACGGGACGGCTGGACCCCAAAGGGTGCCCGACCATTTCGCCGTGGCAGACTTCCTCATCCACCGACGTAATTCGCACGGGGATTATGCAGTTCTTCAGTTCGTCGCCGCCCGGCAGACGAACCCGAATGTAGTTGTCGGTGTAGCCCTCGAGCCAGCCCTGCTCCACGTCGGCCTCTTCTTCCGCAAGGATGGTCAACGTCTTGCCCAGGTACCTGGCAGCGAAGTCCAGGGCCAGTTCCCGCCCAAGAGCGATCATCTCGTGGGTGCGGCGCTCCTTCACTGCGTTGCTGACCTGGCCGGGCATGGTGGCCGCGGGTGTGCCCTTACGGGGAGAGAACGGGAAGACGTGGAGCCGGTGGAAGCCCATCTCCCGGATAAAGTCCATGGACTCCTTATGCTCCGCTTCCGTCTCGCCGGGGAAACCAACGATGACGTCGGTGGTGAGCCCTATGTCCGGAACGCGGCCTTTCAGCTTCTGTACGACCTCCCGGTACTCCTGAGCCGTGTAGGCCCGCTTCATGCGCTCCAGCACGGTCTGTGAGCCGCTCTGAAGGCTCAGGTGCAGGTGCCGGCACACCTTGAGATTCTGCTCGAGCAGATCGACCAGGTGGTCGCTGACATGCTTGGGTTCCAGGCTCGACAGGCGTATGCGGTCAATCCCCGCGACGGCGGCAATTTGCTCAACCACCTGCGCCAGGGTGAACTCGTAGGTGTAGTCCTTGCCGTAGCTGCCCAGGTGAATGCCGGTCAGGACCACTTCGCGGAACCCTTCCGCCGCCAAGCGCTGCACTTCGGCCAGAACCGAGTCCGGTCGACGGCTGCGAGGCTTCCCTCGGGCGTACGGGATAATGCAGAAGGTGCAGAAGATGTTGCACCCTTCCTGAATCTTGACCACGGCCCGTGTGTGACCGGTGAACGTGTCGACCGGGGTCTCTTCAAACTCCCTGGCAAGCCAGACGTTGTTTACGGCCCGAATGGGCTCGGGGGTTCCGGCCGCCTGCTCGCACAGCTCGACGACCCGCTCTCGGTCCTGGGTGCCGATAATCAGCGACACGCCGGGAATGGCCGCCACTTCGTCAGGATCGGTTTGCGTATAGCACCCCGCCACAGCCACCACGCTTAGCGGCGACCGCCGGATGGCGCTGCGGATCAGCTGGCGGCTCTTGGCCGCCCCCCTCCCCGTAACGGTACAGGTGTTAACGATATAGACATCGGCGGGGTCCTGGAAGTCCACCACGGTGTATCCCGCCCGCCGGAACAGCGCCATCATGGCTTCGGAATCATATTGGTTCACCTTGCAGCCCAAGGTGGTAAAGGCGACACGCCGTGAATCGGTCAGACCAGATCCCCCCTCTCAGTTGCCCACTATCCTTAGATAATAGCCTTGCCCGGTGCGCGCTTCAAGGGCTGGAGCAATATCAGGAAAAGTTGAGGCCCCCGCGTACGGCGGGGGCCTCACTGACCTGCTTCACTTGGCGGGCGGGTCACTGAAGAACAAGAATCCAACCATGGCTGCGTAGCGACCGTCAGGCTGCGCCTCGATCCAGGCGGGTATCTGCCTGGCGCGTGCCTTGGCCGTGACCGCCTCGGCCTCCGGCTGTGTGGCGTAGACCCCAGCCGCCCGGTAAGTATCGGTCTTCGGGCTGGTGCCGGACGGGAAGACCCGCTCAGGTCCGGGCAGATCGCCGACCAGGCCGCGCGACATCCCGCTCCAGTGGGCTGCCTTCTCCTTGGACTGCCCCAGCCGGTAATCAATGCGGTACCAGAACCCCTTGGTACCCACCGGAACGGAAAAGGCGGCCTTCCCCCGCAGGGACTGGCCAGGCCCGAGAACCCCTTCCTGCGAAGCGAAGGGAGACCCTATCGCAGCGCTGGCGGTGCGGTCCATGTCGTAGTGGTATAGGAGCTCAGGGCCATCTTCGATGGAGAAGGCCACACCGGTGGCCAGGGACATTGATTCGGTTTTGCTTTCGTTGATCAGTTCCAAGTCAAGGAGCACCCACAGATGCCCCTGAGCCGGCGTGCCCACCGACGGCAGGGCCGAAGCGTACTGGGCGCCCAGGACATTCATCATGAGCGCACCGGCGCCACCCCGGTTGGGCGTCATGGGGATCTTGCCGTCCGGCGCCCACGGGCCGGTGGACTTGGGAATGGCCACGGGGCCGCTCATCACGACCGACGAGGGGTCAATCATAACCTTATCCGGGCCATCGACCACGATCACAATCGGCCCGGGAACCGGCTGGATCTCCAGCTTCTTGGTGGGCTCGGTGAAGGTAAGCTTGCCCGTGCCCCGTCCAAACCGGCCGAGAATCCGCTCGGCCAGGACAGCAGCTTCGCAGTTCAACAGAGGGGCGGTGGGACGCAGCGTACCGTCGGGGTAGCCGTGCAGCAGGAAGCTCCCGAAGGCCATCTCCAAGAGTGGCCGCTGCCAGTCCACCACCTGGCTTGCGTCCTTCAGCATGGACATGCTGGCAGACCGTGGCTGCTCGATCTTCTGGGTATAAAATGCGTGGATCATCTTCACCATGCCGCCAAGGGCATGCTGCCGCTCAATGGTCGGCCCATTGGATAGGGCGCCAGTGTAACTCCACAGCCAGTAAGAGGCCTGGTCTTGCTCATAAGTGGCAGGGCCGGGCTTTGCCCCTACCACCAGACCAAGCAGTTCGTTCCATGCGGCCGGCGACATGGGCGCGTTCAGGTCTGCCGGCACCTTCCAGCCAATCCGTTCAGCCAGAGTCTCGGCCGTCTTCAGCGCCCAGTGGGAGTCGGCGGCCACGGGCGTGGGCCGGACCCACACGGCGATTCCCAGCGTCAGGACGAGCATTAAGGACAAGAACCGTTTCACTGCAATTCCCCTCCGGACAGGCGTTTCGCACCTGTAAGACGGGGACGGCAGTGAAACGGTTCCCAACCTTATTGATTTGGCTTCAACCGCATGAACGGCAAGTATTGGCCCAGGTCACCGCCGGGCGGCACCTGGTTTAGCTGGGCCAGGCAGTACCGAGCATGCTGCAGCACTCCGTCCACATCCACGCCCCAATAGGTCGGAGCGAAGGGATCCAGCCACCGGACGCACTTCTCCAGCACCTGGCGACAGCCCGATGGGTTATTGCGCTGCACGTGCACGAAGGCAGCGGCAAAGACGATCAGGCCCCGAAGGAAGTACTCATCGCCCGGGGCGGCCTTCACCGCTCCCGCCCGCACGGGCACGCCGTCCTTGAGGTCCCGCCAGAGCTCCTCCAGCGCTTCGTGTGCTTCCCAGAACTCCTCCCGGTTGAAGAGGTCAAAGTAGCGATAATAGCCGTCCGGGTAACTCATCCCCAGTCCCCCACCGCGTAGAGAATGGCTACTGCAGCGGCAAGGCCGGCCGTCTCCGTCCGCAGAATGCGTGGGCCGAGAGTGACCGCCCGTGCGCCATGGCGCCGTGCGACCTCCACTTCGTCAGCGGAAAGGCCGCCCTCCGGCCCGATGAACACAGCCACGGAGCGCACCGCCTGGACTGAACCGAGAACGGCCCGGAGCGGCTCGCCGCCTTCTTCCCAGGGCACCAGGGCCAGGTCAAACTGACCGCAGCGGGCCACCGCCTCTTTCCACGAGGCCACAGGCGCCACCGCAGGTACGGCCCCTCGCCGGCTCTGCTCCGCCGCCTCCCGGGCAATGCGCTGCCAGCGCTCCACCCGTTCGCCGGCCTTCTTGGGCTCAAGCTTTACCACGGCCCGGCTGGTGGCCACCGGTACAAACTCGGCGATGCCCACTTCCGTGCCGTGCTGAATCACGGTCTCCATCTTCTCGCCCTTGGCCAGACCCTGGAAGAGGGTGATCCGCACGGGGGGCTCACCGTCGGCGGGGCGGCTCGCAGCCACCTCGCCTACGGCTCGGCCCTCTTCGGCCCCGGTCAGCCGGCACTCATACTCCACCCCACCCGCCAGGGCCACAAACTCTGTTCCTGGCTCCGCCCGCATCACCCGGAGCAGGTGGTGCGAGTCTTCTTTGCCGAGAACCACCCGGTCGCCGGCCACCGCATCCACGAAAAAGCGCGTCGTCATGGCTTCATGGCCAGAATCGCCACCCAGCCGGCCTCCTCCTTCACATCCAACGGCAGCAGCCAGGTCGCCGTCAGGGCGTCCAGCACGGCCTGCTTCTTCTCCGCGATAATGCCGGAGGCCAGGAAGCGCCCACCCTTCTTCATGCGGGTCACCACATCAGGCAATATGTCGATGATCACCGAAGCGATAATGTTGGCGACGACAACGTCGCACTCTTCGGGCTCGACCTGGTCCAGCGTCCCGGGCCGGACATCAAGCGAGACGCCGTTCTGCGCAGCGTTCTCCTGGGCCACCTTTACTGCCACCGGGTCGATGTCAATCCCGATGACGGGACAGGCCCCCAGTTTGGCCGCGGCGATGGCCAGAATGCCAGAGCCGGTGCCCACATCCAGCACACGCATGCCGGGCCGCACCAACGATTCCAGCCGGCGCAGGCAGAGGCTGGTGGTAGGGTGTGTGCCCGTGCCGAACGCCATGCCCGGATCCAGGTAAAGGGGCAGGTCGCCCTCCAGCAGGTCGTACTGCTCCCAGGTGGGGACCACCACCAGGCGCTCGCCTACCCGCGTGGGCTTGAAGTATGCCTTCCAGGCGTTGGCCCAGTCCTCTTCCTGCACCCACGCGTATACGGGGGCCTGGATCTCGCCAAGCCCCAACTCGCGCATCTCCTCCAGGCGGTGTTCCAGGGTGGCCCGCAGCTCTTCCAGGTCGCCGGCCTCGGCCAGCCACCCCTGGACCGTGACCCACTCGGGGTCCCCGGCCACGAGATCCGTGATCTCCCAACTGCTCCGGTTCTGAATAATGTCCAAGGGGTCGTCGACGGCATAACCGCCGCCGGTCAGCTCCACCAGCAGGTTCCCCACGGCATCGGCGGCTGCACGCCGGCAGCGAATGGCCACTTGCAGGTACCGCAACGCTTGTTTCCTCCTAAGGCTTCGGCTCCAAAACCTGCGGCTCCAGCACGGGCGCCGGCGGAGCAGCCGTGGCTTCCTGCGCCGTTGACTTGACGGCGTCCGGCACCACCAGCGGCGCCACGCGGCCGAACTCCCACGCGATCTGGTAGACAAAGCGGGTGCTGACCTGCGTCTCGTCCTCACCCGACCGCTGGGCGACACTCATGGTGAACCGGGCAGGCCGCAAGGTGCGCGTGTAAACCCAGAGCCGGTACTCTGCCCGGTCTGAGCGCAGGTTATCCATGTTGGGCAGCATCACGTCGGGGTCAAGCTCCAGCTTCAGCTGGAGCGCCTCCCCGTCGGGCAGCGTCTCGCGCCCCACTACCTCCACCCCGCGAACACCGCCAATCAGGGGGGCTGCGAGATTCTCGGGCGTGAACGAAGCCAGCTCGTCGAGGGTCGTGTCGCGCAGGAGCAGCCAGAGCTTGGACGTAGGGTGCAGCAGATAGGTGGAGTCACCGTCCAGCCAGTACTCCAGAGCCATGTGACTCTCGCCCGAATTCACCTTTCCTTCCAGGCGAATGACCCGGGGGTCCCGCTGGTACTCGCCCTGCATGGAGACCGTGGGGAACGGGTAGAGCGTCGATTCGCCCGACAGATCGGTGGAGAAGCGATAGCCTCCAGCCTTCAAGATAACGTTGCCGGCGGCTTCCACCACATCAGCAGGCTCCATCTCCCTGGTTCGGTCCACCGGATACCAGACATACGCGGCCACCCCAAGCAGAATCGCCAACACTGTGGCCACCCGGGCCACAGTCCGAAGCCGAATGGCCCGGGCCGCCGCCTCCCACTGATCAGGCCGGAGCGCTGCGTTTTGCCGGGGGTCTCTGTGGCGTAGCATGCATGACCGCCCCCCTGAGCTTTAGAGGTTGCCCAGTGCGTCCTTCACCTTGTCGAAGAAGCCCTTGTCTTCCTTCCGCTCAACCCCGGCCCTCTCGCCCCGAAGCTCGGCCAGCTCCATGAGCAGTTCCTTCTCCCTGGGCGAAAGCTTTGTGGAGACCTTCACGGCGATAACCACGTGCTGATCGCCGCGGCCGCTGCCCCGCAGGTGCTTGACGCCCTTCCCCTTGAGGCGGATGGTGTCGCCGTGCTGCGTGCCTTCGGGCACCTTCACCAGCTCCGGCCCGTCAAGGGTCGGAACCTCCACTTCTGTACCCAATGCGGCCTGAACCATACTCACAGTCACGTCGCTGATCAGGTCGTCGTCCTGCCGGCGGAAGCGGCTGTCCGGCTTGACCCGCATGACGATATACAGGTCGCCCGACGGACCACCCTTCTCGCCAGTCTCGCCGTAGCCGCCCATGCGCAGCCGTGAACCGGAGTCCACGCCGCCCGGAATGTTCACTTCCACCGTGTGCATCTGCTGCACCTTCGCACGTCCACGGCACGTCGGGCAAGGGTTCTCGATAATCTTCCCTTCGCCGCCGCAGCGGTCGCAGGTGGTAACGTTCACGAAGCGGCCGAAGATCGTATTCTGGGCCACCTGAACCTGACCCGTGCCCCGGCACTTCGAGCAGGTGACCGGCTGGGTGCCCGGCTTGGCGCCGGTGCCGTGGCAGGTCTTGCAGTCCTCCGTACGCGGAATGCGAATCTCCTTCTTGGCGCCGAAGGCCGCTTCTTCCAGCGTCAGGTCCAGCTCATACTGTAGGTCTGCCCCGCGTGCGGGGCCGCGCTGCCGCTGGCGACCCATCTGCCCGCCGAAGAACATGTCGAAGATGTCGCCGAAGCCGTTCATGTCCGCGTTCTCGAATGGGTTGCCGCCGGCGCCGCCCATTTGCTCGGCTGCGTGGCCGAACTGGTCGTACTTGGCGCGCTTATCCGCATCGGAGAGGACCTGGTGGGCCTCGTTGATCTCCTTGAACTTTTCGCCTGCGTTGGGGTCGTCCTGGTTGGCGTCCGGGTGGTACTTGCGGGCCAGCGTCCGGAACGCCTTCTTAATATCGGCTTCAGAGGCATTCTTGGGGACGCCGAGCACCTCATAGTAATCCCGCTTGGCCACAAGCCTTCACCCTCTCTTGACTGAAGAGGGAGGAGGGGCCCCCCTCCTCCCACCTTACATCTTCTTCTTATTCGGCGCCTACTTGGGATCGTCCTTCACCTTGAAGTCGGCGTCCATGGTGGGTCCGCCGCCCGTGGCTTCACCGCCGGGCTGCGGGTCTGCGCCCGGCGCGCCCTCGGCGCCTGCCTGGGGGCCGGCCTTCTCGTACATGGCTGCAGACAGCTTGTAGACGGCCTCGGTCAGCTCCTCCGAGCTCTTCTTGATCTGCTCCACGTCGTTGCCCTTCAGGGCTTCCTTGGCAGGCTCCATCTTCTCCTTGACGGCGTCGATGAGGGCCTGGTCAAGACCCTTGCCTTCCACTTCCTTGAGCATCTTCTCGGCATTGTAGACGGTGGAGTCGGCGCTGTTGCGGGTCTCCGCCTCTTCACGCCGCTTTTTGTCTTCGGCCGCCATCTTCTCGGCTTCCTTGACGGCCTTCTCGATTTCGTCCTTGTTCATGCTGGTCTGGCTCTGAATGGAGATCTTCTGCTCGCGGCCGGTGCCCAGGTCCTTGGCCGAGACGTGCACGATGCCGTTCACGTCGATGTCGAACTTGACCTCGATCTTGGGCACGCCACGGGGGGCCGGAGCGATGCCGTCGAGAGCAAAGCGGCCCAGGGTCTTGTTGTAGGCGGCCATCTCGCGCTCGCCCTGGAGGACGTGAATCTCCACCTGGGTCTGCCCGTCGGCGGCGGTGGAGAAGATTTGGCTCTTCTCGGTGGGAATGGTGGTGTTGCGCTCGATCAGCTTGGTGAAGACGCCGCCCAGGGTCTCAATACCCAGGGAGAGCGGGGTGACGTCGAGAAGCAGCACGTCTTTGACTTCGCCCTTGATGACGCCGGCCTGAATGGCGGCGCCCAGCGCCACGACCTCGTCCGGGTTGATGCCCTTGTAAGGCTCCTTGCCGAGGAAGCGGCGAACGGCTTCCTGCACGGCCGGAATACGGCTGGAGCCGCCCACCAGCAGAATCTTGTCGATGTCCTTGGGCTCGAAGCCAGAGTCGCGCAAGGCCTGTCGGGTCGGGCCCATGGTGGCCTCCACCAGGTCGGCCGTCAGCTCCTCAAACTTGGCCCGGGTCAACGTCTCGTCCAGGTGGACGGGACCGTCGGAAGTCATGCTGATGAAGGGCAGGTTCATGGTGGTGGTAGCCAGGCCGGAAAGCTCAATCTTGGCCTTTTCGGCACCTTCACGGAGGCGCTGGAGGGCCTGCTTATCCTTGCGCAGGTCCACGCCGTGCTCCTTCTGGAACTTGTCGGCCACGTAGTTGACGATCCGCTCGTCGAAGTCGTCGCCGCCGAGCCGGTTGTTACCCGCCGTGGCGACCACCTGGAAGGTGCCGCCGCCCAGTTCCAGAATCGACACGTCGAACGTGCCGCCGCCCAGGTCGAAGACGAGAATGCGGTGGTCTTCGCCCTTGTCCATGCCGTAAGCCAGAGCGGCAGCCGTGGGCTCGTTGATGATGCGCAGGACCTCCAGGCCGGCGATGGTGCCGGCGTCCTTGGTGGCCTGGCGCTGAGCATCGGTGAAGTAAGCCGGCACGGTGATGACGGCCTGGGTGATCTTCTCGCCGAGCTTGGCTTCCGCGTCAGCCCGCAGCTTGGAGAGGATCATGGCCGAGATCTCCTGCGGCGTCAGTTCCTTGTCGTCAATGCGCACCTTGTGGTTGGTGCCCATCTGCCGCTTGATCGAGATAATGGTCCGGTCGGGGTTGGTGATGGCCTGACGCTTGGCCACCTTGCCCACGAGACGCTCACCGGTCTTGCTGAACGCCACCACCGAAGGGGTCAGACGGTCGCCTTCGGCGTTCTCAATAACAACGGGGTCCTTGCCTTCCATGTAAGCGACCACAGAGTTGGTCGTACCGAGGTCAATGCCGATAACCTTCGCCATGTAGGTATTATCCTCCCTCACTCAGGGGCGGCTAGCCCTTCTTGTTCACCTGAACCATGCTGGGGCGGACGACCCGGTCGCCCAGCTTGTAGCCCCTCTGGAACTCGGCTACCACCACGTCGTCGTAGTGTTCATCGCTGGAGACGGTCATCACTGCTTCGTGGAAGTTCGGGTCAAAGGGCTGTCCCACCGCCTCAATGGGGGTGACGCCCTCGCGGGTCAGAATCTCTCGGAAGGAACGAGCCGTGAGCTCTACACCCTGTCGGAGCTTTTCGTCACCAGGCGCCGTCGCTGTGGCCAGGGCACGGTCCAGGTTGTCGAGCACGGGCAGCAGGCTGACCAGAAGCTTCTGGTTGGCGTAAGCCATGAGGTCTTCGCGGTCCTTCTGCGCCCGCTTGCGGTAGTTGTCGAAGTCGGCCTGTGTGCGGGCCAGCCGGGCGGTCATGTCTGCCACCAGTTCCCGGGCCTGTTCCAGCTCACGGGCCAAGCCTTCGGGGCGAGCCTCATCTATCATCTCGGCTCCTGCCGCAGCCTCACCGGAAGCCGAGCCGGCTCCGGAAGCCTGACCAGGTGCGTCGCCCAGCCCATCCCCCGCCAGATCCTGCGGGGCAGGCTTTTTCTCTTCCATCATGGGCACCGGTCACCTCTTTTTCTTTGTTAGCACTCAGCGTTGGTGAGTGCTAACGCATCCATACAAGAAAATAGCACCAGCCTACCAGCACTGTCAAGAGCACCGGGCAGCCTTCAAGCCACCAACTCCCAGGATGTGCCGGAACGGGCCGCCATACACCTGTCAGGGCAATGGTTCAAATGGAAATATTGAAATCTAGTCCAGATTATGGTAGCATGGGAAATGTCTACAACTACCGAGGGGGATGCAGCGTGCTGTGGCAAAAGCGAACTGGCACCACTCCGGGCCATCCTGAAACGGCCCTGGATCTGCGCTCCATTTCCGGCCTGCCGGGGCGCCTCTCGTTCACCGAAGGGGTCGCCGGGCGGCGGTTGAGTCAGGTGGCCTGTACCGTCCGACGGGTGGACAGCGCCGACATTGTGGTGGAGATTCCGGAGGGATTGGTCGCCCCGGGTCCCGAGAACGCCGTGATTCTCGAAGTGGTCGACAAGAACGCCCTGGTTCAGTGCTTCACCACCGTACGCATGGCCCCCCGACAGACCGAACTCATGCTGAGAACTCCTGCAAGGCCCCACGTGGTCCAACGGCGGCGATTCCCGCGTATTGACCTCTTCGTTGCCGTCACCCTCGCCACGCCGGACCGGTCCATTGAGCCCATGGCTGCCCAGATGATCAACATGAGCCCCGACGGCGCCGCCTGCGTGGTGGCCGAGCCCATGTCTCCCGGTACGCCGATCACCGTCAATATGATGGGCCTGGGGCTGTTCCCGGCTGAAGCCCATGCCGTGGTGCGGCGCTGCACGCCCAGCCCCAGCCGGCTCTGGGTGGTGGGCCTCCAGTTCCAGAACCTCGACCGGGGACAGGAGCTTTACTTGGAGAAATACGTAACGGACTACATAGAACAGCAGAGTGAATGAAATGCGGGGCGCCGGTCGAAAAGACCGGCGCCCTACGGTCTTCCAGGACAAAAGAAGGGAGCACCCTGCGGTGCCCCCTTCGTGCCAGTGCTATCGGTTCCGATCCGCCGAATCGGATAGCTGGCGCGAGATCGCGTTCACTACGCTCACGATGCGGGCGTACTCCATGCGCCTCGGTCCGATCACGCCAATTCGCCCCAGGACTTCATCGCCCAGCCGGTATGTCGCCGATACCACGCTGCAGTCAACAAGTTCGCGCACGTGGATCTCTTCGCCGATCTGAATGTTGGCCTGATTCTCCCGCTCGCCGGTGGAGAGAACGCTGGAGATAACCTCTTCATTCTCCAGCAGGTTCAGCAAGCTCCGCACCTTGTCCACATCACGGAACTCGGGCTGGTTGAGAATGTTGGTGGTGCCGCCCAGGTAGAGACGCTGTTTCTCACCGGGCTCCAGGTTCTGGGCCAGGAACTGCAGGGCCTGTTCGAGCAACGCCCCGTACCGGGACAACTCCCGCTGAAGGGCGCTCAGGGCTGCCTTGGACAAGGTAGCGACCGGCTGGCCCCGCAGCTGCTCGGTCAGGACGTCGGAGACCCGCTGCAGTTCAAGCATGGTCACCTCGACCGGCAGTTCAAGCACCTGATTCTCAACAAAACCGCTGTCGGTAATGTAGACGAGCACGGCCTTGTCAGCGCCAAGGGGAACCAGCCGAAGGTCCCGGAAGTGAGCCCGCTGGATCTGCGGACCGGAGATTACCGCCGTCAGATGGGTGGCGTCCGACAGCACGCGGGCGGTCTCCCGCACGAGGGTGTCAATCTCCCGAACCTTCCGCTCAAACGTCCGGCGAATGAGCTCCTGCTCAGTCACGCCAACGTCGCGCGACTCCATAAGGCAGTCCACGTAGTACCGATATCCACGATCCGACGGAACCCGACCAGCAGACGTATGAGGCTGCTCCAGGAAGCCCAGTTCCTCAAGATCGGACATCTCATTTCGGATTGTAGCGGGGCTTACACCCAGCTGGTATTTCCGGGCGATAGTACGAGACCCGACGGGCTCGGCTGTTGCCACGTAGTCTTCGATGATGGCCTGCAGGACTTTGTTCTTGCGATCGTCGAGCGGTGCCGACACGTGGAGTCACCTCCAGTGAGCCCTTGTTAGCAGAGTGCAGCTTCGAGTGCCAGGTCGCCTCAGCATGAACATAGCATCGAAATCCGTCAATGTCAAGTCCGGTGCGGTCTGCAGGGCCTGGGAGTACATGTCTCCGCTGCCGGAAGGAAGCCGAATATGGGGCCCCAACCCCGGTCATCGAACATTCGTGTTTCAACATTCGTTTTAGCTGTAGAAGAGGAGGGAGATTATGAGCACCGCCGTCCTGAGCGAGATTGTTGGTCTGGCCGTACGAATTACGCTGCCACCCGTCGGGGGGCACAGCGAGGCAGCACTCCTCCACCTGTTCGGCAACGTAACGGGTGCCTCGGAGGCCGCCGTCCGGGTTCAACTGCGGGAGAGCTCCGTTCCGTCCGCCCCGTCCCGCCCCGTGTTCGTGGAGGTTCAGCATTCAAGTGGGCTGGTGTGCTTTTCGGCCGACGCCTTCGTACGTCGCACAGAGGGAGGCGACACCGAGGTGGTCCTGCTTCCCACTGCCCCGTTGGAATGGGTTCAGCGCCGGCGCCACGTGCGTGCGAACGCGGTTGTGCGGTGCTCGTTCTGGCCCTGTGCCACCCCGTCCGCACCGGTGCGCTGGGAGGGCGTGACCATAAACATCAGTGCTGGCGGAGTCGCCCTAGCCAGTCGCGGGACCAGCCAGGCGGGAGACCGCCTTTTCCTCGAGTTTCACGGCGAAGAGGCACTGCCGGGGGAGCCGCTCGTGCTCGAGGTGGTGCGTGTGTCACCTTCGATGGACGACCCGGCCATGACGGTAGTGGCGGGCCGCTTCGTAGAACTCGGACCGACTGCTGAAGCGGCTCTGAACCGGTTCGTTGAGACCAGATCAGTCTGATACATCAGGTGAAACCCAAGAGACGGCGACCACTTCGGTGCGCCGTCTCTTTCTGTTGGTCAGGGGAGCAACCCAAGCCATCGCCAGAGAGGAATGCCCGCCAGAATGCTTAGCACGGAGACGGCGGCATGCATGTAGGCCAGCGGCCTGACCTGCTCATGGGTGAAAGCCCTACCGTTGGTGCCAGCCAGAGCGGTCTGGTAAAACGTGTTCTGGTGGGCCAGAAACCACGGGTTGCTGGCCACCTGCACGGTGAGCGTGATCAGAAACGGGCTGATCCCGGCGCTAACGGCCAGTGGGTATAGCGTGACCGCCATCAACAGCGATGCCGCCACCATCGGCATGGCAACCCGGATCAGCACAGTCATTAACGCTACTCCGAGAAGGAAGATGGCCGGATATGGAAGCAGCACCCGGAACGCAGCGGCCAGCCCGTCGCTGACGATTTTCGTAAGGCCCGTGTGATCCAGAATCTCTGCCACTCCGATGAGCCCGCCGTACAGCATAAGGAAGTTCCAATCTATGCTGCGCTTGAATGCTTCACGGTCAATGATTTGAGCGGCCACCAGGTAAGTCAGACCGGCCATGGCGGCCCACGCCGGGTCCAGATGGTGCCAGCCTTGTGTTACGAAGGCCATCAGCACCGCGGCCACGACTGCCAGCGTGGTGCGCTCCAGCCGAGACAGAGGGCCGAGCGTGTCCAACTGGGCGGTTACCGTCTCACGGGTGATTCCCGTGGGCAGCTCGGGACGGAAGAGCCACATAATGGCGAGGAAAGTTCCACCAAAGACCACCAATCCCAGGGGCAGGGCGGCCAGGAGCCAGAACCCCCAGGTAACCCTTGCGCGCACCTCGTCGGGCAGGAGACTCCAGAGCAGGATGCAGCTTCCCGTTCCATTCAGAAACAGAAAGTACATCTGACCGAAGCCCAGCAGGGACGTCATGCCCAGACCGGCCGCTCCCCGGCTGCGGTCTTGCAGCCGCATGGCTTCGGCGAGTTCCATGGCCAACGGGCTGGCAATGGCCACCCGACCGCTGGGGGACGGCAGTGCGGGCGTCAGGATCAGTCCTGAGAGAGCAAGGGCGAGAGATTGGCCCCAGTAGGTTGCCGGCAGGAGCCGCAGCATGTGCAGTGCGACCCGAAACAAGAGCCCGGAACGGCCAATGGCAGCGCCGACGCCTAACATGGCGAGACTCAGGAACCACGTGGAGTTGGCGAAGCCCGAGAAGGCTACGGAGACAGGCACCACTCCGACCGCCGCAATCCCGGACAAGGCGCTCAGGGCTACTACATAATCGGGCATCGAGTCAAGCGCCCAGTTAATCAGAGCCCATACAATCATGGCGGTGCCCCAGACTTCTGGGCGCTCCCAGCCAAACCGGGGCAAGAACCAGAGGCATGCGCCTGCAAACGCAAAGGAAGCCAATACTCCGGGGCCGAGTGTGCCCTTCAGCGAGGACCAGGGCTCCCGGGTGTCCCGCCCGGTCCCGGCGACCATCAGTCCGTGCTTCGGCATGTTCTGCGAGAGGTCAGTGGCAGCAATCTCCGCATCGATGCCCGCCCAGAGCTCCTCACTGTAGGAAACCAGGCCCACGCGGGCTCGCAGCAGCGCGTTCTGGCTGGAAGCGAGTCGGGACGAGACCCGTTTTAGCACTTCCTGGGACAGTTCCGGATGGCGCTCCGTAAGGCCCCGCAGCCGGGTGGCCGGCACCCGGTAGAGATGAACGCTCGTCACGGCTCGCCCCGTGTAACTCAGCGGCACCCCTGCCAGAGCCTCTTCACCGAACAGGTCTCCCTCGCTCATGGTTTCCAGCACTAGGTCTCTCGATCCCTTGGGACCTAGTAGCTCTAGAATACCATCGCGCACGATGAAAACGCTTGGCTCGGTGACAAGCCCAGCGTCCAGAGACTCGCCTGGTTCTAGCGCAACCTCCTGCAAATCGGGGAGCAGCCGGGCCAGGTCCACCCGTGAGAGCCGAGCGAGCAAAGGAGCCTCTTCCAGCTGCAGCACCGCATCCACCCCTGATCTCCCAGTTTTGAGCCTGAGCGCCCCATGGCTCCCCCCAAGTGGAAATAAAAGCCACTAGTATAGGATGTATCATATTGTAATAATCACTCTCTGACTTGTCAATATGTAAGGTCAAGTTGTTTTTGTATAAATATTGGCAGGACATTGCCAGTTCTTGTCGAATCCAATATTAGGAATCATTGGTTCGGCTATGACAGCTGCTAAACAGACAAGTGGGGGGTAAGCAATACTGAATGAAAGCGCTCGTCATTGATCACATCCACCCGGATGGTGTCAACCTGCTCCGCCAGTACCTGGAGGTGACTCATCTGCGGCAGGCGCCAACCTCCATGGCCCTGGCCCAGATCCTTGGTGACTACCATGCACTGGTGATGCGGGTTAACCCTCGTATCGATCGGCTGGCGTTGGCCCGTCCAGGTAAGCTTCGAGTGATCAGCGTCGCCTCGGTAGGACTCGATCATGTGGACCTGGCCGTGACCAAGGAGAAAGGGATCAGCGTTTTCAACCAGCCGGGAGTGAACCGAGATTCCGTGGCCGAGTTTACGTTCGGCCTGCTCCTTTGCCTCGCCCGCCAAATCCATTCGGCGTCACATGACCTGCGAAGCGGGGCCTGGCGGCGGTATGATTACCAAAGCGGCCTTGAGCTTCGTGGACGAACCCTTGGAGTGATCGGCCTGGGTCGAATCGGGTCTCGTGTGGCCGAGATCGCAAAAGGTTTTCATATGAGAGTTCTGGCCTTTTCCCCTTATACGGCTGACAGCAGAATCCACAATCTGGGGGTCCGGCTGGCCGGACTGGAAGAACTGCTGAGCGAATCCGATTTCGTGAGCGTACATTGCCCGCTGACGGTAGAGACCCGCAACATGATCGGTGCAGCGCAGCTGAACCTCATGCGTCGGGGGTCATACCTCCTGAACCTGGCTCGAGGCGGAATTGTTGATGAGAGGGCGCTGTATGAAGCCCTGCAGCAGGGTCACCTGGCCGGAGCCGCTTCCGACGTGTTCGCCGTAGAACCGCCGGAAGGGAATCCGCTGCTGCAGTTGCCTAACTTCATGGGTACGCCCCACATTGCGGGGCCGACGACGGATTCCCTGTGGCGAGCGGGAATGCACGCAGCTAAAACGGTCCTGCAGTTTCTGGGCATCACGGCTGAAGCGGACGCGGCCGGAGCCGCCATGGCCGCAGAAGCCTAACTGGGAATGCTGTCGCACAAGAACGGGGCGCTCATCAGCGCCCCGTTCTTGTGCGGCTATGGCTGCCAGCCTCCCTGTCGCTTGCCCACGTACTCGCTTAACAGGGACCTGCTGCTCTCGGTAAGGTTGAGGAACATCAGCCCGATCGCCGGGCGGTCCCGCTCCTCCGATAGCCTGGCCACCTCGGCGGACAGTGGCCCAAGGGGAAGGCCCTGACCCATTCGGAAACCCACCGCCACTACAGCCCCCAAGGGGCATGGCGCCTCGGAGACGAGAGCTGCTCCACCAACGCTCAGGTTCACCGCGGTGGCCGGCCACCGGCGGCCCCCGAAGCTGATCCATGCCGCTGCGGCGGCGGCCACCCGGGGGTGGCGCCGGCGCTGAAGGCGCTCCCACTCCTGCATTGGGGGGGCGACCAGCCGCAAGTGCGCTCCGGAGGATGAGGAGGGCACGATCGGCATCACAGCGCGACATAGCCCCTGGGTGTGAAGCACCTCCACCAGGATGTGAGGCGGGTAGCTTCGCCACATCTGCGGCTGAAGAAGCTCAATGACAAGGGTTGTGCCATCGTGCGCGGCGACAACACCGTGCTGCCATCCATGTTCTTCACCCGACTCGGGGGTGGCAACTCGGGCCGGGTGCCCGGTCAGATCCACCGCTGGATACTCCATGCTGGCCTCCTGTCTGTAAATCCCCTGCTCCACGCATAATTACAACTTGAACTGCCCCACCAGGGACTGCAGCTCTTCGGCGATGTCGGCCAGCAGCCGGGACGAGTGGGCGATCTCCCCCACCGAATGGTTGGCACGATCAACCGCCTGCGAGACCGTAGAAACTGCCGTCGCATTGGCCGTCGACACGTCGTTCACGCCCTGAATGGCACTGCGCACCTCATCAGCGCCAGCGGCCATCTCCTCGGTGGCCGCAGAGTTCTCCTGAGTGACTGCAGCCACCTCTTCGACGGCACGGGCGGCTTCCCGACTGGAAGACAGAACGGAGTTGGCCTCCCGGGCGATGCCGTTGCTGTCGTCCTTGGCCTTTTCGACCACTGCGAGAATGTCCTGAAGGGCCCGGCCAGCAGCGGCCGCGAGCACAGCCCCCTGTTCCACCTGCACCGAGCCCTTGTCGATGGCCTCAACAGCCTCCTGCGTTCCTGCCTGAATGGACTGGATGATCTCGCGAATCTCGTTGGCCGAAACGGCGGAACGCTCCGCCAGCTTGCGTACTTCCTCAGCGACTACTGCAAAGCCGCGGCCTTGCTCACCGGCCCGCGCGGCCTCGATGGCCGCGTTTAGCGCCAGGAGGTTGGTCTGCTTGGCGATGTCGGAGATGACCTGCATGATCTCGCCGATGCGCTTGCCATGCAGGCCCAGGGCTGTGACCTTCTCAGCCACCCAGAGGACCTGGTCACGTACCGCATTCATGCCCGTAAGCGTGTCATCGACAATGGCCGCACCGGCATGGGCTGTCTGTGCAGCGCTGCTGGACGCGTCGGCCACGGAGCCCGCCTGAGACGCCACACCCTCCATCGCCCGCACCATGGAACTGATCACAGCCGTGGCCTGCTGCACCTGAATCGCCTGCAGTTGTGCGCCGCTCGCGATCTGGTTGATGGCCGACACGAGCTCAACCATGGTGTTCCGGGCCGCTTCCGTCTCCGCACTCTGCCGTTCGGCGCCGGCCGATACCTGGCGCACCCCCTGGGTAACGTCCTCGACAGAGGCAGCCACCTGGTGCGATGAACCTTCCATGGCCCGGGAACGGCGGAGCAGTTCATCGGCGGCGGTGGTGATGCGCCGGACCATGTCGGCCAGACCGAGCACCAGCTGGTTGAAGCTGCCGGCCAGAAGACCAATCTCATCGTTCGACCGGACCTGAAGCTGCTGTGTCAGGTCGCCGCCACCCGAGGCGATGTCCCGCAACTGGAGGGCCACGGCCCTCAGGGGCAACGCTACCATGCGATACACCATAATGGTGACACCAATGCCAATGACGATACTGACCAGAACGACAATCCCAAGGACAGCCGCAGCCGTCCGAGCTTGAGCCTTGGCTGCAGTGTTGGAGGCCTCCACGCGGGTGAGCATGTAGTCCCGCAGTACCGCTACCTGCTTGCCGAATACCTCGCCCTGTGCCCGGGTCGTGTCGGCCTGGAGAAATAGCTGCTGGTTGGTCATGGCATCGCCTTTGCTGAAAAGGGTATCCCCAAGCGCATAGAACCGCTGACGCAGTTCCGCCAGCTTCTGACTGAACTCGGCTACCTGAGGTTCGGACTCGGCGACGGCCTGGAGTTGCCCCATGTACTTGTCGGCCCGTTTGCGCGACTGTTCCACTTCGGGCAGGCGGTCGTCGCGTGTAGCGGCATAAGCCATGATGAGCTGTGACTGCATCTGAATCTCTGCGTTCAGTTGTTCGGCGGCCAGGGCCAGCGGGTATGTCTCCTCCACCACGCGAGCGTACTCGCCCTCAATGCGGGCGAGGGCTACGTAGCTCCAGCCTCCGCTGATTCCCAGCATGATCAGGAGCATCAGGAACCCAATCGCAAGCTTGCCGCCTATGCCCAGTTGAATCTTCCCCACGTATCTATACCCCCTCACCTTGCCCAGACGGTATAGGGGAGACCGGCAGACGAGCCGCCGGTCTCCCCTGCGAAGCCATCTCGGGTCCAGGAGTTCCCTTACTTCAGGACGCCGACTTCCTTGAAGTACTTCTCAGCACCAGGATGCAGAGGCACGACGCCGGTGATACCCTTCAGCCCGTTGTCCCGGCTGATGTCCTTGGCAGCCGATACCTTCTCCGTCAACGCAGGCAGCTTCTCATAGAACGCCTTGGTGAAGCTGTAAACCAAGTCAGCCGAGACATCGGCCCGGGCGACCAGGATGCTGGCCTGCGCTACGCTGAGCACAGGAGTCGTCTGGCCGGTGTAGGTGTTGGCCGGAATGGTGACCGGGAAGTAGGCAGGGTATTGCTTTACGATGGCGTCCACTTCAGCCTGGGTGAGCGAGAGCAGGTTCCAGCCGCCCAGAGTGAGCGCGTCCTTCACGGCCTTGCCGCCGATGCCGGCAGCCAAAGTGGCGCCGTCAACCTTACCGGCCTTCATGTTTTCTACGGTCTCGTCGTAGCCCAGGTAGAAGGCCTTCAGGTCAGCGCCGGAGTCCATGCTGAAGGCTCCCATCAGTTCGCGGGTGTTTACTTCGGTGGCGCTGCCCCGAGCGCCCGGAGCCCAGGCCTTGCCCTTCAGATCCTTCAAGGACTTAATGCCGGCGCTGGACCGGACTACCATGTGCACCACGTTGGGGTGCAGAGCGAGGACTCCACGGAGAGACTCCTGCTTGCCCAGGGTCTTGTAGTCACCGGCTCCCGTCGCTGCGTAGAAGACCACACCGCTGACGGCGAAACCCAGCTCGACTTCCTTAAAACCAAGCTTTTGAATATTCTCAGCAGTTCCACCCGTAGTAATAGCGGTCACTTCAACCTCGGGAATCGCCTGGTTCCAGATGCTGGCCATTTCCTGGCCCATGGGCCAGAAGACGCCGCCCTGAGTGGCCGTGGCGAGGGTGAGCTTGGTCTTGGCTTTAGGCCCTGTCTGAGCAACCTCAGGAGCCTTCTGCGGCTCGGGGGCAGAACTGGATTGCTTGGAACCCGATGAACTGGAGCAGGCCGACAGAAGCCCTAGAATCAGAACGAGCCCGATGGCACGGACCAGTGATCGCACGCTTCTCACTCTCCCCAACCCTTTCTTCCAATAATTCGTAGTTCCACACTGTCGTGGGTGGTGACTGGTAACGTTTGACGACTGTACCATCTTCGCCTTAACGTTACCATTTGTTAGAACGTAAAACGCAACTGTTATGTTCGGAACTTCCATGAGCTTTCGCTCCATCCAAAATAAAGAAAAAGGCAGCCACTCACGCGGCTGCCGTTGTCCCTTTCTTATCGTACGACGGTTCTTTCTCGCAGTCGTAACCCGCGTTCAAGCTTGTTAAGCGCTGCAGGTGCTAGACTGCCTTGGGCCAATCCATAGAGCTCGGTCTCTACGGCCCGAAGGATGCGTTCGCCAGTGGACCCGATTTTGGCTTCCACTTCAATGTCGAAAAACGGGCTGGCGGCGAGGCCCGGGTACTCCACCATGTCGAGCACCAATTCAGCCACGTCGCCGACTGGGCGGACGAGGCGGGCTGTGCCAACGGTGAGGGTCGGTACCAAGGGTCCACAAGCCTTTCCGGCCGCAAAATCCTCCACTGGGAATGGGCCGTCCCCGACCAGGTCGTTGATCTGGGACATGACCCAGTCCATGCGGGGTTGAGTGAGCTGCTCCTCAAACTCCTCGCGCCGGCTCAATGCCCCATCCTTCGTCCGGTTGATCTTGAGCGTCACGTACGGCACGCCATCCTGCAACCGGGAGCGCAGGCCGACTCCGGATCGGCTGAGGGCGCCATCAGGCGTGTCGTAATACCGGTCCCAGATCTCATGCTTGCTTACGCCGCCGAGGGGAAGGCCGCCCAGCTGCGGCACCATGGACAGCCTGGTGAACAGCATGATGGGCCCGCCCTCAATGGCAGGCTTCACATTCAGTTTGATCTCAACTTCCATGCGAGCTTCCGCCTTCTCTTTGCATCATACCAAGAGTGTTCCCCGATAGGCCGGGAACTTCTCGTTGAAGGGGGACTTACGATGCGGCGGAAATCCTTGCCGGACTGATGCCCTCCAGGCGGTACTGGTGCCAGGGGGTGCCCGACACAGCCGACATGGGCCCTTCCTCCGGCTGACAGCCGCGTGCAAGCCAGGTGCGTAGCACAGACAGGTTCGTTGGGGCGGTATGGATGGTTGTCCAGATGTGTCCGCAGTCGCAGTGGGTGGTGGACATGGCCCAGCGGCCTTGTGCATCAATGAGCTGCCAGGAATCTTCGTGGATACGGCCACAGCGGCGACACTGGTTATCTGGCAGGCGTTGCATGTAGTATTACCTCATCGTTGGGCAGCGTTGCTTCGCCTTATGTTACGGAGGATAACCTGTGAATACCTTGTGCGTACCCTGTGAATAACGCGTTTATCGCGCGAAAACGCGGGGACTAGATGCTGAACTCGCCCTGCCCGACCAGACGGACCTGACCGCCGACCTTCACCCGCAGGGCGCCGGCCTCTTCCTGCACATCAACCCAGAGGCGGCTGGGGCGGTGCATCTCGATGCCCTGCTCGTACCAGAAGTCGCTCCGGTCGGCGGGCAGCAAGCCGTGGCGGTGCATGTATGCGCCCAGGGGAGCCGCCGCGGACCCCGTGGCCGCATCTTCAGGAATGCCGAACAGGGGCGCGTAGAGTCGAGCGCGAGCGTGGGCGCCGGTATCGGGCTCAAGCAGGGCGAAGGGGTACGCCCCGATGCAGCCCAGGCTGCGGGAAAGCTCGGTGATGGCTGCATAGTTGGGCTTCAGCCCTGCCAGTGTTTTTGCAGAGGCCACTGGGATGATCAGGTGCTTGACGCCGGCGAAGATGACTTCGGGAGCGTGCCCGCCGAGGGAAAGGTCTGCGGCTTCCAGACCCAGGCAAGGGGCTGCCCGCTCCGGTGCCACGGCCTCCACGAAGACCGGGGGCGGCGCCTCCATGGTCACACGGTCGAGAAAGGGCCCCACGTACCCGAGCTCCAGGGGTGTGAGGCCGGACAGGGACTCCTGTACCAGCTGCGTGCCTTCGACCTTGCCGGAGAGTGCCAGGGCAGCGGCTGTGCCCAGGGTGGGGTGCCCGGCGAAAGCCAGCTCGCCGCCGGGCGTGAAGATGCGCGTGCGGTACGTGGCGCCCGGCCTGGTGGGGGGGAGCACGAAGGTGGTCTCCGAGAGGTTGGTCTCCTTGGCGAGGGCCTGCATCTCCTCGTCGGAGAGGCCGCTGCCGTCCAGAAAGACGCAGAGCGCATTGCCGGCAAAGGGGCGGTCAGCGAAGACATCGACCCAGACGAACGGGTAGGTACGCATGCTGGCGGTCACTCCTCCAAAAAAGATTGCCAGACCTGGTTGCCAAGGCGGAGGCCACGGAGCGTGACACGCACGTGGCCGTTGACTCGTTCGATCAGCCCTTGGTGGGTCAGGCGTTCCAGGGTGGGGCCGTAGACGTGGTTGAGGCTCTGGCCGAACCGGGCGGCGAAGCGAGCCTCGCTCACGCCCTCCAGCAGGCGCAGGCCCAGCATCATGGTCTCGGCCATTTCGCCGGCCTTTGTTATGACCTCACCGGTCTCCACAGGCAGCTGCCCCTGCTCAACAGCCTCGCGGTAGGTTGCCGGCGTCTTGAGGTTCCAGAAGCGGTACTGAGAGCCCGGTTCGCCGGGAGCGGTCTCGACGGTCGAGCCGCCCTGCACCCGCGAAGCCGTGAGCTTTGGCCGCGGCGCGCCTATGCCGTGCAGTGGCGCCTTGAGCTTGAGGAAGGAGTGAGCCCCGCAGCCGAGCCCCAGGTAGTGCTCGTTGCGCCAGTAGACCTGATTGTGGCGGCTGCGGTACCCGGGCAGGGCGAAATTGGAGACTTCGTAGTGCTCGAAGCTGGCCCCGGCCAGAGTAGCAGCGGCGGCAGCGAACATCTCCTCCTCCGCCTCTTCAGGCGGAAGCTGGAGCCGGCCCGCGTCCAGATCCACGTAAAAGGGGGTGCCCTCCTCCACGATCAGGCTGTACGCGCTGATGTGTGTAGGCCCCAGCGACAGAGCCCAGGTCAGGGTCTCGCGGAAGTCGTCAGGCGTCTGACCGGGCAGGCCATACATGAGGTCCAGGTTTATGTTGGCAATGCCCGCCGCGCGGGCAGCCGCTACAGCCTGCTCCACCTGGTCAGGCGTGTGAATGCGGCCGAGCCGCTGCAACAGGTGGGGCTGGTAGGCCTGCACACCGAAGGAGATGCGGTTCGCCCCCGCTTCAGCCGCTTGCACCAGCTTACCGCCTTCCACGTCCACAGTGCCGGGGTTGGCCTCCAATGTCACCTCGGCGCCGGGCTCCATGGGGAAAAGCTTGTGCACGGTGCGCAGCAGGGTCGACAGGTGGCGCCCCTCCATGACGGTGGGGGTCCCCCCGCCCACGAACAGCGTGGGGACTGTCTCGCCGTCAAGCTCGGGACGGGCGGCCCACCCCTTCATTTCCGCCACGAGGCCGCGCAAATAGCCCTCCTGTTCGGAGGGCTTTGCGCCGGCATAGCTGTTGAAGTCACAGTACCCGCATTTCTGCACGCAGTAGGGAACGTGCACGTAAAGTGAGACGCCCATGCTAATCGTCGTCGTCCTTCTCGGTAGACAGCACAGCCATGAAAGCTTCCTGCGGAATCTCTACAGAGCCCACGGCCTTCATGCGCTTCTTGCCTGCCTTCTGCTTCTCTAGCAGCTTGCGCTTGCGGGTGACGTCGCCGCCGTAACACTTGGCCAGCACGTCCTTGCGCAGGGCTGCAATGTTCTCGCGAGCGATGATCTTGTTGCCGACGGCGGCCTGGACAGGCACCTCGAACATCTGCCGCGGAATCAGCTTGCGCAGCTTCTGGACCAGGGGACGGCCAATGCGATCGGCCTTCTCCCGGTGTACGATGCAGGACAGGGCGTCAACGGCCTCGCCGTTGAGCAGCACGTCGAGCTTGACCATGTCGGACGCCTCGTAGCCGGACAGCTCGTAGTCGAAACTGGCGTAGCCGCGGGAGCGGGTCTTGAGCTGGTCAAAGAAGTCGAACATGATCTCGGCCAGGGGCAGCCGGTAGTGGAGGTTGACCCGCTTTTCGTTCAGGTACTCCATGTTGATGAAGGTGCCGCGGCGGTCCTGGCAGAGCTCCATCAGCGGCCCGACGTACTCCGACGGCGTGATAATGCTGGCCTTGACCACCGGCTCCTCCACGACTTCAATGAGCGTGGGGTCCGGCCAGGCGGCGGGGTTCTCAATGATGATCTCGTCGCCGTTGGTCTGCTTGATGTGGTAGACCACGTTCGGCGCCGTGGTAATGAGGTCCAGGTCGAATTCCCGCTCCAGGCGCTCCTGCATAACGTCCATGTGGAGCAGGCCCAGGAAGCCGCAACGGAAGCCAAAGGCCAGAGCCTCGGACGTTTCCGGCTCAAAGTGCAGAGATGCATCGTTAAGCTGCAGCTTCTCCAGAGCATCGCGGAGCTTGTTGTAGTCGTTGGACTCCACGGGGTAGAGTCCGGTGAAGACCATGGGGGTGGCCTTCCGGTAGCCCGGCAGGGCTTCCCTGGCCGGGTTGTCGGCCTGGGTAAGGGTGTCGCCCACCCGCACGTACTTGACTTCGCGAATGGCGGCAGCCAGGGCGCCGACCTCGCCCGCCATCAGCTGATCCACCGGGGTCAGACCCGGCCGGAAGACGTAGAGGTCGTCGACCACAAAGTCCTTGCCGGAGGCCATGAACCGAATCTTATCGCCCTTCTTCACCGTGCCGTGGAACACACGGAAGTAGACCACGACGCCCTTGTAGGTATCGTAGTAGGAGTCGTAGATCATGGCCTGTAAGGGCTCATCGGCGATGCCGGCAGGGGGCGGGACGTAGAAGACCACGGACTCGAGAATCTCTTTCATGCCGGTGCCGGTCTTGGCCGAAGTCATGATGGCGATGGAGGTGTCGAGGCCGATCACCTCTTCGATCTCCTTCTTGACCTTCTCGGGGTCGGCAGAAGGCAGATCGATTTTGTTGATGACGGGAATGATCTCCAGGTTGTGCTCCAGGGCCATATAGACGTTGGCCAGGGTCTGCGCTTCGATGCCCTGACTGGCGTCAACCACCAGGAGCGCGCCCTCACAACCCGCCAACGCACGGGAGACTTCATAGGTGAAGTCCACGTGTCCAGGGGTGTCGATCAGGTTCAAGATGTACTCTTCACCGTCATCGGCGGTGTAGTTCATGCGCACCGACTGCGCCTTAATGGTGATGCCGCGCTCCCGCTCCAGCTCCATATTGTCCAGGACCTGATCCTGCATCTCCCGCTGGGTCAGCACACCGGTAAACTCAATCAGCCGGTCTGCCAGCGTGGACTTGCCGTGGTCAATATGGGCGATAATGCAGAAGTTCCGAATATGCTTCTGGTCAATCATCAGTTGTAGCGTCCTCTCCTGTACACAGGGATTCAGGTTATTATACCATCTCAGACTGACGTGGGACAACGCGCGGTGCGGTGGAGGCGAAATCCATCGGGAGGCGACGCTGTCTGCGCTGAATATTTTCACTGTAAAACTATTGCAACGAAAGAGTATTGACTAGTACTTTAGTCTATAGGTATAATAGGTCCAAGGTAGACCCATTGGAGGGATCGGCAGTGTTAGTGGGACGGCGCGTCGCCAAACTACGTACGGCTCATGGCGAGTCGCTGCGTGAGGCCGCCGTTCGGACGGGGGTCAGTCACACTACCATCGCTCGAATCGAAAAGGGAGAGGTTACCGGCAGTTTCCACAGCACCCTGCGTAAAATCGCAGAGGGTTACGGCGTACGGATGGAGTTCCTTCTCACCGGCCGCGACCCAAAACAGGATTTCGAGGGAGCCATTCGCCGCCTCCCGGCCGATGACCGGAGCCGTCTCTACTTCGCCTCCGCCCGGACTCGGACCAAGATCGTTCTGGATTTTCTACTCTCGGAATACCCCAATGAGTTCTCCCCGGAACAGCTGGCTCAGGCCATTGGGTGGGATCCCGGCAACTTCCAGGAACTGCTGGATGAGTGGGATGCCGAGAGTCTGCCGGAGGAGTTGAATCTGCGCCTTGCGGAGACCCTCTCGCGCATGACGGGCATCTCCAACCACTGGTTCCGCTCGGGCGCACTGGGCGGTGACAAGACCGACCTGCTGCCCCGAGAAACGATCTCCTCCTACATCGGGTGCATGAAGAAGGCTGCCCAGGCAGGGCTGTCGCCCAAAATGGTCGATATGGCCATTGAACTGCTGATCATGCGGACGAAAGACGGTGCCGCCTCTAAAGAATGAGACTGTTAAGCCCTCCCGACCGTGACGGTCAGGGAGGGCTTTGCCGTTTGCCGACTTCTGGGTACCGGCCAGGGGTCAGCGAGCCGGGGACTTCAGTCGGGCCTCCCAGCCCATGAAAGCGAGGGCGAAGCCGCCGGCGGGGTCTCTGGCAAGGCGGATGATCTTTCCCCGGGTGCTGCTGGGGCCTTTGACATCGATAACGCCCCGCTCCGCCGCCAGCAGGGCGATCAGCATTACGACCAGCCCCAGAGCCAGTCGCTTGCCCATGGTCTTGGCTGACACGATCCATCACCGGAGGTAGCCTTTCCACCTTTTACCTGGGGTATGCACCGTCGCGAATGATCTGATTCAGGGCTTTGGCCAGGTAGGCGACAGCCCGCTCCGCCTCTGCATACTGGTTCGTGGCCCCGCCGATCTCCAGAAGAATGGCGCCGGGCGTCAGGTCCTGGTTGTAGGTGTCCGGCTGGACCTTTGTGGGGAATGTGATGCCGGGAGCCTGCTGCTCCAGCTCTTCCATCACGCGGTCGCAGAACTGCATGTTCTGCTGCCACCGTGGCTGGCTCTCGTTGCCGATGATGCAGCGGACCTTGGCGACCTTCTTTCCGTCAATGAGGGCCGTGGTGTCCAGCCCCCAGGCGCCGTCGCGGTGGACGTCGAGAAGAATCTTGACCGAGGGGTGCTCCTTGAGGATGCGCCTGGCCGTGTCGCGGGACATGCGGTAGGCGTAATTGTAGCCCAACGCCTGATGGGTGTACTTGGCGTAAACCGTGGTCACCCCCAGCTGTTCAAGCTGCTGGGCCAGTGTCTGGCCAACACCCATGATGGTGCGCTTCTTGTGGTCGTCAGACCGGATGAGATCCAGATCCTTGGCCGTGCGCAGGGCGAGGGTCGGAAATTCGGAAAGGTAGGACTCACCGTCGTGGGTGTGGTAGATGCCCACCACGGGCAGCCCGCCGTTGACGACCGCAGGCTTGGCCTGTTTGGGATCCTCGGTCTGCTTGGGCGGGGCGGCCGGGGGCTTCTCCACGACCGGCGGCTGCTGCACGGGCTCCTGCTGCGGCGGGCTGTCTACCGGCTCCTTGCCGCCCGCAGCGTGGTTGGTCCGCAGGAATGGGAGCACCGTCTGGAAGAGGGTGTCAGGCTTCTCGCCCGTGTGCCCGGTGACGGACAGGACAATCAGTTCCTGTTGCTCCTCTTCCGCAGCGGAGCCATCGGCCACGGCCAGCATGGGAATACCGAGGCGCAGCATCCAGCGGGCGGTGGGCGGGCTGGGGCGGAACAGCTGCTGCCAGAGGGGCGGCTCTGGTGGAGCGTCTCTTTCCACGCCGTGCTGCTGGACCGATTCGGCGCCGCCCGATGTGGTTATGGCCTGCCGGCCGAGCGGGAGCCGGTTGACCAGCAGGCCGACCGTGAACCCTACGACGATGACATAGGCGGCCAGCCAGGGCCTGGCCGCCGATAACCGCTTCATGCCCCCACCCCCTGCGTTCTCCGGCCCGTACGGAGCCATCTTACTCGCAGGGGAAGCGCGTTATGACAAGCTTTGGCCGAGGGCGCGAAAAGGCGCAGCCGGGGGGCCGCGCCTGTTGGGCGGTTGTATGCGGCGGTACTAGAGCACCTCGATAATCTCGTACTTAATATTGCCCGCCGGGGCTTCCACTTCCACCACGGTGCCCTTTGCCTTGCCGAGAATGGCCCGACCGACCGGGGACTCGTTGGAGATCTTGGCCCTGGCGGGGTCAGCCTCCACGGAGCCGACCAGGGTGTACTCCAGCATGTCGCCGTACTCCAGGTCTTTCAACCGGACGACGGAGCCCAGCCGCACCTCGCCGGTGCCGCGGGCGGGAGCTTCCTCGATGACGGTCGCGTTGCGCAGTGTGTTCTCAAGCTGGATGATGCGCCCCTCAACAAAGGCCTGTTCGTTTCGGGCATCATCGTACTCGGAGTTCTCCGAGAGGTCGCCCAGAGACCGGGCTTCCTTCAGGCGCTCAGCCACTTCCTTGCGCTTGACGTTGCGCAGGTAGTCGAGCTCCTCCTGCAGCTTGCTCAGCCCTTCGTGAGACAACACAACCGCCTTAGAGTCTTCCATGCTGTTCAGTCTCCCTTTAAGCGATATCTCAAAACCCCGGGGGTACCTTAAGGGTCCTTCGGTCAGTACTAGGCGCTAGTATTCCGCCCTGTACCCCTCGTCATGTCTCCTGCGCCGGGTGTGGGGTGGTTTCAGAGAAAAAAGAAGAACCCCGCAGGAATCAACTACCTGCTGGTTTCGCACGCCTATTTTAACAGTAGGATGGATTGGAATCAAGTGGTGTGCAGGAAGATTTGTGGTTCGTGGCACTTGCGTGGCAGCAAAGCCAGCGCCCGGAGCCTCTCGGCTCCGGGTGGGTGTGTGACATATACGTCTAGAAGTCCGCGTCGCGACCGCTCAGTTTGGCCTTTAGCCGCAACTCCAGCATCTCCACAGCTTCGGCATAGAACGTGGCAGGTTTCTGGTCGGGCAGGTATAGGGTTGTCTGCCAGCCCCCGAAGAAGGGCGCCACAACATAATGGTATCCCTTTCCCCTGACCGTGATGGCGTTGGGATCATCGCCCGACTCCACTTCACAGCGCATCCGCTGAGCCAGTTCTGCGGCCACCTCGTGCAGTGTCACCCTGACTCCTCCCCCTGGTGTGCCTTTGGTTAGAGCATACCACGCGGGGAGGCTTACTTGGAGGGGGTGACCCGGAAGGCGCCCATCTGATTCCACCAGTCGTCGGGCTCGAAGCCCAGGCGCCAGAGGGCGACTCCCCTCAGATTATACTGGTAGGCGAGGCGCAGCTTGGCGTCCACGCTGCGCTGGTCAGGCCACCAGGCGATGCGGTCACCCTCGCTGGTCTTGTAGGTGGCGACATTCTCGCCAGCGACGGGGTCCCACTTGACCTGGGGGGTGGTCTCGGTCATGCGCCGGGCCATGCGGGAGGAACCGTAGGCCCGGTTGTTCTTGCCGTCGGTTCCCCACTCATAGCCATACAGCGGAACGCCCAGCACGATCTTCTGGGCAGGCATGACGCCGGTGGCGTACCGGATCACCCGCTCGACCCACGGAAGCGATGCCACCGGCCCGGGCTCACCGTCCCGCCAATGCTCGTCGTAGGCCATAATGTAGAAGTGGTCCACAATCTGCCCGACGGCAGCATAGTCGGTGGCACCGCCCCAGCCGGTCTTGCTGTCACTCACCTTGGCTGCGGCAGCGATGCTGAGGCTCATGCTCCGGGCGGACAGTTCGGTCTTCAGGCGCTTGAGGAAGGCGGTGTAGGCGTTGCGATCATCGTTGGGGATGTTCTCAAAGTCAATCTGCACGCCGGCCACGCCCAGGGACTCGGAGGTCTGAATAATGTTCTGGACGGCCCGGTCCTGGACCCGGCTGTCCGTGAGAATGGCATGGGCCGTATCCTTGTCGAAGGTGCCGTTGGTCAGGTTGCCAAAGAGAAGGACCCGCTTCTGCTTGCCGGTGATGCCCTTAATTAGAAGCTGATCCTTGCCGATGAGGTTGCCCTGGCGGTCGAAGCCGTAGCCGAAAATGACCACTTGATCCATGTGGTTGGAGCGGATCTTGACGGCTTCCAGCGATGTGCTGTCATAATCCACGTAGTAGCCGGCAATCCAGAAGCCATGCCCCGGAGGGCTGGTGTCCAGGGGCCTGTCCAAGTACGCCCGCAGCAAGAAAGGGTCCCAGGGGTCAGCCTGCTGGAACCGCTTGCCCAACGCATATCCCCCGACGGCGACGCCCACGAAGGCCACGACCAGCACCAGGCCCACAAGCACGGCCCAGGGCGGCCTGCGACGGCCCGGCGAAGACCGGGGGGCGAAGAGCGGTTGTCCCATGAATGGTTCACCTCAGCGCATTGTTCGGGGTCAATGCCCGGAATTCGCTGAGGCGGCGGAGACATCCTTTATGTACATATCGGCATAGATGGAAACAGCCCGGCTGCGGGTCAATCAGCTCTTGACGTAGACAGAGCCAACCAAGTATGCTGACAAAGCACGCCAATGAGAAAGCCCCCCTTCCAACGAGGGGGGAATCCTGGGCGAAAAGCCTTGCTCTAGCGGAGCTCCGTGGGAACCACGGCGTCGACGAGACCGATGACGAACGCAGCCAGGGCCGCGCCCCACCAGGTAACTGAGAGCCACTGCGGGAACAAGGCACCGGTCAGGTAAATGACGATGGCGGACGCAATGAAGGCGATCAGTCCCCGGCTCGTGGGCGAAGCACCCCGGCCCAGCAGGCCCTGGGCCAGCCAGCCCAAGCCTGCGATGACGAGCGAGGCCAGCAGGGCGCCCCAGAAGCCGCCCACTTCCACGCCCGGGGTGATCCAGGCCACGAACATCAATACGAGGGCCGACACGACGAAACGAACGATGGCTCCGAGCATGCGCTCCCTCACCTCCCATGTCCTTAGTTGCTAGTCTCACCCCGCGCGAAACCGTTTATTCGGACCGCGAATTCCCTTGCTTCCCAGGATACCCCGTGCTAATATAGCTGTGTTGGAGGTGAGGAAGTTGGCTAACATTAAGTCCGCAAAGAAGCGTGCCATTACATCGGCGAAGCGCGCCGAGCGCAACAAGATGGTCAAATCCAGCCTCCGGACCGCTGTCCGCAAGTTCGTCGAGGCTGTTGGCTCGGATAACGGCCAGACCAAGCTTAACGCGGCGTTCTCCGCGTTGGACAAGGCTGCGTCCAAGGGCGTCATCCATAAGAACACGGCGGCCCGCAAGAAGGCTCGTCTTGCCAAGCGGCTGGCTGCTACGGCCCAGGCGTAAGCCATCATTCTTATCGGTTGACACACAAAAAGCTCTCCCACTTGCGGGCGGGCTTTTTTTGTTGGTCCGGGGCGGGAGGCGTGCGAAAACCGCAGACTACATCGCTGTAGTCTGCGGTTTCTGCTGCTAGTCCATAAGCTCTACGACAAGCGTTTCGAGGGTCAACTTGGCCTCAAAGCCTGACTTCATGGCCAGGTCGGCCTGCAAGAGCTTTTCGAGGGAGCGCAGGATCGCGTCGCGGGTGTAGGGCTTGACGTGTCCCACCATCTTTTCGTATGCGTACGGGTGCATCTTGGCGATGGTGGGCCCTTCCCGCAGGGGGACACCCTTGGCCACCAGTGCCTTCACGGTGAGAATCTGGCGGAAGCGGTTGGTGAGCGCCCCCAGCACCTGCAGCGGGTGGTCCACCTGTCTCAGGGTACGCGCCAGCAAGACCAGGGCCTTCGGCCGGTCCTTGAGCATCACCGCCTCGGTCAGGCGGAAAATCTCGGTCTCGGCCACGCCACCGACCATGGTGTCCACATCCACGGTATTGATGATTTTGGCATCGCCGACGTAGAGAACGAGCTTCTGCAGTTCGGAGTCGATGAGCCGCAGGTCGGTGCCCACTTTTTCGATGAGCAGGCGGGCGGCCATGTCATGCAGCTTGCGCCCATGGAACATGGCCCGCTGCTGGGCCCACATGAGGGCGTCTTCCGGCTTGAGGGGCTTGCATTCCACGGCGCCTCCCGTACCGATAGCCGCCTTGGTCACCTTCTTGCGGCTGTCCACGTTGTCTGCGGTCATGAAGATCAGGCAGGTGGAGGGCACGGGGTTCTTCAGATAAGCCAGCAGGGTCTCTTCGCCGGCGGAGGACTTCTCCTCTTCGCCATCTTCCGGCGTGTCGTCCGACTTCTTGCGGGCTGCGGCGAAGACCGGGCAGTCGCGCACGACCACCAGCCTGCGCTCGGTGAAGAACGGCTGGGTCTGAGCCATGCCGAGAGCCTGGTTCAGTTGGTCAGCGCCCGGGTTGAACACGTTGTAGTTGAAGTCGGCCGTCTCAGGGCGTACGGCGGCCTCCCTGATGACCTTGAGCAGCTCTTCTTCGAGAAATGGTTCGCCGCCATAGATCAGGTAGACGGGCCGGAGCTTCCCCGCCTGAATCTCGGCTACGGCCTCGCGCTGGTTCATGGGGGGTCCTCCTCTCGTCGATGACCTTCTTAGGGTTCTGCTCTCAGGAGACGACTCCTGCAGGACTGGCGCGCTGTCGACCCGAATTGATTCCCGTGGCTTTCGTGCCCGAAAGGTCCGTAATCCGATCTGGGGGGTCTGCCTGGTGCGCCGGGGACCTACGGTCTTTCTCCTGCTGATTCTGCTGGCGGCGGCTGCTTACGGCTCGTACCGGGCCATGGACGTAGCCTGGACACGAGTTGTGGAGTTTGCGCCGAGTTACCTGAGTGCCCAGAAGCCGACTGCCGGGCCATCGCCGCTGGCGGCCAAGGTGGTGCTGGTGGTGGCGGATGGGCTCCGGCCCAATGATGCAGCCCTGCTGCCAGCGGTTGACTGGCTCGAGCAGCGGGGGGCGGTCTATGCCCTTTCGGCGCCCTTGCCGAGCTACCAGGTGCCAGTGACGGCCACGCTGCTGACAGGGGCTCCTGCTGAACTGCACGGCGTGCTTCTGCCGCAGTCTTCCGGTCCCCTGGCGTATGACAGCCTGCTCACAGCTGCCCGGAGGGCTCGCCTGACGTCAGGCGGAGTCGGCGGCCAGGTACTTGGAAAGCTGGTAGCTTCCGGACTGGATCAGTGGCAGCCCGCGGACACACCTGATCAGGTCGTCACCGCCGCCCGTGGGCTGATGGCTGCCAACGGCCCGAACCTGACGGTTGTCCAACTGACCCATATGTATGCAAACGATCAGAAGGTGCGTTCCCACAGCATCTCCGACCCCGAGTACGTGAAGCTAATGGCGGAGGCGGACGGGGCGCTGGTGCGTCTGCTGGACGTGATCGACTGGAAGACGACCGCGGTAGTTCTGGTAGGAACCTTGCCCGATCAGCCCGGTCACCCTCTGCCTCTGGTCATGGCCGGTGCGGGCGTGAAGCCGGGGGTGCGCGGACAGGCATCGCTGCTCGACGTGGCGCCCACGGTGTCGGCGCTCCTGGGAGCGCCCATGCCTTTCGGCAGCCAGGGCAAGCCCCTGATGGGCGCCCTGGCCGTTACGGGGCGCCCGGCAGATGTGGTCATTCAGCGAGCCATGGAGGCTCGTAAGGCGTACGCCGACGCGCTTTTGCTCAGCATAGGGTCAGCCGAAAAAGCGGCTGCGGTCCCCGAGGCCGCCGCTGAGTTTGACCGCTACACGGCGGAGCTGGATCAACAAGTCAAGTCTGCCCGGTTTGCGGTCTGGAAACAGTCGCTGGTGGACCAGCTGCCTTACCTGGGTGGCGCCTTGCTGGTGCTTCTGCTGTACGTCATTGTGGTGTGGCGCCAGCCGTTCGGCGGGACGGCGTTCCTCAGCACGCTGCTGTACGGCGGGGTATTCCACGGAACCTTCGTGGCCGTGGGCGGGCGATACTCGGCTGCCCTGGCCGGGCTGGAGCAGTTCACCTGGCAGGCGCTCCTGCGGTATGGGCTGGCTGCGGCGGGCGCCATGGCTTTGGCGTCCCTGCTGGCCGGCTATCTGCTGTCACGCAAGGGCTTCAAGAAGAAGCGGTACCTCGGCGGTGCGACCCTGCACATGGCCCTGAGCACCGCAGCCCTGATTGCCCTACCCATCGTGATAGCGCTCGCCTTTGTGGGCTGGGAGTTCCCGGTGGTGTTGCCCAGCGCCGGTCTGCTGGTCTGGTTCTTTGCCACGGGCCTGCAGGTACTGGTCATTGGCGCCTTGAGCCCACTGTGGCTCATGCTCGCTGTCAACACCGCCAGGGCGGCCAACGCTCTGTGGCCCCTGCCTGAATCGGGTGACCCGGAACGGAACGCAGACAAGGAGGCGCGGGCACGAACACTGCGGCGTGCCGTGAAACGGTGACCTCGGGAAAGGGATGAGCATCGTGGAACTGATCAAGACCGTGCAGGGTGCCCGCGAAGCCGTAAGAGCCGCTCGCGTGGCGGGCAAGCGGATTGGCTTCGTGCCCACCATGGGCTACCTGCACGAGGGCCACCTGACGCTGATGCGGGAAGCCCGCAAAGAATGCGACTTCGTGGTGGTCAGCATTTTCGTCAACCCGACCCAATTCGGTCCCAACGAAGACTTTGCGCGGTACCCTCGGGATCTTGAGCGGGACAGCGCCCTGTGCGAGTCTGTGCCGGTCGACATCATCTACTTCCCGTCGGTCGACGAGATGTACCCGAAGCCGTACCTCACCTCCGTACGGGTGAGCGGCATTACGGACACGTTGTGTGGCGCCTCGCGGCCCGGTCATTTTGAGGGTGTTGCCACGGTGGTTGCCAAGCTGTTTAACATCGTAATGCCGGATGTGGCCTACTTCGGGCAGAAAGATGCCCAGCAGGTGGCTGTGATCCAGCGCATGGTGACCGACCTGAACATGGACCTCGAGATCCGCCCCGTAGCGATTGTGCGGGAGCCCGACGGTCTGGCCATGAGCTCAAGGAATGTCTACCTGTCACCGGAGCAGCGGGAGGCAGCCCTGGTGCTCTCCCGTTCACTGCAGATGGCGCAGCGGCGGGTGGCCGAGGGGGAGCGGGACATGGCCGCCCTGCGTGAGGCC
>Ga0196971_1000320_pt1 | contig 42017 bp, 77 predicted proteins | sample S1v_1013CmetaG_FD_148660 | JGI IMG/M metagenome (GOLD analysis project Ga0196971, IMG submission 148660) | Soil microbial communities from Anza Borrego desert, Southern California, United States - S1+v_10-13C | ecosystem: Environmental > Terrestrial > Soil > Desert | place: USA: California... | reverse complement strand
GCGGCATGGTCCGCACCGTGAACTGCGGGTTCAGCTACAACAGCAACCACACGGACGCCGGCTGCATCGGCTTCATCAAGCACCCGAACTCCTACTGGTATTCGGAGCGCGACACGTTCGCGGGCGGGCCGGAAAAGGTTGTCCGCGTGCCCATGGACGGGACGTTCCGCGGTCAGCTGTCCTGCTACGGCGGCGGGGGCATCGGCACGCACCCCGAAGGCGGGTCTAACGCCGAGGTCATCAACTCGCAGGAGGGCGGACGCATCTTCCTGGTGCGCTGCTGTGTCGGGGGCGGGAAGACGCATACCGTCGTCGCAGCGAACGACAGCTACGCCAACGTCAATCAGTCGTTCCTCTCCGGCGGCACTTCGGGGGTGCGGACCGGCAACTATGGCGTGGCGAACGTGCTTGCGACCCGCATTACCCACGCCCAGCGCGGCGTCTACTGCGTCAGCGGAAAGCTGACCATCAACGCCGTCAGCTCTATCGAGAACTCCTACCTGGACGTGGGCTGGAACGCCGACGGCTTCGTCTACGGCAACCCCGTCCGAACGGGGAACTACATCAGCACGATCCCGCAGAGGACAACCAGCGGGGGAGGGTGGTTCGAGATCCTAAGCCGGCCGCTCTACGACCCCGGCCCGCGGGTCTCGCCTGCCTCCAAGGATATCGACGGCAACGGCGGGGTGATGCAGGCCACGCTCTCCGGCGCCGGGTGGCTGGAACTGGTCGGTTCGAACCAGAACCTGATGGGAATCGTGCGCTTCACCACCAACGCGGGTGACGCCACGGCGGAGCCCCCGGAAGAGGCCAGCACCACAGCCACGGGCCTGGACCTCGGCTCCACGCTGGAGGTGGTCACCACCAAGCCGGAGGAGACAGGCGCGACGGACGGCAAGGTCACCATCGGCATCTACGGCGAGGACTATGCCACCTACCTGCGGGTGGTGAACATGACCGGCTCCAGCGCCGTGCTGCGCGTCTACGCCCGGGGCGACGTGACGCTCGGCGACTTCGAACAGATCTTCCCCGTTCCTGAAGAATAGGACTGACATGGCAATCAAGGTTTTCGAGTTCGGACAGATGGACCGCTTCGGCCAGCCGCAGCACCCGTATGACCGCGCCACCTCGCACGCCTCGGCCGTCGCGCTGAACGCCGCCACGGTGGTCTGTCAGGTCATCCCGAGCGTGGACAGCTACATCACCACGAACGGCGACGTGCCGGCCGCGGGCGACTACTTCGTCCCGGCCAATGGCTTGGCCACGATCAAGGTCACCGCCCCCATGGGCACGCCCCCCACCATCAAAGCGACGGCGGCCTAAGATGCAGATCGACAGCGCAGCACAGTCGACCTGGGGCGCTCCCATCGGGGCCTGGGACTACACCGAGGACGTGACCGAAGTCGCGTTCAACGACCTCGGCGGCTACCGGGAGCTCTGCCTGAGGTTCTGGGGCATCCAGCACGACGCGGGCGGCACCGATACGGTGATCGCCCAGGTCGGCACGGAGTCGGGTTGGGGTGTCACCGGCTACTCGTCCATCGGCAACGGCACCGTCACCACGGCCGGGATCACGATGCAGAATACTGCTCAGGCGGCGAGCATCGTGTTCAACGGCGTCTTCTACTTCCGCGAATTCAACAACGCCGATCAGGAGACCTTCATGGAAGGCGCCACGGGCATTCCGCAGGGGTCGGGCGGAGTCCGCGCCGGCACGCGGGGCGTGGCCGAAGTGAACGACCGCCTGCGAATCACCGTCAACTCAGGCGCCGCCAACATCGCGGCCGGTCACGTCCGACTCTACGGGCGTCGATAACGCCAGCCCAAGGGCCTCGGCGCGCGCCTCTTCATCGGCGATCTGCGCCGCGCGCGCCTCCAGCGCCTGAAGCGTGATTAAGTCGGCCGGCTCGGGTTCATCGCGGTCCATGGACGCGATATAGCACGCGCCATGATCGACGAAACGAACTTCATCTGCCTGGCCACGATCCCGAAGTCGGGCACGCACTACATGCACCACTTCGTGGTGAACTACCTGCGGCGGCTGATCGGGATCGAGGAGCGGGCGCTGTTCGGCAGCGAGGCCCACGAGGCCTACCCGAACCGGCGCTACGACTACATCAACAAGGGCAAACCCTACGAGCCTACCGGGCCGCTTCCCGAAGGCGTGCGCGACATCGTGGTCCAGCACGCGTTCGGGAGCCTGGAATCCTTCCCCGGCTGGATCATCACCCAAGCCCGTAACCCGCTCGACTTCATCGTCAGCCAGTATCACTACCGTCATCAGTCCCGCGTAGACACGAGCCTGCACGTCGAGAACATCAGCGCCGTGGTCGGTGACTACGCGCTGAAGTGGGCGCGCGGCTACGTCGGGTTCACCCGCCTCATCGCCTCGGATCGCAAGGTGCTGCCGGTCAAGTACGAAGAGCTGATCCAGCAGCCCGGCGACGTGTTCCGCCGGGTCGTGCGCTTCATCGAACAGCCTCTGGACGACGCGCTGATCGACCGCACCATCGCAGACATAGCCGCCGACAAGTTCCGGCAGGTGGAGATCGAGCTGACCCCGAATCCGACACTTACCCACCCGCTGGCCCGCAACGGCAGCATCGGGCAGTGGCGGACGGAAATGAGCGAGGCGGACATCGAAGTCGCCCGGCGGGTCCTGAAGGGCCGCCGCCTCGACCTGGACGAGATCATGGCGGGCTGGGAGCAGCCGGCGTGACCAAGCCCGTGGCATACGAGGACATTCGGACCCGCCCCGCCTACGTCCGTGCGCTGGAGCAGGTCGTGCAGCTGACGGCCGCTCGGCCACTGGAAAGGATCGTCGAGATCGGCTCTGCATCCGGGAGGGTCCAGCCCGGCCAGTTCCTGATGCACCTGCACAACGCGACCGGCCTATCGGTGATAGGGTCCGACGCTTCCGCCGAAGGCCTGGACGTAGCCCGCGAGGCAGCCCGCCACGTCGCATTCATCCATGCGGACGCAATGACCATCGTTCGCCGGGAGGCCTCTCCGACGACGCTGATCGTCGCCATGAACCAGATCGGAAAGCTCTCGCCGGCCGAGGCGCAGATGTTCTTCGACGGCATCCGCGGCGCGATCACGTTCTCAGAGCGCGGCGTCCTCGCCAAGGAGGCCGCCCAACGTGACCGTGACCGCGGCTGGGACCACGATTACGCCCAACTCCTGCGCGGGTTCGAACTGATCGAGCTTGCAGCCTCGCCCACACCCAAGTTCCCCGAACGGGAAGCGATCATAGCGACCGCCTACCGGGCCTAAGACCACCCACAACCAGAGCCTGACACAGCCCCCTTTGCGGGGCCGTTTCCACATGGAGACTCCATGGCCGACACCACGACCACCAACCTTGGCCTTGTAAAGCCGGAGCCCGGCGCTTCGCCCGACACCTGGGGAACGAAGTGGAACGCCAACGCGGACACCATCGACACGGCCGTTCACGCGCGCATCCCCCACGTCGCCCGGGGTCGCTTCAACGTCAGTGGATCGACGGCGACGCTTCAGGCGGGCTCCTATGGCGTGTCCTCTGTCGCCCGCGCGTCGGCGGGCGAGTACAACATCACGCTTTCCAGTCCCGTGACCGACGTGGATACGGCCCTCGCGCTAGTGACGACGCACGACAGCACGGCGTCACAGTTCGGCGGCGTGGTCTGCGAGTTCACTTCTACGACCGTCCTTCGGTACAAGAACTATGCGGCCGGCTCCGGCTCGGGAGCGGGCACGGACCCGGACGGCGTGTCCTTCGTCGTGATCGACGGCGCGTGAGGCAGCCTCTCGGCATCCCGCCGGGCGTTCGCGCCATCGGGACGGACAAGCAGAACGAAGGGCGCTGGAGGATCAGCGACCTCGTGCGCTGGCCCAACGGCCCGGACCTCCAGCCCATCGGGGGCTGGCGCGTCAAGTCCACCTCCACGCTCACCGGCAAGGGCCGCGCCATCGTGACCTGGCGGGACAACGCCTCGCCCCCCGTCCGCCACGCCCTCATCGGCACGGAGCAGAAGCTCTACGCCATGGCCTCCACGGGCGACCTGTCGGACATCACGCCGGCCGGCTTCACCACGGGCAGCGCGGACGCCTCGGCCTCGGCGGGCTACGGCTACGGCAACTACGGCGCGGGGGCCTACGGCACGGCGCGGCCGGATAACGGGACCATTCAGCCCGCCTCCATGTGGACGCTGGACACCTTCGGCCAATACCCGGTCGGCTGCATGGAGGACGACGGCAAGCTCTACATCTGGGATCTGGTGAACGCCAACCCGGCGACCGCCATCACCAACGCCCCGACCGGCTGCAATGCCGTGGTGGTGACGGAAGAGAAGTTCGTCGTCGCCATCAAGGACCGGGCCATCGAATGGTCCGATCAGGCGGACGAGACCACATGGACCCCGGCGGCGACCAATCAGGCGGGCGACCTCGACCTCGAGACCCGCTCCGCCCTGATCTGCGGGCTGTCGGTCCGCGGGCAGACCCTGCTGTTCTCGCAGACCGAGACCTTCGCCATGACCTACCTCGGCGGGGTGTTCGTCTACGGCGTGCAGCGGGTGGGTGAAGTTGGCGCTGTTTCGAAGGGCTGCGCCGTGGCCTTCAACGGCATGGCCGTCTGGATGGGTCGGGGCGGCTTCTACACCTACAACGGCGGGGCGGTCTCTGACATGCCCTGCGAAGTGGCGGACTACGTGTTCGCGGACATCAACGACCTCCAGCTGTCCAAGGTCGCGGCGTGGCACAACGTCGAGTTCGGGGAAATCTGGTGGCACTACCCCTCGTCGGCCTCTTCGGAGAATGACCGCGCCGTAGCCTGGAACTACCGCAACGGGACGTGGGCCACGCACGAGATCATCCGCTATTCCGGCGCCATGCGGGGCGTGTTCCTCTATCCCCTGCTCGTCGCCAACTACGTCTACGAACACGAGGCCGGGCTCGACTACGGCTCGACCGTTCCCTACGCGCGCACCGCCCCGATCCAGCTTGGGGCCGGGGATAACGTCTACACCATTGACGAGGTGATCGGGGACGAGCGGGTCATGGGGCAGGCCGAAGTCGTGTTCTACGGCAAGGACTCCCCGCAAGGGACCGAAACCACCTTCGCGACGGTCTCGCTCGCCACCCAGCCGGCCTACTGCCGCTTCACCGCCCGCCAGTTCGAGATGCAGGTCAACTTCCCCACGCGCGCCGACAGCCGCGCGGGCGTGATCACCATCGGCATGAAACCCCGAGGCCGCCGATGAGGCTCCCGCTTGCCCCGCCGCAATACAGCGCGACCATCTGGCAGCAGGTGATCGACCTCATCCAGCGGGCCTTTTCGGACACCCACTCCAAGGGGGCCGACATCGAAGTCGGGGCGGGGGCGGGGATCGTCTTCACCGACGAGAACGGCCTGCGCTACCGCTACACGGTCGATACGGCCGGCGACCTCGTGAAGACCGCCTTATGAGAAAGAACCTGCCCAGCCCACTACCCGATCACGTCGAACTGGAGCCCGAGGCTTCGGAAGGCCCCTTCACCGGCGTGGCGACCTTCACCTTCCCCAATGCCGAGAACCCCGCCAAGCCCTTCGTCTGCCGGGTCAACGTTTCGGAGGGTGTCATGGAACTGGTTCCCGAACGCTCGGCCAACCACAGGCGCATCATTGCCTCTCTCGCCTAGGGCCAAAGCCCACCTCGCACGCTTCAACAAGCCGACCGTGGAGGAAATGGAAGAGGCCGTGGCCAAGGGCGAGGCGCGGCTTTGGGAAACCGCCGACTGCGCCGCGATCACCCAGGACGCGACCTATCGGGAAATCATCTGCGCCGCCGGTCGGATGGAGGACATCGTGTCCCTCCTTCCGGAGGCTGAAAAGGGCGTTCAGCGGGTCATCGTCGCGGGACGGCCCGGCTGGGAACGCGTGCTGAAACCCCACGGCTTCCGGCGCGTGGTCTGCTACATCAAGGATACGTAAATGTTCTCACTCGGCGGCTCGAAGTCTTCCAGCAAGAGCAAGAACAGCCAGAACAACACCATCGACCCGTGGTCGAAGGGGCTCATCGAGAGCGTCCTGAGCCCGGCCATGGGCCTGCTGCAAGGCGTGACCCCGCAGGCCTACACCGGCGCGCTGGGGGCGGGGCTGGACCCGGCCCAGCTGGCGGCGCAGTCGGCGGCTGAGGCGAACATGGGGCGTGGCTCCGACCTCGTGTCGGCCGCTGCCAATGCTGCGAAGGCGGCCGGCGGCTACTCCCCGCAGACCGTGCAGGCCGGGACCCTCAAGGGCGCGGACATGGGGGCCTATATCGACCCCTACGCCTCCAACGTGGCCGGTAACGCCCTGCGCGACCTGAACACCGCCCGCGAGATGGCGATCACCAACACGCAGGGCGACGCGACGAAATCGGGCGCGTTTGGCGGCTCCCGCCACGGGGTCGCGGACTCCCTGACCAACGACGCCTTCGGCAAGCAGGCCGGGAGCATGTTGAACAGCATCTACTCCGACGCCTTCAAGAACGCCCAGCAGGGCGCGCAGTTCGACATCGGCAATGCGCTGGGGGCCTCGCTCGCCAACCAGTCGGCTGGATTGCAGGGCAATGCGCAGGGCATTCAGGCGGCGGGCCTGCTCGGCAACCTCGGCCAGCTTTCAAACCAGCTGGGGCAGGGCGACGCGGCCCTCCTCAACATGTTCGGCCAGCAGAACCAGGCCACCCAGCAGAACGCCAACACCATGGCTTACGACGAGTGGGTCCGCCAGCAGACCCAGCCGCTCCAGATCGCCGGGACCATGGGCGGCCTGCTCGGCGGCATCCCCGCCATCGTCGATTCCAAGGGCACGGGCAAGCAGTCGGGCTACGGCGTGTCGGCTGGCTTCAGCTACTCCGACGCCCGCCTGAAGGAGGACGTGTCCTACGTCCTCACGGACGGCAAGGGCAGGAACTGGTTCGACTACCGTTACAACGACCTCGGCCGCTCGCTCGGAGCCCCCGAAGGCGTCCATCGCGGCGTCATGGCCCAGCAGATCCTCAACACCGATCCTCACGCCGTCCGGTCCATCGGCGGCTTCCTCGCTGTCGACTACGGAGCCCTCTGATGATGCAGCCCTACCAGCCCAAGCCGGCCGACGCCTTCCAGCAGACCATGGGCGGCCCCCAGATGGGCGGCTTTCCCAAGCAGATGCCGAACGCGTTCCACACCTTCATGAACAACTTCGGCGGTCCGCTTCCGGGCTACCAGCAGGCCATGGGCCAGAATCACGGCCCGCAGGTGATGCAGCCGGAAGTCTCGCCCATGCCTCCCGGTTACCAGCCTCCGGGCCTGCTCAACGCCCCCGGTCCCCATGCGCAGGGCGGACAGTTCGCCGGCTTCGGCGGCGGGCGCGGCGGTGGCGGCTTCGCTCCACAGGGCGCACAGATGGCCGGCCAGTTCGGCGGCGGCCTGTTCGGCGGCGCTTTCCGCAATGGCGGGCCGGGTCAATCGCAGTTCCAACCCTTCGACTATCGCCGGGGTGTCTAAATGAAACCACTGCTCGGCCTGCTTGCCTCCTCGCAGCTTCCGGACATCGACCCGCTGGCGCTTGCTCGGCAGGCTATCGAGCAGGCGGCGAGCGCGGGCAACCCCAAGGCACAAGTTCCGGCGGCTCCGGCCGCACCTGTCTCCGGCTCGCTCTCTTCGGGAGCTCCCCGCAAGGGCGAGAAGAAGTTCCGGGGCTGGCGCGTGTTCGACAGCGTGGTTGGCGGCGACATGACCATCAGCGACGCCATCGACCGAGAGCGCGCCCGCGTGAACGCGCCCGATCCGCAGGAGGTGCTCGCCCAGCGTCTGGAGCTCGTGCAGCGCGCCTTCCCCGAGGACCCCAAGGCGCAGATCGCCGCCATGGCGAACTGGGAGGAATTCGGGAAGCAGATTTCCGAAATCTACGGCGTGGACGTGGCGGCGCAGGGTTCCACCATCCTGCGTGGCGGCGAGCAGATCACCGCGCCCAAGTTCGACATCGTGGGCGACCGCTCGGTGATGAGCACGGCCAACGGCGGGCAACTGGAAACCCAGGTGTCCGCACCGGTCCCGCCGTCGTTCAAGGACGTGGCCGACGCCAACGCCAAGCGCTTCGTTCCCCTCTCCGATGGCGCGGACCTGGCCGATACCGGCGCAATCGGCGCGAATGTCGGACCCGGAGCGCCCGCGGGCGACCTGTGGTCCCGCCTGATCCAGCAGGAGAGCGGCGGCAATCAGTCCGCGGTGTCTCCGAAGGGCGCGTTCGGCCGGGCTCAACTGATGCCCGACACGGCGCGCTATGTCGCGGGGCAGCTAGGCCGTCCGGAACTGGCCGACCTCGCCCGCACCGACCCCGAGGTGAACGAACTACTCGGCCGCACCTATTTCGAGGAACAGCGCCAGCGCTTCGGCAACGATGCGGTCGCCCTCGCAGCCTACAACGCCGGTCCCGAGAAGGCCGCCGAGTGGGTGCAGCGCTTCGGTATGCCAGAGCCCGGCCGGGAACTGGAGTGGGCGCAGCAGATCACCTACCCCGAGACCCGCAACTACGTGCAGAGCATCCTCGGCGGTCGGCAGGCCGCCCCGGCGCAGGGCGCCCCGCGCATCGTGGCGAGCAACCCCAAGGACGCGCCGCGCGAGCCCGCCGGTCAGCGATTCACGCAGGAGAACCAACTCCGCTCGCAGTTCGGGAATCGGCCCGAGGTGAAGAATCTCGCCGCCGTCCAGCCCCATATCCGCATGGTCGGCTCCATCGCGGAGAAGGCGTCACGCGCAGCGCGGGGCGAGGGGCCGCCGGTGACGGCTGCCGACGACATCGCGCTCGTCTACTCCTTCATGAAGATCCTGGACCCGACCTCCGTTGTCCGGGAGACGGAGTATGCGACGGCCGAGAACGCTCGCGGCGTGCCCGAGGGCATCCGCAACATGTTCAACAAGGCCAGGGACGGCACGCGCCTGACCGACCGCCAGCGCACCGAATTCTTCCAGACCGCGACTACGGCGATGGACGCCTATACGGAAGGCTACGCCGACCAGGCTGAGCGCTATCGGACCCTCGCACCGCAATACGGGCTGAACCCCGACAACGTGACCGGTGCGCCGCGCCGCCCGAAGCCCCGCGACGGCAACTCCGCGAAGCCCGCGGCCAAGCCGACCGCCAGCGCCCCCCGCAAGGCCGGCAAGGTCCGCCGCTACAACCCCGCTACCGGGAAGATCGAATAGATGCCGAAGCGCATTCAGGCTCCTGACGGCTCGATCATCGAGTTCCCCGACAACATGGGGGATGCGCAGATCGAGGCCGTGATGCGCAAGGAGTTCCCGCCCAAGCCCACCCAGGCGGCGAACGAAGCGGCGGCCCGGGGCGACCGCTCCAAGCCCTACGGCACGCGCGACAACCCCTACGTCGCCCGCGACCGTCAGACCCTCTACCGCATGTCGCAGAACCCCGAACTGAAGGGGCGCTATGCCATCGGTCCGTCAGGAGCTGTGGTGCTCATCGGCGGCGACGGCGAGGGGCGCGGAGTCGTCTCCGAACTCCCGAGGAAAGCCCCGCGCAAGCCGAAAGTAGGCAAGGCCGACGACGTGATCATGTCGGCTGGTTCGGGTGCCGTTCAGGGCGTCACCGGGTCCCTCGGCATGGGCGGGGATATCCGGGAAGTGGCGCATCAGCTGGCAGAATTCGGCCGCAGGAAGGGCATCAACACCGGCCTTGACCAGTGGATGTACGAGAACATTCCTGGCCTCGACTGGGTGGGCAAGCGCATAGGCGGCCCGACGTCGGCGCAAATCGATGAGCAGGTTCAGAAGGTCACCGGGCCGTATCACGAGCCGCAAACCCAGGCGGGGCGCTATGCGCGGGCTGGAGCGCGGATGCTGCCAAATGCTGCGACGGGCGGCGGCGGCGTGGCAGCGCGGACGGCTCAGGTTGTGATCCCCGGCCTCACCAGCGAAAGCGCGCGTTGGGCGGTGGAGGCGCAGGGAGGCGACGAGAACGCGCAGCAGGCTGCCGAAGTGCTTGGCGCGGTCGGTGGCGGCGTGCTGTCGGGCTCCCGGCCAAGGAAGGTCCCGCGCGTTCCGAAACCAGACGGCGCCAGAGGCGTCCGCCGGGCCACGCGGACCACCACCCCAGCCGAGATGCGCCAGCGCGCGGCCGAATACCGCGCAGCTGGATTGGAGCCGCGGCCCGTGGACGTGACGGACGAAGCAGGGCGCGGCGTGATCCGCGAAGCCGCATCGCGCCAGACGCCGGCCCGCGAACAGGTGCAGCGCAGCCTAGAAAGCCTCACCGCAAATGCGCCCCGCAAGGCAGCCGACCGCGTGGGCGGCATCACGCCGGATGCCCGCGCGGCCGAAGAGATCCAGGCCGAGCTGCGGAAAATTCGGGACGCGCAGGCCGCTCAGAACTACGCGGCCGCCGCGCCTGATCGCGTGGCGGTCCCTCCGGTGGCCGGGGCCGTGGAGGCGCAGGATGACGTTCTGGCTCGCGCCGCCAAGACGCTACGCGACAATCGCCAATACGACCTTGCCGACCAGGTGGAGGCCATGCGCAAGGCTGCCACGGGAGAGGCCAATGTCGGCGCACTGGATCAGGTCAAGCGGGAGATGTTCACCGCGGCCGACAACGCCGTCTCCGCGCCCGGCGCCCGCTCGAACTCCGGCCCCGGTTTGACCTCCCGCGCGCAGGAGATTGACGACTATCTCGCCGCGCAGTCGCCCGCGTATAGAATCGCTCGAGACACCTACGCCCGAGCCTCCGGCCAGATCGACGGCGTGGACGTTGGGCGCAAGCTCCCGGACATGTCCTACGAACAGGCGTCGGCGGCCATGCGGGCGATGACCCCGGAGGAATTGGCGGGGGCGCGGATCGGCGCTCGCCAGCGGTTGCAGGACGTCTTCACGGGCTCGACGCAGGCGGATACCGGCCTGCGCAAGCTGGAACTTGAGGACGACCTGAAGCGCATCATCGCGGACCTGTTCGACCCGCAGACGGCGGAGGGGCTTTCGACCTATGCCGCAATGGCTCGCCGGCAACTGAACAACAGCCGCTACATCGCGCCGAACACTGGATCGCAGACCGCTCCGCGACTTCAGGACGGGGCGTCGTCGGCGGCTGGCGCGCTGGATGATATGCAGGCCCTGCGTCAGTCGGGCGTCATCACGTTCGTGGTCAGCAAGGTAGGCGAAGCCCTCCGCCGGTCCAGCTTCCCCGACATCGAGGCCGAGAAACTGGCGCGGCTGGCCGTTGACCCCGCCATGACCGACGACGTGATCCGCTACCTTGAGGCGCAGCATCCCGGCTTGGGCGTGCAGGTGCTGAACATGATCGAAGAGTCCGTTAAGGCGCTGGCCAGCCCGGCGGCGTGGGGCGCTGCGGCGCTCAGCCTGCCAAGTAGCGCAGTAGGCCAATCAAACCGATCACCGCCGCGCCGATAATCGGCCCCTTGTCGAACTCCAGCCGGTAGCGCTGCCAGATTGGGCGGTCGTCCTTCGGCTCTACGACGGTGAACTCCGCATCAATGATGCGCGGGGCGTCTCTCTCCATCCCCCACACATAGCACGGTTCTCCGTGCGCAGGAATCGCCAATGGCCGCACGCCCATCCCTGACTGGCCTCCAGCGAGAGGTGGACCGCGTTGACGCGGCGCAGAACAAGCACGAAGCGGAATGCGCCATCCGCTACAAGAACCTTGATGAGCGGATGGGCGATGTCTACCGCCGCACCGGGCGCATCGAGACGGCGGCGTGGTCGCTGTTGGCGGCGATCCTGCTCGCCCTGCTGACCTTCGTGATGAGGGGCGGGGCGTGACCCTCCCCGAGTTCCCCACCAGCAAATACGGCCGGCGCTTCCTGTGGACCTGGCTGGCCTCTCCTGCCGTGGGCTTCATCTGGTGGCGGACGGCGGAACGGGGCGGGGATCAATGGCCCGTCGCCGCCGTGTTCGCCCTGCTGCTGTTCTGCATCTGGACCGTGCCCACGGCCGAGCAGATCGTCAACGTCGTCAAGGCGGCCGGGGCGCTCAAGTCCAACCCGCTCGACGCCTACGGCTTCGGGCCGACCCCTCAAGAGGATGCCCAGCGTCACGCCGCAGGAGGTGGTGAATGAACCTGATCAACGCCGGCCGACTGAAGGGGGTCAACCCCGCTCTCGTCCGCGTCGTCACACGAGCGGCCGAACTGCTTCCGTTCGACGTCTGCGTGGTGGAGGGCGTGCGGACCAAGGCGCGACAGGCCGAACTCTACGCCCAAGGCCGGACGAAGCCGGGGCGCAAGGTCACCTGGACCCTGAACAGCAAGCACATCGGCGGGCTGGCCGTGGACCTCGCGCCCTACGTCAGCGGGGCCATCGACTGGAACGACCTGCGCAAGTTCGACGCCATCGCCAAGGCCATGTTCGCCGCTGCTGCTGAGATGAAAACACCCATCCGCTGGGGGGCAGATTGGGACCGGGACGGCAAGCCGCGCGAACGGGGTGAAAGCGATTCACCGCACTTCGAACTGACGGGGCTGTGATGGGCAACTGGACAGACGGCTGGTTCAAGATCGGCGACGCCATCACCGTCGTCACGGTCTGTGTGATGATCGGCGTTCCCCTGTTCGCCGTGGCCGTGGGTGTCTGCATAGGAGCGGCGATATGGGCGTGATCCTTCGCATCCTCGGCGGACAGTTCGGGGGCTTCATCCTTGGGGCTGTGGGGGCGGCTGTGGCCGCCGTGGTCCTGACCTTGCTCGGGCTCCTGTGGGCGACCGACGCCGACCGGGACCACTGGCGCAAGCTGGCAGGAAAGAGGCTTGCCGAGTTGGACCTGTGCGGCGCGAACTTCGCCGTCGTGGACGGGGCGCTGACAGTCCAGAACGACGCCGTCAAAGCCCTCAAGGCCGAAGCCGACAAGCGCCAAGCCGAGTCCGCCAAGGAACTGGCCTCTGCCCGCTCTACCGCTGACGATCTACGGCGGAAGGCGGGGAGGGTGCTTCAGGCAAGGCCGCGCGCTGATCAGTGCGCCTCGGCTGATGCGCTGATCTTGGAGTCCCTCGGTTGATCATACGGGCACAGCCACAGGACACCCGCGCCCGCGAAGGTAGCGAGCAGTCCGGCGAGATTGCCGTCCGCCCCGAGCATGATGGCCCAGCCCCAGACCTGTATCGCGCCGAGGCCGACCAGAAGCGCTGACATGAGTGTCCTGTACATACCCCGGAGTCTCGCATGAAACCGTTGCCCTGTATAGGGTTTTTGGCTATCCTGCTTCTCGCTGGATGCGCCACCACAGAGCCCCGCATCGAGGTCCGCACGGTAGAGGTTCCCGTCGCCGTCAAGTGCGCGGCCGACCCTGGACCCGACCCGGTTTACGCGGACACCGACGAAGCCCTTCGCCAAGCCCCTGACTTGTTCGCAAGGGTCCAGTTGCTCGTGGCCGGAAGGCTCCAGCGCATAGCCCGCGAAGGCGAGCTGAAGGCGGCCAACGCCGGATGCCGGTGAAAGTCCCCCTTTGCGACCGCCAACGCGCCTACGTCCGCAAGCGCAGGGCGTGGGCACGCAAAGTCGGGATGCCCTTTCCCAAGTCCAACGACTGGCCTGAACCCGACCCCGGCGTCATTGACGCTGCCGATGATGAGGCTGGCTGATGACGCCCGATCCGAAGCTCCTGGAGTTGGCGAGCGAAAGCCAGAGGCGCGCGTATCTCGCCTACTGCGAGCACGGGAGCTTCCGCGCTGCTGAACAGGCACTGGGGCTCGGCCACGACGCGGTGCGAATGTCGGTCAAGCGGCTCCAGAACGCCGCCGCACGCCTAGGCCACGCGCCGGGCCATTTCACCGGCGGGGTCGCCCCCGGCTACAACATGGGCAAGGTGACGATCCAGCGCCTTGAACGCGACGAGGACGGCAAGCTGCTCGGGGTGACGTGGGAGCGAATGCACCCCGCCGCCAAGACGCTGGACGAGATCATCGAGCGGTGTGAGGAGCGGCTACAGGACTTCCCCCGGTTCGCCCCCGTCCCGGCGCCAGCCCCCTCTGTCGCACCCTTGACCAACTTCCTCGGCCTGTTCGACCTCCACATCGGAGAGAAGATCAGTTCCGACGATCCGGCCGGCCGCTGGGACATCGCGACCGCCAAGGCGACGATCACCGGCACGGTCGCCCATGCCATCGCCGTCGCGCCCAAGGCCAAGCGCATGGTCCTGTGCTTCGGCGGGGATGCGGCGCACTACGACGGCCTTCTCCCCGTGACCCCGAAGAGCCGCCACGTCCTGCATTCGGACGGCGACTTTGACGACATGGTGGACGCGGTTCTCGACGTGGCCGTGTTCGCCATCGACCTGGCGCTGCGCACCCATGAGGAAGTCCACCTGATCTGGGCGGAAGGCAACCACGACGAAGCCTCCAGCGTCTGGATGCGCAAGATGTTGGCGCGCATCTACGCCGACGAGCCGCGCCTTACCGTCGTCCAGTCCAAGGTCCCGTATTACGCCCTGCTGTTCGGCAAGGTGATGATCTGCGTGCACCACGGCCATGGGGCCAAGCTGACGAACTACGCCGGGATCTTCGCCGCCATGTTCCGCAGCATGTGGGGACAGGCGACCTACGCCTACGCGCACCGGGGCCACGAGCACCATATCCACGAGAAGGAGAAGGACGGGATGCTATCGACCCAGCACCCGTCTCTCGCGCCCTCGGACGACTACGCACTGGGCATGGGGCTGGTGTCCCGCCGGGGCTGTATGCTCATCACCTACCACGACGAATACGGCGAGGTGGCGCGGAACACGACGCGGCCGGAAATGCTGGGGCTGGCCGATGCGCTCGCTGCCTAGGTGGGCTTGGCGAGTGGTATGGTTTGCCTGCGGGTTCGGGTTCTGCTGGGTGGTGTGGTTTAACGGGTAGGGCGCAGCAGGGGCGCTGTTAGCGGGCCGCCCCTGCACCGGCCGCGTCCGGTCCCGAAGGTGCTCGATCAGCCTACGCCCGCGGCTATCGGCGTCAAGGGTTTGAAAGCAAGGCACGGGACGGCTCGACACTAAACCCCGCCCCTCCGGAAGTACGCCCGCAGGCTGGCCCCGATCCTCACGTCCCGAGATCCACAGCGCCGGCACTTCCCGCCTCTCGCCCGCACCTCCGAGATAGGCGTATCAGCCCCGAACGTCTCGATAGCCTCTTTCGGAGAGAAGGTGACCACGCGCTCACAGTTGGCGCACTTGAACTCAAGGTCCGTGTCTTCTTCTGCTAGCCAGCCGATGCGGTCTGCCATCTAGTCGGGGTCCGGCCGCCGCGCGATAGCCCGCCCCGCGTCCGTGATGACGTAGGACTCGTGGCCTAGTTCGGCACTAGCGCGCTCGATGGCGCCGCACCCCAGCAAGGCGCGGAACGCTTGCTCGCTGATCCGCTTGGCTCCGAGGTAGCAGTCCCCGTCGAAGCGCACGATCTCGGAGTCGTCGTGCCCGCGCGGCAGATCATCCATCTGTCGCAGGTAGCGCACAGCGCCGGGCGATAGCGTTGCGAGATCAGTCATCTTCTCTCCTCATCCCCCCTTGATAGCAGCCACGTCAGTGAACACCCCTCGCCAAGCCCCTCCCCTAGCTAGACGGAGGAGACTGGAGCGGTCGGCGCAGGATCGCGGCGGCCGCCTCGCCCTGCGTCACCGTCTGGCGCGCTGCCGCCACCTCGGACTCCAGCACGCTCAGGGTAATCCGCATCGAGGCTTCTTCGGCCCGATAGAAGCGCCGCCTTCTCATTGTCTTCCACACCTATCTGTTGAGCCCGGCGTCGGCATCGGCTAAAATAAGCGTCAGTCAAGTATCTCGTTGCGGCGCGCGGCCCTCCTGCCAGGGGGCCGTTTGCGTTTCCAGCCCTAGCTAGATGATACGGGGAGGGGCTAGCGGCGCCACCGCTCGACGATTGCCGCGCAAGCACGCAGGCGTTCGTGCTCGCTCTTGACGACCATGACCGTCTCGGTTGGCCGATACACGGGCTCCGGGTCTCGCCAAAGATCGAGGGGGGAGCGCAAGGCGTCGCTGGCCTCCTCCAAGATCAGGCGCAGGCGGCTGATCTCCTCGCCCGCCATCCGCCAGTATTTCACCGGGTCCGCGATGATGTTGGCTTCCTGCTGCTCGACAAGGTTCAGCAGGCGGCCCAGCTTCCGCGCGGCCTCGCGCTCTTCCTTGCCGAAGTCAACCGGCTGAACGTTTTCGTCCATCCCTCACTCTCCAGATAGAGCTGCTTCTAGGGCTGTCACGACGCGATGCAATCCAACCGGCGGATGATGGATGTCTTCACGCTTTCGAGGTCGCTCACGATCCGCTCGCGCTGCCCTATGAAGGCAGCAAGCGCCGCGCACGCCCAGCGCACCTCATCCGGCGACAGGCTGGCCGGGTCGTCCATGCCGCGCTGCGCCACGTCTCGCATAATCACGCTCATCTTCTTCTCCTACTCGATTAGAGCTGCTTCTAGGGCGGCTCGCAGGTAGCTCTTGAAGTTGTCGACGTGAAGATCGGCCATGTGCTGAACGTCTTCCATCTCCCGAAACGCACGCTCTACCATTGCCTCAGTAACCTGGGGCTTGGGGGGCGCAAAGACGTTGGCGTGCTCGATGCGCTGGACCGATCCGTCTGCGGAGTGCAGGAGCGTGCCGGTTCCGTGCAGCGTAGCGTCCGCTACGGCCTCCCGCAGGGCCTCGATGATCTTGTGCTCGCTCATCTTCCATCTCCTGTCTGATTGTGTTCGGTCGCTTCGCTTCCCGTGGCGATCCTACGCGCCTGCGCCATGGCCGCCGTCGCCCTTCGTGGCCGCCGCGATGACAGCCCACAGATCACACCCGCGGAGCACGTAGAAGCCGACCGGCGTGTCGGGATACCATTGCAACTCCCACATCTCGTTCAGAGCGATGGCCTTCTGGCGCTGCTCTTCGCTGACCCAGCTCGCGTCGCCGTGCATGGCGGTCTCGTTCTGGTCGAACTCGGCCACCGTCCAGTAGTTCGACAGGTGGTCGTTGTGCGTCAGGTGCAGCGACGCCTTGTGCGCAGGCAGTGCTGCGATGAAGCGCGCCACGGCCTCAGAATTTAAGGGGGACGGCTCGACACTACTCATCTCTATTTCCTCCTGTCCCTGAGTGGGAGGGGGCGGGAGACCCATACAGAGCGTCTAGCTCGCGATCAGGCCCACCCTTGCGCCACGCTTCTAGTCGGACGTGCTCAAGCTGGATGCAGCGCTCGCAGTGCCGCCCGTAGTAGTGCCGTTCGAGCACCGTCAGGCCGCTATGGCAGGTGTCACAATAGCGTCCACTCATCCCCGTCCTCCTGCCCCGGCGAGGGGCGGTTGGGCCTCGAACAGGTCGCGCGCGGCCCACGACTGGCGAGCCCGGTCTGCGATGCCCGCTTTGCGCATGGGCATGTCGTAAGTGTTGTGGCAGCGCTGGCACCATGCCTTCAGGTTAGCCCGGTCGCAGTTCTCCGGCTGGTGATCCAGGTGCGCCACGGTCAGCACGACGAGGGACCCGGTGACAGGGTGAAGCTCGCCACCGACAGCCCGGCAGTCCGGGTAGGCGGGGGACCCTTCGCAGCGCCAGCCCGCCTCGCCACGGATGCGAAGGCTGATGTCCCGCCAGTCCTTTGGGTAGCGGGATCGGTTCTCCGGGCGGATCGGCACGTCAGCGCACCCTCCCGACCGTGAACGTCACCGCGACCGGCCCAACCTGGGTCTGGCTGCGGTAGAGGGTTTCGATCCCGCCGTGAACGTCCGGCGAACATCCTCCGGGACTATTCCGGGGATTGCTCCGGGACTCCTTCGCAACGTTCGTCGCTTGTTCCCACTTTTCGGGGGTGTTCGTCATAGCGGATTTTCGCCCGCTTTCCCTTGCTGCACAAGGGTTTTCGATGGTGCCGGCAGAGGGGCTCGAACCCCCGACCTTCGGTTTACAAAACCGCTCGGCGCGGGCCTTAAGCAATTGATCTGTCATGCGCTTTCCGCCTTGTCGGTTCGGGGTCCGGGGCCATTCCGGGAATGGTCTGCTTCGAGCGCGTCGCGAAGGTCGTCCGTCAGGGCGTGGGCGTAGCGCATCGTGGACTGGATGTTCTCGTGTCCGAGGAGCTTCTTCACCAGCGCGAGATTGCCCTTCGTGCTGCGGAGCAGGGAGGTCCCGGCGTGGTGGCGGGCGCCGTGGATCAGGCGGTTCTCGGTGAGCCCGGCCTTGCGCGCCGCGCGCTCCAGCCGCTCGCTCAGCCCGCCGTAGGTCAGGGCGACCAGCCGCCCTCCCTTCTCGTAGAACCACGCTGTAGCCAGCCCGGCGGCGCGCGCACGGCCGATCCTGGCCGCCAGGTCCCGCGCATCCGCCTCCAGCAGGGGAATGTGGTTCCACACGTCGCGCTTGCGGGCGTGGCCGGGCATGACCAGCTCGCGCGTGTCGGGCTTGAACCAGTCCAGTTCGAAGAACAGTTCGTCGTAGCGCATCCCGTAGCGCAGCAGCAGGCCCAGCGCGGCGCTCGCGGCCTCGCAGCTCCTGTGGGCCTCCTCGCGCCAGCGGAGCATCTGGTCGTCGGTATAGAGGCGCTGGACGGGGGCGGGCTCGGTCAGGCGGTATTCGCCCCAGTCGATCTCGGGGAGTCCGCGGGCGCCCCAGTGCTTCTTGGCGCGCTGGAGGATCGGCCGCAGGGTCTCGATGATGTCGCGGTTCACCGTGGCGGGCTTGATCGGGTAGCGCTTGGCGTTGGGCTTGTCGGATCGGGCGAAGGTCTGGCGCCGGCGCATCTCGACAGCCGCGGACACCACGGCCCCGTCGATGTTGCAGAGCTTCTTGTCGGGGCCGATGATCGTGATCAGGGTTTCCAGCCGCTTGGCGACGGTGGCGGCGTCACCGCGCTCGCTGCCCTTTTCGATCCACCAGCGGTCGGCGGCCATGTCGAGCGGCATCTGCGCCGCATCGCCTAGCCGGCCCTCGGCTGCTTCAGATCTACGACGACGCTCGTAGGCGAGGGCCGACCGCTTGGTTTCTTGGCCCGTCGAGCCATGAAACCGTTCCCCCTGTATGGTGAAGTCGTAATGCCAGAAGCGGCTTTTCGCGGGCTTGTAGACACCCATGCTGGGCTCTCCGTGAGGTAGGAGCGAACGTCTGCCTCGATGTAGCGGGGCACCTTCCCCACGCGAACGGCGCGGATCAAGCCTGCTTCGGTGATGGTGCGGAGCGTCTTCACGTCGATCCCGAGCGCCGCGGCGGTGTCCTTCGCGGTAGCCAGGACCCGGCCGGCGAAGAGACAGGATATGGGGTCCGCGCTCATAGCGCATCCTCCGGGGTGGGGGGTTTAGGGGTGACGAGCCGTCCCGTGTCAGGTTCTGGGAGGGCGACGACCAGCGCAGCCCGCATGGCCTCGTCGATCGACACGCCCCTGCGGGTCAGCGTGACGAAGATGCGAACCGCCTCGTGGACCTGCTCATCCGTGATGGTGTCCTTGGCACGGGACGGCTCGACACTACTCATCTCCACCTCCAGAGGTAGGAGGAGACCAGATCGCATCTTGAGCCGGGTTGCGGGCCTCGGCTCCCGCCAGCACGAACGTGCGCTCGGCGGCCCAGGCTACGGCCTCGCTCTCGCTCAAGTCGGTTGGGGCGGCGGACACGTCGGCGGCCTGCGCCAGCGTGACGCCACAGCCCTCGCACAGCATATACGCGCCGATGATCCCGTAGCCCTCGAAATGCTCCGTTGAGCCGCAGCGCGGGCAGGTTCGCTCACACATGACCGCCCTCCTCAGACCCAACAGGAGCGGGGGAGAGGGCTTGGCGCTCCCCTCCACAGGGTAGAGCCTTGAGGGCGGCGAGAGCGTCGCGAACTCCGTGCATCTGCCCTCTCCGGTAGGTGTAGAGTTTCGACTTGTCGCTGTGGCCGGACACGTCTCGCTCCAAAGCCGCGTGAAGCGCCTCCAACGCCCCCACCAACTCAGAAGCGGCAGAGAGGGGCGGGAGGGCGAGGATGGCGTCTGCAATCTCGCGCATGGTCTTGAGCGAGACGTAGTGGTTGCCTGCGCCGTCGTGCAGCACGGTCCCGGCGGGGTCGCTGATCCGAACAGCCGCTCCAGCTTGCGCGAGCTCTTCCCGCGTATATCCAGAACCGCTCACAGGGAGGTTTCCTTGGGGTTGGGGGTGGGCTCGGGTCGGCGGCTGAGCCAGACAGTCCGGTCATCCGCGACGACGGACGCGGAGTGCTGACACAGGCCATCGATCAGCTTCACCGCGAGCGCCTCCGCCTTGGCGAAGATGTCCGGCGGGTCTGCCGGAAAGCGGGCGTAGTTGATCAGGCCGACGCGAACGCCGGACTCCTGCCCGCCTGTGTAGATGAACTCGGCGGCCTCTACGGTGACGCAGAGGCCCACTTCCATGCAGTGCTGCCGGCAGAGGCGCTCAGCGTCGGCTCGGTTGCCGGCGACGAGGATGTCGGCGCGATAGGTTGGGACTTCGGTGCGGTTCATGCGGCCTCCACCGGGCACCAGAGGCCGCACTCGGCGTCGTATTCTTCATCGGGGTCGAGGATAGGAAGGAGTGGGGTTCTCCTGACATGAGCGGCCATTTCGGCGTATGACCGGCGGCCCTTTTTGAAGGTCCAGCCGATGCGTTCCTCTTGGGTGATCCACCACTCAGCCCGCTCGGGGGCATCACGGATCAGACGCTCAAGAATGCGCTCGCCCTTCATGAAGCAGAGGTCGCAGTTCCCTTCGTAAGGCTGGAGTTGCAGGTCGAATTCTTGCTCAGACCAGAACTCCATGACGTGCTCGCGCCCGACGCCAGCTTGGTAGAGTGGGCAAAGCACATCCCACAAACGTTTAGGGTCAGCGTTCCTGGCTAATTGCTTGGCGACGCGCTTTCCCTCGTCACGCCGCAGCCCGACCGGGTTCGCGCAGCGCGTCCAACCACGCGAGCGGACGAAGCTCTGCATCACAGAGACCTTCAGGTCTTCCGTGCAGAAACGCATGAAGCTGTTGGGCACCGAGTTGTGAGCGGAGATCACAGCCTCGAACGGTTCGCCGTTCCGGCTGGCGCTGTTGAAGCCTACGGCCTCGAAACCGGCATCGTTGTCGCGCCATTCCAGCCAGACGACCGGCACGCCCCAGCGGCTCCCGCACTCGTGCACGAAGCGCAGGGTCTCCTCGCGCTCCTTGCCGGTATTGGCGAAGGCGACCACCACGTCGTCGGGCAACTTGCCGCCGCGGGCCTCCAGGATCTTGAACAGCATGTAGGCGGACGTCCGGCCCCCGCTAAACGAGATCAGCGCCGGGCCTTCGATGAGGTACGGGTTGCTCATGCCCCTTCCTCCTTCCCAGGATTAGCTGGGGCGGGGTGCAGGGCGCCGATCCACTCCTCCGCCTGACCGCGCGAGGAATACGGGCCGGTCAGGTTTCGGGGGCCATCCTTGACGAACCACTGCCCGTTGATGTTGACCGGCTTGAGCCCTTCCCCCTCTGAGGGAGGGGAGGCGAGGGCGGCGGCGAGCCACTCGGCGGCGACGTTCCAGCGCTGCTTTTCCGAGTCGTCGTAGTCGTTCCAGCCGAACGGCTCGGTCCAGCCGCCGCCGTTGAACGTCTCGGTGAAGGCGCGGCACAGGAGTTCGCCATCGAGCGCCCCTCCCCCTACCGGAGCGGGGGGAGCGGAGAGGGCGGTCTGTTCGGTCACTCGCCCAGCTTCCTCTGTTATGGGATCTATGGGGTGACGAGCCGTCCCGGGTTTGTTCTGAGAGGTCATGCGCTTGCCTTCTCCTTGAAGACGACGCCCTGCGCCGCCCCGAATGCCTCTATGAGGGTGATCAGGTCGGCCATCTCAGAGACCGACATTTCCGAGGTGCGCTGTCCCAGAAGGACAAAGCCTGTCCCGTCGAGGTTCGGAGCCTGTCGCAGCTCCCGCTTCAGGGACGCGGTGAACACGTCCTTGAAGTCCTCCGGGGTGAGCTTGAGCCCGTGGTAGCCGCCGTTCTTGGCGAAGTGCTCGGCAATGTCCGTGAGCATGGCCCACAGGCGGTCGTTCTGCGGGAGCGAGCGGCGGGGCTTCCGAAACTCAACGCTCGTGTGCGTCGGGGCCTGGTCGATCCAGCTCTTCGCCTGATCGCGCGCCGCCTTGCTCCGCAGAATGAGGACCGCCCGGCTCATCAGAAGGGAATCTCGTCGTCCAGGTCGAAGGATGAAGCGGGCTCACGACCGTTCCCGGAAACGCCTTCAGAACCGCCCTCGCGAACGCCCTCGCCTCGTCCACCGAGCATGGTGAGTTCGCCGCGGAACTTCTGGAGGACGACTTCGGTGCTGAACTTCTCGACACCATTGGAGTCCGTCCACTTGCGGGTTTGCAGGGAGCCTTCGACGTAGACCGTCGAGCCCTTGCGCAGGTAGTTCTCGGCCACCTTGACGAGGCTGTCGTTGAAGATGACGACCGAGTGCCACTCGGTGCGCTCCTTCTTCTCGCCGGACGACTTGTCCTTCCAGCTTTCGGAGGTGGCGAGGCGCAGGTTGGCCACGCGGTCGCCGCTGTTGAGCGTGCGGATTTCAGGGTCCTTGCCGAGATTGCCCACGAGGATGACTTTGTTGACGCTGCTCATGCGGCGGTCCTTTCGTAGGTGGCGCGCAGGGCGGCGATCTTGTCGTCCAGCTCGCGCAGGAAATCGGTGACGGCTGCCTCAAGCTCAGCAATGCGCTGGTCGTCGCGCTCGATGCGGTGGACGAACAGGCGCATGTGCGCTGGCAGGCGGGGGTCGAAGCTCACGAAGTCGCACCACGCGCGGCCGGTGCAGGCCATCTGCCAGTGCATCTGTGTGGCGTACTTCTCCGGCGCGGCCTTGCTCAGCAGCGTGTCGATGTGAGTTCCCGTGTTCGGGCACTTGATCTCGACAAGCCCCTCGTCGCCCACCAAGCCATCGGGGCTGGCGCCGCTCATGGCGATCACCGGGTGGTCAACGAAGCCGATCACGTCCGTCAGGGCGTCGTGGTGAAACTCGTAAAGCTCCCGCGCCTCAGCCTCGTAGGCCGTTCCCCACTGCATAGCGGCATTGGTGAAGGCCTCGGTCGGCTTGCCGCTCAGGCGCTCGGCAATGAGCTGGCCCATGTAGTTGGCGCGAGAGGCAGACGGCCCACTCTTGGTCCGCGCCACCACGTCAGCCACGCGGGAGGCTGTCACCTTGCCCAGCCGCGCGGCGTGCCATTCTGGCGTGCCTTGGACGATCATTGCGCTTCCGCCCGGAGCTTGCGGCGCCGCGAGTTGAACGCGCTGACGATGGCCGCGTGCTGGGCGGCGGGGAGTTCCTTCAGGGCCGCGTCGTTCTTCGCGACCCACGCCTTCAGTTCGGCGTCCGTTGTGCAGGTGTCGATTGCCGCGATGGCTGCGGTCACGGCCGCGGGCGCGCCTCCGCTTTGGCCGTCGTCGTCCTCGCCGCGCGAGGTGATGTTGAGCAGGGCAAACGCGGTGTAGCGCTTCCCGTAGGAGGTGGACGAGCCGATACCCTGGACGCCGTTCTTGCTGCCGCTGTCGTCCACGGGCAGGGCAAGGGTGGTTTCGTCCTTGTGGCCGCCGACGTGGCGCAGAATGCCGGTGACGGTCGGGCGTTGCTGCTCGTCGCGGCCGGTGCGGAAGGAGAGCGAGAACCCGTGCTCTGCCAGCACAGGCTTGATTGCCTCGTTCACGTCCTCCCAGTAGGCGTAGGTCGATTGGACCGCCCCGCCCTTGGACAGGATCTTGCCGCGCTCGGTGATGATCGGCAGCTTCGGCTGCATCTCGGCCAAGGCGATGTTGAACGCCTGTTCCGCCCGGCGCTCCATGACGCGCTCCTGCATGTCCAGCAGGCGCATCATCTTGTCTACGTCCACGGCCGGATCGGCGGCGGCCCGCTCGATCATCTGGACCACGGCGGCAGCCTCTCCCAACGTCGTTGGGACGGAGGGCGCGGTCTCAATGACAGCGGTTTCGGTCTTTCTGGCAGCGCTCATGGCTTCGTCCTTTGACGTGCGGGCGGGCGGGTTGCGAGTGATGGGGAAGCGGGCATCGTCGCCCAACGGCGACATGACCGGCGACCGGACAAAACTACCGTCCATCATCTTCTCCTTGTGGAGGGGGAGGGAGGGGCATCCAGTGGGTGGTCTCAACCTGCGCGTACCGGCCGGGCACTGACAGGATTTCATCGGTCCGAGACGACGGGTTGTGCCGGCACGCGACCACGACGCCCCCGTCCTTGCGGTAGACGAGGAACCACGTCCCATCCCTCGGAGCCGTCTCAATCGGTTGCCAGCTCATGACGCCACACACGCCATCAGCACGACGGCCCCGATCACCACCACACCGGCAGCGAGAAGGTTGGAGGCGATGTTGGGTCCGTGTCGTACGAACAGGCTGCCCAGGTTGAAGGCGGCTACGGTCACGTCGGACCACAGCCCGGCGAGTTCACGGCGCCACTGGCCGCGGGTGCGGACGTAGCGGATGGAGATGGAGGGGGTCATTGGGTGGACTCCGGGTTTGAGGAGCCGAGCCGTCCCGTGCTGGGTTCTGATGCGGGGCGGGCTTTAGCGAGGGTGGCGCGGGCGATGTCGGCCGCCAACCTCGGCGCAATCATCCGGCCCCGGTTTTCCGGGTCGGCTCGCATCCGGAGAAGGTGCGCCTGCCATTCTGGCCAGCGCCCCGCCCAATCGCCGGAGCGCATCTCGACGATGCCAGCGATGCATTCGAGGGCGTCGGCCATCGCCACAACAGCGGAAGCATCCGTGGACGGCTCGTCACTCCTGATATCAGTCATTGAGTAGATCCTTGGGGAAGGGCGATCAGCCGGGCGAACTCGACGCGGATCGTGTGCCGGGGGATCAGGTATTCGGGGTCGTCAAGCCACATGCCGAGCAGGGTGCGGGCGTTGAGGGCGGACTGGCCGATGCGGTCGGCGGCGTAGCGCACCGCGGCGTCGAGAAGGGCTTGGCGAAAGGCCACGTCCTTGCTGATGGGGACGATGCGGGTCATCGGTGCGACCCCTCGCAAGCCGTGGCGAGCGCCCGGAGGCTGGCGGCGAGCTGCATCATCTTGTGGCCGCGCTCGTCGTTCAGCAGGAGCATCGCGCGACCCTCGCGAGCTGCGTCTCCGGCGATGCCATGAATGCTCTCGGGAGAGTGCCGGGCCTCGAGCCGATCAGCGAAGAAGATGCCCTTGGCGTCGAAGAACCCGCCGTGTGCTGCCGGGACCATCACCGATCCCCCATCAGAGAGGCTTCCCAAGCAATCCTGTTGAGACAGGGCTGGGGTTCACAGGGGACGCAGTAGAAGGTCTGGAAGCCGTGTCCGTCCTCGCCCTCGGTCGCATCGGCGAAGCGCACGCTCACGCTGCACTCACAGCAGCGGGTGCGGTCCTCTGCGCAGGCATGGCAGACGATCACCGGCAGATGGTCGGGGCTGATCTCGAAGGGCTGGAGGAATTCGTCACAGTCCTGACAGCGCGCCAGATCGTGGGCGGCGGCTCGGAAGGAGTAGGTGAGGGCGTTCATCACGCGGCCCTCGCCATGCGCCGCAGCATCTCGGCGTTTAGCGGTCGGACGAAGGCGAGGTAGGACTGCGCGAGGTCCAGATCGCCATCTTCGCGGGCGATCCGCGCCTTCAGCAGCTTCTCTCGGTGGAGGGCCGCCAGTTCGGCGTTGCTCAGCTCTTCGATGCCCATCTACCTACCTCCGTCTACGGGAGGCGAGGCGTGTGGCCGGGCTCCCTGTGTGGAAGCATGTTTGCACACTGCAAACCAAAGGCGCAAGCGAAAAGTTTGCAATATGCCAACTCCGCGCGCCGGCGGGTTTGCTAAACCGTTATGAATTCCCTCCGCCCGCACGGACATGCGGCGGGTTCGAGTCGCGCCCATCCGCGTCCAAATGGAATGGTGACCGGGGGGAGAATGGCACGCGTCCGCCCGCACGGGCACTTGACGCGAACGGGGGGGGCGGAGGTCATCCGCCCCAGTTAGCCGCTACCTATGACAGGATCGGACGTAGGAGTAGGAACGCGATTACGGCAAGCGCCATGATCCCCAGCCGCAGGGGCCAGTTCTGACGCAGCATCAGCCGTGGGTGCCGGTGCGGCGGAAGGTCTCAAGGATCTTCAGCGCCTGCGGGCGGTCTTCCTTGGCCACGGACAGCGCAGCCTCGATGAAGGCGGTGTCCAGGTCGTTGGGGTCGTAGTCCAGCAGGAAGCCGGCCGTGGTGCCAAGCGCAGGCGCCAGGCGGCGAGCCCACTTGTCCGACAGGCCCCGACTCCCGCTCTCCAGCAGGGAAATGACCGACTTGTCGGTCTCGACAGCAGCAGCGAGCTGCTCCTGCGTCATGCGGCGGAACTCTCGCCATTCGCGGAGGAAGTGCAGGGCGCGGCGGGGCTGTTCATCCATGTTCGCATTCTGCAAGGCCCCCGACCGCCTGTCGTTGGCGGTTCTGCAAACCCGAGGGCTTGCATGCGAGTTTGCGATATGCAAACATCGGCAACATGTCAGCCACCACGGATCGCACTGAACTGGCCCGCAAGCTTCGCGGCATCGGCATCAGCCGGGTGTACGCGTGGCAGATCGCCAAAGGTAAGCGCGCTCCGTCCTTGACGTTGGCCCAGCGCATCGAGACCGAACTGAAGATTCCGCCGAAGACGTGGCCGCTGCCCGAGGTCGCGGCATGACCTACGCCAGTGGAGCTTTGCAGTCGTTTCGCCGCGGGCAGGACGTGCACATCGCACAGAGGATGGCGTATGCCTGCCCTGCGGCATCCGGCGAGGTGATTGACCGCAACGGCCGTACTTTTGCGCCCTGCGCCACGAGCTTGGCCGCGCGGCGCTGCATGTACCGCGAGCAATCGGCGACCAGCTTCTTCTCGGTGCGCACCGAGAGGTCCGCCACCAGGAACGCTGTCGCCGCATCCTTCACATGGAACATGCTCTTTCCCTCCACGAGGGAAGTGGAGCGCGCGTTCACCTATGTTGTCCAGAGCGCCAAGTGTCTGAACGTGGTTACTTATTTGCGGCCGGAATGCGGCGGAACGGCAATCCCCATTGTTGCCGTTAGGGAAACCGACTCGCCCGGCGCGGGTAAACACTCTGTTACTGCCACGCTTCTGCGTCCCCGTGTCGCAGATTCCCATTCGTCAGGGTCTCCCCCCCCCTCCGCCCTGACGACGCGGGCGGCTGAGCCTCATCGGCTCGCCGCCCGCACCCCCTCAACGAGCCGCGAGGGCTCCGATTGCGTAGCGCGCCGAAGCTCTGACCAGCTTGTCGCGCGTGATCTCGTCTGTCTCTCGCAGCGCGGCTCTGACCAGCCTCGCCGCCGCCGTAACGCATTCCTGAAAACGCCGACCCCGAACCTCCATCTCGTGCGGCCCTCCAAGGCCCGTCGTCCATGAGCAGCATCATGGAGCAGACGATGGACGACTTCTTGGGGCGCAAATCCCAATTCCTCGGCGGCATCGCGGAGGTGGTTCAAGGCTGGGCGCGCGGTGCGCCGGCCAAGGTGACCGCCCGCCGCTGGGGCGTCGATCCCAAGACGGCCGAGAACGTTTCGCAGGGCGTGGTGTCCAGCAGGACCCTTGAGAAGGTCGTCGCCGCGGAGGGCTGGCCCCTGGTGCTGGCGCTTGGCGAGAGCCTGACCGGTCAGAGCTACGAAGAATGGTTGGAACATGAACTCCAGAAAGCCCGCGCGGGAACCGCCCGCCTCGAAGCTCTCGCTGAGCGCAGCCGTGTCGCGCGAGGCCAAGATCCTCGCCCTCCTGTTGCTGGGCCACACCGCTCGTTTCTTCCGGTGGATCGGCGAGGGGGCGAGTCGGATCGAGGTGTGGGCCTTCGAGACCCATAGCCGGATGAAAAACCAGCGGCGCTGAGCCGCCAGACCACAGGGCGTCGGTCTGAACTGAAGGAAGTCGGGGACTATGAACTCACCGGAACTGTTCGGCGCGCTGATCGTGGCGCACGTCGTCTGCGACTACCCGTTGCAGGGTGACTTTCTCGCCAAGGCCAAGAACCGGGTCATGCCCATCCCCGGTGTGCCGTGGTGGCAGGCCCTCGGCGCTCACGCGTTGATGCACGGCGGGGCTGTCTGGATGCTGACTGGCGTCTGGTGGTTGGGCGCGCTGGAGGTGCTCGCACACGCCCTGATCGATGATGCCAAGTGCACCGGTAAACTCGGGGTGGGCGCTCGCGGCTTCAACATCGACCAAGCCCTGCATGTCGGCTTCAAGCTGCTGTGGGTCGTGATCGCAGCGGCTCTGTCATGATCACCCGCCTACTCGACACCTGGCGCTCCAACCGCGCCTACGGGGACTTCCAGCGCTGGTTCAAGCGCAAGGAAGACTACGCCCGCGCCCGTCACATGCCCGTCAGGCCATGGCAGGCCCTCAGGCAAGAGCGTCTGCATGACGCACTGCGAGGTGGGAAGTGAAGTCCCGGTTCTACGATCTCCGCCAGTTCTACACCCGGAACATTGGCTATCAGGTCCCCTCAAGGAAGCTTCCTGAGAAGACGCATGAGGAGGTTCTGCGGGAACTCATGGGGAAGTGCTCATGAGTGCCGAGCCGTCCCCCTTAGATTCTGCGAGCGAGGCGTTCGTTATAGAGCTTGACGTGCCGCTGCCGTCGCGAAGCGTGCACCCCGGCAATGCCCTGATGATTGCTGCGCTTGATGCGCTCTACGTGGCCCCGCCCGGCGCAAGCGTGCTGCTCAAACGTGAGTGGTTCGGCTGCGCGGAAGGTCGGCGCTGCAATGCCTCGAACCGGCTGTGCAATCGCCATGGCAGGGACTGGTACGTCTCGCGCAACACGAACCTTGGCGTGCGGGTGTGGCGCAAATGACCCCTTCCCTCCGCAAGGACGAGTTCGGCAAGCCCATTGCCTGCCAGCAGTGTGACGCCCCCCAGCACCACCACAAGGCCGGCATCGGCAAGCGCGCCCTGACGTGGATCACCTGTTCTCCCGACTGCCCCGAGAACCAGGCCGATCCGCGCGACACGCCCAAGATCCAGACCGCCTCCACCCTGAAGAAGTCCCGCTGCTCCAGGCGCGGAACCAAGGCCAAGGGGGACGGTGAGGAGCGTGCGATCTGCAAGTGGGCGGAAGGGCAGGGCTTCAACGCCTACCGCACCGCGGGCTCTGGCGCCCACGGCACGCGCAACAACGAATCCGCCTTCTCCACTGACGTTCGCCTCTCGATAGGCCCGTCTGTCTTCAAGGTGGAGAGCAAGCGCCACGCGTCGGTCTCTGGCCTGAAGTCCCAGCTCAGGATGATCGACGGCTCCGACCTGCTCTGGATGCGGGAGGACCACGGAAAGCCGTGGGTGCTGCTCGAAGCCACCACGCTCGCCGCGATGCTCGAAGCCGCGCGCCAATCAAAGAGGGAAGCATGATGCTCTCATTCAGCGGCCCGGCGTCGTTCTCGCCCTGCCTGCCCCCCGTTCCGGTCCGTCCCGACCCGATGCACTGGAAAGCCATCCTGCGGGAGGTGGCGGCAAAGCACGGCATGTCGGTCGAGGCCATGCTGGTGCGCTCGCGCAAGCCCGCTGTCTCCCACCCCCGGCAGGAGGCCATGTGGCGCATGAAGCGCGAGACGACGATGAGCTACCCGGCCATCGCCCGCCGCCTGCGCATGAAGGACCATACGACGGCCATCCACGGCGTGAAGGCCCACCAGGAGCGTCTGGATAAGGGGCTCGCCGGGTGAGCGCCCCCAGCTTCTACATTCCAGCTGACTTCTCCGAGGATCTTGGACCCGACGCTTACGGCGCGTGGCGCATCGGCTACAACGGCGCCACGAGCGAGCTGTACGCCTACGGCGTGGACTGGCGTCCGCTTCTCCGGTTTCAGAGCTGGAAGGCGATCTGCACCCTGATCGCCCATGAGCTCAACCAAAGCACGGTCGATTTCTTCACCGAGCTTGAGTACGCGCTTGAGGTTGAGGCGTGGGTGGATCGTGGCCTCGCCGAGGGCCACATTGAGGAGTGGTTCCGGAGCGAGTGCCCCAGCATCGAGACTATCCGGGCGCGCACGTTGGAGCGGCATACTCAGGCCGCAAAGCGCAGGCTGACCCAGAAGCGGCGAAGCGAGTTCGGTCAGAGCCGGAATCATCTTGCGCTCAGCCTGATCGAAGCGGGCCACCAGTATGTGTGCGCTGAGCGTGACTGCGAGGTCGTGTCGGACCTGACGGTTGATCATATTGTCCCGCTTAGTCGGGGCGGGTCCGACGACTTGGAGAACCTTCGCTTCCTCTGTCGCCCGCACAACTCCAGCAAGGGCGCGAAGATGCCGGAGGGCGGGCTGTGAGCCTCCCCTGGTTCAAGTTCAACCCGCGCGACTTCCTGGAGGGCTCTGTCGGCCTGACCGCCGAGGAGCGGGGGGTCTACATCACCGTCCTGTCGCTGATCTACGCGCGCGGCGACGCGATCCCCGATGAGCCCCGCTGGCTGGCTGGCCACTGCATGTTGAGCGTCCGCGCGTGGAACAAGCACCGGGCCGCCCTCATCGTGAAGGGCAAGCTGTTCGCCACGGACGATGGCAGGCTGCTGAATGAGCGGGCGGCGACTGAACTCGGAATTATCGGCGCGAAAACGGAAGATAATTCCGGCGAAACTCCCGCGAAAACCGAAGATAAACCGGTCGAAAAACGACCCACCCTCAACGAAAACAGTGACTTGCCGGGGACAGATAAAGATAGAGAGTTAGAGGTAGATAAGGGTATCGGAGCTAAAGCTCCTCGCCCTGCGCCGCAGGGCAAGCGCCCCAAGGTCGCCAAGGCGAAGGCCCCGAAAAGCTACCCTCCGCTGTTCGAGGAGGCGTGGAAGCTCTACCCCCACGCCGCCGGCCGCAGCTCCAAGCCCGACACGCTGGCGAGGTGGAGGGATCTGACAGCCGAGGCGCGCCAAGCCCTTCCCGGCTGCTGCAAGCGCTACGCCGCCGAGGGCAAGGAGCCGAAGGACGACTGCGGCGCGCCGGCCATGGAGCGCTGGCTGAAGCGGGCGCTGCACGAGCATTGGCTGCCCAAGGCGGACGCGCCGTCGTTCACCTGGACCGGCCCCCCGCAAATCCGGACCGCGGTTGTCGTTGAGCAGTCCGACGCCTTCGCCCGCTCCTACCTCGATACGTCGGAATGGACCGGCGAGGCGATCCAGACCCGCAACGGCTACGCCTACGACAAGCTGCGGACCCTGCGAAATCTCCGGGACGTGAAGATCCTCGAACCGAAGGAGCGTGCGGCATGACCCCTCAGAACCCAGCACGGGACGGCTCGTCACAATCCATAGACCGAGAGGCAAGGCTCGATGCAGCGGTGAGGCGATGGGCCCTCGACGTTCAGTGCGGGGAGTATGATCTCGCGCTGGCTATGCTGCGCGATGTCGCCAACGACCGCGGGCCGCTCTCCGCCTCCGAGATCAAAGATATCCGCAAGGAGTACGCCCGTGGCTAAGCCCCGTCCCCGTCCGACCAATCCCATCGACGCCAAGGCCCGGCTGAGAGAGCTTGCCGAGGGCAGGGCGGAAGCCGAGCGCCTGTCGCAACAGACGGACGTGCGCGTGACCCGGAACACCAACGGCACGCTCGCCGGGGCCAAGCGGCTCGACGTGTTCGATCTGCTCCTGTCCCGTGATGCGCTCAGCCAGCAGGCGCATGACGCGGTTCGCCGTCTCGAAGAACTGGCGGCGACCGCATCTGGCGCATTGAAGGCCGAGGCAAGTTATGACCGCGTGGATACTACGACCATCGGCCAGAACATCACCGACGCCATGATTGATGCTAGCATGGACTTGGCGAAAGTGCTAGAAAAGACGGGCGTTCGGTCGTCTGCGTTGCTCATCGCACTGCTGGAGCCGAGCGCGGCGCTTCTCTCCCGCTGGAGGGATACTGTCGAGCGCCTGACCGGCGAGCGGAACGACCGGGCGCAAGCCGCCTGCGTGCGCTATGCCAGCGAGGACTTGGCCGAGGCGTGGCGTCTGGTGGACTACGCTAAGCGCAGCGTCGGTAGGCTTAGGCCGCAGGACCCGGCGTCGTTTCCCGTGTGCGGCAAGGAGGTGTGGTGATGGGGCCGGAGGGTGTGATTGAAGACGCGTTTAAGCGCTGGCTGTTCTGCGACGACATAAACGTCAGCGTCAGCCAGATCGCCAAGGTTGCCTACGAGGCCGTTGATGTAGCCGAGAGCGTGGCAATGACCGCCGCCGACAGGCTTACGCTCGTCAACAGGCAGCTCGAAGTCATAGGGCAAATGGCCAACCGTGTTTTGGTCATGCGGGAGGGCGAATACGAAGCCCTGACGCGCGGTGAGGGGGCGCGGTGATGCGAGGCCATAGGTGGATGGGGCGCCCAATCGAAGATCTTTCCCGCGAGGAGCTGCTGGATGTGATCGACCACCTTGGCCGCGAGATGCGGTCGGAGCGGGAAAGCCACGACAAGATCATCGCGCTGAGGCGTCCGGTGTCGATGCCCTACATGCAGGCCGAGCCCCAGCCGGCCGACCCCGACTATGAGGACTGCCTGGCCTGCGCCAAGGGGTACATGGAGGACCAGCTTGCGCTACAAGCAACGGATCGACGGTGAGGGCTTCACAGTGACGCCGGGTGAGGTCACGCGCTGGGCCTGCTGCCACTGCGACCTGGTGCACGATATCGCGTTCGTGGTGGAGGATGGCGAAATCGGCGTAGCAGCCCGCCAGAACCACAGAGCGACGGCGCAGCGGCGTAGGCACTCGGGCAAGCGGGCGGCCCGCGACAATCTGTCCACACAAGCGTAGCCACAACCCCTTGTGTGCGTCCTCGACCTGGGGGACTATCGCTAGCGGTCGCGCGTTGCGCCGACCTTCGAGATTCCGAGCCAAGCCAGCCGATCTCCTTTCCCCCGGTGTAGCGAACGCCGGGGAAATGCCCGCCCTTATGGATCACAAGCCGTTCGGTTGGTTACGTAGTATTCCGGCTCAAGGGCGGGAAGTTCGCTCCTAGATTCAGCCGCCGTAGCCGTCCCGAGGGGCGGGCCTCTGGCGCACCAGCACGGCCAACGCCGTTGCCGCCCTCGGGCGTCCACCTAGCCCCTGCGGGGGTTGAGGATCATCACCATGGATAAGCAGATCAGCTACCGGGTTCGCCCGGTCACGCGGTACGTCGTGACGCGTTATGACGCGGAGTACGACCGCGCCACGAGCAGCGGCTCGACAGGCTTCAGCACCCAGCGCGGCGAGTTCGACAACTTCGAAACCGCCTACGCCGTTGCCTACGCGCTCTGCAAGAAAGAGCATGACGACAGCGGGCTCCCGCCCGGCGACGAGCGCTTTCAGTATCCCGAGCAGATCATTCGAGGCCCCGCCCAAGCGCGCAACGAAGCGCTCTGGACGGGCTCCTAACCACCTTTCCCCCTTCGCGGCCAGCCAAGCCGAACACCCCCGGCATATGACCCCAGCGCGCTTAGGCTGCGCCGCGATCCCCACACAAGGAACGATCAATGGCCTCTGTTGCCCAGAAGAACGCGCTTTCGGTCAGGATCGACCTGGCTGCCTCCGCCACCACTGACGGGATGGAAGCGACCCTTTCCGTCCGCAATGCGCGCGGCGAGATCGTGCCCGGCATCTACTGTCTTGAGGCATGGATCTCGGAAAGCTCCACTGGCGCCGGCCTCACCGCGGACAGCTACTCCGGCACGGTCACGGCCTCGACGGGGACGATCCTCACCGCCTTCACCGCCAAGAAGCACTTCAGCGTCATGACGGCCTCTTCCGGCATCGCCGTGTTGCTGGCCGTGGACAGCGCCAACCCGACCGATCAGTACGTCGCGGCCAAGTCGCCGAACACCGGCCTGGTCCACGTCTCCGCTGTCTCGGGCACGAACTGGCAGGGCGCGGCCTAACCAATGGGCCGGCCGTCTGAGTTAACTCAAGAGATGGCTGACGCCATCTGTGAGGAGATCGCGGACGGCAAGAGCCTGAGGAAGATCTGCGAAGCCGAGGGAATGCCGAACAAGGCCACGGTGTTCAGGTGGCTCGCGGCACACGCGGCGTTCAGCGACCAATACGCACGCGCACGCGAAGCCCAGGCTGACACTCTGGCGGACGACCTGATCTCGCTGGCGGATGCTGCGGGCGAGGATACGGCGGTCACTGTTGCCCGTGATCGGCTGAAGGTGGACACCCGCAAGTGGATCGCCTCGAAGCTGAAGCCCAAGGTCTACGGCGACAAGCTGACCAACGAGCACACGGGCGAGGGTGGCGGCCCTGTCGTGACTGAAGTGATCCGGCGCATTGTCCGCTCTGGAGATTGAGACCCCCGAAGTCTTCGAGCCGCTTCTTCAGCCTGCTCGCTACAAGGGGGCGCACGGCGGGCGCGGGTCGGGCAAGTCGCACTTCTTCGCCGAGCTGCTGGTCGAGACCGCCCTGCTCAAGCCTGGCCTTCGCGCCGTCTGCATCCGCGAGGTTCAGAAGACGCTGAAGGAGTCGGCCAAGCGGCTGGTGGAGGACAAGATACAGGCGCTGGGGCTGGGTAGCCGGTTCGAGGTGCTGAGGGACGAGATCAAGACGCCCGGCGGCGGGGTCATCATCTTCCAGGGGATGCAGGACCACACGGCCGAGAGCATCAAGTCGCTCGAGGGCTTTGACGTGGCGTGGGTGGAAGAGGCGCAGACGCTCTCGACTCGGTCCTTGACGCTGCTCCGCCCGACGCTTCGGGCCGAGGGCTCGGAGATTTGGGCGAGCTGGAACCCGCGCCGCAAGACGGATGCGATTGACGAGTTCCTGAGGGGGCAACAGCCCGAGGGCGCGGTCGTCGTTGAGGCCAACTGGCGCGACAACCCGTGGTTCCCGGACGTGCTCGAAGCCGAGCGCCAGCTAGACAAGGAGCTCTACCCGGATCGCTACCCGCACATCTGGGAGGGCGACTATGCGAGGGCGCTGGAAGGGGCCTACTTCGCCAAGCACCTGGCCAAGGCGAAGGAAGAGGGCCGCATCACCCGCCTGCCGGTGGAAGAGATGCTGTCCGTTCGCGCCTACTTCGACATCGGCGGGGCAGGCGCGAAGGCGGACGCCAACGCCATCTGGATCGTGCAGTTCGTGGACCGTGAAATCCGCGTGCTCGACTACATCGAAGGGCAGGGACAGGTTCTCGCCTACTACGTCAACGAGCTTCGCCGCCGCGGCTGGGGTGAAGCGCTGTGCTTCCTGCCCCATGACGGGGTGAACACCAACACCATCACCGGCAAGCGCTATGCCGACCACCTGAGGGACGCGGGCTTCGACGTTACCGTGATCCCCAACCAGGGTCAGGGCGCGGCCATGATGCGTATCGAGGCGGCCCGGCGGCTGTTCAACCGCATGTGGTTCGCCCCCAAGACCGAGGCCGGGCGCGAGGCGCTTGGCTACTACCACGAGAAGAAGGACGAGGCCCGCAACATCGGCCTTGGTCCAGAGCATGACTGGTCTTCCCACGCGGCCGACGCCTTCGGGCTGATGTGCATCGCCTACGACGAGCCGCGGAAGGCCGAGGCCATGGTCATTCCCTCATTCGGAGCCGTTTAATGACAGACGAACTGCTCCAGCTCTGCAAGGACGAGTTCGACCGCGCGATTGGGCTGGATCAGGACGACGAACTGGCGCCTGCCCGCGAGAAGGCCCTGCAATACGCGCAAGGCATCATGGACGACGTGCCGAGCCTGCCGAACCGCTCGCGCGCTGTCAGCACCGACGTGGCCGACGCCATCGAGACCGTGCTGCCCGACCTGATGGAGATCTTCACGGGCGGGGATGACGTGGCCTCCTTCGCGCCGCAGGGCCCGGAGGACGAGGAAGGCGCGGCGCAAGAGACCGACTTCATCAACCACGTCGTGTTCAACGAGAACGACGGGTTTGGGGCTCTCTACACCGCCTTCAAGGACGCGCTGCTGGTGAAGACCGGCGTGTTCACCTTCTGGTGGAACGAGGACGAATACCAGGAAGAGAGCCTGGAGGTTGGCGCGGTCCAGCTTCAGATGCTGGAGCAGGCCGGATACGAGATCGTCAAGGCCGAGGCGGCCGAGGGCGGGCTCGTGGAAGCGGACCCGCGCTTCAAGGTCACCGTCCGCAAGGTGGAGAAGGCGGGCTGCGCCAAGTTCAAGGCGGTCCCGCCGGAAGACTTCGCCGTCGCCCCCGACACCGTGGCCCTGCGTGATGCGACCTACTGCGTCATGCGCTCGCGGCCCCGCGCGCAGGACCTGATCGCGGACGGCTACGAGCGGTCCAAGGTGGACGATCTGCCCGGCTGCGTCGAGACCGGCGAGGCTGTAGCGCAGGCGCGCGATACCGCTTCGGAGAGCGAGGAATTGCGCGACGCGGCGACGAACGACCTGCGCCGGGTGGAAATCCTCCAGCACTGCATCAAGGTTCTCGAAGGCAACAAGCTGGTCCGCTACTCCGTGGTCACGGACCGCGACTGTTCGATCCTGCTGGAGAAGACCCGCATCAACCGCGTGTGCTTCGCCGCGCTGACGCCCTACATGGTCGCGCACCGCTTCTACGGGGAGTCGCTGGCCGACAAGCTGCTGGAGATCCAGCGCATCAAGACGGCGCTCGTGCGGATGCTGCTGGATTCGGGCTATTTCGCCCTCAACCAGCGCGTCGAGGTGTCGGAAGAGCAGGCCAGCAAGAACACGATTGCCGACCTCCTGCGCAATGAGCCGGGCGTTCCCATCCGCTCCAAGTCGGGCAACGCGATCAAGCCAATCGGGGCCGGCGCGCTGAGCTTCGACGTTCAGGGGGCGCTCGAATACGTCTCCACCATGGCCGAGCAGCGCACGGGGATAGTGCGCAACGCGCAGGGCCTGAACCCCGACACCCTGCACGACACCGCCAAGGGTGCGCAGCAGTTGATGACGCAGGCGATGAAGCGCATCCGCATGATCGCGCGCATCTTCGCCGAGACGGGCCTGAAAGACCTGTTCCTCGGCCTGCACGAACTGACCCGCACGCACTCGACGCAGGCGCAGAAGGTCCGGCTTCGCAACCAGTGGGTGGACGTGGACCCCACGAGCTGGGGCAACCGCGCGGACATGACGATTGAGATCGGCGTTGGTGCTGGCGGGCGAGAAGAAGAGCAGGCTGCACTCGGCAACGGGCTCCAGCTTCAGGACTCGCTGATGATGAACCCGGCGACAGCGCCCATGGTCACGCCGGAAAACCGCTACAAGCTCGCCAAGCGCTACCTTGAGAAGTCCGGCATCAAGAACGCCGACCCCTACATCACCGACCCGGCGCAAATCCCGCCGCAGGAACCCCCGCCCGATCCCAAGATGATCGAGATGCAGGGCAAGATGCAGATCGAGCAGGCCAAGCTCCAGATGGAGCAGCAGAAGCAGGAGGCCGAGCTTCAGCTTGAGCGGGAGAAGGCCGAGGCTGAAGTGCAGATCGCCCGCGAGAAGATGCAGATGGAAATGCAGATGGCCACCCTGCGCAACGCCATGCAGGCGTCACAGGGCGCCGGTGTGCGCTTCGGGGGGCAAGTCGGATGAGGCGAGCGTTCATCATGTGGCTGGCGCGCCTGCTGCGCGTCGATCTTCGGCCGAAGTGGACCAATGCTCACGCCGTTCGCTTCCTCCAGCCCGGCCCGCCGATGAGCATAGGCAACTGGCAGATGGGCACAGACGGCGTGCTGTGGCGCGAAGCCGCTGACGGCACGTGGGAGCGCGTTGATGTCCACTAACGCCATAGCCAAGGGCCACGCCGCCGCCCGTGAGCTTGAGCAGACCGAAGCCGCCTTCGCCGCTGTCCGTCAGGGGCTGCTGGAGAAGGCCGCCGCCACACCCATTACCGACGCCCTGATGCGCGAGAAGCTGATCCTCTCCGTTCAGGTGCTGGAGGCCGTGAAGCAGGCCGTTCAGTCCGTGATCGACACGGGCAAGGTGGCCGAGGCCATCGCAGCGCAATTCCCGTCCTCCTAGGACGCCCACCACCAGGTGATTGATGACCGAAGCAACCGAAGCTCCTTCGGATGACGCCGTGCTGTCCGATGAGGACGCCGTTGCGCTGCTGAACGACGAACAGCCAGAGGCCGAGGCCCCGGCCGAGGAATCCGCCGAAGAGCCGGCCGACGACGCCGAGCCGGAAGCGGAGGAAGAGCCCGCCGAGGAAGAGGCTGAGCCCGCCCCGGCCGTAGAGGCCCCGCACTTCTGGTCGGCCGAGGACAAGGCCGCCTTCGCGAAAGCGCCCCCTGAGGTTCAGGCGGCCATCGTGGAGCACGAGAACAACCGCAACCGCGCCGCCGAGCAGTTCATCCAGCGCAGCGCCGAAGCGACCAAGCAATACCAGACCGCCGCCGAGAAGCTGAACGAGCTTTTCGAGGCGGCGCGTCTGAACGAAGACCTGTTCGGCCCCGTCGATTGGGAAGAATGGCTTCGGACCAACCCCGGCGAAGCGCTGGCGGCCCAACACAAGGTACAGCAGCTTCAGGCTGCCAAGGCCGAGGCCGACCGGAACGCCTTCGCCTCGTTCCTGCAAGAGGAGGGGCGCAAGCTCCCAACCGTCGCGCCGGAACTCGCCGACCCCGTGGAAGGCCCCAAACGCCGGGCCGAACTCGGGCAATACCTCGTCTCCCAGGGTGTCCCGCCGGAACAGCTGACCGCCGCCTCCGCCGTCGAACTCTCCATCGCCTACAAGGCCATGAAGTTCGACCAGGCGCAGGCCGCCGCCAAGACCGCGACGACCCGCAAGCCCATCGAAGCCCCGCGCAAGCCCGTGAAACCCACGTCGGCCCAGCCGGGGACCTCCCCCCAACGCGAGGTTCAGGCGCTCAAGAACCGCTTCGCGCAGACGCGCAGCACTGACGACGCCGTGGACCTCATCCTGAAGTTAGGACTGTAACCAATGGCTGCACCCACCAATACCGTCGTCTCGGCCACCAACGTCGGTGTGCGCGAAGACCTCGAAAACGTCATCTACCGCGTCGCCGCGGAAGAGACGCCCTTCACCTCCAACATCGGCAAGGTCAAGGTCAAGAACCGCTACCACGAGTGGCAGACCGAAACCCTCGCCTCCCCGGACGCCACCAACGCGGCTCTGGAAGGCGACGACGCCGGCACGCTGGGGGCCGCCAACGCTCCCACCCGCGTCGGCAACCGCACGCAGATCTTCACCAAGTCCGGTGTGGTCTCGGGCACTGCCGAAGCCGTGGACACCGCCGGCCGCGCGTCGGAACTCGCCCGCCAGAAGCTCCTGAAGGGCAAGGAGATCGTCCGCGACATGGAGGCCCGCTTCATCGGCAACTACGCGTCGGTGGCGGAAGACGGCGCCACGACCGGCAAGTCGGCCGGTGCGCTGGCGTGGATCACCACGGCCGACTCCCGCGGCTCCGGCGGCTCGGACGGCGGCTTCTCGGCCGGCGTCGTGGCTGCGGCCACCAACGGCACGCAGCGGACCTTCACCGAGGCCCTGCTGAAGGCCGTTCTCGCGACCGCGTTCTCGAACGGCGCGAAGTTCAGCCAGGCCTACATGGGTGCGACCCACAAGCAGCAGTTCTCTGCCTTCACCGGCATCGCGGATATCCGCGCTGACGCTCCGGGCAAGAAGCTGGCGACGATCATCGGCGGCGCTGATGTCTACGTTTCGGACTTCGGCAACCTGACCCTGATCCCGCACGCCTACGGCCTCACCCGCGACTGCCTGCTGATCGACCCGGAAATGTGGGCCGTCGGCACCCTGCGCCCGCTGTTCACGCAGGCGCTGGCGAAGTCTGGCGACAACGAGAAGTTCCAGATGATCGCCGAGAAGCTGCTCGTCTGCCGCAACCAACTTGGCGGCGGAGTCGTGGCCGACCTCACCTGAGCCTGACCTGCAACTAGAGGGGGGGCTTCGGCCCCCCTTCGCCTTCCCAGAGAGACCATGGCGAAAGTAGCCCCCCGCGCGGCCCAGCCGGTGCGTGAAGACCCCCTCGTGACCGTTCGCGTGACCCTCAAGGGCGCGGGCCGGATTTCCAACGGCGTGCATCACCCGATGCAGGGGGACGAGTTCTACGAGCACAACGAGGAGTTCAAGGTCGCGGCCTCCATCGCGCTCGACCTTGAGGACCGCGGCTTCGCAGAGATTCAGGGCGCCCGCCCGAAGGCCCAGCCCAAGCCCAAGGAAGTCGAGGCCGAAGCGGAGTGGAAGGCGTGAGCCGAAAGGCCCTCTTCACCTCCTCCTCGGGCGTTGTCCACGAGTGGGACGACAGCCGCCAGTCGGAGGGCTTCTACCAGGTCATCAGCTCGCAGGACGTGGCCCCGCTGCTGGACCACAACAAGGCGCAGGCCAACCACAACAACGGCTGGAACGCGGACAAGACCCTGCGCAGAGCCGCCACCATCCCCGCCATCGTGCGCCAGAAATGGATCAACGAGGAGGGGTGGGACTGCTTCGACCCGGCCAACGCCGACAAGCTCAAGCAGAAGTTGAACTGCTCGGATTGGAGCCACCTGCGCACGGCTCACTGGAGGTTCTAGATGGACTACGCCTCCCTCGTCGCGCTGATCCCCGGCTATGTCGTCCGGCCCGGCGATACCAACATCATCGCCAACGTCGATACGTTCATCCAGCTGGCCGAGGCCAAGCTGAACCGCCGGCTGCGCACGCGGGAGATGGTCGTGCGCACCACGGCGACGCTGGCGGACGAGTTCTCCGCCGTGCCGGACTACTTCGGGGGCGTCCTGTCCTTCTCGCTCGATGATGAGCCGCTGGTCTACCTGACCCCGCAGGCCATGGAGCATGTCCGAGCGGCGAATTCCGATGCGGGGAAGCCCAAGTACTACAGCATCGTCGGCGGCGAGTTCTGGTATCTGCCGAGCCCCAATGACGCCTACGTGGCCGACCTGTCGTTCTACCAGAAGATCCCGGCGCTTACGTCGGAAGACGACACGAACTGGCTGATCGAAAGCCACCCCGACATCTACCTCAACGCGGTCGCTCTGGAGGCGGCGCTGTATCTGGTGGATGACGAGCTGGTCACCAAGTACGGCGGCCTGCTCGACACGATCCTGAACGATCTCGAGCGTCAGTCCCTTGGCGACAGCATGGGGGACACGCTCACCCCCGTGGCGGTCTGCGTATGACCTGGACGGTTCGGCCCACGATCCCCGCGGATTGGGCGCCCAACCAGACGGTCGAGCCGGGAACGGCGGTGTTTGGAGACCTGGAGGGCGTGGCCTCGGTCGATCCCGAGGTTACCGACACCATCGCCGTGTTCCGCGACAACCGGGCCTACAAGGCCGGGCTGACGGGCGTAACCGACATGATCGGCTTCGCCACGCTGGTGGAGTCGGACGCGGAGGCGCAGGCCGTATTCGACGGCAACGGCACGGCGAGAAACCTGGAGCCCGACACGCGGCTGGTGGTCACGGTCCCCTTTGAGGAGGACATGACCGCGGCCGAGCTGCACGAGATGCTGGTGCGCTATCGGCGCTTGCAGGCCGGCTCCTTCGGCAAGATCGACCTCGAAATCCCCGATGGCTATTGGGAGCTCTACGGCGACAGCATCGAGGCGCGCGCCAACGAGAACGAGTTTTCGATAAAGGGCTCGGGCACGCCGTCGAGCTACCCGATCACCTCCATCGACTATGGCACGACTGTATCGGGAAGGGTTCCGGTGACCATCGGCGTGGGCACGGCGCTGCCGGACCGGGTGGTCCCGGGGTATGCGGTCGGCACGCAGGCCATCTACGGCGACGAGGACGCGGCGGCGGTCACGGGCGCGCTGGTGGTGGAGACCGTGGCGTCGGATCGCCTCTCCCTCACGGCCACGTTCTGGCTGCGCCGCAACGCCTCGGCGGGCGACGATCCCGACCTTGAGGGAACCTACTACCAGCCCGTCAGCCCGACCACGATCACGACGGAGTTCCCCCCGGCAACGGAAGGCGGCCCCCCAATCACCTCGGTGAACGGCGTGCCCATTTCGCGCCTGGTCATTCCGCGGTTCTGCATCAACTTCACGGGGGGCTGGAACGGGCGGACGACGGAAGGGGCCATCTGCGCCGTGGATGGCGGCATGGTCCGCACCGTGAACTGCGGGTTCAGCTACAACAGCAACCACACGGACGCCGGCTGCATCGGCTTCATCAAGCACCCGAACTCCTACTGGTATTCGGAGCGCGACACGTTCGCGGGCGG
>Ga0196971_1000319_pt1 | contig 42034 bp, 34 predicted proteins | sample S1v_1013CmetaG_FD_148660 | JGI IMG/M metagenome (GOLD analysis project Ga0196971, IMG submission 148660) | Soil microbial communities from Anza Borrego desert, Southern California, United States - S1+v_10-13C | ecosystem: Environmental > Terrestrial > Soil > Desert | place: USA: California... | reverse complement strand
GGACTCGCACAAGATGACGACCTCCGGCCGAAACGATGCCTCGGTTGGGGGCAAAATAACAACAGTATCCTGATATCGACTCAACAACGGCCCACTCGGGGTCGAATATCGCCGTCTCAAACCGGTTTTTCGAGGTACCCTCCAGTATTGGTCGCGTTGGCGGGCCGGGAACTGACGGGGCCGCTGCTACACAATCCTCATCGAGTTCACCGGGCGTCGGGCTCGGTCACAACTTTCCTATTAAATCATTGATATATCTGAATAATGCCTTGGGCAAGCCGCTTTCGTTGGTGCTTGTTCCGGCTATGTCGTTGCCGCAAAAAAATAATGAAGAATCTTGCTTGACTTGGCTGCAGATGATTTCTATATTCCATTCAGGTGGTAATAAGTGGAAAAAAATGGAGCCTAATGGAAGTCGGGGGATTTCTTGTTTCGAGGCGTTAATTCGATCAATCTCGACGAGAAAGGTCGTCTAGCCATGCCTACCCGCTATAGGGCTGAGTTGCATGAGAATTGTGACGGGCAGCTAGTGGTTACGGTTGGTCTGGATAAATGCCTCTTGCTTTACCCGCTTCCCGAGTTCGAGGAGATCGAGCGCAAACTTGTGAAGCTTCCCTCCCTAAATAAGCAGGCAAAACGTTTGCAGCGCCTGCTGATCGGTCATGCGACCGAGTGCGAGATGGATGGTCAGGGACGGTTCCTGATTTCTGAGCCTTTGAGGAAGTTCGCCGGGTTGGAAAAACGCGTGGCACTAATCGGTCAAGGCAACAAATTCGAGATTTGGGACGAGGATTCCTGGAATGCCAATCGCGATGAGTGGATCGAAGAGGAGAGCCTGGAGAGCCTAGAGGATCTATCACCCGAGTTGGGATCGTTGGCGCTGTGAGTCTAGAAGATCGGGCGCACCAGCCGGTCATGTTGCCCGAGGTGTTGGACAGTCTGGCGCTGAAGCCCGACGGGTTATACATCGACTGCACGTTCGGTCGCGGAGGGCATGCCCTCGCGATTCTCGAACGCTTAAGTGGAGAGGGACGGCTGCTGGCTTTGGACAAAGATCCCGATGCGGTGGCTTCCGAAGAGGCAAAGTGGCTCATGGCGGATCCGCGGTTTGTGCTCGAGCACGGCAGCTATGCAAGTCTGCGCGAGTACGCGGAACGCCGCGCGTGGCTAGGCTGTGTCTCCGGAGTGTTGATGGATTTGGGCGTGTCTTCGCCGCAACTGGATCAGGCGGACCGCGGGTTCAGTTTTATGCGCGACGGTCCTTTGGACATGCGCATGGATACCAGCCGAGGAATGACGGCGGCCGAATGGCTCGCGGGTGCATCCGAAAGCGAGTTGATCAGCGTGCTTCGGGATTACGGCGAAGAGCGTTATGCCCGCCGCATTGCCCGGGCGATCCTTGAGGGGCGATCGAAAAGCGCAATTGCATCCACGGGCGCGCTGGTCGAGATCGTCGAGAAGGCTGTCCCTACGCGAGAAAGAGGTAAGCATCCGGCAACCCGAAGCTTTCAGGCCATCCGTATTTTTATTAATCGAGAACTAGATGAGCTCGAACAGGGATTGCGGCAGGCTGTGGATGTGTTGCGGCCCGGCGGGCGATTGGTGGTCATAGCCTTTCACTCCTTGGAGGATCGGATCGTGAAGCGATTTATGCGTGACGAGGAGCGCGGAGAGGCGGTGCTCTCGCATTTTTCCTTGCACCCAGCCGAACCAGGACGACTGAGACGTATCGGTAAAGCCCGAATGCCGGAAGCGGACGAGGTTAGGAACAATCCGCGCGCCCGAAGTGCGGTATTGCGCGTGGCGGAGCGTCTCTAGCCATGAGATTTCTGTTGGTGTTGCTTGCGGTGGCGATGGCCTCTGCCTTGTGCGTTGTGTATACCAAGTATCGCTCAAGGATGTTGTTCGCCGAGGTTCAGCGGCTCGAACAGGCGCTGGATGCCTATGACGAAGAATGGGGACAGTTGCAGCTCGAGCAAAATACCTGGGCCGAGCATAGCCGTATCGAGAGGTTGGCGCACGGCCGCTTGGGTATGCTATTGCCAGCTAGAGAATCGATCATTTATATCAAACCTTAGAAGTCGCGCCGAAAAATGTTGATCATACAAAACAGGCCGGTACATGAGGCGGATTACAGCGGTCGCTGGCATTTCCTGTTGATTGTCATGTTGATCGCCATGACGGTTTTGATCGGGCGCGCCGTTTACCTGCAAGTATTAGATCGGCAGTTTCTGAAGCGGCAGGGGGATCTTCGTCACGTCGGCATACTGCCGGTGCCGGCACACCGCGGACGGATTTTCGACCGTAACGGAGAATTGCTGGCGATTAGCACGCCCGTCAAGTCGATTTGGGTCAATCCCAAAGAGTTCCGCGAGGCGCAGATTCCGGCGGATAAGCTTAAGGCTTTGGCCGATTTTCTGGGGTTATCATCCAAAGAACTCGAAAAGTACGTTGGAAGCGACGAAAATCGCAGCTTTGCCTACCTGAAACGAAGGATAAATCCCGAGCTGGCGGATCAGGTTACGGCTCTGGGTATTGCGGGTGTTTATTCGGAGCGCGAATATCGCCGATACTATCCCTCGGGCGAAGTGGCCGCCCATCTGGTCGGTTTCACCAACATTGATGACAAGGGCCAAGAGGCGATGGAATTGGCCTATGACGATTGGCTGAAGGGCGTGGAAGGGGCCAAACGGATTATTCGCGACGGCAAGCGGCGAGTCATCGAAGACCTGGAAAACATCAGGTCGCCGGTGCCCGGCAAGGACCTCGTCTTGAGCATCGACCAGAGTCTGCAATATTTGGCCTATCGAGAACTCAAAAAAGCCGTCCTTCAGCATCAGGCCCGTTCCGGATCCTTGGCGCTGTTGGATACGCAAACGGGCGAAGTACTGGCGATGGTCAATCAACCATCCTACAACCCCAACAGCCGTATCCAGATGAAGAGCAGCGCATCGCGCAATCGGGCGATCACCGATGTTTACGAGCCGGGCTCGACGATGAAGCCGTTCGCCGTAGCCTTGGCGCTGGAACTCGGGCTTTACCGCGCCGACACCATGATTGATACCACGCCGGGTACGATGCGTGTGGGGCACAATCTTGTCAAAGATATCCATAACTATGGCGTCCTCGACGTGGCGCACGTTCTCCAGAAATCGAGCAATGTGGGCGTCACCAAAATCGCGCTGAGCATGCCTTCGAAAAAGTTCTGGGCGTTCTATAACAATCTAGGCTTCGGTCAGCCTTTGGAAACCGGCTTTCCGGGCGAAGCCAACGGGCGTTTGTCGGATTACCAAAGCTGGAATCCGTTCGAACAGGCGACCCTCTCTTTTGGCTATGGAATGTCCGCCTCGACGCTACAGCTTGGAAGGGCTTACCTGTCTTTGGCCAATGACGGGGTAATGCCGATGATCAGTCTGATCAAACGGGACAAAGCGTCCGAATCGCATCGCATCATGTCCACCAAGACCGCCGTCAGCGTGCGCACGATGCTGGAGGAAGTGGTTACCCGTGAAGGTACCGCGCTGAAGGCCGCCATTCCCGGCTTCCGAGTGGCCGGTAAAACGGGTACGGTGAAGAAAAGCGGGGTCGGCGGTTATTCGTCCTCGCTTTATATGTCGGTATTCGCAGGAATGGCGCCTGCCAGCAAGCCGCGCTTGGTCATGGTAGTAATGGTTGATGAACCGTCGGCCGGAGAGTATTACGGTGGTGCGGTGGCCGCGCCGGTGTTCTCGAGTGTGATGGAGGGTGCTTTGCGGTTGCTGAACATCGCCCCGGACCAGGAAGAGAATATGCCGCTGCTCGCCTCGCAGCAGGACGACCCGGCATGATGACGGCTGAAGCGCGGCCTCACGGATGCAGGCTGGATGCCTTGTTGTCCGGTTTTATCGACGCACCGGTTCCGCGCTTGATTGATGTCACCGGTCTTTGCCATGACAGCCGGTGTATTCGTCCCGGCGATCTTTTCGTGGCTTTGGCCGGGCATCGTTCGCACGGAATGCGCCACGCCGAACAGGCGGTTCGGCATGGTTGTTCGGCCATTATTTATGATCCTGCGGGCGGCGGAAGTCTCTTGGCTCAGGGTGTCGCCGGAATACACTGCATGCCGGTCGATTCGCTCGATCAGAAACTCGGATTCATCGCCGATCGCTTTTTCGGCGAGCCTTCCGCATCCTTGAATGCAATCGGTATTACCGGTACTAACGGAAAGACCTCATGTAGTCATTTTTTGGCGTATGCGCTTTCAGCTAAGGCACCGGCCGCTGTCGTAGGAACCCTGGGCTGGGGGAGACCTGGCGCACTCGATATGACAAACCACACCACGCCGGACGCCATCGAAGTTCACGATCTCCTGGCCCGCTTGTGCGATCAAGGTATAGAAACCGTGGCCATGGAGGCTTCGTCCCACGGTCAGGTGCAAGGCCGTCTCAACGGCGTGCGTTTCGAGGGGGCGTTATACACCAATTTCAGCCGCGATCATTTGGATTACCACGGCACAATGGAGGCTTACCTGGAGGCAAAGCTGCGCCTTTTGGGGTGGCCGGGACTCGAATTCGTGGTCTTCAACGCCGATGATCCGATTGCCGATGCTATTTCGAGCCGGACGCCGTCTCATGTGAGGCGGACCGCCTTTAGTTTGCGCGGCCAAAAAATCGATTCCGCATCCGTGGTCTCCGTGGCCTCCGTGCATCACGATTCGCAGGGGATCGCTTTTCAGGCCCGGTATCGGCAACAGCTTGCCGACGTGTTTGCACCGGTATATGGCGATTTCAACGTCGAAAATCTGGCCGCTTCATTGGCCGTTTTGCTCGAACTGGGTCACGAGTTGCCGGAGGCGGCTGAGTTGCTCAAGAATGTTCGTCCCGTGCCTGGGCGCATGGAGTTGTTTTCGGGGCAAGGGCGGACTGCCGTCGTGGACTACGCCCATACTCCGGATGCCTTGGCTAGCGTGCTGCGCAGTCTGCGCCGGCATTGCGAAGGCAAGTTATGGGTGGTGTTTGGGTGCGGTGGCGACCGCGACCGGGGCAAACGTCCGCAGATGGGTGCCATTGCCGAGACGCTGGCTGACGGCGTCGTGCTGACCGACGACAATCCCCGCTCCGAGGACGGCGACGAAATAATCCGGGATATTCTGTCCGGCTGCCGTCGCGACGATATCGTTACGATCAGAGACCGCCACGACGCCATCGCCTGGGCGCTGGAGCGGACGGGCGTAGGCGACGTTGTTCTGGTGGCTGGAAAAGGGCATGAAAACACCCAGGAAATTCAGGGCCAGAAATATCCTTTCAGTGATCGTGACGTTGTTATGGAAACCATTTCCGTACTAGGACTGCCAAGATGACGGTGCGTCTTTCCGAATTCAGCGGAATTGTCGGCGGCGAATGCCGGGGCGCCGACGTGTCGTTTGAAAACTTGGGTATCGATACCCGCTCTTTGAAATCGGGTGACCTTTATCTGGCGATCCGCGGCACACACTTCGACGGTAACGATTTCGTCGCTCAAGCCAAAGCCGCCGGTGCTTGTGCGTCGGTGGTCGAACGCTGGGCCGATTGCGACTTGCCTCAGGTGCGGGTCGACGACGGACGAGCGGCGCTCGGGCGCTTTTCGGCGGCTTGGCGCGACCGTTGGACCGGCCGTTTGGTAGGCATCACGGGCAGCAACGGAAAAACCACCGTCAAAGAACTGATCGCCGCCGTTCTGGGCGTTGCTGCGCCGGTACTCAAGACGCAGGGCAATTTAAACAACGATATCGGTGTTCCGTTGACGTTATTGCAGTTAAGGGCCGAACACCGATTTGCGGCAATCGAAATGGGGGCCAATCACGCGGGCGAGATTGCTTACGCCAGCGGGTTGGCGAGACCTGATGTTGCCGTAATCTCTAACGCCGGCGCAGCGCATCTGGAAGGCTTCGGCTCGCTCGAAGGCGTGGTTGCGGCCAAAGGGGAATTGATCACTTCGCTCGGTCCGGAAGGTACGGCAGTCCTCAATGCCGACGACCGTTTCTTCGGTCGCTGGTGCGAAATGGCCCGTGGCCGTGCGATCATCAGTTTCGGTTTCGGCCCTGATGCAGTCGTGCGCGCCGATGCGGATTCCATGCGGATGGGTCTAAGCGAAGGAAAATTCTGCACTTCCTTTGATCTTCTATACCGAGGTGGCCGCTATCCGTTAGCTCTGGCCTTAGCCGGAGGCCATAACGTAACTAACGCTTTGGCCGCGGCAGCGACGGCTTTCGGGCTGGGTTTCGATATCGACCAGATCCAAACGGGGCTCTCCCGAGCCATGCCGGTGCCGGGACGTCTGGAGCCGGTAAACGGCATCCACGGAACCCTGCTGATTAACGATGCTTACAACGCCAATCCCAATTCCTTCCGGGCGGCATTGGATGTGCTGTTGGGGCTTTCGGGCGAGCCCTGGGTCGCCTTGGGCGCATTCGGCGAATTGGGCGAGATGAGCGGCGAATTGCATGCCGAGATCGGACATCAAGCCAAGGCGATGGGCGTGGCGAGGCTGTTTGCAGTCGGACCGAATGCGGACCGGGCGGCGGGGGCATTCGGCGAGGGCGCCTTGTACTGCCGGGATCAGGACGAGTTGATTGAACGACTACAACAGCAGATTGACGAGAACGTTGTGTTATTGATTAAAGGTTCACGCAGCCAGCGTATGGAGCGGGTGGTGGAAGCGTTGCGGGAGCGGAGCGATCCATGCTGCTAATACTCGCGGAGGCTCTCGAGAAGTACTTTGACGTTTTTCGCGTCTTCCAATATTTGACGTTGCGAGCCATTCTCGGCGTGCTAACCGCCCTGATTATTTCGTTCATCGTCGGTCCGAAGATGATCCGGCACCTCAGCAAATACAAAATCGGGCAGAGTATCCGGAGCGACGGGCCCCAGAGCCATTTTTCCAAGGCCGGAACCCCGACTATGGGGGGAGCGCTGATCTTAGTGTCGGTAGCGATCAGCACTTTGCTTTGGGCTGACCTCAGTAATCGCTATGTGTGGGTCATTTTACTGGTTACGCTGGCGTTCGGTCTGATCGGCTTCGTTGACGATTATAAAAAGCTGGTCTTGCGCAACAGCAAAGGCTTGGCCGCACGACACAAGTATTTTTGGCAGTCCGTGTTCGGTCTGGCAGCCGCCCTTTTTCTCTATAGCACTGCCACGGTTACCACCGAGACTCAGTTTATCGTGCCCTTCTTCAAGCAGATTGTGCTGAACATGGGCATTGCGTATCCGTTGCTGGCTTATTTTGTGATTGTGGGTTCCAGCAATGCGGTGAATCTTACCGACGGTCTTGACGGTCTCGCCATTATGCCCACCGTGCTGGTGGGTGGCGCTTTGGGTATCTTCGCCTATGCCTCGGGTAACATGAATTTCGCGGAATACTTGGGTATTCCTTTTATACCGAAGGCAGGTGAGTTGGTGGTTTTCTGCGGGGCCTTGGTCGGTGCGGGACTCGGATTCCTCTGGTTCAACGCTTACCCGGCCCAAGTCTTCATGGGCGACGTCGGCGCGTTGGCTTTGGGCGCCGCTCTCGGAACGCTGGCCGTTCTGGTCCGGCAAGAGATTGTACTGATGATCATGGGCGGCGTGTTCGTCATGGAAACCGTATCGGTGATGCTTCAGGTTATCTCGTTCAAGCTCACCGGCCGTCGTATTTTTCGCATGGCACCTATTCATCACCATTTCGAGCTTAAGGGATGGCCGGAGCCGCGCGTGATTGTCCGTTTCTGGATAATTACGGTGATTCTGGTCTTGATTGGACTCGCGACTTTGAAGTTGAGGTGAAATATGGCGGCAAACGCAGAAGTTCATCTTGATGCCGTAAATCCGTTGGACAAGCTCGGATTGGATCGGCGTTCCGCACGAGTGCTGATTTTCGGACTGGGCAAAACGGGCCTTTCAGTAGCGCGCTTTTTGGTAAAACAAGGTATCGAGTTTGCCGTGACCGATACTCGGGAATGGCCTCCGTATCTCGCGGAATTACGGGAGACTTGCCCTGACGCCGGAGTTTTTCTGGGAGGTCTTCACAGTGCGGCATTCTCGGCCGCCACCCATTTGATCGTCAGCCCTGGCGTATCGTTGGATCAGCCGAAAATCAGAGAGGCCCGGCGCCGCGGGATACCGGTGTTCGGCGATCTCGATCTTTTCGCATGCATGGCGAATGCGCCTATCCTGGCCATCACCGGCGCAAACGGCAAAAGTACCGTCACAACGCTAGTAGGCCTGATGGCGGAAGCGGACGGCAGAAATGTGCGAGTCGGGGGGAATCTAGGCACGCCTATGCTGGAGCTCCTGGATGATCAAGCAGAGCTTTATGTCCTGGAGCTGTCCAGCTTCCAGTTGGAACGCTCGTCGCTTTTGAAGCCGGCCGCAGCGACCGTTCTCAATATCAGCCCGGATCACATGGATCGCTATCCGGACATCAAGGCTTATGCCGATGCAAAACGGCTGATTTTCCGGGGACAGGGCGTGATGGTGCTCAATCGGGACGACCCGATGGTTGCGGCAATGGCGGAACCGGATAGACGTCGTGTATGGTTCGGCTTGAAGGACTCGGGGGTCGACTACGGCGTTTCCGTCATCGACGGAGCGGAATGGTTGACGAGCCTCGGCGAACCTCTCATGCAGACCGAAAAAATCGCTATCCAAGGGCGCCACAATGTATCGAACGCCCTCGCGGCCGTTGCTCTTGGGGAAGCAATCGGGTTGTCGCGGGCAGCGATGACCGGTACGCTCGAGCGGTTCGAGGGGCTGGCGCATCGTATGCAAAAGGTGGCGGAAATTGAAGGCGTCACCTGGATTAACGACTCCAAAGCCACCAATGTGGGCGCCTGCATGGCGGCGTTGTCCGGATTGCATAGCAAGGCCGTGCTCATAGCGGGGGGTGACGGTAAGGATGCGGAGTTTTCCATACTCAGACCCGTAGTCGCCGAAAAGGTCCGAGCGGCGGTGCTCATGGGCAAAGATGCCCCGCTGCTGGAGCAAGCCTTGAAGGATGTAGTACCGACTGTGCGGGTCGAAAATATGCGCCAAGCGGTGCAAGCCGCGCGTTCTCTGGCGCGCAGCGGGGACTCCGTTCTGCTGGCTCCGGCATGCGCCAGTCTCGATCAGTACAAGGACTATCAGGAAAGGGGGCGGGTGTTTACGGAAGCAGTAAAGGACATCTCGCTATGAGAGCGAAAGTGACGGTCCGCGGGCGAGGTCTGGTATTGCATTGGGCGGACCGACGTTTTTATTTGGACACGATTTTATTGATTGCGTCCTTGGGGCTCTTGCTCCTCGGTTTCGTTATGGTCGCTTCGGCCTCTCTACACCTCGGGGAGAAAATCGCCGAGGACAGCTTTTATTTTCCTAAGCACCAATTGGCACATATTGCTGTGGGCCTTTTGGCCGGTTGCTTCGTCGCTTCGGTCAAGTTAGAGTCATGGCAGAAATCGTCGCTAACCTTGTTTCTGTTCGGGCTGGTTCTGCTGGTTCTGGTTTTGATACCGGGGGTTGGGAAGGTCGTGAACGGGAGTTCACGATGGATCAACCTCTTCGGCTTACGCGTTCAGGTCTCCGAAGTATTCAAGCTGATCGCCGTCATTTACATGGCCAGCTACATCTACCGCCACCTCCGCACGGTGCGCGACTCGGTCCAGGGCATGATCCGGCCCCTAGCGCTGCTGTCCGTCGGAGCAGTGCTGCTGCTGATGGAACCCGATTTCGGCGCGACCGCAGTAATCATGGCGACCGCGCTGGGTATGTTGTTTCTGGGCGGTGCGCGGCTGTGGCAATTCGGGGTTCTGCTCGGCGTAATGAGTTTTGCCGGGGTTGGGCTGATTTATAGCGCCGAATATCGTTTAAAGCGCGTTCTCAGTTTCACCAATCCTTGGGAGCACCCGCTCGATACCGGTTTTCAGCTTACCCAGGCATTGATTGCCTTTGGCCGCGGTGAGTGGACCGGGGTGGGGTTGGGTTCGAGCGTGCAAAAGCTGTTTTATCTGCCGGAGGCGCATACCGACTTTCTATTCTCCATCATCGGCGAGGAGTTGGGTTTGGCCGGTACCGCCACTGTCATCTTTCTCTTTATGATGATCGTTTGGCGTGCGTTCGTGATCGGTCAACTGGCGGAACGGGCCGAAAACCGCTTCGGCGCATTTATCGCTTACGGCATCGGTATTTGGTTCGGTTTGCAATCTTTTATCAATATGGGTGTGAACATGGGCATGTTGCCCACGAAGGGATTGACTTTGCCACTGATGAGTTACGGCGGCGGAAGCATGATGGTGATGTGTGCGGCATTGGGCCTGTTATTTCGGGTTCGGAGCGAAGCCATTGAAACTTACGCCGCAGCGCCCAGGGTTAGGGCCAAATGGGCACACGTGTGATGATCATGGCCGGCGGTACCGGCGGCCATGTGTACCCTGCCTTGGCGGTCGCACGGGAGCTCTTGTCTCAAGGACACCAGGTGGTCTGGATGGGAACGCAGTCCGGCTTGGAGGCGCGAGTCGTGCCGGCGGCCGATATCGCGGTGGAATGGCTGTCGGTATCCGGACTACGCGGCAAGAGCTGGCGAGCCAAGCTGGGCTTTCCGTTCATGTTAGCGAAAGCTTGCCTGCAAGCGTTATTCATTCTGCGCCGCGTCAAACCACACGTGGTCCTCGGAATGGGAGGATTTGTCTCGGGTCCGGGTGGCCTAATGGCACGCCTGTTGGATATTCCCCTAGTCCTTCATGAACAAAACCGTATCCCCGGAACAACCAACCGCTGGCTCGCTCGGCGAGCGCAAGCGGTTTTGGAAGCTTTTCCCGGCAGTTTTGCGCCCGATATAGGGGCGCGCTGTACGGGTAACCCGGTACGCGAAGAAATTGTTTCTCTAAAACGAGAGATTGGGGCCGGATGGGACAAGCCCCTTAAAATATTGGTTCTGGGCGGAAGTCAAGGCGCCATGGCCTTGAATCAGACGGTACCCGAGGCTCTGGCCAGGGTTGAAATGCCCATACGCGTTTTTCATCAAAGCGGAGAGTCGATGCGGGCGGAAACAGCGGTCCGCTATGCGCAGTTGAGAATGTCGGCTCGGGTTGAGGCGTTCGTTCAGGATATGGCCGAAGCATACGCCTGGGCTGATCTGGTGGTATGCCGCTCGGGAGCCATGACGGTCAGCGAACTGGCAGCGGCGGGATTGCCCGCGATTTTGGTGCCGTATCCGTACGCCATAGACGATCATCAGAGCCACAATGCCCGTTATCTGGTTGATAACGGCGCGGCCATGATGATTCCTCAGAGCGAACTGTCCCCGGAGCGTCTTGCCGACGAAATTACCTCGCTGATGCAGCAACCGGCCCGGTTGAAGGCCATGGCTGAGCGAGCTTCGGCCCTGGCGAAGCCGGATGCGTCCGAGGCCGTTGCCGAGATCTGCCTGAATGAGGCGAATACGTGAAGCTGCCCGAACAAATCGCGGGACAATACGGTATGAATCGCATTCGGCGGATTCACCTCGTCGGAATAGGCGGCACCGGGATGTGCGGCATCGCAGAGGTTCTTCTGAACCTGGGTTATCAAGTCTCGGGTTCGGATCTCAACGAAAATGCCAATACACGCCGTCTGGCGGAGCTCGGCGCGGAAATATTTTTCGGCCATGCGCCCGAGCATATCGCGCAGTCCGAAGTTGTGGTCATCTCCAGTGCGGTGAATCGTTCCAATGTCGAGGTCGATGCCGCGCGTCTCCAGAAAATTCCGGTTATCTCGCGCGCGGAAATGCTCGCGGAGTTGATGCGTTTCCGTTACGGCATCGCCGTTGCCGGCACCCACGGCAAAACCACGACTACCAGCCTAACGTCCAGCGTACTTGCCGAGGCGGGACTTGATCCCACATTCGTCATCGGCGGACGCCTCAACAGCGTAGGCACCAATGCTCAACTGGGCAAAGGCTCGTATCTGGTTGCCGAGGCAGATGAAAGCGATGCATCGTTTTTATATTTGCAGCCGATGATTGCCGTGGTCACCAATATCGATCGGGACCACATGGAGACCTACAACGGTGATTTCGGCAGACTGAAGAAGGCTTTCGTTGAGTTTTTGCACCACGTGCCATTCTATGGTCTGGCCGTGCTGTGCCAGGACGACCCAGGAATCAGGGATATTCTGTCGGAGATCAGCAAGCCGATGAAAACTTACGGTTTCGGCCCGGAGGCAGATATCCGCGCGGTGGATATACGGCAAGACGGATTGCGTTCACACTTTACGGTGCTGCGCTCCGGTCACGATGAACCGCTCGATGTGAGCCTAAATCTTCCGGGTCGCCACAACATCTTGAATTCTCTAGCCGTAATTGCGGTGGCGGGAGAGTTGGGCATTTCCGACGACATCATACAGCGTGCCTTGGCGGGGTTTCGAGGCATCGGGCGACGTTTCCAGATCAATGCCGAGGTGCCTTTCGGCGACTCGGTCGTCACTTTCGTCGATGACTACGGGCATCACCCTCGGGAAATTGCGGCAACCCTCGACTCAGCCCGGCAAGCCTGGCCGGACCGCCGGCTGGTATTGGTGTTTCAGCCGCATCGCTACACGCGGACGCGCGACTTGTTCGAGGATTTTGTGCAGATTCTGTCCAGAACCGACGTTCTGGTGCTGCTCGACATCTATCCCGCCGGCGAGGCGCCGTTGATCGGCGCAGACGGGCGGGCATTGTCCAGGGCGATTCGGGTGCGGGGGCAGATCGACCCGGTATTTGTCGAAAAGGTCAGTGATCTAGCGGAAATTCTGCCGGGCATCGTCGAGCCGGGCGACGTCCTTTTGACGCTTGGGGCCGGAAGTATCGGGCAGATTGCTGTCGAATTGCCGCTGTGCTTGACCGGAATACCGGTCGGAGCAAAGCAGTGACGGCGGTCTGCGAGGATGAGGTAAGCGCAGCCAGTTCGCTCGGGTTACGGGGCGAGATGCGTTATAACGAACCACTGGCGGACCATACCTCCTGGCGGGTCGGTGGACCGGCCGACCGCTTCTATTTGCCGGCCGACATGGACGATCTGGTGCTGTTTCTGCGGTCGCTCCCCTGTGATGAGCCGGTCCTATGGCTGGGCTTGGGCAGTAATCTGCTGGTTCGTGATGGTGGAATCAGGGGTACGGTAATCTGCACCCGCAATCGGTTGAGAGAACTCCGACGTCCGGACCATGAACGCATCTACACCGAGGTGGGGGTGCCTTGCGCTCACGTTGCAAGATTTTGTTCGGAACAGGAGCTCACGGGCGCCGAATTTCTGGCGGGAATTCCGGGGACTATGGGCGGGGCCCTAGCGATGAACGCGGGCGCATTCGGTGGCGAGACATGGCCGCTGGTGGTTCGGGTGCTGACGGTTGACCGTTCCGGTACGCTACGAAACCGAAGTCCGAGCGATTTTTGCGTCGGCTACCGCAGCGTAAAAGGTCCCGAGAATGAATGGTTTCTGGCTTGCGAGCTCCAGCTTCAGGCCGGTGACGCTGTCGCTGGCCGGGAGCGAATTAGAGCATTGTTGGCTAAAAGGAGCGCATCGCAGCCTATCAACCTACCGAATTGCGGCTCGGTGTTCCGGAATCCGGAGGGGGATCATGCAGCGCGCCTTATCGAAGCCTGTGGACTCAAAGGGTATCGGATAGGAGATGCCTGCGTTTCCGAAAAACATGCCAATTTCATCATCAACATCGGCGCGGCCACGGCAGCGGATATTGAAGCTTTGATACAGTTCGTCCAATCGACGGTAGAGCAGGCATACGGCCAGCGCTTGGTTCCGGAGGTTCGGATCGTGGGCGAAAAATCGATAAGGAGAGATTAAGTGAGCAAGCGAATCCAGAAAGTGGCCGAATTTGGACGTGTTGCCGTTTTGATGGGCGGTGCAGCCGCCGAACGCGAAATCTCGTTGAAAAGCGGTCAAGCGGTATTGGCGGCCTTGTTGAAAAATAAGATTGATGCAATCGGCATCGACGTGACGGAAAACCTGATACAGCCGCTTCTTGAGCAACGTTTCGACCGCGTGTTCAACATCATTCACGGGCGGGGCGGTGAAGACGGCATTCTGCAGGGGGCGCTGGAAGCGCTGGGGTTGCCCTATACCGGCAGCGGCGTATTGGCTTCGGCTTTGAGCATGGACAAGCTCAAGACCAAGCTGTGCTGGCTCGGAGCAGGACTCCCGACACCGCGCTGGATGAAGCTTCAAGGACCGGAGGATGTGGACCGATGCGCCGAATTGCTGGGATTTCCGGTGATCGTGAAACCTGCCGAGGAGGGCTCCAGCATCGGAATGAGCCGGGCCGAAAATAAAGTCGAATTGGGAGAGGCATGGCATCGCGCTTCGCAATATAATTGTGCGGTTTTTGCGGAGACTTGGATTGTTGGTCGGGAATATACGGTCGGTATGCTCGATGGCGTGCCGCTGCCGTTGATTCGTTTGGAAACACCTCATACATTTTACGATTTCGATGCCAAATATCGCGCGGAGACGACCCGTTATCACTGTCCCGCCGGGCTTCCGCTCGACGAGGAGACTGCGCTCCAGAAGCTGGCTTTGCAAGCTTGTGACACGCTCGGCGTGACCGGCTGGGCGCGGGTGGATCTTTTGGTCGATCGAGACAACCAGCCCTGGTTAATCGAAGCCAATACCGTTCCCGGTATGACCGATCACAGCCTCGTTCCGATGGCGGCAAAAGTAGCGGGTTTGTCGTTTGAGGAATTAACGTGGCGGATATTGGAAACGAGCTTCTCGTGCCATGGAGTGGGCGATGCCGAAGTCTAGAAAGGTGCCCGCAAGGGCATTGTTTCTTTATGGACTTCTCGCTCTTTGCGGTCTGGCCGCGATGAGTGTCGATTTCAGTCGGCTCAAGGGTTTCATGCCCATACGTTATGTGCGAGTAGAAGGGGAGATTCGAAATCTCGATGCGGCGGAGTTCAGGAAGGCTTTGCTGCCGTGGGCCCAAGTCGGATATTTTCTGGCTGATATGCATGGCATAGAAGAGACCGCCAAATCGTTTCCGTGGATAGCCAGTGTTCAGGTTGCTCGGCTTTGGCCCGATACGTTGCTGCTGAAAGTTATTGAGCAAAAACCGGTTGCCCGCTCGGGCGATGGCAGTCTGATCAATTATCGCGGGGGGCGGTTTTCGCCCGAGAACATCCAATCTTATGTGAAGTTACCGATACTCGACGGGCCTCAGGGGCAGGAGAAACATCTGCTGAACATGCTTTATCTCTTGAACGGAAAGCTAAAGCAGAGAGATATGCGAATCGACGTCTTGAAGCTCACCAATCGGAGAGCGTGGAGCGCTCATCTGAGCAGCGGAGTGGAAATCGAATTCGGAAAACAAGATCCGAGTCTCGCTATGGATCGCTTGCTTGCGTTATTGCCGCGCTTGGGTGAGGAGCGGATTGCAGCACTCCAGAAAGTGGATTTGCGCTATCCGAACGGGTTTGCGGTGATTTTCAGGCCGGAATCCCGGGCGGAGCTTAATTCTCTGACGCAACCCGATTGCATCGAACGCGGCCGGATTCGGAGCAGGGCGTATACCTGATTTGGGTTAAAAATACAGATTCATCGCAATGGCTAGAAAATCAGATCGGAATCTCATCGTTGGCTTGGATATCGGTACCTCCAAGGTTGCTTGCATTGTCGGTGAGATAAACGAGGACGGTGAAATCGAGGTGGTTGGTATCGGTACCCATCCGTCCCGCGGCCTAAAGAAAGGGGTGGTGGTGAACCTGGAGACGACGGTGCAATCGATTCAGCGTGCCGTCGAGGAAGCCGAGCTGATGGCGGGGTATCGGATTCAGTCGGTGTATGCGGGAATTGCTGGCAGTCATATCAGCAGCATGAATTCGCATGGCATCGTCGCCATCAAGGACAAGGAAGTTACTCAGAGCGACGTGGACCGAGTGATCGATTCGGCGCGGGCGGTTGCCATTCCGGCCGATCAAAAAATCCTTCACATCCTCCCGCAGGAGTTCGTGATCGATAGGCAGGAGGGTATCAAGGAACCGATCGGCATGTCGGGAATCCGGCTTGAAGCCAGGGTGCATATCGTAACCGGTGCGGTCAGCGCGGCGCAGAACATCATTAAATGTATCCGCCGCTGCGGTCTAGAGGTTGAGGACATTATTCTGGAGCAGCTTGCGTCCTGCTCGGCGGTGCTTACCGAGGATGAGAAGGATCTCGGCGTATGCTTGGTGGACATCGGCGGGGGAACAACGGATGTGGCCGTATTCACCGATGGGGCCATTCGCCATACCGCGGTTATTCCTATCGCCGGGGATCAAGTCACCAACGACATAGCGGTGGCACTGCGAACGCCGACCCAGTTTGCCGAAGAAATCAAGATTAAACATGCTTGTGCGCTAACCCAGTTGGCCAAGCTGGAGGATACCATCGAGGTGCCCAGTATCGGAGATAGGCCAGTGCGTCAGATTTCCCGCTTGAATTTGGCGGAAATTGTCGAGCCGCGCTATGAAGAGCTGTTATTACTGGTGCAGGCGGAGCTGCGCCGGAGCGGTTTCGAGGATTTAATCGCAGCCGGAATCGTGCTGAGCGGCGGCAGCGCGAAAGTCGAGGGATTGGTCGAGTTGGCGGAAGAAATTTTCCACATGCCGGTACGTCTAGGCGTGCCGCAATATGTCAACGGTTTGACCGACGTGGTTCGCAATCCGATTTACGCGACGAGCGTCGGACTGCTTCTATTCGGCAAGCAGCACCATACGCAGGCGGGCCGCTACATGCCTGTGGGTACGGGTTTTAAAGGGTTATGGGCAAAGATGAAGAGTTGGTTTACGGGTAATTTTTAGGTTTAAAAATTCCTCAGGGTCAGAATGCAGCAAAGACGGGGTGGAAACATGCAATTCGAATTAGTGGATTCTTATAGCCAAAATGCGGTTATCAAGGTAATCGGCATCGGCGGCGGCGGTGGAAATGCCCTTAACCATATGGTCAACAGCCATGTCGAGGGGGTTGAATTCATTTGCGCCAACACCGATGCGCAAGCGCTGAAGAACATCAAGTCCAAGTCGGTAATTCAATTGGGCAATGCGCTAACCAAGGGATTGGGAGCGGGAGCAAATCCGGAAATCGGTCGTCAGGCCGCACTGGATGACCGCGATCGCATTATGGAGGTTTTGGAAGGAGCGGATATGGTATTTATTACCGCCGGCATGGGCGGCGGAACCGGGACCGGAGCGGCTCCGGTCATCGCGGAGATTGCCAAGGAAGCCGGTATTCTTACGGTTGCCGTGGTCACCAAGCCGTTTCCTTTCGAAGGCAAGAAACGGCGCAGCGTGGCCGAGAGAGGCATCGAGGAACTCACCCAGTTCGTCGATTCGCTGATTACGATTCCGAATGAGAAGCTGTTGCCGGTATTGGGTAAAGACGTCAGTCTGATCAATGCCTTTGCCGCGGCTAATGACGTGTTGCTCGGGGCCGTACAAGGCATCGCCGATCTGATTACCCGGCCGGGGCTCATTAACGTGGACTTTGCCGACGTGAGAACGGTAATGTCCGAAATGGGTATGGCTATGATGGGTACCGGTGTGGGTACCGGCGAGCATCGTGCCCGCCAGGCAGCGGAAAAGGCCATCGCCAGCCCGTTGCTTGAGGACATTAATCTTCAGGGCGCGCGTGGCGTTCTGGTCAATGTCACGGCCTGCCAAACCCTCTCTATCGGTGAATTCAGTGAGGTGGGTGATGCCGTGAGAGAATTCGCTTCGGACGACGCTGTAGTTGTAATCGGTACCGCCATCGATCCGGAGCTAGACGATGAAGTACGCGTTACGGTGGTGGCGACCGGCCTGAGCAATCAGCGTCAGACGAACGAAGCTACGATCAAATTGGTACATAAGCACACCGGTGAAATCGATTACGACCAATTGCAGCGCCCAACGGTAATCCGTAAACAGCCTAAGCACGACGTCCGGGCGGAAGCGAAAAAAGATATGGATCTCGAGTATCTCGATATTCCGGCATTTCTGCGCCGACAGGCGGATTGACGGATTTTTGACAGGTAGCCCGGACTGCGTGGAGAGGCCGCTTCGGTCCGCCCCGTTATCCGGGACCTGCACAGTTCGCATGTTGGGGTGGCATGAACTGTGTATGTTTCATGCGAAACATTTTTGGGGATAGTCAAACAAGGTAGGTGAATCGGATGATTAGGCAAAGAACACTTAAGAATGTCATTAGAGCGACCGGGGTCGGGTTGCATACCGGGGAAAAGGTTTATTTGACCTTACGGCCGGCTGCCGCTAACGCGGGCATCGTATTCCGCCGCGTGGATTTGCCTGAACCCGTCATTATCGAGGCAAGGCCTGAAAACGTCGGTGAAACTACCTTATCCACAACCCTCGTCAAGGGCGACGTAAAAATTTCCACTGTCGAGCATCTGTTATCGGCATTCGCCGGACTCGGCATCGACAACGCCTATGTCGATGTCAGCGCACCGGAAGTTCCCATCATGGACGGCAGCGCCGGTCCATTTGTATTTCTCATTCAATCGGCGGGCGTCGAGGAGCAGAATGCACCGAAGCGTTTCATTCGCATTAAGCGCAAACTCAGGGTTGAAGACGGTGACAAATGGGCGAGTTTTGAGCCTTATGAAGGTTTTAAAGTCACCTTTACGATCGATTTCGAACATCCTGCGTTTCGCAAGGACGTGCAAACGGCCAGCATCGATTTTTCATCGACGTCTTTCGTCAAGGAAGTAAGCCGTGCTAGAACCTTTGGCTTCATGCGCGACATAGAGGCCTTACGCAAGCGCAGGCTGGCCTTGGGAGGGAGCATGGACAACGCGATTGTGGTGGATAACTACCGCGTCCTGAACGAAGATGGCTTACGCTATGCCGATGAATTCGTAAAGCACAAAATTCTGGATGCCATCGGAGACCTTTATCTTCTGGGACATAGCCTTATCGGTTCGTTCGTCGGCCACAAATCCGGTCATGGTCTAAACAATCGTTTGCTTATGGAGCTACTTAAACAGAAAGATGCCTGGGAATCGGTAACCTACATGGAAGACGACGTTTTGCCGATATGCTTCATGAGACCGGCTCAGGCCGCTCGTTGACGCCCCTTTCCTCGATATCTTGTCAAAGCCTGGCGACCTAGAAAATCAAACTTGCCGAAACGCGGCAGGGATGCCGTTCATGTATCTCTGAATTGAGGTTCACACGCATTACGATGACTTCCGGTATTGGTTGAAGAATAGGTTAGTCCTCGCCTGCCGAATTTCCGAAGCAGTTCCTTTTATTGACCTTCTTCGCTGGGGCCTGTGTTCCTGAGTGCCTGTACCGTTTGACTTAGCCGCAACAAGGCTTCCTTAAGCTCCCCGGAGGACGTTGATGACGCGCTACTTTTCAGAAGTTCGGCGACGAAGCCGGGCGGGGTGACAAAAAGCGGTTTATCGAGAGGTTCTATGACTGCCGGGAGCACGTTGCGAATCTGCAGATTTCTGAACCGGTGGCCGGTCGATTGTTCAATCCTCGGCAGAAGGTGTAGGGCATAAAACCGAATCTGTGAGGCCCAAGCCGGTGAATCCACGTAAAGAATCAGTTGGTCCGGCTTGATCACACAGTCCACGCAATGGTCCGCAAGAAATCCCGGCAGAGCCTTTCTTGCCGCGCTTAGCACGCGGCGGTGCCTTTCTATTTGCGCACTGATCGCTTGGATCGCGGACCCGCGAAGTAGCCCTGCAACGGATTCAGGTTGGCGCGCCATCGAAATCAGCTCATCGTCCAAGCGGTGATCCGCCGAATCATATCCGGCGGGAGTCTGTGGTTTTGATTCAATGTTTCGGCAAAGTTTGATATGACTTTCGAGTCATTATAAACGCCATGGTTTTGCGGTATCATCGTCGGATTATTTTTCGTTTGGACTCGGGATTAAACCGCAATGCTAGGCAAGCTGGTAAAGAAAATCGTTGGCAGTCGCAACGAGCGAATCATCAAAAGAAAAAGAAAACTCGTCAAGAAGATCAATGCGCTGGAGCCCCAGTTCCAGAGTCTGTCCGATGAGGCGTTACGACAAAAAACCCAAGAATTCAGGGATCGTCTGAAAGAGGGAGAGGCCCTTGACACTTTGCTGCCCGAGGCGTTTGCGGCCGTCCGCGAGGCTTCTCGGCGCGTCCTGAACATGCGCCATTTCGATGTTCAGTTGATCGGCGGCATGGTGCTCCACGATGGCAGGATCTCGGAAATGAAGACCGGCGAAGGCAAGACGCTGGTCGCCACCCTGGCTGCTTATCTGAATGCACTGCCCGGCAAGGGAGTACATGTTGTCACCGTAAACGATTATCTGGCGCGCCGCGACTCGGAATGGATGGGGAAGCTTTATAACTTTCTCGGGCTCTCCGTGGGTGTCATTGTTAGCACTCTAAGCCCGGAGCAGCGCCGCGAGTCCTATGCCGCCGACATCACCTACGGAACGAACAACGAGTTCGGCTTTGATTACCTGCGGGACAATATGGCCTTTTCCCAGGACCAGAGGGTGCAGCGGGAAAAGTATTTTGCGATCGTCGACGAAGTCGACTCCATTCTGATCGACGAAGCTCGAACTCCGCTCATTATTTCAGGACCGACCGAAGACCGCAGCGATCTTTACCACAAGATCAACGCTCTCATTCCTAATCTCAAGCGTCAGGAAAAGGAAGGCGCTCGCGGTGACTACTCTGTCGACGAAAAATCGCGGCAGGTCTATCTCACAGAGGAAGGCCACGAGCATATCGAGCGTCTGCTGGTAGAGAACGGCTTGATCAATGCACACGAAAGCCTCTACGACGCCGTCAACATCAGGCTCATGCATTACATCAATGCAGGGCTACGGGCCCACGCACTGTTTCAGCGGGATGTCGACTATATCGTTCGGGAAAATCAGGTCATCATTGTAGATGAGTTCACCGGCCGCGCGATGCCGGGACGGCGTTGGTCCGAAGGGCTGCATCAAGCGGTCGAGGCAAAGGAAAATGTGCCGGTCCAAAATGAAAATCAGACCTTAGCCTCCATCACTTTTCAGAACTATTTCCGCCTCTACGGCAAATTGTCCGGCATGACTGGTACGGCCGATACCGAAGCGCCGGAGTTCCATCAGATCTACGGCCTCGAGGTTGTCGTCATCCCGCCCAACAGGCCCATGGTTCGTCAGGACCGGGGTGATCTCGTTTACCTTACTGTTCGCGAAAAATACGGCGCCATCATCGAGGATATCCGCGAGTGCGTGAAACGCGGCCAGCCGGCGCTGGTGGGTACCACGTCCATCGAGAATTCGGAACTCCTGGCGGCTTCGCTGCGCAAGGAGGGTATTCCGCACCAGGTGCTGAACGCCAAGCATCACGAGCAGGAGGCGCATATCATCGCGCAAGCCGGTAAACCCGGTGCGGTGACGATCGCTACCAACATGGCGGGCCGCGGTACCGATATCGTTCTCGGTGGCAGCCTAGAAGAGGATCTGGCCGGAATCGATCCCAACGATCCGGGGGCCGTCTCGCGATTGAAGGGAGAGTGGCAGATCCGTCACGATCAGGTCGTCAAAGCGGGCGGGTTGCACGTCATCGGATCAGAGCGGCACGAATCGCGGCGCATCGATAACCAGTTGCGCGGGCGGTCCGGACGGCAAGGCGATCCGGGCTCCTCACGGTTTTATCTGTCCTTGGAAGATCCTTTGATGCGCATTTTCGCTTCCGACCGTGTGGCGGTGCTCATGCAGAAGCTGGGAATGAAGGAGGGCGAAGCGATCGAACACCCGTGGGTGACGCGGGCGATCGAGAGCGCTCAGCGCAAGGTTGAGGCGCGCAACTTCGACATCCGTAAGCAGTTGTTGGAATATGACAACGTCGCCAACGATCAGCGCAAGGTGGTTTATCACATGCGTGACGAACTGATGGAGGCGGAGGATATTTCCGGGGCGATTACGAACATTCGTCGCGATGTTGTCAGCCAAATGTTTGTTCAGTTTATTCCGCCGCATACCTTGGAAGAGCAGTGGGACGTCAAGGGCCTGGAGGAGGCTCTGGGGCGCGAGATCGGAGCGAAGCTGGCGGTGCAGCAGTGGTTGGATGAGGATCCGCGGCTGGATGAGGATCGCTTGCTGAATAAAATCGTTGACCAGTTGGACGCGATTTATTGGGGAAAAAGCGCCGCCATCGGAGAATCGGTCATGCGCCATTTCGAGAAGACCGTAATGATGCAGGTTCTCGATAACTCATGGAAAGAGCATCTGGCGGCCATGGATCATCTGCGCCAGGGCATCCATCTACGAGGTTATGCGCAGAAGGACCCGAAGCAGGAATACAAACGCGAAGCATTCGAGATGTTCACCTCGATGCTGGACGGCATCAAGCACGAGGTGATCGGCATTGTGTCCAAGGTCCAGGTGCACAGCGAGGAGGAAGTGAACGTCATGGAGGAACAGCGGCGCGTACCTAAAGAAATGCATTTCGAGCATGCCGAGGCAAAAGTATTGGCTACGGAACCCGAAGAGGCCGAAGTCGAGGAGAAGCCGGTTAAATCCCGGCCCGCGCAGCCGTTCATCCGGGATGTCGCCAAGGTCGGGCGCAATGATCCTTGCCCCTGCGGTTCCGGAAAAAAATTCAAGCAATGCCACGGCAAATTGGATTGAGATCGTCCCCTATGAGCCTATCGAGTGAAGGATTAACACTGTCGGCTATAAAAGGAGTTCGGCTCGGCGCGGCTGGCGCCGGTATCAAGCGCAGCGACCGCGACGATCTCTTGGTGATAGAAGCGGCCGAGGGTTCTGCCTGTGCGGCTGTTTTTACCCGAAACGCCTTCTGCGCCGCGCCGGTAATCGTGGCTCGGGAGCATCTCGCCCACCGCCCGCGCTGGCTTGTGATCAATTCCGGAAATGCCAATGCCGGTACCGGTCAACGAGGACTGGAAGACGCCCGCCGGACATGTCGGGCATTGGGTCAACTGACCGGCGCCCGAGCCGAACACGTGCTGCCTTTCTCGACGGGCGTTATCGGCGAGTACCTTCCGCTGGAAAAGATCGAATCGGCTTTGCCGGAGGCTCTGGGTGCCTTGGACGAAGCAGGATGGGCCAGGGCGGCGCGGGCCATTATGACTACCGACACGCGGCCCAAGGGTGCAAGCCGGATTGTCGAAGTGGCGGGTGTGCCGGTGACTGTCACCGGCATCGCCAAGGGTGCCGGCATGATTCATCCCGATATGGCCACCATGCTGGCATTCATCGCTACTGACGCAAACGTGGAGCAGGCTAGCTTGCAGGCTTGTCTGAGCGAAGCCGTCGATTGCTCTTTTAATTTGATCACGGTGGACGGCGACACCTCGACCAACGATGCCTGCGTCCTGTTCGCAACGGGCGCCGCCGGTAATGCCGAACTTAATCGGCAGAGCGCGGCTTTCCCGCTCCTAGCCCAAGCGGTGCGGGAGGTTTGCGAGGAGTTGGCCGAAGCTATCGTTCGGGACGGCGAAGGCGCCACCAAGCTGATGCGGATAGTGGTCGAAGAGGCTCGAAACGAAGTGGAAGCGCGTAATGTGGCCAAGACCATCGCCCATTCACCCTTGGTCAAAACCGCCTTTTTTGCGAGCGATCCCAACTGGGGCCGAATTTTGGCCGCAGTCGGGCGCTCGGGCTGCGCAGATCTCGATATATCCGGCGTCTCGATATGGTTGGGAGAGGTTATAATCGTGGAAGACGGCGGACGCGCAGCGAGTTACACCGAGGAGGCTGGGCGAGCCGTTATGTCTGAAGATGAGATCCTGATCCGGGTCGCTCTGGGGAGGGGGGGGGCACAACAGCGCGTTCTCACCTGCGATCTCTCTTACGATTACGTGCGCATCAACGCGGAATACCGAACCTAAGTCGAAGTTGCTCTAAGACGTGTGAGTGATCGCCCCGAGCTACATGTGGCCGCCGGTGTCATCCGAAACGGCCTCGGTCAAATTCTCATTGCGCGGCGTCCCGCTCATGTCCATCAGGGGGATCTCTGGGAGTTTCCGGGCGGCAAGCTGGAACCCGGTGAAACCGTAACGGAAGCTTTGTGTAGGGAAATCCACGAGGAGCTTAACCTTAAGGTTATAGAGGCATCGCCCTTGATTCGGATTCATCATGCCTATTCGGAGCGGCGCGTCCTGCTCGATGTGTGGCGGGTGGATCGGTTTGAAGGAATGCCGACCGGTATGCAAGGGCAACCGATTAGTTGGGTTTCGCCTGACGAATTGACCCACTTCGTGTTTCCAGCCGCGAACCATCCTATTGTAACGGCCGCTAGGCTTCCTGATCAGTACGCAATCCTGGACGATGAATCAGGCGATCCGGTCGTTTTGCGCGAGCGCTTGCACGACCTCGTGTCCCGGGGAATCAGTTTGATCCAATTGCGGGCGCGGCGGCTTGATGTGCACCAATATGAAGCATTGTCGGATTATGCCGCCGCATATTGCCGGCCGCGGGGTGTGACCTTGTTGCTGAATGCGGATCCGAGCTGGGTTGCCCGGACATCGGCCTCTGGCGTTCACCTTACGGCGCAGCGGCTTATGGCCTCGAGTGAACGGCCCTTGGGGGAACCTTACTGGGTTGCCGCATCCTGTCACAATCTCCGTGAGCTAAAGCACGCGGAGCGCGTTGGCGTAGATCTGGCGGTTCTTTCTCCTGTGCTTCCTACGGCTACGCACCCTCGTGCCGTGCCGTTAGGATGGAATACTTTTGCCGAGTTGGTGGAGCAGATAAATATTCCGGTCTTCGCTTTAGGCGGGCTCTCCCCGGCAGACATGGATGTGGCAAAGTCCCACGGAGCTCAGGGGGTGGCGGGTATCCGCGGATTTCTTCGGTCGGGCGCACCGAAATAGATCGTGAGCACCAGTCTGGTGCGTTTTGTTTTTGCAAATAAATTGTTGCACTATTGTAATTCTGGGGGATAAAAGCGTTTGTCCATTGGTATGATTTTTGTTTATTAACCCGCTTGAGATTTTTACAACCCTAACGTTTGGGAGATAAAGAATGACGCCACAAGATGTACTCCAGTTGATGAAGGAAAAGGAGGTCAAATACGTTGATTTGCGGTTTGCCGACACTCGGGGCAAAGAACAGCATGTCACCATTCCCGCTCATACCGTGGACGAGGACATGTTCGAAGATGGCAAGATGTTTGACGGTTCGTCCATTGCGGGTTGGAAGAGCATCAACGAGTCGGACATGATCCTGATGCCCGACCCGGCTACTGCGGTTATGGATCCGTTTTTCGACGATTCGACCCTGGTTTTGCGCTGCGATATCGTTGAGCCCGCTACCATGCAGGGCTATGAGCGCGATCCTCGCTCTATCGCGAAGCGCGCCGAAGCTTACATGAAATCCACCGGTATCGCGGATACGGCGCTGTTCGGGCCAGAGAACGAGTTTTTCGTGTTCGACGACGTGCGCTGGGGCGTTTCCATGCAGGGCTCGTTCTACAAAGTAGACTCCGAAGAAGCCAGCTGGAATACAGAGAAAGTTTACGAAGACGGCAATATCGGTCATCGTCCGGGCATCAAAGGGGGGTATTTCCCGGTGCCGCCCGTCGATTCCATGCAGGACTTGCGTTCGGCGATGTGCAATACGCTGGAAGAAATGGGGCTGGTCGTCGAGGTCCATCACCATGAAGTGGCGACCGCCGGTCAGTGCGAAATCGGCGTCAAGTTCAACACCTTGGTTAAAAAGGCCGACGAGGTTCTCGTTCTCAAATACGCCGTTCAGAACGTCGCCCACGCTTACGGCAAGACGGCCACATTCATGCCGAAACCGCTGGTCGGCGACAACGGAAGTGGCATGCACGTTCACCAGTCTTTGGCCAAAGGCGGCGTCAACCTGTTCACCGGCGATCTTTACGGCGGCCTTTCGGAATTGGCTCTGTATTACATCGGCGGCATCATCAAGCACGCCAAAGCCTTGAATGCCTTCTGCAATCCTTCAACCAACAGTTACAAACGCTTGGTGCCGGGTTTCGAAGCGCCGGTCATGCTGGCTTACTCGGCGCGCAACCGGTCGGCATCCATCCGCGTTCCGTATGTCACCAATCCGAAGGCGCGCCGCATCGAGGTTCGTTTCCCGGATTCCACCGCCAACCCGTATTTTGCCTTCGCGGCTATGCTGATGGCCGGTTTGGACGGTATCCAAAACAAGATCCATCCGGGCGATGCCATGGACAAGGATCTTTACGATCTGCCGCCGGAAGAGGAAAAGAGCATTCCGCAGGTTTGTCATGCGCTCGATATGGCGCTGGATGCGTTGAGTGCGGATCGCGAGTTCCTGACTCGCGGCGGCGTCTTCACCAATGATGCGATCGATGCGTACATCGACCTCAAGATGCACGAAGTTACCCGTCTGCGCATGAGCACGCACCCGGTAGAATACGATATGTATTACAGCCTCTAAGTGCCATTCGGCTCGGATCTAAAACGCCCCTTAATGGGGCGTTTTTTTTGTCGGGAGTATGTCGTCAAGTCCAAGACGCAATGGAGCAGTTTTTGAGCCTGTCTTAAAGTTTCGCTGTTCGTTTTTTAAAAACGGCGAGGTGGTTTGCATGGCCGAGTAACCGTTTGGTGGTTCAAAGGAATTCTGCAAGAGCCTTTCCTAATAGAAGAATTTATAGGTCAGAGCGAGCGGCCGGCTCAAGTGGTAGAGCTTCTGCCTTGTTTTTCGATGCGTTATGTATAGCCGTTAAACTCTACGGTCACCTTATGCGGAACGGATGTTCCGGCAAACCGGTCCAATATGCACCTTAATGGTGCGCTTTATGGGCGGCTTTACGATGGTGTGTCTCTACTTTCGGGTTTGCCGGAGCTTGGATGCTCACGTTTAAACGCGGCTTTAAAGTCTTGTTGGCCCTTATTTTGCTTTAAAAGCCGTAATGAATAACTCAGATCCCGTCTCTCTGCATCAACGCATACTCGATTACCTAACCGATGCTGTATTGGTCTTCGATACCGCATACCGTTTGGTTTATATCAACGTGGCCGGGGAAATGCTGTTTGCGGTGAGTGCGCGACAGATCTTGGGAGCGCGTGCCAAAGAGTTGTCCTTTCTACACGATCAGAATATTGAGAGGGATTTGAAACGGACCTTGCAGCAAGGGGAGTCGTTCACCAAGCGAAATTTGTCGTTGGGTCTTCCGCCCCAGTCCATTACGGTCAATTTCACGATCACGCCAATGTTGGAGCAGGATAAACCGGTTGCTGCACTGGTGCAGATTGAGCAACTGGATCGGCATTTGCGCATCTCCATGGAAGAGCAGCTTTTGGCTCAGCAGAACGCCGCTCGTATGCTGCTTCGAGGATTGGCCCACGAGATAAAGAACCCTTTGGGCGGATTGCGCGGCGCGGCGCAGTTGCTCGATAGGGAGTTGGTCGAAGAAGAGATGCGGGAATACACGAAAATCATCATGGAAGAATCCGACCGGCTGCAGTCCCTAGTCGATCGGATGCTCGCGCCCAACAAGCCGCCGCGGAAGAGCCCGCTTAACATCCACAGGATATTGGAGCGCGTGCGTCAATTGGTTCAGGTAGAAGCCCCGCCGAGCGTCATCATCGAAAGAGACTATGATCCGAGTCTACCCCTAGTGAACGGCGACAGCGATCAACTTATCCAGTCGATTTTAAACATCGTGCGCAACGCGGCGCAGGCAGTGGGGCAGAAAGGACATATCCTTATTCGCACGCGAATCCACCGCCAAGTAACCATTGGTCATCGCCGCAATCCGATGGCCGTCAAGATCGACATAATTGACGATGGGCCCGGCATCAAGCCGGAGCTGCTGGGTCAGATTTTTTACCCGATGGTAACGGGGCGCGCCGACGGGACGGGGTTGGGCTTGTCGATAGCGCAGTCCTTGATCAATCAGCACGGTGGACTGGTGGAATGCACCAGTTCCCCGGGCAACACGGTTTTTTCTATTTTTCTGCCTTTGGAGAAGGGACATGATTAGTTCAACCCAAGTATGGGTGGTCGATGATGATCGTTCTATCCGCTGGGTTTTAGAAAAAGCCCTGCAAAAGGCCTCGATACACGCGCGTTGCTTTTCCAGCGCCGGTGGTTTGCTCGACGCCCTCGACCAGGGCAAACCGGACGCCATTGTGACCGATATCCGGATGCCGGGCATGGACGGGCTGGAACTCTTAAGGCAGTTGCAGACCAAACATCCACAGCTTCCTATCATCATCATGACGGCGCACTCCGATCTGGAGAGCGCCGTCTCGGCTTTTCACGGCGGCGCATTCGAATATCTGCCGAAGCCGTTCGATGTGGATGAGGCCGTCGATTTGGTGCAGCGCGCATGTGCGCAGAGCCAGCGCAAGCGTCAAGAGAACGGACAGCCGGCGGTGCCTGCGAAAACACCGGAAATCATCGGGGAAGCGCCGGCCATGCAGGAGGTCTTTCGCGCCATTGCAAGGCTGGCCCGTTCTCACATTACCGTTCTGATTAATGGTGAATCGGGCACCGGCAAGGAGTTGGTTGCCCGCGCGCTGCACCGTCATAGCCCACGGGCCGACAAGCCCTTTATCGCGCTCAATATGGCGGCGATTCCCCGTGATCTGCTGGAATCCGAGTTGTTCGGCCATGAACGCGGCGCGTTTACGGGCGCGCAAGCCCGGCGGGCCGGACGTTTCGAACAGGCCGACGGAGGCTCTTTGTTCTTAGACGAAATCGGCGATATGCCGGCGGATTTGCAGACTCGCTTGCTGCGCGTGCTGGCTGACGGCGAGTTCTTTCCCGTGGGCGCGCATGCTCCAGTCAAAGTCGATGTCCGCATTATCGCCGCGACGCATCAAAACTTGGATACTCTGGTGGCCGAGGGGCGCTTCCGCGAGGATTTGTTCCACAGGCTCAATGTGATCCGCATTCATTTGCCGCCTTTACGGGAGCGGCGCCAGGATATTCCTTTGCTGCTCGGGCATTTCCTCAAAGAGGCTAGTCAAGAGCTGAAGGTGGACACGAAAATCTTGCTGCAGGACGTGGAGGACTATCTGTGTCGGCTCGATTGGCCGGGCAACGTGCGCCAGCTGGAAAATACCTGCCGCTGGATTACGGTTATGGCCGCAGGCAAGGAGGTTCATTTGGACGATCTTCCGCCCGAGTTGCTGACCATTAAAGCGAGCACGTCTACGATTGCCGACAGTTGGGAGGATTGCTTCCGGCAATGGGTTGATACACGCTTGAGGCGAGGGGACAAAAATGTCGCAAAGGAGGCCATAGAATCGGCTGAAGGAATCCTAATCGCCACGGCGCTGCAGTTCACCCGCGGTCGCCGCCAGGAAGCGGCCAAATTATTGGGTTATGGTCGCAACACGTTGACGCGAAAGATCACCGAACTGAGTCTGGACGTGTAACGTCTTGGGCGCTGGTAACGTAACGATCAACAGCCCCGGTTTTTGATGCGATAATCGTGTCCTTCGGCCTTTTGTTGATTTATCCGCTTCGCCGTCCGCGCGCAGCTGGAGATGAACGATTTGCTCTTCGTGCCCAATCTGAAATTGCCAAATTACCGGACCGACCATGCCGAACAAAAGTTTAGTGAATAGTAAGAGAAGCTCCTGGCTGACCGAGTTGCCCGCGCTAGGGCTGGAGGCCAAGGATCTGGCTTTGGATATCCGCCGCCATTTCAGCTATACGCTCGGTCGTGACAAATACTGCGCCTCTGCGCACTACACCTATACGGCGCTCGCTTTGACGGTTCGCGACCGCTTGATGGAGCGGTGGAAGAATACTCATTACGCCTACGAGGAAACGGATTGCAAGCGCGCCTACTATTTATCCATGGAATTCCTGATGGGGCGGACATTGAGCAATGCAATGCTTAATCTCGGAATTGATGATCCGCTATGCGAGACTCTGCATGATTTGGGGTTGAATCTCGAGGAAGTCATTGAGAGCGAGCAAGACGCCGGATTGGGGAACGGCGGGTTGGGGCGGTTGGCCGCTTGTTTTGTAGATAGCTGTGCGACCCTGCAGTTGCCGGTGATGGGGTATGGCCTCCGTTACGAATATGGCATGTTCCGGCAAAACATCGAGGACGGCCACCAGGTCGAGGAGCCCGATCACTGGTTGCGGAACGGTCATGTCTGGGAGTTGGAGCGTCCGGAACTGACGGTGCGGGTACGTTTCGGTGGGCGGACGGACACTTACGGCGCTGAGGAATCCCATCCGCAAACGCGCTGGGTCGATACCCAGGACGTACTTGCGGTGCCTTATGATGTTCCGGTTCCCGGTTACAAGAACGGCACGGTTAACACGCTGCGTCTGTGGAAGTCGGCCGCCACGGATGAATTCGACCTTAAGGACTTCAATGCGGGGGATTACACCGAAGCGGTCCGTTCCAAGAACATGGCGGAGAACATCACCATGGTGTTGTATCCGAATGATGCCAGCGAGAACGGTAAGGAGTTAAGGCTCCGCCAGCAGTACTTTTTGGCTTCGGCAAGCCTCCAGGACGTCATCCGCAAATGGGTGCTGGTGCACGGCGAGGACTTCAGCCGGTTTGCCGAAAAGAATTGCTTCCAGCTCAACGATACCCATCCTAGCATCGCGGTGGCCGAGTTGATGCGCCTGTTGACGGATGAACATGGGCTGAATTGGGATGAAGCGTGGGCGATCACCTCGCGTACGATGGCTTATACCAATCACACGCTGCTTCCTGAGGCCTTGGAGAAATGGCCGGTGCGTTTATTCAGGCAGTTGTTGCCGCGGTTGCTGGAAATCATTTTCGAGATCAACGCGCGGTTTTTGGGGGAAGTTGCCAACCGCTGGCCGGGCGATTTGGAGCGATTGGCGTGCATGTCCTTGATCGAGGAAGGCTGGGAGCAGCAGGTTCGCATGGCTTACCTTGCCATAGTCGGGAGCTTTTCCGTCAATGGCGTGGCGGAACTCCATTCCAATTTGCTTATGCAGGGGCTGTTTCGAGATTTCTACGAGCTGTGGCCAAACAAGTTCAATAACAAAACCAATGGCATTACCCCTCGCAGATGGCTTGCCGGATGCAATCCCAAGCTTGCCTCATTGATTACCGAGACGATCGGCGAGGGCTGGTTGACCGATCTGTCCCAGCTTGGCCGGCTCGCGGCATATGCCGACGATTCCGCGTTCCGCCAGCGCTGGAGGGATATCAAGCGCCAAAACAAAGAGCGTCTCTTGCAGTATAAAAAAGCGGAAGTAGGCCTGGACATCAACCCGGATGCTCTATTCGACGTTCAGGTCAAACGGATACACGAATACAAGCGCCAGTTGCTCAATGTGCTTCACGTCATTCACCTCTACGATCGGATTAAGCGCGGCGATACGGCGAACTGGACTCCGCGATGCGTCCTTTTCGGAGGCAAGGCGGCGCCGGGCTACGTTATGGCGAAGCGGATTATTAAGCTGATCAATAACGTTTCGAGCGTAATCAACCGCGATCCCGCGGTTGGCGAACTGCTCAAGGTGGCCTTCCTGCCGAATTACCGAGTTACGGCGATGGAGTTCATTTGTCCCGGCACCGATCTTTCGGAGCAGATTTCGACCGCCGGTAAGGAAGCGTCCGGCACGGGCAACATGAAGTTCATGCTGAACGGAGCGCTGACCATCGGTACCCTCGATGGCGCCAACATCGAGATTCGCCAGGAAGTGGGGGCAGAGAACTTCTTCCTGTTTGGCCTCACCGCCGAGGAAGTGGAGGCCGGCCGCAGCCAATACGATCCCGAGTCAGTCATAAACGGCAACGAGGATCTGCGCCGAGTGATACATCTCCTAGAAAGCGGACACTTCAATCAGTTTGAACCCGGAATTTTCGATCCCGTCATACATGCGATAAGGAGCCCCCACGATCCTTGGATGACGGCGGCTGATTTTCCGAGTTACGTCGAAGCGCAGAGGCGGGCAGCCGCCGCTTATCAGGATCAAGAGCAGTGGACGAGGATGAGCATCCTGAACTGCGCTGCGAGCGGCAAGTTTTCCACCGACCGCACGATTTCAGAGTACAACCGCGACATCTGGAAACTGGAACCGATCAATCCCTTGCCGGAGCACGGTAAATCCTAGACGTGTTCCATATCGTCCTTTACGAGCCCGAAATACCGCCGAATACAGGAAACATCATCCGCCTTTGCGCCAATACGGGCGCATTGCTGCACCTCATTCATCCCTTGGGCTTCCGGTTGGATGACGCCAAGTTGCGACGAGCCGGGCTCGATTATCGAGAATGGGCGGATGTGCGGGAATATAGAGGATTGGACGAATTTATGGATCGGGTTCGGCCGGAACGGCTGTTTGCACTTACTACTAAGGGGCGGCGCTGCTATGCGGAGGTCGATTTCCGACCCAATGACACCTTATTATTTGGTCCGGAAACCAGAGGTTTGCCGGGAGCGCTGCTTACAGCCCTCCCGGACTCGCACCGTCTTTATGTCCCGATGAAGCCGGAAAGCCGTAGCCTCAATCTCTCGAACACCGTGGCGCTGGTGCTTTACGAAGCATGGCGGCAGAACGGCTTTTCAGGGGCGTCTGAGCGGGCGTAATCGAGGACGGCTCACGCCACCACGGCTTCCGATTTTTGTTCCCGTATGAGTAGATTGTTAACGGCCTCTAAGGGGGCGAGATTCTCGTAGAGGATTTTGTAGGTCTGCTCGGTGATCGGCATCTCGATTCCGAGACTTTGCGCCAGCCGGTAGATGACTTTAGTGGTGGTGATGCCTTCGATCTCCTGGCCGATTTCGGCAGTGATTTGCTCCCGCGAGAGTCCTTTGCCGAGTCCAAGGCCGAACCGCCGGTTTCGAGATTGGTTGTCGGTGCAGGTCAGTATGAGATCGCCGACACCGGCAAGTCCCATGAAGGTTTCCGATTTGCCGCCCAGCGCCAATCCCAATCGCATCATCTCGGCAAGTCCCCGGGTTATGAGTGCCGCACGCGAGTTAGCGCCGAAACCTAAACCGTCGGCGACTCCGGCGGCGATGGCCAGTACGTTCTTGGTCGCCCCGCCTAATTGAACTCCGATGATGTCTTCGGTGGTATAAGCCCGGAAGCGGTTGTTATGCAGCAGACCGGCCAGCATTCTGGCGAACTCGACCTGCCGTGACGCCACCGTAATGGCCGTCGGAAGATTGGCGGCCAAGTCACGGGCGAAGCTGGGGCCGGATAGTACCGCTGCGGGAATATCGGGTCCGAGAACGTCCTCCGTGACCTGGTGTAAAAGCTTTCCGCTTTCCAGCTCCAAGCCTTTCGTGGCCCATGCGATTTTCGATTCCGAAGCAAGATGCGGGGCAAGGTTTATCAGCAGGCTTCGGAATGCATGGCTGGGTGCCGCAATGATGAGAATCTCCGCACACTCAACGGCTTCGGCGAGATTCGCGACGACTTTAAGGTTATCGGGAAAATGGGCGCCGGGTAAGTAACGATCGTTGCAGCGTGCGGCATGGAGTTTGGCTACGTGCTCCGGGCGATGACCCCAAAGCGTCGTAGGATGGCCGTTACGGGCCATCAACAGGGCGAGGGCTGTGCCCCAAGAGCCGGCGCCGAGAACTGATACAGCTGTCATGTGTAAGACGAAGGTTATCCCGTTAGTGGCTTGTGGGGGCTGCACCTTGCTGTTGTTGCATGTGCTGCATGTATAACGCATCGAAATTTACGGGTGCGAGGAGCATGGGGGGAAAGCCGCCTTTGGTTACGAGGTCGGAAACAGCCTCTCGTGCATACGGGAAGAGGACGTTCGGGCAGTAACTGCCAATCAAGGGGCCGAGTTCCTGTTCGTCAAAGCCGACCATTGCAAAGATCCCGGCCTGGCAGACTTCCACCAAATAAGCGGTTTTTTCCTCGAGTTTGACCGTTAGGGTGGTGGTGAGGCTAACCTCGTACAGGTTGTCCTGAAGCTTTTGAGCATTGCTTGACAGGTTGAATTCGATCTTTGGTTCCCATTTAAGCGTAAACACTTCCGGCGAATTCGGTGTCTCGAACGAGACATCCTTAACGTAAATCTTTTGTAGGGCAAACTGTCTTTCCTGCTGATTGGTCTCTTCGGCCATGGATGATCCTTGATTCTTTTAATTTTTGAAGTTAGCGAAAGGGGGCGGAGTAGGTCGAATTACTTGCTATTCCGCTTCTTAACGACGGGGTATTTTTGGTCTTCCCATGCCAGCATCCCGCCTTTCATTTCGAAGACTCGCGTAAACCCTAAACCGATTAATTTTTTGCAGGCCTGGGGAGAGCGTGTACCGGATTGGCAGGTTACGATGACAGGATTTTGCTTGTATGCCTCCAATTCATGGGCTCGTTCCTCAATTTTGCCCAGGGGAATGAATTTCGCATTTTCGATATGACCATTGGCATATTCATTGGGCTCGCGCACATCGATGACTACGGTATTTTCGTCATTCATTAAGCCTACAGCCTCAATGGGCGAGATGGCCTTGTGTTTGCGAAAGGCGCTGTCAATGAAATCCTGGATCAGCAAAATCGTAACAATGAGCAAGCCGCTGGCCATGATCCAGTGGTTGCCCAAGAATTCCAAGAGGCGGTCTAGTGTGACGGTCATAGAAAAAATTCAGCTCCAACTAAAGACAGTTTTAATGACGACAAAATACTTCCTTCATCAGCCTGATCAGCTGCAGTGTGCGCTCATCGTCGACGTAATAGTACACGCGGTTGGCGTCTTTTTTACAGGCAAGAATGCCTTTGTCGCGCAGAATTCCCAAATGCTGAGAAATATTGCTCTGAGTCGTGCCGACCTGTTCGACAATGTCCTGAACGCTGACTCTGTTGTTGCCCAGTGTGCATAGAATCTTGAGCCGCAACGGATGAGACATGGCTTTCAGGCAATAGGCAGCCTGCGCGATGTCGGCATCTTCCGTAATCAATATCTCGTTTGATTTGGTCATCGGAGGCTTCGCAATGTAAGAGTTTGTGCGCTCTTTAGCCAGCGCGGTCGAGCAACACGGGCTTGCAAAAAAAAGTTAGAATATCACTTAGTTTTTCCCGGCGCCTAAGGGTGTGGCGCGCCATTTTTCCGATCTCATATTTATCCGGTGATATCGAGTTCAAGGTCCTTTCCATCCCGCGAAAGCGGCGACTTATCCATTAAGGCATTTTGATTTTCTTCTGCGGGGGAGCGATAAGGCTTCTATTGCCAGGTAAACAAGCAAAAACCAAGTGGGAGATTATACTTTGAAGTTGAATCGTCCTAAACCCGTTGTTCTTATCATTCTGGACGGTTTCGGTTATAGCGAAACCAAAGACCACAACGCTATCGCTCTGGCAAAAACCCCTACATGGACGCAGCTCTGGAACACTTGTCCGCATACTTTGCTCAATTGCTCCGGTGAAGTCGTCGGCTTGCCCGATGACCAAATGGGCAATTCCGAGGTGGGGCATTTGCATTTGGGCGCGGGCCGACTCATTTATCAGGACTTTACGCTAATCAGTAAAGCGGTGAGGGACCGTTCGTTTTACTCCAATCCCATTTTATGCGAAGCCGTAGACAAGGCCCTGCAGAACAATAAGGCGCTTCATATCTTAGGACTGCTCTCACCCGGTGGCGTTCACAGTCACGAGACTCATATCCATGCCATGGCGGAGCTCGCGGTTCGCAAGGGATTGAGAAAGGTCTATGTGCATGCCTTCTTGGACGGCCGAGATATGCCACCCAAGAGCGCGGGCGACTCGATCCGCGCCATGGATGCGAAATTCACCGAACTGAGCGCCGGTCGGATCGCGTCCATTATCGGCCGTTTCTACGCGATGGATCGGGATAATCGCTGGGAGCGTGTTCAGCAGGCGTACGAGCTTATCGTGCAAGGGAAAGCCGATTATCGGGCCCAAAGTGCGATCGAGGGGTTGAAACAGGCCTACAATCGCGGGGAATCGGATGAGTTCGTTAAGGCTACCTCGATTGTTCCGGATGATGAAGCGCCGGTGACTCTCAAAGACGGAGACATCGTCGTTTTCATGAATTTCCGGGCAGACCGTGCCCGAGAGCTGACGCGAGCGCTCAATGAACCCGATTTTTCAGGGTTCCATCGAGAAATCGTTCCGAAGTTGGGTGGTTTCGTTACATTGACCGAGTATCATCAAGATTTTAAGTTTCCCGTCGCTTATCCGCCGGAAAGCATGACCAATAGCCTAGGTGAAGTTTTGTCGAAGCATGGCTTAAAGCAGCTTCGGCTGGCCGAGACCGAAAAGTATGCCCATGTCACATTTTTCTTCAACGGCGGAGTGGAAACGCCGTTTCCGGGGGAAACACGCATTCTGGTGCCATCGCCTAAGGTCAAGACCTACGATCTCAAGCCCGAAATGAGTGCCCCTGAAGTTACTGATGAATTGGTCAACGCGATCGAATGCGGCGAGTACGACGTCATTATCTGTAACTACGCCAATGGTGATATGGTTGGTCATACCGGCGATTTAGCGGCATCGATTCGGGCGGTGGAAACTCTGGACGAGTCATTGGGTTGGGTTGTCGAGGCGCTGGAGAAGGTTGGAGGTGAATTGCTGATTACCGCCGATCACGGCAATGTCGAGCAAATGATCGATCCTTCGAATGGTGGGGTTCAGACCGCGCATTCGGTCAATCCGGTGCCGCTTGTATATAAAGGGAGAAACGGCCAATTGAGTGATGGAGGCAATCTGGCCGATGTGGCGCCAACTTTGCTCGCCATTATTGGGATTGAAAAGCCTGCGGAGATGACGGGGCGATCGTTGTTGAACTGATGTTTACTGTCTTGCCCTGTCACCGAGTCGCACGTGTCGTATGTTTGGCTTTAGCATTCAACATGCCTTTTGCATGGGCTGTTTCGGAACCAACGGATCGGGTGGACGAACTAAACACGGTCCGGGAGCGGATCAAGACGGTGCGAAAGTCTCGAGATGCTCTAGAATCACGCAAACACGCGCTCGTCGATCAATTGAGCGCCATCGAGCGGGACTACGGTCGTCTGGCAAAAACGCTCAAAGAGCTTGAGATGAAAGTGCAAGCTCAATCCCGGCATTTAAGCGACTTGGAACGCCAGCGCAGCCAACTGCAGGCGGCGGTAAAAACACAATATAAAACTCTGAAGGGACACGCTCGTGCGGCCTACGCCGCCGGTCGCCAAGAATGGCTGAAACTGGTGTTGAACCAGGAAGATCCTGCCCAGCTCAGTCGTGTGTTAGCTTATTACAATTACCTGAATCAAGCTCGATCTTCGCTAGTGCAGGGGATGCAAAAGGATTTAACTACCGCCTCGCGGTTGCAGCGGGAAGTATTGGCCGAAACGGAGCGACTCCAATACACCCGAGAACAGGCGGCAAAGGAACGCATTGAGCTGGATAAGTCTCGGCAATCTCGTCGAGAGGTTTTGGCCAGCTTGGAGCACGGCCTTCAAGATAAGGATGCCCAGTTAAAGCGGCTTCAAGAAAATGAGGAACGCCTGCAAAATCTGGTTGCCGCCATTCGGCCTTTAGCGGAGGAATCCGAGCCAGCGCGAAATCCGTTAATCAGGAAGGGACCCTTTGCGACCCTATATGGTCAGTTAACATATCCGACGAAGGGTTCGATGCTTGAGCAGTTTGGCAATCCGCGCATGAGCGGTCGTTGGGATGGGGTCGTCATCGGGGCGCCGGAGGGGGCTCCGGTGCACGCCGTGGCGGAAGGTAGGGTAGCGTACTCTGATTGGTTGCGAGGCTATGGGTTGCTGACCATCCTAGATCACGGCGACGGATATATGAGTCTCTACGCTTTCAATCAGAGTTTGTATAAGAATGTCGGGGACTGGGTCAGCGGCGGTGATATCATCGCCACAGTCGGCGCTAGTGGCGGGCGCATGGAGTCCGGGCTTTATTTTGGCATTCGGGAGAAGGGGCGACCGGTAAACCCGATGTTGTGGTGTAGTCACAGAGACTAACGGTTTATACGGATTGATTAGAGCCCTTGTTCAGGGCGTTTTTTGTTGTAGGAAAATCTATGTTGCGACAAAGAAATTTTCTGGTTCTTATCTTTGGCGTTCTGCTCGGCATTTTGATCAGTACGGGCGGCAGCGTGCTTGCCGAGCGCGAGGTCAGTGGTGATGCAAATGCAATCCCCTTCGAAGGGTTGAAAACTTTTTCGGAGGTTTACGGGCGCATACGCCAGGATTACGTGGAGCCGGTAGCGGACCAGAAACTGTTGGAGGATGCAATTCGCGGCATGCTTGCCGGTCTTGATCCTCATTCGGCGTATTTGGATCAGGAGCAGTATAACGAGCTGAAGGTTGGCACTACCGGGCAGTTCGGCGGCTTGGGTATTGAGGTCGGAATGGAAAACGGCTTCGTGAAAGTCATCGCGCCGATCGACGATACCCCGGCGCAGAAAGCCGGCATCAAGGCCGGCGATCTCATTATCCGGCTGGACGACAAACCGGTAAAAGGCATGAGCCTGAATGATGCGGTTAAGTTGATGCGCGGCGAGCCGGGTAGCGAAATAGTCTTGACCGTTGTCCGCGAGGGTGTCGAACAACCGCTGAAGATCAAGATTGTACGCGATGTTATTAAAGTCAAAAGCGTAAAGAGCCGGCTTCTTGAGGAAGGATACGGCTATCTTCGCATTACCAGCTTCCAGTCAAAGACCGGGGACAATGTCGTCGAGGCCGTCAGCGAGCTCAAAAAGAACGGTGACTTGAAGGGCGTGGTGTTGGATCTCCGCAATAATCCCGGTGGAGTTCTCAACGCGGCAGTAGCGGTTAGCGATGCCTTCCTGGAAAACGGGCTGATTGTTTATACCGACGGCCGTGTCGAAGACGCCAAGATGCGATTCAGCGCAACGCCGAACGATATTTTGAACGGCGCTCCCATTGTTGTGCTGATAAACTCCGGCTCCGCCTCGGCCTCGGAGATCGTGGCCGGTGCCTTGCAGGACCATAAGCGCGCCATCATCATGGGCGAAAAGACTTTCGGTAAAGGTTCGGTGCAGACGATCTTGCCCACCAGTAATGGCGGCGCAGTTAAGCTGACCACGGCCCGGTATTACACGCCCTCTGGACGCTCCATACAGGCGGAAGGTATTGCTCCGGACGTGCCGATCTCAAAAGTGAAGCTGGAGATGGCCGCTCAGTCTGAGTTTGCTCCAATTAAGGAAGCTGATTTGGTTAATCATCTCGGCAATGGAAACGAGAAACCGCTCAAGAAAGATGAAATCAAGGGAGAGGATAAGAGCGAAGAGGCCTTGGCCTTGCAGGATTATCCGTTGAACGAGGCGCTTAATCTTTTAAAGGGCATCAACATTATGAGGCATGGCAATAAAAAGAACTGAGTCGCAGAACTCAATTGTCCGTAACTGTTGAGCTTTCGCGTCGTTCAGTGAGGTTGACCCCGGCTTTGCCGGGGAACCCTCTAAAGTTTGACTTATACGACGGCTATCATGAGTCGCGCAGTTCGGCCAAGATCAGAGATTTACAGGAAAGCGCGCCAAAATATGGGGCACACCCAGTGGAATGGTAAAAAGCCGCTTGGTGCTTATTCCGAAGAGGTGGGGTGAAAGGCGCTTTGGAGCTTTAGCGCCAGAAGAGACTAGGAGTTAAGCCAGCCATCTTGGGTGACTTTGAGGCGCTCACCCGATAAATCCCCGGCTTTACCGGGGTGATTTAAGTTGTCGGGAGCCGTTCTTTTAATAGCCGGCGGTTGCGCGAGGCTTTGCTGAAGCAATCTTTGGTTTTGGTTTGCCCAAAAGACGCGCCGGTTATTTGCGGCGGCGATAAAGTGGTTCTTTTACGTCAACGGCGGCTTGGTATTTCACCGTGAACTCCTGTAGTACGGGCAGCATCTCTTGCAGGTTCGCGGGATGGGTTGGCTCGAAAGCGTTTACCCCTACCCGAGCCAGAAAGAATATCTGATCCCTGATAAAGTCTCCGTGGGCTCGAAGCTCACCGTCAAACCCGTACCGTTCCCGCAAAAGCCGAGCCAGAGAGAAGCTTCGGCCGTCGGTGAAATGGCGAAACTCCAAGACGATTACCGCGAAGTGTTTGAGGTCATCTGCAATGTCTTCAAGCCCGTTATCGCTGTTAAGACGCAGCCCAATGGGGACGCCGCAAGCGAGCAGGCGATCTTTCTCGCTCTTCCAACGTAACAGCGAAACTGTTACGGCCTGTTCCGGCAATATTTCGTCATCGGCCAGGTGCCGCCAGTCGTTTGCGACTATACGGCCGTCTTTAATTATCTCCATAAACTCGCTCCTGGAAAGGTTGCATACCGATGCGTCGAACAGTTTCGAGAAATGCCTCGTCCTCCAGTCGCAGCTCCCGGTAGGTTTGAAAAATTGCTTCCACGGCGTGGGAAACTTGGTCCTTGGCTATCGAGGGACCCAGCCGTTCGCCGAGCGAGGCGTCTTTAGCGGATGAACCGCCCAGAGTGATTTGGTACCACTCTTCCCCTTTTTTATCGACGCCCAGAATTCCGATATGGCCGACGGTATGATGTCCGCAGCCGTTCATGCAGCCCGAGATATTGATCCGGATATCGCCCAAGTCATAGAGATAGTCCAAATTGTCGAAGATCTGCTGAATGCCGTTGGCAATGGGAATCGATGTGGCGTTCGCCAGCGAACAGAAATCAAGGCCGGGGCAGCAGATGACATCCGTCGCTGTACCGATGTTTGGTGTTGCCAGCTCCAGAGCCTTAAGGCTCTGCCAAAGTTCGTATAAATCGGCCTGCCTGACATCAGCCAGAACAAGGTTCTGAGTATGGGTAACGCGAATTTCGCCGAAACCATAACGGTCGGCCAAATCGGCTACCATATCCATTTGGCTCGCGCTGAGATCTCCCGGTGGTGTTCCCGGCGTTTTCAAAGAGAGGAAAACAACCCGATAGCCCGCCACTTTGTGGGCAAAGGTGTTATGACGGAACCAGGCGGCAAATTGGCTGTCCTGTGCCATCTTTTCCGCTAATAGGGGATCATCGGCCAGCATCTGGTAGGATGGAGGCTGGAAGAATGCTTTGACCCGCTCGATTTCGTTACCGTCCAAAAGAAGATCGTCCTTCATTGAGGCCCATTCGGCCTCGACCATCTCCGTGAACTTCTCCTTTCCTAATTCCTTGACCAGGATTTTAATTCGCGCCTTGAACTTGTTGTCCCGACGCCCGAAGCGGTTATAAACGCGGAGAATCGCCTCCAGATAAGACAGCAGGTGCTTTTCCTCAAGGAACGGGCGGATCGTCACGCCTATGATCGGTGTCCGTCCGAGGCCGCCGCCCACCAGTACTTCGAAACCAATTTCGCCTCGATCGCTTTTGACGAGCTGCAAACCGATGTCGTGCACCTGAGTTGCGGCCCGGTCCTTAAGAGCGCCATTGACGGCAATCTTGAACTTGCGCGGCAGAAAGCTGAATTCCGGGTGGAGAGTGGACCACTGCCGAATAATTTCACAATAAGGGCGTGGATCCTCGAGTTCGTCGTCGCTGACTCCGGCCAGGTGATCGCTGGTGACGTTGCGGATGCAGTTGCCGCTGGTTTGAATGGCGTGCATCTCGACTGTGGCGAGATCACCCAGAACATCCGGCACATCCTCAAGCTTCGGCCAATTGAATTGAATGTTCTGCCGTGTAGTGAAATGGCCGTAGCCTTTGTCGTACTTTCGCGCAATGTGGGCCAGCATGCGGAGTTGGCGCGAGGAGAGCAGTCCATAAGGAATAGCGATGCGCAACATCGGCGCATGTTTTTGGATATATAAGCCATTCATCAAGCGAAGAGGCCGGAACTGATCTTCGCTGAGCTCTCCTTTCAGGAACCGTTCGGTTTGACCTCGAAATTGAGCGACGCGCTCATTCACCAAGGTCTGATCGTAGTTGTCGTACTGGTACATATATGGAAGAAATCCGTCTGCGCTAGGCGCGAGAAAAGCCTGAGTAATTCGGTAGGGAAAAAACTATAACATGGAGGTGTTAATAGGAACAGGACTTACGCAAGACGCATTTCTAGCGAAGGATTTTTAAGTTGTCGAATAAGGTAGTCATCCAGTAAGCCGTGCTTGAGTTGATAGACCGTTCGACCGGTTTGAGCCGCCAAGGACTTGAGCCGGACCCAGACCAGGAAAGCACAACCGATGTGATTGCGTTGAATTCGAGCCTTGCGGCACTGGCAGCGTTCCAGCC